>Ga0307947_1000407_pt1 | contig 30014 bp, 35 predicted proteins | sample OrgLakmetagen232_FD_201840 | JGI IMG/M metagenome (GOLD analysis project Ga0307947, IMG submission 201840) | Saline water microbial communities from Organic Lake, Antarctica - #232 | ecosystem: Environmental > Aquatic > Non-marine Saline and Alkaline > Saline | place: Antarctica: Organic Lake...
ATACCCGCCCCCCCCCCCCACCCCCCCCACCCCCCCCACACACACACGCAAATGCATACGCGCACACACACACCTGCGACAAACCAGGTCATGACCAGGGCCATCCTCTGAGCAGGGTCCTCTGCTTCGCTGGCCTCAGTTAAAAATTGAGGGTACACACACCTGCACGTTGAGAGGCAGGTTTGTGTTGAGAGAGTGCAAGGAAGTAAATGGCGTGCTTTCATGTATGAGGTGGAGCACCTTCCAGCAATAAAAGAACACACCGCAGGCTGGTACAAATGCTCCGGTCCAGTCGTATCTGTGTGCATTAAATGGATGGAAGCTTGCAGGCATTGCACACACATGCACACACACACACACACAAACACACATACGCACACACACCAAAGAACACAGGTACCACTCTTTGCAGACATTGCAACTACCTTACCATTAGATCAGAGAAAGACACATTACACATTACGCTGAAACACGGGCCACCACCAAGCTGGGCATGGAAGTTGGTTGGCCCTAAACTCTAGATCTTAAGTCGAGTAAAAGAGCAAAAGAGCACCTATGTGCATACATACTTGCACTTCTGCAACCATTTCCTGTATATCCCAGGCTCAAGGCTTGCCTCCACAGATACAGCACAGACTCAGCATATCCAACACGACTCTATCCGTTCCACTCACACATCTGCACATCTATTCCAAGTATTAAAACCGTTAACACGACGGTAACACGCAAACATAAGTGCACACCCCACTCACATCTGCCATCTTCTTCAGATAACTCCAAGGCTCAAAAATAGTTAACGACACGGTAACATGCTAGCACATTTACATCCCACTCATCATGTACCACTTTCCGCAAGCGATAAAAACGCGTACGCCATGGAAACACGCAAACACAAGTGCACACCCCACTCACACGCCTGCCATCTTTTCCAGATAACTCCGAGGCCCAAAAGTACTTGACGCCATGGAAACACGCAAACATAAGTGCACACCCCACTCACACGTCTGCCATCTTTTCCAAGTAGCTCCTAGGCTCGAAGGTCTTGACCGGGAACGGCACCGACACCAAGTTGAAGGAGCCTGTGAAGAGCTGACGTCCCATGGACTTGATCCATTCGCTGACAGCTCTGCAGTAAATAGAAAGGGAGCACACTTGTTTTGCTGGCCCTACAGTACTTGCACAGGCACGCAGACCCTGAATGGCTCACACTTGTTTTGCTGGCCCTACAGTACATGCACAGGCACGCAGACCCTGAACCGGCTGCCACCATACAGTTTAATGGCTACCTGCATGGCATGCGCGGCTGTCTGCGTCAATGCAGCTCTAAAATCAAGAGCCTAATATTGCTACACTAAGGGTCCCTTCTATGTAAACATGTAAACGCATTTACGTACATACCTTGGACACAGCTATGTTAGCTTGTACAAGGGATATTTTGCGTGCGCGTGCGCGCGCACACACACACACACACACACACACACACACACACACACAAACACACACACACACACACACACAGAGAGAGAGAGCCCATGCAACGCCCACACGGACCTGGTCAACTCTAGGCACAAATACTTGCACAGGCAGCACTGTAAATCCACACGCCATTGTCCCAGAGTGGATATGCGTCGGCCACATTAAAAGCGTGTGCTTTTTAAACAACACCAATTGTTTGATGCCAACGGGGCAGCTACGCAAGTGTCACGTGGGTGCAGTCACATGGATGTCACTGTTTTGGACCAGGCCAGCATGCATGTTCTGGCATGAGATGAGAGACGAGGTAGGAGCAGTGCACTCAAATCCTTTTTAAAGCCATGCATCATGAGTAGCATGGGTTCCAAAGAAGTGCGTGTTCAGTTCATGTCAGCACATACCGACTGACAACAGCCGCAATGTCAAGCAGATCAAAACCAACACCGACCGTCAGGCCACTTCCCTGCACATTGAGGCACCCCCCCCGCAAATACGACAAATTACTTGCCACCCCCTTCTGCAAGCCCAATCCCATTTCCGGGATCACTGCGTCCTGGACATTACATGCTGGCTTTGACAAGCAACTTCGGGAAGCAGATGCCACACTTACTCGCGCTGCTCTTTGAGAAGCACCTGTGTGCAAGTGTGTGAGAGTGGGAGCAACTATCTTAGCTGCATTGAACTGAGCGAGGGTGTGTGTAATATAAAAGTGTGCATTCTGTGTGTGTATGTGTGTGTGAGTGTGTGTGTGTGTGTGTGTGTTTGAGAGAGAGAGGTGATATGCATGTATTTACGTTGGTGCGTGTGTGTGTTTGGTTATCTTCGTGTGTACGAGTGTGGGTGTGTTGGCACAAAATACGTGCGGAAGTATGTGTTTGCTTGTGATTGTGCTACATGTGCATATTTCTATGTGAGTACACCCTCTGTGTATGTGTGTGTGTGTATATGTGTGTGTCGGGTGATTAGCACACACATTCCCAGAGTGCATCAGTACATAAGTGTACTGCTTTGGATTACACGCGTGTGGCGATGCTCAACTTCCTTCAGAGAAACATTTACATGCGGATGCAAGAGCAGATGCCACACAGCATCTGATTGCTGCGGCGGGGAGGGGAGAGGATGCAATTTGATGGTCATCCTCCCCAGCGAGTTGGCGTGTTGGCGCGTTGGCGCACACAAACGCGCAATGATTCTTATCCCACCTCATCATTGCATGACAGTCCTCCTCCTTCACAAGCATCTATGTGCAGTGGGGCAGGCCATGCATCCTGCTGGCCACTGCTGTTGTTCCCTCCTGTCTGGCTTGCTTCCAGAGTTTCTCCCGATGAGGGCCTCCTGCTGTTGTTCCCTCCGCTGCTGAGCTTGAAGGATTTCAGCGCCTTCATCCCCCTCTATATTTTCACAGTCGCATTTCCCACTCGAAAAGTACCGCATGCAACAGCGTCTCTTCACATTTAATTCCGAACTAATGTAATATGATACCCGCTTTTAGGACTGACCAGTTACGCTGCCCCTTCGCGGCCCATATGTATTATTAGAAATTATTGTAAAATGGATGATCGTGGTAAAGGGGGCAAAGAACCTGGTTCTAGGTGGAAATCCAGGCTGAGCAGCCTCAAGACCCCCCTGAAAGCACTCTGGAGCACACCTACTGGTAAGAGCACTGACCCAGGCTGTAACCCTGGGGTGCCACCAACCTACATAAGACACGAGCAGCATGGACAACAGCTGGCCCCTCAGCCCCAGCTTCCTGCTTCCCCACTCAAGCACACGGATCCACCTCAGGTGTGCGTGTGTGTGCGTGTTTGCATGTTCATGTGTAGAGGACTCAATTATATTCCATCATGCAGAGATGTGGCAGGTACATTTCCATCATGCAGAATGTATGTACGTACTTCTACTTAGGAAGGGAACGGAGGATTTGGAGCGGTGCACTTGCAGTGCCACCTCCACAGCATGTGCATCATGATGCGTAGCTGTAGCTTTTGTGCATGGAACGTCAGCGTCAAAGATTAAGTAGCATCAACACAAATTCGTTGCTGAATGAACTGTGTAAAGGGAGGAAAACAGATGCGTGCCAGCTCCGTTCATGCAGCAGTTTGACATGGCCCTACTCACTGGAGCAGGCAACATGTCAACCATGTTGGGGCACACCATAGCCACTCCATGTACCATGTACTCATGTGCACCACCCATTCAAGCGCGCCATCATTACACGTGAGAGAACACACACACACATACACACACACACACAACAAACACACAAAGACACATAAACACATACTCTGTCCCTCCGCATATACCCGCAGAATCCTGCGACCGCCCCTGGCCCTACCCCACATCAGGCCCTGCAACTAGTGCAGCAGCAGGGGATAAGGCAGGAGGCTCCGGGAGCAACTCAGAGGGGGACAGAGAACTGGTCCCCCTCCAAGTTGAGCTCCCTGTCCTTTTTCCTTAACTCCCATCCACCGCCCACCACACAGCCTGAGCTCCAGGCCCACACCAGAGAAGACCACAGGAATGGGGCGTTGACCACCCTGGCTGCTGGCCCACACCTTGGTAAGCTGTGCGCGTGTATGTGTGTGTGTGTCCGTGTGTGTGTATGTGTGTGTGTCCGTGTGTGTGTGTGTGTGTGTGTGTGTGAGAGAGAGAGAGAGAGAGAGAGAGGACGACTTTGATTGTGATTGTGTTACACGGATGTGCTCGCGTGTCATTCTGCCGCCCATGCCTTTCGCTACCGTTTACCTCTGCTCAATAATTTGTGCATTAGTTTGGTACAGTAATGGCCCATGCAACACCCGTTACCACATGCTCTCATACATGCTCACACATGAGCATATAAGCACATAACAGTTAACAATACAAACACGCATGTACACAGGTGCTGGTGCCGCCGACAACCAGCGTCCCTACTTAGGCCTTAAATTCCTCCTCAGGTATTCGATGAACGACATTGGGCCTCCTCTGTTCTCGCCATTTTGTTTCTCTCAAGCACACATGTCACTTGCAACATGGCACATGCACACAACACATGAGCTCTAGCAACACACACACACTTACCATTAATGACATTTTGCAAAAGCTCTAACAACACACACGCACTCACCATTAATGACATGTCGCATAAGGCTGCAATTTAGCACAAAGTCAAAATTACAAATGGTCAACATTTTTACAGGTCTGGACCCGGAGGGAGTGGAGCCCCCAGCACATGGGCTCAGCTGCAGGTAAGCGCAAGCACACATATACACTAGCATAGACAATAGCTCACACGTACACATGTGCTCTCATGCACACGCACAGTATATACACAAGCACGCGTACACACACACACGTACAAGCATGCGCACACAATGAATTCACAGGCCAAGGCAGCCCCTCCCCCCCCCGCCCAACTCACCAGGGGCGCAGGTCCTTCTCCTCAAAAAGGGGGCGGTGGTCAGAGGGGCGCACGTTTTGCGCCGTACTCGTTGAAGCCGCCACCAAAGTTTGGGAAACCGTCAGCACCAGGGTGCGTCTGTATTTGTGTGTGTGCGTGTGTGTGTGTGTGCGTGTGTGTGTATGTGTACGTGCACTTCCTAAATTACCCAATTTGTGAACGCCTTTATCATCTCTGCCTGAAGATCCAGAGCTGCGAGCTCACCACCCACCTTCAACACTTGCGCACCCCAGCTGTAAATCCACCTTGACAGTGCCCTACTTACTCACCTTCTACTGTGTGTTTTGTGTGTGTGTGTGTTTGTGTGCATGTGTTTGTGCTTCCTCTGTGCAGTCCTACCCTCCACCCACCACCCCTCACCTTCACCTCGGCCACCCCCCCCCCTCCTCGGCTAACCGGACCTCCCGCACTCACGCCTTTCCCCCATCTCATGCGCGCGCCGCAACAGCACACGCCAAAGCAGACACTCATGCTGCCGCCGCCACGCCAGGTGCGCGTGTGTATGTGTGTGTGTTTGTATGCATGTGTGTGGTGTTGGATGGGTGGGTGTCTTTCTATTCTCATGCGCGCGCCGCAACAGCACACACCAAAGCAGACACTCATGCTGCCGCCGCCACGCCAGGTGCGTGTGTGTGAGTGTGTGTGTCTTTGTATGTATGTGTGTGTTGGATGGGTGGGTGGGTGTCATTCGAACCTCTGTGTACACTTATGCTGTCATGTCAGGTGAGTGTGTGTGTGTGTTTGTATGCATGTGTGTGGGTGTTGGATGGATGGGTGTCATTTTACTCTCTGTGGACACTTATGCTGTCATGTCAGGTGAGGGGAAGGTCTTTGCAAAATTGGGCGCCTGTCTGTTAACTCTTTGCATGATGTGGTTCGGGCTGTTTTTTCTTCTGGCTGGACTACCAACTTACCGACGGCCCTGAACGATCTTGCTGTAGTGCAAACACCAGTTCTACTGTTTTTTGTTCCAATAAGAGGTGGCGTACAACCTTCCACTTTTCTGGCACTCAGATTGTTGCCTCAAATGAAGCACAGAGGGTAGTCCAGAACTGTTCGATATCACACACACACGCACCAACACACACTTACATACTCACACACTCACACACACGCGCGCACACAGAGACACACACATGCGCACGCACAGACACATGCACACGCACACACGCACCTACACACACAACAAACGCGCACACACACCTTGCAGCAGCAGCAACAGCAGCAGCAAAATGCGGCCCCACTTGCCCTCCCCCCCCCCAACAGCCTCCCCACCTTTTCCACCCCCCTTCGCCCCCCCCAACCCCCGCATCTCCAGCAGCAGCAGCAGCAGCAGCAGGGCTTTGGAACGCCCATGCCACAAAGTGTTCAACAAGGGGGTCTGTATCGTGGGCAGCAGCCCCCACCACCCACTCCTCCCACACAGTCCCTAGGCCTGTCCACCACGGGTCTTGGGAAAAGGGGTAGGGCAGAGAGCCTGGCCGCCACACCGCTGGTGGGCTCAGGGATCAAGAACCTTGCAGGTGTGTATGTGTGTGTGTGTGTGCGTGTGTGTGTGTGTGCGCGTGCGCGCATGCATGCAATCACGTGCGTGTTTGTATGTATATATGTGTGTGTGCATGCGTGCGTACAAGTCTATTTGTGTGTATGTGTGATATTCAAGTGTAGAGCGTGAAGTGTGCGGTTGTGTGTGTGTGCACGTGTATATATGTGCAGATTTGTAGCATACGCTACTCTGGTGCATGTAGTGAGGTATGTACAAAGTTCGGGTCTAGGGAAGAGGGGTAGGATGTAGGATGGAATACCAAAGGCGCTTGCAGGAACTGCTTACGTTGCCCCCAAATCACTGCAATAATGACGACAACTTTGTAAGACCATTACGTGCTTGGACGTGATTCATTGTCTATTTGTATTCAATGCATCGCGTGCTCAAATTTGGCTTGTGCGCAAGTGTGAGTGTGCGGATGCTTTTGGAAGAGGACACGTATCACACCTGCATTATCTATATGCATCGCTGAGCTATTCATTCAACGTACGCATGTACACTGCAGCTTTTGGAAGAGGACACGTATCACACCTGCATTATCTATGCATCGTTGAGCTATTCATTCAACGTACGCATGTACACACTGCAGCGCACGAGCGGCAGTGCCGCCTTTGGATGAGGACACGTATCACATTTGCATTATCTAAGCATCGCTGAGCTATTCATTCAACGTACGCATGTACACACTGCAGCGCACGAGCGGCAGTGCCGCCAACAAAATTGTGCTATCCATGCACGTGTTTGTTTGCTTCATACATAGGGTTGGCCAGAACCATACATTTATAGGTATATACGGTGTATATACGGTACTTTCAGCAGGGACATCACCATACATACGGTCATATCCGGTGCAGATATACGGTTCTGGCCAACCCTATTCATACAGCACACTGCAGAGCACAGACGGCAGTTTGGGCAGCGCTATTCACACCAGCCCGACAAAAGTGTGCTGTTTATGCACTACATTTTTCGTTTGCTTTATCAATCACACGGCAGAGCACAAGCAACGATGGCAGCGCTGCATGCACCATACCTGCAAGCACTGTGCTATTATTGCACGAAGTATTTGTTTGCCTTCTAGCGCTCCCTCCCTGCAGAGTACAAGCGATAACGGCAGCGCTTCACGCAGCAGCCCAACGTGCACTATGTATTTTTGCACTATTTGTTTGCCTTCTAACGCACCCTCCCCCTGCAGAGTACAAGCGACAAAGGCAGCGCTTCACGCAGTAGCCCAACGTGCACTACGTTTTTTTTCACTAATCGTTTGCCTTTTAACGCACCCTCCCTGCAGAGTACAAGCGACAAAGGCAGCGCTACACGCAGCAGCCCAACAAGTCTGTGCTGAATGCTTTAAGTGGGCCAGGCGGACACTTGCGTAGGCCCTCGGAAGACGGAGGAACAGGTGTGGAGGTGTATGTGAATGTGGTTGTGTGTGTGCGTGCGCGTGCGTTTGCGCGTGCGTGCGTGCATGCACGTGTATGTATATATGTAATTTTTACGTGCATGCGCATGTGAGCAAAGGTGGATGACACTGAGTTGCAGCTTAGCGTCATGCTCTGCTGCTTGGCAAGAGTACCACCGCGGTATTCTATGCGCTCTTCGTAGCTGCCGAGATGGGAATTTCTGCGCCAACTCGTGATTTTGCAGCACACCCCTTCATTTTGACACGCCCATTCCTCTCCCAACCTGCGCCAATGGAAATCTCTGCGCCAACTCGCAATCCGCGGCACACCCCTTCCTTTCGACACGCCCATTTCTCTCCCAACCTGCGCCGTTTATTAGGAGTGGTCGTCTAGACTGCTTCAAAATCCTCCTTGAAGTTTCTACGCGCTTGGCATCATGCAGCTGCAGCCTCAAGCACACAAGCAGGTTTTGCTCGGTGGTCTGAACCAAACTCAACTCATTGGCCGCAGAATCATGCCCCGTCATCACTGCTCGGTGGTCTGAACCAAACTCAACTCTTTGGCCGCAGAATCATATGCCACGTCATCACTGCTCGGTGGTCTGAACCAAACTCAACTCTTTGGCCGCAGAATTATATGCCCCATCATCACTCGACTCCAAAAAGCACATGCCATGTCATCACTGCTCGGTGGTCTGAACCAAACTCAACTCTTTTTTGGCCGCAGAATCATATGCCCCATCATCACTCGACTCCAAAAAGCACATGCCACGTCATCACTGCTCGGTGGTCTGAACCAAACTCAACTTTTCCGCAGAATCATGCCCCATCATCACTCAACTCCAAAAAGCACAATGTGACGGAAACAACGAAGTCCTGTCTTTCCCTCGCAATGTTTGCTGATTTGCCACCCTTTCGCTCTCTGCTGCATCTCAAGCACAAGCCTTGCAGATGTGCTGGACGCAGCTGCTGCTGTCATGTTGATTGCTGCTGTCATGTTGACTGCTGCTGTCATGTTGACTGCGCTACTTTGCGCGCTTGTTCCTGTCCCATCATCACAATGTTGTATTGTAACACTATGCAGTTGCTACCCCAGAGCATATGCTGTATTCTAACGCTATGCTGCTCTATCGTAACACATTGTTGTTATTTCGTAAAACTATGCTGTTCTATGGTAACATATTGCTGTTCTATCGTAACACATGCTGTTATATTGTAACACTATGCAGCTGCAACTCCAGAGCAGAGCACAGCCGCTGGCGTGCTGGACTCAGCCGCCAAAGCCGCTGGCAAGCCCTCCACCGAGACTGCGCGTCGAATCTTGGAGTCCCTGGACAACATGGCCCGGGTGAGAGTGAGTAGGAGTGGGGAAAGCGCAGTATAAATTGAGAAGGAGTGCATGCCAAAGTTAAGGCAGACAGAGAGGCTGTCCTTTGAAACACGTGTGGAAAAGAACAGGCACGCTCCATGGAGGCTTGTACAACGTCATCAAGCTTTATAGTCCCTATGTCATCAAATTTTAGAGTCGCGGACAGCATGGCCTGATGAGGTTGAGAGTAGGAGTGTGAGAGGCACTTGCTAGGATGAGATGGGGTGAAGTACATACAGCATGTAAGGTAGGGTGTGAGAGGCACTGGCTAGGATGAGGTGGGATGAAGTACAGCATATCAGGTGGAGAGTGTGAGAGGCACTGGCTAGGATGAGGAGGGATGAAGTACAGCATATCAGGTGGAAATGTGAAAGGCACTGGCTAGGATGAGGTGGGATGAAGTACAGCATATCAGGTGGAGAGTGTGAGAGGAGGAGCAAAGAGGTTGGGGCACTCTTTCGCTGATGCAAAAACCGCATGCTTCACACAACATAAAGGACCACAGCCAAAATGTGGGTTTGAATGCTTCTGCAAAGAACCCCCCTGCTCCTCATTAAGTGGCCTCCCAACTCAATTTCGATGTTGGGGGGCTCCTAGGTGATGGCACCTGAGAGCCTACTCCCTTTGTTTCATGCTCTGTGTGATGGCACCTGAGAGCCTACTCCCTTGGAATCATGCTCTGTGTGTTGGCACCTGAAAGCCTACTCCCTTTGATTCATGCTCTTTGTTGGCACCTGAGAGCCTACTCCCTTGGAATCATGCTCTGTGTTGACACCGCTGGTACTGCCTTGTCTATTCTTTTCCCCCTCATTTAAGGGCGGGTGGATGTGTGAGGGCTTCTTTCCCCTTTCCTAAAGGCAAGTGTATGTGGTCAGGCGGACTCCGCAACGCCAGCAGGCTTTGCACCCAGGCTAATCATTTCAAGCACGCGCAGGAGTGTGTTTAATGCCCACTGCAGCCTCAAAGAAGTTTTATTGATTCTGATAAAAAGTACACACACACGCACACACGATTCTAATTAAAACGAACACACACACACAATCATACACACACACAAACGCCCACACACACATGCACACACAATCATACACACACACACAAACGCCCACACACACACACACACACACACACGCACACATACACACACGCGCACACATACACACACACGCGCACATACACATGCGCGCGCACACGCACACACATACACACACAAACACCCACACTCACTCACACACACCCACAGGCGGGAGACACAAGTGCTGGTGCCACCCCCTTCCCGGGGTCTGCCAGGACCTTTGCAAACGGTTCGGCAGGGCGAACACTCGAATTCCCTGCGGCAGGCAAGTACACGCAAGTAGACGTTCCTGGTACAAACCAGATTAAAGTGGCCTGCGGCAGGCGATTGCATGCAGAACAGCGTCACAGCACGAATTAGATGCAAGTCGCCTGCGGCAGGCAATTGCATGCAGAACAGCGTCACAGCACGAATCAGATATAAGTCGCCTGCAGCAGATGGTGATGTGTGCACGTTGAAGGATGTTAGAGTACAATTCCTGTAAGTTGCCTGCGGCAGGCAATTGCATGCAGAACAGCGTCACAGCACGAATCTGATATAAGTCGCCTGCAGCAGACGGAGATGTGTGCACGTTGAAGGATGTTAAAGTACAATTCCTGTAAGTTGCCTGCGGCAGGCAATTGCATGCAGAAAAGCGTCGCAGCACAAATCAGATTAGATTGCCTGCAGCAGACAGTGTGTGCACTGCAGGGTTTCAGTACAGGATGTTTGAGTACAGGATGTTCCAGTACAGGATGTTCTCATACAGGATGATTCAGTTCAGGATGTTTCAGTACGCCTCTGGAACTTGTATTATTTTTTACGCCTTGCGCAGGCAAGTGCTGCACTTTCCTGCACCAGAAAAACCACTAGAAAAGCACTGCCCTCCCTCTCCTTTCTCCTCATTCTCACACGTAGGCTTCTCTCCCTTCCCAGCAGAACAACCACCTCCCCTAGACCGCCTCACCCCTGCACACACTCCTGGTGGTGAGGCAAGCGTTTTGCAGAGGCCGCCCCCTTTCTCCTTCTCCTCGTTTGCCTCTGCACCTCCCACACCCACAGGTAACACTTTATGGGTATGTGTCGTAGGGTTGGCTGGTTGGGATTGGCCAAACCGTACTCTCTATCGGCGTATGTGAAGGGTGGTTTGGTTAGGCGATTGGCTACTACCATACACACACACACACCATTCATAACGGTACGTGAGGACGTTTCCCTGCTGAAAGTACCGTATATGCACCATGAGGACGTGCAAACGTAGGGTTGGCCAGAACCGTATGTATGCACCGTGTATGACCGTATATTTGGTGATTTCCCTGCCAAAAATACCGTATACGTATACACACCGTATATGTATGGTTCTGGCCAACCCTATTCATAGGTATGGTTCTGGTCAACCTAGATGTCATTACACAGGTGGCGGTGTGTGTGTGTGTGTGTGTGTGTGTGTGTGTGTGTGTGTTCCACAGGTGATGCAAAGCGGGGGGGTGGTGTGTGTGTGTGTATACCTGCACAGCGTTTTTCTTTGTACAAAGGCCTGTGGCACACAGAGAACGCACACAGGCAGCGCACACAGAGTCTGTATGAAAGAGATGATGTGTGTGTACTCACTTGCGTGTAGTGCACAATACGTGTGCGTACGGTGCACGTGCATGTGTGGGTGTGGGTGTGGGTGTGCAATCTGCATCTCAAATGCTGTTCCTCAGCTGTGTCGGCATTGCGCATGCGCAAGCCGTCAATCTTATGCGCCTGCAGGTGTGTACACACCACTCACTCTCTTACTCACACACACACACACATAAACAAACACGCACACACAGCCTTGTTCAGCGAGTCTGCCGCCCCCTCCCCTTCCACCCGCTTCCAAGATGCAACGGCCGACACTGCCGCTGCTGCTGGCCCATCTGGCCGTACTCCTGCTCCCCTTGCCTCTCTGCAGCAGCAGCAGCAGCAGCAGCAGAGTGGGTGGGGAGGCCCTAGCACCCCTGACTTGCTGGGTGCCACCCCGGAGGCCCCTTCACAGCAGGTGTGTGTATGCGTGTTGGGTGTGTGTGTTGGGTGGGCTTGGGTGTGTGTGTGTGTGTGTAAGCTGGGTGTGGATGTGGGTGTAATTTGGGATGGGAGGTTTAGAGGCACTGAATGATGCATTCAATGGGACTGTGGCACACGTGTATATGCGTGTGTGCATGCGTGTGTGTATGTGCGTGTGTGTGCATGCGTGTGTGTGCATGCGTGTGTGTGCATGCGTGTGTGTGCATGCGTGTGTGTGCATGCGTGCGTGTGTGTGACAGTGTTTCTGCAGGATTGTTTGTGCTACATAATGCTACGTACGAAAGACGTATGTGACCACAAACGCGACTTATGATGGGGTATTATGATCATCAGTGTGTGCTCGGGGATGTGTGTGTGTGCGTGTGTGTGTATGTGTGTGCGTGTGTGTATGTGTGTGTGTGTGTAGACGGAGCAGCAGCCGCGAGAAAAGGATGTATGTTGTGTCAACACAAGTGCAAATTGTGTGTGTGTGTTTGTGTACATGCAGACGGAGGAGCAGCCGAGAAGTGACGCAGGCCTGGGCAGCTTTGGGCAGCAAAGCAGTGGTAGGCACTCCGCAAAGTCTGTACGCTTTGCTGTGGCTCCAGGAGAGGCGCCAGAGGCAGAGGTGTGTGGATGCTATGCTCAAACCTTGCCCTCGCACACACTCTCACACACATATGCACAAACACACGCACAAACATACACACACACCACACACCTGATGCTGTGTTCAAACCTTGCACTCGCACACACTCTCACACGTACGCAAACACATACACACGCACACACAAATACGCAAACACATACGCACACACACATACACACACACACATACACACACACACACACACCTGGCGCCGCTGTTTGCAGGCAGCCACACGCCCCCCCTTGGTTAGCCCTCCCCCTCCTGCACTTTCCTTCCTAAGCCCCCGCCCAGCAGGCCATGGCCAACAGCTCCCAGAGACTCCACCTGCCGCAGGGTGAGCTCAAAAGTGTGATTCAATTGTTATTGAGAGCGCGATGCATTCTTATATGGGGCCAGTAGCGCCCCCCCTGCTGAGACCCCACCAGCCACATGGTAGGTTTAAAGACCTCGCTGATGGGCATGCTTACGCTCGAATTTTTATTTCACTCGAATTTTTTTTCCATTAATAATAAGCCTGGAATCCGACTAAAGATGCTTACACTCTTACTGAGTGCCACTCGAATGTTTTACATTGATAGTAAGCCTGAAATCCGACCAAAGATACTGCTGGTGCAGGGTAGGTCCCAAAACCCCGATGGTTGGCGTTCTTCCGCAGTGCATCAGATTTCCCACACACAACAGGAATTGATACCGTAGCAGGAATGATTATAAGCTGTGGTCGTCAACAGCCTCCATGAAGTCCACCAGCAGCCGATTTCGTCCACAAGCGTCGCACTGTCAAAAAACATGAGTGTCTGACATGACACGTCCTCCTAAAGGGTCTGACATGACAAGTTGATTGAATGGGACTGACATGACGAGTTGATTTTATGGATCTGACATGACACGTCCTCCTAATGGGTCTGACATGATAAGTCCACTAAAAGTTGACCTCTTAAAGGGTTAATTTTAGGGTCCGGGTTAGTTGACCTCCTAAAGAATCTTCATGACACGTCCACACTTTTCACATCACACGTCCTTTCTCCACATCTCACGTCCACTTTCTCCACATCACACGTCCTACTTTCTCCACATCACACGTCCACTTCCTCCACATCACACGTCCACTATTTCTCCACATCACACGTCCACTTTCTCCACATCACACGTCCACTTTCTCCACATCACACGTCCACTTTCTCCACAATGACACGTCCACTATTTCCACATCACACGTCCAACTTTCTCCACATCACACGTCCACTTTCTCCACATGACACGTCCACTTTCTCCACATGACACGTCCACTTTCTCCACATCATACGTCCACTTTCTCCACATCACACGTCCACTTTCTCCACATCACACGTCCACTTTCTCCACATGACACGTCCACTTTCTCCACATGACACGTCCATTTTCTCCACATGACACGTCCACTTTCTCCACGTGACTCGTCCACTTTCTCCACATCACACGTCCACTTTCTCCACATCACACGTCCACTTTCTCCACATCATACATCCACTTTCTCCACATTCTCCACATCACACGTCCACTATTTCCACATGACACGTCCACTTTCTCCACATCACACGTCTACTATTTCTCCACATGACACGCCCACTTTCTCCACATCACACGTCCACATTCTCCACATGACACGTCCACTTTCCCCACATCACACGTCCACTCTCATGCATGGCCAACAGCTTCTGAACACTGCTCCTCCGCACAACAATAGGTCCACCGCTCCTTACTCGACACTGCTCTTCAAACAAAGCCAGCCGCAATGCACAGCTCTGCTTTCCCACCTTTTGTTCCTTCATGTTTCTGACACCCTGGTTGTGTTCCATCGTGTCCCATCATATTCCATTGGGTTCCATCGCGTTCCATTATTTTCCAATACATTCCGTTGGGTCCCATAACATTCCATTGTTTAACATTGTGTTCCATTGTGCTCCACCCCACACACAGCTCTTTCTTGCTTAAAGCTTGGCCTTCCTTCTCACGCAATAAGTTGCCTACAATATGCCACGACACTCTATCGCCATCCCAACACACACACACACACACACACACAAACACACACACAAACACACACACTCACACACACATTCACACACACGCACACACAGATCTTCGTAACATTAAGCCTCTTCTGCTCCATCATACTTCCCCATCTTTTCCTAGAGCCACATGCTGCCCCACTCCATCACTGCCTCGCCCCACCCCGCAACTCCTCCCAGCAATAAGCCCTGTTTTGCTCCCTCCTCTTCGCACACAGGTTCTCCTTCAACAGGGCCGCCCCTCCCTCCCCCCCTGCCTTCTCTTTCGCCGCCACCCCTCAACCCCCCCTGTCCCTCGGAGGAACTGCACAAACGTCGCAACAGCAACAACAACGACAACAACAGCAACAGCCTGGCTTCTCCCTCTCACTCCCCACTGATGCAGCCACCGCAGCAGCAGCAGCAGCAGCAGCAGCACCCACATTTGGAGCCGCAGGTGCTCTGCAGCAGCAGCAGCAGCAGCAGCAGCCGCCGCCGCCTGCCTTCCAGTTTGGGCGGGCAAGGGGTGCTAACAAAGTGGCAGAGCAGGTACACTCACATGAATATTCATGCACATATGCACACAATTACACAATTGCACACACACACACACACACACACACACACACACACACACATACACACACATACACACGCATAGGGTTGGCCAGAACCGTATATGGGTTTTCTTAAACGTATATATATGCCGTTTAAACCGTATATAAACGGTTACCGTATATGGGAAAACTCGACAGCAGCTGTTTTCTATTAAAATTAAAGGGGGATCATTTTGTAGTTCTTGAAGAGCTCTGATCGTGTATACCATTTATATCAACCAATAATAAAAGGTTGGGGAGCTATGCTTGCCCAAAGAGGCCGAAACCCAATCAAGCACACAGGCATAAATGATCACTGTCATGAGACCCCTCTTCTTCCCCCACCCCATCAAATCACCCTGTTTGTGTATGCACGTGTGTGTGTGAGTGTGTGTGTGTGTGTGTGTGCACGTGTATGTTTGTGTGTGTGTGTGTGTGCAAAAAATGTACATGCATGCATGCGTGTAGTGCGAGCGTGTGCATTTGCACGCGAGCTAGGGTTTGTGCATGCAAACGCGTGCGTGTGCATGCGTGTGCGCGTGCTTGCTTATGGTTGTATGCATGCGTGGGTGCGTGCATGTGCGTATGCATTTGCGTGCGTGTTGAGGTTCGTGCATGCATGCGTGTACGTGTGCGTCAGCGTACACGTACATGTGAATACGTGTGCGTGTGCATGTACCATTGTGTGTTTGCGTGTGTGTCTGTGCACACAGGTGTGCGTGCACGTATGTGAGCACGTGCGGGGGATGCGTGCATGCACGAGAGTGTGTGTGCCATTTCTGTTCCTGCAACATCTCCGCCCTGGAAACCATCAGTGTGGTTGGCTTGCATGTCCTAAAGGCAACCCTGCTCATACTCAAACTCTGGTGCTTCTATATCTGCTGCTGAGCCCCTTGCTGTCGAACCACTGGCTGCTGTTGATCCGAAGGACACCCTTCCATGATGGACGTGGTTTTAACACAAGAACAATTGTTGAAAATTGCCCGGATACAGGGGCTTTAAATTCTGTGATCTCGATGGCCAATGGAAGGTCGCTTTTGACCACCCATTCAGACCGTATATATACGTATTATGTGGCGCATATGTACGCCGGGTAAAGTTTACGGTTATACAAATATGGATACGGAGATCAATTAATTATATATCCGTATATATATGGTACGTAAATGTACGTCGTATATATACTTATACAGTTCTGGCCAACCCTACACGCACACACACACTCGAAATACACATGTGCTAACACACACGAACGCACACACACACACACACACACAAACACACACAAAAACACACACACAGGTGGCCAGCCTCACTCGTACCACTCCTGACACAGAGCAGCTTTCTGCTGTGGATTTGCCGCGCTTTACGTTTGGGGGCGCTCGCAAGGGTGGGGCAGGTGTGTGTGTGTGTCTGTGTGCTGTGTGTGTGAATGTGTGCTGTTTGTGTGTGTGTGTGTGCTTAACTGTTTGGTGAGAGTGATGTTTGAGTTGCTGATGCATTTAATTTTCTCTGAGAGTGCACACAATGTAGTGCTCAATGGGGCAGGTGTACCGTGTGAATGCTTGGTGCTAGCTTGGAGTGGCTTAAGGGTTGGTGGTGTGGGCATGGCAAGAGGCCCCCACTATAGAGGACTTGCAAGGATGGGCGTGCGAGCTTTGGGTGGTGGCAGCTACCGATTTGAAAAGATAGTCACATTTAATTGTTGCTTGTCACGTTCAATCGTTGCTTGTACTGCTGCTGCTGCTGCTGCTGCGCACCGCTGCGCATGTGTGTTGACAATGTGTATGAGTGGTTGATATTTTGTGACTGACTTTGCTGCTGCTGCTGTTGCTGCTGCTGCTGCTGCAGGGGCCGCTGCTCAGCTTCCCCCTCCCATGGAAGTTACGGAGGTGGACACAGGGAAGACCAAAGAGGCCCTTCAATCTCAGGTGGGGGATGGTGCTGTGTGTGTGCGTGCGTGTGCGTACGTGTGCGTGTGTATGTGTGTTTTTGCCTGTGTTTTTGCGCGTGTGTACGTGTGTGTGTATGTGTGTGTGTATGCGAGTGCGAGTACGTGTGTGCGTGTGTGTGCGTGTGGGGGTGCGTGTGTGTGTATGTGTGCGAGTGCAATAATGTGTGAGTGTAGTTACGTGTGAATGTGTGTATGTGTGAATGTGTGAGTGTGTGAATGTGTGAGTGCGTGTGACATGGTTCTTGCTGCTGTTTAAACCCACCCCCATTCCAAGGGGGCGTTTAAATGTCTCCTTTGGTATATTCATGGGAGCACTCTGCCCTGCATGGCACATAGCCGGGTGCCGCTTTCATCCACGCCCACTTAAACACCCGATTGCTGTTGTGTCATTCTGGGTGGTGCGTACAGTAGAAGGTGGGCTCTCAAGTGCTGTGTGTGTATGATGGAAGTGCGGCTGCTGCTGTATGTGTGGTGACATGGTTGCTGCTGCGTGTGTATGGCTATAAATGGCCGCAGCTGCATGTGTGCTGGTAGGGCCCCTACTACTACTTTGACCTGTGCCAGGCCCGCTGAGGCGCTTGCATTCTGATCACTGCATCACACCGCAGATTGCCCATGCAGCAGAGGTGCCCCTGCCTGAGGTCTTTGCGTCCATTGTGCGTTGTACTGCTTTTACAGTCCTTTTATTTGGTGCTATTGTTACGATGCAGGTCGCCCATGCAGCAGAGGTGCCCCTGCCTGAGGTCTTTGCGTCCGTTGTGCATTGTACTGCTTTTTACAGTCCTTTTGTTTGGTGCTATTGTTACGATGCAGGTCGCCCATGCAGCAGAGGTGCCCCTGCCTGAGGTCTTCGCGTCCGTTGTGCACTGTACTGCTTTTACAGTCCTTTTGTTTGGTGCTATTGTTACGATGCAGGTCGCCCAGGCGGCAGAGGTGCCTTTGCCTGATGAGGATGAGGATGAAGCGGAAGGCCTCCAAAGTCCTCCTGCCAAAACTGGCGACAAAACAGGTGGGGGTGTTTGTTTGTTTAACGTATGTGTGTATGTGTGTGTGTGCGTGTGTGTATGTGTGTTGTTTGTGATTGTCTTTTGTGTGGTATTCGTGTTTTTGTGTGCACAAATTCAGGAGGATGTTTGTATGTCGTGCGTCTTCCGTTGCTTATATCTCTCCCCTAATAACTCACAAGCATGCACACACATTTACACACACGCACATGCTTGCCACATTCTCCATGGATGTTGTGGGCTGAAGTCCTTTTAGATTTTCCACAAGGACTCCCACACATGTACACACACATACACGCACACAAATGAACATATTGAATCCCCTGGCAGTGCGGTCACGCACACTCTTACGCACACACACACACACACACACACACACACACACACACACACACACACAAATGTCCATTTTGGTTTCCAGGCAGTGCAGCCACACCTGAGGACGGATTCAGCTATAGCCAACTAAAAGCCATGCAGGACAAGGAGGTGTGTGTGTTTATTGTGTGTGTGTTTGTTTATTGTGTGAGAGGATGTGGCTTTTGAAAACGCAGGCTTATTTTCTTTCGCGGCACAGTGACAAGCCTTTGTTGCTGATGTGTGTTGTGTTAGAATGTCACACCCCCCACGGATCTTTGCATGTAGTCCTTTAAATGGGAGGCCGCCAAAGCTCTGTCATTGCACGTCCATGCGTACACCTACACGCACACAAACTCATGCACACATACCCACACGCTCTCACAAATCCACGCGCACGGAGACGCACATACACACACAAACACACAATTACACACACACGCATAGACACAGACACACACAAGCACAAGCACACATATACACGCACATACACACACAGGAAGCCGCAGCAGCTGCAGCTGCTCCTCCTGCGTCCGGTGGATGGGGAGCTGACTTGCTGCAGAAAACAAAGCAGGTGGGCGTTCTGCTCCTCGCGCTTTCCATTCGCAAGCACGCGCTCTCCTCTAAACTCTGTGTAATTTTGCTTGTGTGTGTGCGTGCGTGTGTGTGCGTGCGTGCATGACCGTGGCATGTGGTTTTGCTTGTGTGTGTGCGTGCACGACAGTAGCAGGACCACCACCAAGTGCATTTTGTGTGTGTTGGTGTGAGTGTTTGTGTATGTGTATGTGTGACAGCAGCAGCACACCACTACGTGCATTTGTGTGTTTTTGCCGCGTGTATGCACAGGCATATTTGCTTGTGTGTGTGTGTGTGTGTGTGTGTGTGTGTGTGTGTGTGTGTGTGTGTGCGTGCACAACAGTAGCAGGACCACCACCAAGTGCACTTTGTGTGTGTTTGGTGCCGTGTGTATGCACAGGCATATTTGCTTGTGTGCGTGTGTGTGTGCGTTCACAACAGTAGCAGAACCACCACCAAGTGCATTTTGTGTGTGTGTTTGTTTGCCGCGTGCATGCACAGGCAGAGCAGGCAGCGTCAACGGCCATTGCCGAGGAGGTAGAGAGGGCCAAGCAGCCCCCCTCTCCCGCCAAGCCTGCTGCTGGCAGCGGATGGGGGGCTTCGTTCCTACAACAGACGCAGCAGGTGTGTGCGTGTGTGTGTGTGTGTGTGTGTGAAGACCTTATGTGTACCCTACGTAGGTCCTGGCCAGCCCATTGAAGAGCTGTCTGCCTGAACATTCATGTGTAAAAATCGTGGTTTGGCCAACATCAAGGATGGGGCCATGCAGAGTCCAGAGACGTTCAATGCAATTAGAGTTCAGAGATATATAATGCAAATTAAGTTCAGAGACGTTCGATGCAAATAGAGTTCAGAGACGCTCGATGCAAATAGAGTTCAGAGATGTTTGATGCAAATAGAGTCCAGAGATGTTCAATGCAAGTAAAGTCCAAAAACGTTCGTTGCACGTGTGAAAATTCAAAATGCTTACACAGTACTAAACGCATTATTGCAGATTTGGGAGCTCTGGGTATCGACCCAAATGGGGAAGGTTCCCCCAAAGCCATCAAAAGCCATCTGAAATCGTCATTGTTTCCAGGACATTTGAAATGCATCACATGTAGTATATCAGAGGGGGCTAACTGAGGCCCAAAATGGGCAAGTTTTTATATGCTCTTCGGCCTATAGGCCCCCAAATTGGCAAGCTACACATTTCACATAATATAAATCCTTGTTCTAAACGTCTATCCATAAGTCTGTCCATAAATGTAAAATTTGCAGCTTGCCAATTTTGGCGCGTGTGCTTAATTTGCTGTGGCGTGCAGGCCATTTTTTATCACAAATTGTTCATACCAAATCACCCACTGCACCAATCTGGAATATTATTTATGGTTTAGAACCCTTATTGGAAAAGAATATCATTGCAACAAAAATGAAAGAAAACGGCTGAGTGGTTGGTGTTTTATGAGGATTTGAGCCATTTTCCCATGGAAATTACCACATTAGGGTTTACATGCACCATGTGTGCTTAATCCAGTCTATCTCTCGGCACGCAAAGCAACCCACATAAAACTGGGCACATGCTCGGGTAGCTCGCAATGCCAGCTACAATGTGGTACTAAAATGGTGTCAATCGGATGAAGTGGCTGTGAATGGCTGCCTTCTGAATGCAAAAATGCGCATTTTCAGGCATTTCCTCTGTTAGCCCCCTCTGGTAGTATATAGTTCAATGTGGCAATGTGGTTGTAGCTCAATAAGGCCGCTTCTAGGCGAAAAAGTGCTCATTATCCTTGCATCTTGTACACATGCATATATTTATATATACGCAACCACAAATACGCACTCTCTCTCTTTCACACACACACACACACATGCACACACACACACATGCACACACACATGCACACACTCACACACACACACGCATACACACACATACACACACACTCACACACACAAATGCACACACACATACACACACACTCACACACACAAATACATACAGGCAATGGGCGCAGCTACTGCTGCCGTATCAGAAGAGGTGGAGAAAGCCAAGTCCCCCGCACCTGCCTCTGCGGCCCCTTCTGCTGGAGGCTGGGACATGGCCTTCCTCCAAAAAACGCAGCAGGTTCGAACGTGTTTGAAAGTGTTTGTACGCGCGTGCGTGCATGCGTGTATGTTTACGTGCATGCGAGTGTGTGTGTGTGTGCAAGCACGTGTAAAGCACGTCTGTGTGTCTGTTGTGTGTGATCAGTGAGCACTTAATGGCTTGGTAGTAATTGAGTGAGTGTGTCTGTGAGGCCTTACATTTTTTGCATGAGTTTTGTGTTTTTGCGTGTATGAGGATTAACATCTCTAACATGATTGTGTGTGTGTGCGTCTATGAGGCCCTACATCTCCTGCATGAGTATGTGTGTTTGCATCTATGAGGCCTAACATCTCTTGCATGAGTGTGTGCGTGCCTGCGTCTATGAGGCCCAACTTGTCTTGCATGAGTGTGTGTGTGCGTCTATGAGTCCCAATGTCTTTTGCATGAGTGTGTGCGTGTGTGTGCGTGTGCGTCTATGAGACCCAACATCTTCTGCTGAGTTTTTGTGTGTTTGCATCGATGAGGCTTAACATCTCTTGCATGTGTGTGTGCGTATGTGTGCGTCTATGAGGCCTAACATCTCTTGCATGAGTAACTGGTGAGCAACTGAAACAGAGAGCCGCCTGCCCCACCACGTGGTACTAATTGCATGCGCGCGCACACACATGCACACACGTGATGTGCACTCACACGCTCTCACGTACAAACACACACACATGCACGTGCACACGCACGCATCACCCCTGCATGCACCTATGTACACACACACAATCATGCAAGCACCAGCACATGCACACGCACAAACACACACTAACACACACAGGCAGAAGGTGCGGCCAACACACGCAAGCACAAGCACATGCACACACACACACACACACACACACACACACACACACACAGGCGGAAGGTGCGGCCAGCGCCGCAGTGGCACAGGAACTAGAAGCTGCCAAGCAGCAGCCTCCTCCTGCCCCCTCCACTGCAGCTCCCTCTACCCAATTCAATTTCGGCTCCCCCCTCCCCCCTACTGCTGCTGCTCCTGCTGCTGCTGCCCCTGCAGCAGCCCCTCCTGCCCCCTCTCCTATCCCCACTTTCAATTTCGGAGCCACACCCACCACCACAGCCGCCCCTGTCTTCACTTTTGGTGGCACCACCACTTCCACCAACACCACCGCCCCCGCATCCTCATCCACACCCACCACCTCCACAGCCCCAGCAGCAGCTGCCCCCGTTTTCACCTTAGGCAGCAGCGCCTCTAACACCACCCCCGCGCCTGCACCATCCACTGTACCAGAGATTCACGCGTCCAGCTTTGGCTTCAGCTTTGGGGGAGCGCAACCAGCAGCAGCTACGCCTGCTGCCCCAGCAACGACAGGCTCTGAGCAGCTAGCCCCTTCCCCCCTCATCAGTTTCACCCCCACACCGCCACCAACCACCATGCAGCAGCAGCAGCAGCAGCAGCAGCAGCCGTTCACTTTTGGGGCAGCCACGCCCTCCTCAGGCTTTCTGTTTGGGGCAAGCAGCTCAGCCGCCGCCGATGCAAACACACCCACGTTTGGAGCCCCACCATCAAGCACGCCCGTTTTTGATGCAGGGGCAAGCGCCCCAGCATTTGGTGCCCAACCTTCGAGCACGCCCGCTTTCAGTGCAGGGGCAAGCGCCCCAGCATTTGGTGCCCAACCTTCGAGCACGCCCGCTTTTGGTGCAGGGGCAAGCGCCCCAGCATTTGGTGCTCAACCTTCGAGCACGCCCGCTTTTGGTGCAGGGGCAAGCGCCCCAGCATTCGGTGCGGCAAGCACACCCACATTCGGGGCCCCACATTCAAGTGCCCCTGCATTCGGCGGCAGCTCATTTGCGTTCGGTGCACAGCCATCAAGCACGACCCCATTCGGTGGCGGTACCAGCACGGATACAGCAGCAGCTGCTGCACCAAATGCGTCTCAGCCCGCTGCACCCAGCACTAGCCACCCCTTCGGTACCCCCCCTGTCTCAGCTCCCTCAAACCCCTTTGGCACGCCCTCTGCTCCTTTCGGTGCAGGTGGGAGTGTGGGTGTGTGTCTGTGTTTCTGTGCGTTGTGTGTGTGTGTATGTGTGTGTTCTTCTATGCATTATATGCTTTTTTCTATGTGTGTGTATCCGTGTTCTTCTGTGCGTTGTGTGTGTGTGCGTATTTTTCTGTGCATTGTGTGTATACGTGCATGTATGTGTTTTGATCTGTGCATTGTTTGTATGCGCACATGTGTGTTTTTTCTATGCATTGTCTGTACATGCACGTGTGTGTTTTCTGTGCTTTGTGTGTTTGTATATGTGTGTGTAATTTTTTGTGTCTTGTGGGGATGTGCAATTGCACGTGTCTCTTCAGCTCACCGGCAATTAGGTAGACCGACCATAACGCAATACCAGCTCTCGACATGCACTCCGGGACGTGCGTGTGTATCTTTCCTAAAAATAATTTCGGCATCTTTTCTCGAGTACATGAATGTTTACAGGATACATTTTTTAATGAGGATGCACGCTTGATAGCACTGTTTGCGTACGAGTACGTACGTCAAGCAGCTGTGCATGTGTGCACATGCACTTACGTGCGTGAGCACGCTTGCACTACATTAAGCACCTAATCGTTCACGCGAATGTGCACACGCAATTACGTGCGTGAGCACGCTTGCACTACATTAAGCACCTAATCGTTCACGCGAATGTGCACACGCAATTACGTGCGTGAGCACGCTTGCACTACATTAAGCACCTAATCGTTCACGCGCATGTGCATACGTATGTATGCACCCATGTACACAAACCCTCTCCTTGTTTTAAGTGCAGGTTCGTGGAGGAGCGTGCATGTGTTTGCCTACACCTGTATATGCACACGGACACATAAACACATACACTCACATGCGCAAACAAGCACGAGCACACACACACACACAAACACGTGTGAACACACACACACACACAAACACGTGTGAACACACACACACACACAAACACGTGTGAACACACACACACACAAACACGTGTGAACACACACACACACACACACACACACACACACAGCAACGAGCAGCACACCCCAGTTTGGAGCTGCCCTCCCTGGTTTTGGTGGGTTTGGGGGTGCACCCACCTCTGCTGCCCCCATCGCTGCCCCCAATCCCTTTGGCACACCTGCTCCCTCCCAACCCCCCCAAGGTCAGTGTTAAAGAGTATATCAAGGGTTTTCTGCTCCCTCCCAACCCCCCCAAGGTCAGTGTTAAAGAGTATGTCAAGGGTTTTCCGCTACCTCCCAACCCCCCCAAGGTCAGTGCCAATGCGTGTGTGACGGTCCTTTTACTAAGCCCTACAAGCATTCACTACCGTTGCGCATTGAGTGCTACAAACACTGTCCTCATTAGGCACAAACAGACAACACAAATATACACACACACGCACGTGCCCGCACGCACTCATACACACAAAAATACTCACATATGTACATGCACGCACGCGTGCATATACATGCACGCACGCACGCACGCACACACACATATACACACAAACACACACACACATGCACAAACCTCTGCCCAAAGTGCTAGCCCACGTTCAAGCCACACATGCGTGCGCACAAGCACACAAACGTTTGCACGTGAAAACACACACAAACACACACACACACTTAAACACACACTCTTACACACAAACACACCCCCTACTTCTTTAGGAGCTAGTTTCATGGCCACCCCTCCTCCTGCCACAGGCCCCTCTTCTTTCGCAATTCGACCAAAAAGCGCTTTGACGAACACACACACACACACACTCTAAATACACACACCCTCCAGGTGCTAGTTTCATGGCCACCCCTCCTCCTGCCACAGGCCCCTCTTCTTTCGTGTTTGGCAGCTCCCCGCTGCCCAGCCCCTCCAACCCTTTTAATGCCCAAGGCTTTGGCGGCTCTGCTGTCAGTGAGTGTGTGTGTGTATGTGCGCTGCTTCTTTCTTCGTGATTAAATAATTTTGAGGCATCGCAATGTTAAAGGAGCAGGCCCAGACGTACTCTGAATTGAGAAACATATTGTAGAAGGGGATTTGAGTCGCTGGAGGGTCTCCACCTCCACCTTCATATCCCCCTTCCATTCCGTTAACAGCCTATTGCTGAAAGTGTCCACCTCCACCTCCACCTCCACGTCCACCTGAAGCCGGTCGCTGAAAAGCTCCACCTCTGCCCCCACCTCCACCTGAAAGGGTCCACCTCCTCCTTCATATCCTGTCTCATTCTTTTAACAGCCTATTGCTGAAAGGATCCACCTGAAGCCTGTCACTGAAAGGCTCCACCTCTGCCCCCACCTCCGCCTGAAAGGGTCCACCTCCTTTATATTTCGTCCCATTCCTTTAACAGCCTATTGCTAGGCTTGAGGGGCTGTCTGGTTAATTCCTTTAACAGCCTATTGCTAGGCTTGAGGGGCTGTCCGGTTAATTCCTTTAACAGCCTATCGCTAGACTTGAGGGGCTATCTGGTTAATTCCTATAACAGCCTATTGCTAGGCTTGAGGGGCTGTCTGGTTAATTCCTATAACAGCCTATTGCTAGGCTTGAGGGGCTGTCTGGTTAATTTCATTACAGCCTATTGCTAGGCTTGAGGGGCTGTCTGGTTAATTGCTTTAACAGCCTATCGCTAGAATTGAGGGGCTATCTGGTTAATTCCGTTAACAGCCTATCACTAGACTTGAGGGGCTGTCTGGTTAATTGCTTTAACAGCCTATTGCTAGACTTGAGGGGCTATCTGGTTAATTCCTTTAACAGCCTATTGCTAGACTTGAGGGGCTATCTGGTTAATTGCTTTATCAGCCTATTGCTAGGCTTGAGGGGCTGTCTGGTTAATTGCTTTATCAGCCTATCGCTAGGCTTGAGGGGCTGTCTGGTTAGTTCCTTCAACAGCCTATCGCTAGGCTTGAGGGGCTGTCTGGTAATTCCTATAACAGCCTATTGCTAGGCTTGAGGGGCTGTCTGGTTAATTCCGTTAACAGCCTATCGCTAGACTTGAGGGGCTGTCTGGTTAATTGCTTTATCAGCCTATCGCTAGGCTTGAGGGGCTGTCTGGTTAATTCCTTCAACAGCCTATCGCTAGGCTTGAGGGGCTGTCTGGTAATTCCTATAACAGCCTATTGCTAGGCTTGAGTGGCTGTCTGGTAATTCCTATAACAGCCTATTGCTAGGCTTGAGGGGCTGTCTGGTTAATTCCGTTAACAGCCTATTGCTAGACTTGAGGGGCTGTCTGGTTAATTCCTATAACAGCCTTTTGCTAGACTTGAGGGGCTGTCTGGTTAATTGCTTTAACAGCCTATTGCTAGGCTTGAGGGGCTGTCTGGTTAATTCGGGCGCTGCTGCACCAGCGAATGCGTGCTGCTGCTAGAAAATAAGGAGCGCACTATATAACACACGGCCACACACACACACACACACACATGCACACATGCACACACACGCATACGCTCATACGTACGCGTACACACACACACACTAACACACACAAGCACACGCACACACGCACACACTTAAAAAGACACATACACACATTTATTCTATACATATGCTAAATGTGCATATGCACGCACGCAAGATCACACACATGCACGCAAGATCACACAAATGCACGCAAGATCACACACATGCACGCAAGATCACGCACATGCATGCACGCACGCAAGATCACATACATGCATGCACGCACGCAAGATCACATACATGCACGTGCACAACAGGTGGTTTAGGCGGAGCGAGCCCCAGCCCAGCCCCATCCTTCACCGGCCTGTCCACCCCACCTACGCTCATGAACAACCCCATCAATGCGGGGGCCACACCTTATGCCTTTGGAGGAGGAGGAGGAGACCCTGCTGCAGCTGCTGCGGCTGCAGGTAAGAGTACGCAAACAAACTACGCAGTAACAAACCGGCCCGCACAGTAAGGCTGCCCACAGTGAGGAGCAGGAGCCACTTTGGTACCCATTACCGTAGAGTTCCTCCACCTAAGGAGGCTGAGGCAAGAGTAGGAGGTGTCTGCCTGTCAGGCGGCATTTAAAGGTGTGGTGCCTTGCAGGCATATCACGGCAAGAGTAGGAGGTGTCTGCCTTTCAGGCGGCATTTAAATGTGTGGTGCCTTGCAGGCATATCACGCATTCCTCTGGCAGCAACTAGCCAGCAGAAGGTGCAGCAGCATGCCGCCCAGCAATGCCTCATGAGGCATCCATCATAAATCGCACCGTCATGCTTCGCTCAGATCCACATCTTGATCATTTGATTATGAAACTACAGAAACGTCTCAATGTCTAGCTCGAGCACCAGCCTGTGCCTCGTTCACGTTGGCCGTGATGCATCATATTGAGACATATGCGCTATGCTGCTGCATTTATCGGCTGTCGTTGGTTGCTGCTGGTATTGAGGAACATGCTGGTACCTTCTTGGCCACCCACCCCTGGGCTAACCTAATTACTCTTCACACATGCTGCAGCTTCATCGGCTGCTCCAACTCCCGGACAGCCCTCTTTCGGATCCCTTACCCCCGCAGGTGAGAACTTGGTACGGTGACGATGATCATCATTCCGTAGTTATTGGTTGCTAAGGCTATTCTCAAGGTCGTTGGCCTCAACGTTTGTCGGGCCAGGGCTTAAGTGATGCCGGTTTCGATGAAGCCACAAGGTGCTTTTATAATGATGTAGGCCTGCCTTGCGCTATTCCGGTCGGAAATTAATTAGGTAGGTCAAGTAGGTAGCTCAAGTACGTGTAAGATGTAATGTGTATAAGAGCTGCGTTTTGGAGGCCATCAGCAAGGAGGTTTGAAACCTGTACAAAGTGAGATTGAGTTGGCCACTTGCTTTGTGGGTGCCTGTTTACTGTGGACTGCTTTGGATCATTGTGGATTACTTTGGACCACTGTGGATTACTTTGGATTACTGTGGACCAAATTGGATCATTGTGGATTACTGTGGACTACTTTGAATTACTGTGGACCACTTTGGATCATTGTGGATTACTGTGGATTACTGTGGATTACTGTGGACCAAATTGGATCATTGTGGATGACTGTGGACTACTTTGAATTACTGTGGACCACTTTGGATCATTGTGGATAACTGTGGATTACTGTGGACCACTGTGGATTACTGTGGATGGCGCACTCTAGCCTGCGACACGCTTGTGCTGTACCACACAAAGGTGTCACTGTGGCGCGAAAAGAAGAAGAAAAAAATACGCAGGCAGTGAAACAATCCCCACATTAATTAAGGAGAAGACTGTGGCGCGAGAATGATGTGGTGTGCGCGATAAGGATATGTGTGCGCAATAATGATATGTGTGCGCGATAAGGATATGTGTGCGTGTGCTTCAATTTCTGCGCCCTTGCCATTGCAGGCAGAGAAGGTGGCTCAATCGGGGGGGGCTTCAACATGGGGTCCATGGGAGATGCAAGTGGGGCCTCGGGCAAGGCCACAGGCGCGCGGCGAAAGGTCAACGTAAGGCGCCGCTGATCTCTAGAGATATTTCTCTGGAGATATTGCATCGCTCGTGATAGCATTGGGTCGATGGGAGATGCGAGTGGGACCTCGGGCAAGGCCACAGGTTCAAGGCGTAGGGTGAACGTAAGGCGCCGCAGATATCCATTGAATTGGCATCGCTGGTAACAGCATTGGGGCGAAAGGAGGTGCAAGGAGTGACTGAGTTGGGGCGGCTATGTGTGTGCGCGTGTAAGTTGCACATAACAGTGTTTCCGAGCCTTGCGTTGTCTTTGGTTTGGACGGGTGTAGGCAAGGGTGTGATTTGTGGGGGGGGAGGCGAGGTGGGGGGGAGTGGACAAATGTGTGTGTGTGTGCCTATGTTTCATGTGTACTATGTGCATGTGCTGTGTTGTATGCTTGGCTTGTGCTGATCCTTTGAGTGTTCACAAACAAAGCCCCTTAATTGTGTGGGTGTGTTTAGTGGCGTTTTTGAGGGTATTTCACACACACACTGGCACAGGCTATTAATTCTTCTGATTATCCTTATGCATGTCCTCCTCTCTCTGGAGGCGCCTCCCGTTTTTCCTTTTTAGTCCGGACTGTATAGGCGCAGCGTCTCAGACTTGTTTGTGTTTGTTGTGAGGGATGGTCTTTATTTTCGTCATGAAGGTCCCTGTGAGAGCAGAACTACGTTTTGTGTGGGGTGGCCATTGCAACCATCTGAAGGCTAGAGTGGCCACAGGGAGGGAGCACACTCTGGGCACAGAGCTAGGAGGAAAGCTTAGTTAATAAGCCTTCTGTAGGAGTATCGGAAACGAATATACACGTTTTAAGTTTGCGTTTTGAAACGTGGCTGCAGAAGATTGAATACACGATTGCTTGTTTGTAGATGAGCAGCTTGAATGAGCCTTAAAGGCTTGCGTGACCCTGCGTGCACGTTTAAGACACGTGTCTTGTGCAGCAGATTTCTTGAACTCGTGCCCATATAGGGGGGGGGGGGGGGGGGTTACA
>Ga0307947_1000408_pt1 | contig 29968 bp, 42 predicted proteins | sample OrgLakmetagen232_FD_201840 | JGI IMG/M metagenome (GOLD analysis project Ga0307947, IMG submission 201840) | Saline water microbial communities from Organic Lake, Antarctica - #232 | ecosystem: Environmental > Aquatic > Non-marine Saline and Alkaline > Saline | place: Antarctica: Organic Lake...
CTTCCATTGCGTTCTTTATATGTTAGTTTATCGTCTGGCATTATATATCAAATAAATATACTTTTGGGTTTTTTGGATCATCACACACATCTAAATGTACCCACGTAATAGGTTTTCCTTTTAATTTGTGTTCTAATCTTATAGGGTGTGGTAGTTCTTCCTGTACAGACAAAAGCCAATTTCTATGTTCTTCGGCTGTTTCTCCCTCAACATCATAGTCTAAAGCCATAGCTAATACGTGACCACTTAACCAAGAGTCATCCCTAGTAGCCCTTTTTTGAACCATAGGTGTTGAAGTATCTCTTATGCCTCTTTCGTCAAAGATTCCATTCCATAACCATGTGTTAACAGTTATAGACTTTCCTTTTTTTATTCTTACCCAAAGTATTGTTTGTAATAATCTTCTATCAAATCTAGATAAAAAGAAATTATCGCCAAAATGCTTGTATTTTTTGTAAGCCCCTGGACTAACTAATTCTCGTATATCAAAATACTCTAGTACACCTTTGTAAAGGTCTTCAGTACTTATATTTAATATTTGAGCTTTAGTCATTTTTATCTTTTTTGTTAATATCGTATACTGCTTTTTTTAAATATGATTCTAGAAACTTTCTTAGACCTTTTAGTATGTCGGATATATAATCAGTGTTTTCTATGTTTTCTTTTTTCCTAATACTTAATATATTTGTTATAGAGCTTATACCTTCGCTAATCACTAATATTCTGAGGATTAAGACTATTAACCATTTAAAGTCAAATCCTAAACCTAGTGCTACTAAAGCCAAAACCATTGGTATGGTAAGTATTGTAGCTTTTGAAATCAGTCCCCATAGTAATCTTTCAAAGGTAAATCTTAAGTCTTTTAAGTATACTGCTTTTATGGCTCCTAGTGCCGTATCTGCCATCATTAATATAGACAAAATTTTCACTATATCTAAATCTACATTTAAAAAAACAAACAGTAAGTAGATTGCTGTTTTTGTTTCCTGCCAATAATCTCCTAAAAGATGTGCTTTATTGTACAAGTAGTTCTCAATTCTCATATAGACTATGTAGGATGTCAGGTTATTAAAAGAAAGGGGTTTTTACACCCCTTTGTTCATTTTTCAACTTTAGCTTGCGGATACTGTAGGAATTCCAGCCGCTGTAGCTACTGCGTTAAGTAACGCCTCTACTCCTGCTTGTTTTCCTGTTTCTACTGCAATTGTATAATTGAAAGCTTCTTCTAATTGTCCTGCAAATCCTTGTGAGAATGATTTAGGTTGCACTTTAAGTGTGTACACAATATATTGAGATCTTCCTTTTAGTACAGTCTCTTCGCCTAACAATAACTTAATGTATTCGTTTTGGTGTCCGTCAACATTTCTATGTCTAGAATACCCTTGAAAATAAGTAAAGTCTCTGTCTTCAAGTCCCCAAAGGTCCCCACCTAAATTTTCTAGGTCTTCTGCTCTTTGTAAAACTTTTACAGCAAATCTATCTCCTGAACCTTCTACGAAAGAAGAGAATACAGAACTTCTAAATCCACCTGCAACACTCACTCTTACAGAAGTGTCAATAAATGGCACACTGTCTCTAATAAGTTCTCCTGGTACATTTACAGTTTCTTTTCCTTCAATTTTAATTCCCATCAAAGCTGTTTCACTGTAAGTTTTTGAACCTTTCTCCCAATCTGTAAATCCAAATCTTTTTGGAGCTTCAGTTTCAAAAGTATTTCTTAAGATAGGGTCACAGTCTTCACATACAATGTTTGAAGTAATTGTAGTTGAATATACTGTTTGACATCCACCTGCTACGTTTGCAGACTCTACTTCTTTAACCACAATGGTTAAATCAGGAAAAGCTTCTTCTAGCTCTGTAAGTCTATCTCCCTCAGCATCTTCATCAGCTAATTGAATTATATACTCTTCACTAATTGCATTACACTCTTCCCCAGCAGTCCATGAAATATCTGTTCCTGTCTCTGGTGAAAAGTCTGCAGGAACCCCCGAAGCATCAATTGTAGGAAGTAATAGAGTATATACAGAAGTTTGTCCATCACGATCTGTTCTTTCTACTTTAGTTCCAAATTGCGCTTGTACCTCTGCTAGAGCATTTGAATCCCCTGCATCTTGTACACTCAAATTATAGAATGTGTGAGCAATAGGATCGGCTGGTGTAGATGGTGACTCACTGTTGATAACAGAAACATTTATAGCATCTGTAACAGGTATCATCTCTTTTAATACGTCTCTTCTTAGAGCTTCTACAGCCTTTTCTACAACCTCTTGGTTAGTTTGGTCTGCACTCTCTTTTTCAAAGTGTAGATTTAACGTAGTACATCCATACTCATAACCTAACACTTCAATGATACCTCCTTCTAACTTAATAGATAAGATTTCAGGTTCATTTACATTAAAAGTTAATGCTTTTGATTCGTTGATACCATCATAACCAATAAGAAACTTATCAGTCTTTTTTACTTGGTTTGGTACGAATACATCTAAACCTTTAACTTCGGAAAGTCTAAATGCACGACTCTCTTTGTTCTTATTAGATAGTCCTCGTGTAACACCAATTTCGTTGTTACCTAGACGAAGCTGAAACAAGTCATTTGCTCCTGCTGAGGAAAAGTCGTCTACCGCAACTAAACCATCTTTAGTTTTATCTTTGATGTCAAAGATGCCTAATTGTCCCTTTGCAAGATTTAAAGAGCCTCCTGAAGTCATAACGTTTCCGTTAAGAGTAGGCATAAATCTTGACCACGGTGCATGTAATCCCATAATTTTTAATTTTTAATTGTTAATAGTAGTGATTATTGTTATTGAACGTTCTCGTTCTGTCGAAATTTTTCTATCTCGTAAGTGGGGTCAGAAGTGTTAATCTTGAAGTCGCCCACCATTCCTGATATAATTCTGTCAACTATATGTTCAGGAAGTTCTATTTCTGTATCCTCAAATTGTGACTCTGGGTTTTCAGTGTCTTGAAGTATTATTTTTTTTGGATACTTGTAATAAGTAAGTAATAATTCTGTTATTGTCATTTCTTCTTCCGTATACACTTTTATATTGTTTTCAGTGTAATTGTAAGGTGCTTCTCTAAAAGCAAATGACGGTTTAAAAAATGTGTTATTTGTAAAATCTGCTCTATCTTCGTCTCTTATCTCGTACAAACCTATGTCTTGCTCTGTACACTCTCCTTTTGAAGCTTTAGCTTTAGCAAAAGACCATGATAAAAAATTTGGAGGCAACTGAAAGCTTTTAAAATCTTCTTGAGATATATCAGGTGTTAAAGGTAAGTCATTTATCAATAACACCTGTATATCTTTTAAATTATCAAAGTTTCTGTTATTTAAAAAAAGCTTTATGAACCTAACTGATATTTCATTATACAACTCAGCAAACTTTCCTCTATCTGTAGAGAAATTATCATTGGTGGAGTTTTTTTCTACCTTTATAAGGTATTTTTCGTATAACCTGTTTGGGTTCATCAACTATTTAATTTTCTTGTCTGAGCTCGTCTACTTGCTGTTGCATTGTAGTCTTTTTAGAAATAAATTTAGCGGCTGCTTTTAAGTTACTTCCTACTTCTGTTTCTCCTATAACATAAGAATCTCCTTCTTTTTTGAGCTTGCCTTTGTTCAACAGATCTATAAGATAAGAATAATATATAATTTCTTTTCTTCCACTCTTGGTGCTTTCTAAAGATACTGCATCCAAGAATAGTTTTTTGTTTTGATAAGCTTGTTCTTTGTCCTCAACAAAACGTTTGAAAAGTGTTATAGCCAACTCTTTGTTTTCTACATTTATGTTCTTAACTCCTATATAAGTTAAAATAGGTTGCAACGTTTTAGGTTGACTTAGTAAAGAGTAGAATTTACCATTTACTTCCATATCTATCATGTCCGTCTCCACTTTTGTACTTCTTACTTCTTCTTTGTTTTCAATACAAAATTGAGCTTTTCTAAATTTTGGAGAGCTTTCGTGCTTTTTAGGTGCCAAGTCTTTATTAGATAAACAGATAAAAAGTTGAAGTAAGTCTAGAGGATTTTTAGTCTTGAATAATTTTCCTTGATATAAATCTACTTTGAAAGAAGTAGAGTCTGTATAATTCCAAAATTCAGAATCTTTATCTCTAGGATTTAATTTACCTTCTCCATATATTCTTTCGAAAGGTTTTACTATGAGCTCTTCTATCTTATTGCCTAAAGAATTTTTAGCTTCTTCACTTAGTCCTCTGTACATTGGGCTGTCTTTGTAAAGACCCGTATCCCATAATCCTAAATCTCTGTCAAATAACGCTGATACTGTATTCTTTCCTGCATCGAAGTCTAATAGCTTAGTAGTTCGATTGTTTCTGAATCCATCAGGGGCATCCGCATCATACTTGGGGACTACCTCATAAACTGTGTCTTCTGTTTCAAAAGGGATACCGTGAATTTTAATTACGGTTTCTTTTTCTTTGGTTTCTTGCATCTTTTTTGTGGTTTAGTTAAAATAATCTCCCCTAGTTGTTGGGACTAAGGGAGATATTTATTTAATCTCTATTGAAATCCTTTTCTTGCTTGTGGTTTCAATTCAATCATTACAATTTTACTTGGGTCTGGCATCCAAACATCAAGTCCTGCTGCCCATGCGAAGTATTCTTCTCCCATGTATTTACTGGTAGCCATAATATCAGAAGAACGTCTTGAATCATAACGACCAGTACTTCTTCCTGAGTGAATTAATGAACCTTCAGGCTTGACCAAGAACATACTAGAGTTAGCGTTTCCACCTTCTACAAGATTAGCACCTTGAGGAATATCTGACATGTTGTTAGAATAAGATTGGTTAGTTACATCCCAAATAACCATTGTGTGAGTTGTGTGGGATCTACCGTGTGGTTGCATGCCTCTTTCAAATCTATCACCTCTTAAACCGAAGTCTAGAGAAGGGTCATGTTCGATTTCAACTTGACCTATTTGTGCGATATATACATCTGTAAATCTTACTGCCTCTAGTTTTAGGTTACGTAGGTCTCCTGAAACTGGATTGCTAGAAAGAACTCTGTCTGCTCCTAATAGTGCCGCTAAGTTTGATACTTGTGCGTTAACTTCTTCTTTGAAAATTTCAAGCACATTGTAGAATGCTTCCATACCACACTTGAACTTAACTCTTCTGTTTTCAAACTGCATATCAGGCTTAGTTCTGAACACATACTCAGCAGCTTCTCTAATATGTTGACGAGTAATTCCACCTGGTTTTCCATACTCAATGATACGTCCTCTACGTGCTTGTTTCCAAAGACCTTCGTTGAATCTTAGTACACCATTTGTAGTTTTTATTTCCCCTGCGCTTTGGAACATAAGTTTTGTCCCTAACAATTTATGTAAATACTTTTCAGTTAGGTGCTCCATTGTTAGGCCGATATTAGCAGTCTCTCTTAGTGGAGCTCCGTTAGAATCTAAATCCATACGTACAGCAAACTCACCATAACCGTTTGAGTCCATTTCTTGCTTTACCTTGTTCATGTATTCTTTGGTTCCTGCAGTAATTATTCCATCAGCCATAGAAGCTGAAGCAGCTTTTGCTGTAACATAACTTTCTACACCAATAGCAGAACCTAGTCTGAATTCAAATTTCATTGAACCTGGTGCATCTGGCATTTGGACTTGTGCAAACTTAGTACCATATTCAGATACTCCATGACCAACTTCAAAATATTCAATACCTCTTCCTAAAAGAGCTGAATCAAAGAAATCAGATTTGTTTTGTGTGTTTAATACTACAGGGTGTTTGTAACCTGTACCTGTTGGTAATACGTCTTCTTCTTCAGAAACAACAATTTGTTGTCCATCAAAATCATCATAAGTAAGTACTGTACCTGGTGCAAACTCTCTGTTTAAAGTAATATAAAAAATACTTCCGTCTATACCTGGAACATCTTGAGCTGACATGTCAGTTTCTGTATAGACACCTTTGCGCTCCTTGATAGGAATAGAATAGGTAAATCTGCCTTCTTGTCCACTTACTTCAATTACGGACTTAGAGGTCAGCAATTCGTCGAACAAACTAGTAGGTTTCTTTTCTCTATCTTGCTGATTCCAGAAAGACATTAAACCTAAGTGGTTGTTGTTTGGGTCTTCTTCATACCATGTACGAAGGGAAGCATTGTCCATATATCCTTGGAAATGCTTTGACACCTCTTTTCCTTTCATAAAAGCAATGGCTTGATTGCCATTTCTTATAGTAGGGATTCCTTTTGATTGTAGAGTCATTTTTATTTATTTAAATATTAGTAGTGATTATTTTTATAGAAATTTTAGTTCTTTACTTAAATCTTCAGAAGGATTGACTTTTTTACTACTTGCCTTTTTGCCTTCTGTGTGTTTACCTCTCGCAATGTTTAGTTTGACCAAAGTGTCTTTTTTAGCTTTAGAAGTCTGTTTCTCGCTTATCAGCTTATTATAGTCTTCTCTATTATTTTTCCAAAGTAAAAATTCAGCTAGTTCCTCTGGATTTTGTTTCATTTCTCTAAACTGATTATCTACAGTAAAGCCATTCTCTGTTTCTTTTGTTACAGAGTCTAATAAAGGTCTTAAAGCTGAATCGTTCTTGATACCCAAGTTAGTTAAGTGCTCTCTTAAGTCTTTTCTAAGAGTTTTTCTATTTTGCTGTTCTTGCTCTCTTAATTTGGAAGCTTCCTCTTTTTTCTTATCTAACATACTGTGATAAGATTTCTTGAGGTTATCTGCAAAATCTCTAGCTTTAGCATCTAATTCCAAATCTACTTTATCCGCTTCGACTAGTCTGTCTATTTGCTTGTCAGATATTTTTGGATTGTCCAACCTATACATCTGTCTAACTAAATCCTCTTGATGCATTTCATCTTCAAGATTGTAAGTGTTGAGGTTGTCAATGTATGTTTCTTTTGCTTTTAAAACATCTTTTATGTCTCCACCATTCTTAGAAATTTCAATAATCTTTAAGGAGATATCATCTAAATCCTCTTTGTTGATGAAATTCTTATCTATTTCGGTGTTTTTTTCTTTATCTTGAGCTTTAACTATTTCTAAGAACGTTTCTTCGTCTAGGTCTTCTAATTCTGAAAGTGTTACTGATTCTCCGTCTATTTCAACTTCAGCATCTTTCCAAGTACCTAATTCTATGTATTTTTTAGCTAATGAAGAATAATTATTTTGACTTGAAGGTCTTTCTTTTTTGAACTCTTCTTCTTCCTCAACTTCATCAGGAGTTTCTTTTTTAGAATTATTGTCTTCGACTAATTCTTCATCTGCTACTTCTTCAATATCTTCTTCCTCTTCTTTTTCCTCTTTTTCTGGTTCAGGTAAGTCTAAGTCTCTTACTTCTTCCTCTTGACTTTCCGTTTCTCCCATTAATTCTGAGAAATCATAAAATCCTGCTCCTTGTTCTTCTTGGTTTTCTAGTCTTGCCATTGTTGGTACAAATATATAGTTATTGTTTCGTTATTACAAATTAATAAAATTTTAACTTGTCATGTTAAAAGATATTTAATTTTTATTTACTACATCGCCAAATGTTTTGGCTCTTATAGCTTCTCTTTTTATTTGGTTGTTTTCTCTTTTTATTCTTAACTCTTCCATTTTAGCTTTAAGATTACCTATAGCTACTTCATTTTTCTGGTTTTGATCTTGCTCTTTAAGCTCTATTTTTTTAACTTCGTTTTGACTTTTAGCTTCATCTTTGAGATACTGTGATGCTACTTTATCCACGGCTTCAGAGTCTCCATTTTCTTCATTCCTATCTTTGACTCTTCCTACTGTTTGAATATGCGCCACCTCTATCCTATTATCAAGCTCTTCTTTTTGTTTTGTTAGTTGGTATTGTCTTTCTTTTTGTGTTCTTTCTGCTTCAGCTTGATTATTTCTGTCTACTAAGTCTTTTTCGTGATTTCGTTTTATTTCGTCTTGTTGTAGCCTTTGTCTTTGAGATTCTTTTAGTATTCCGTTTACTTTGGAAAAGCTGTCAGATGTAATTACTTCTGCTATATCAGATAAATCATTTTGTATAGCATTATTGCTTAGTAGGTAACTTTTGAACTGTTCTAGCTCTTTCTTTCTTTTAGAGTCGGCCACTGGTAGCAGTCCAAATTGTCTTAAATGAAAGTTATCATCACTAAACACTTCTCTTACTAAAGCTATCTCTTCATCAGAACTTGTAAACCCTAAACTTATATCTTTTTCGTTTACTTGACAGTGTTGTGTTATAGCTAAACCTATTTCTAAATCTTTTAACCTAGAGTTGTCCATCTTCTCAAAGATATGCTCTATTTGAGAGAAAGAGTTTTGTTGACCTAGTTTTATTCCTTCTGCTGTTGCATACTCAGAAGGTGTTTTCATATCTTGGTTAGTGATACCAATTTGTTCCAACGCCAAGCTTTTATAGTATTCAGCTAATTGCATTTTTTGTTGTATCTGTGGGACAAAGGATATATCTTGTGCCATCATTGAGTTGAACTGTTGGCCTGAACGTCCTCTCATATTCTGTTTGGACATATCTAAAGGTACAAGGCCTACATCTCTAGCCATGTCAGTTACGTTAAGTAAAATTTCTCTTGCATCTCCCATACCATCAAACTCCGAAGGAAGCAAGCTTATATCAAATAACCAAAATATACCTATTTCTTTCTCTGTTAGCGAGTGCATGAGGTTCATTTGATAATTGTATTCTACTTGGTAAGGTCTTATTTTTTTAGCCTCTGAGTTTGTTATAATACCTGTTACAGGAAGTTTAACATCATATATATTAGATTCTCCTCCTTTAATCTGTAAAGGCATTGGTTCTACTCCTAAATATAAATCTTTTTTAAGTATTGAGTTGGTTCCTGCAGCTTTTACTCCTTTCCATACTCTAGGTGCATACGTCCATACTATACTGTTTGGCTCTAATGTACCGTTGTCGTGCTCGTTAATAAATTCTTGTAAACTTTTATTAGTTACTTTCTTTATGTCGAATTCTTTTAAGAACTCTTGGTCTAGTTCATCTGTAACCCAATCTAAACTCGTTATACCTGATTCATTTTCTCTATATATTAGACCTATCTTATCCCAAGACCTCCAATAAGCTTGTACAACTCTTATGGTGTCTTCTCTTACATCAATATCTCTTCTTAAGAATTTAGATATGTTGTATAGTCCTGTATTTTGGAAATCATAATTGGGAACCCACGCATCTCTTGTTCTTTCATTACCATCTGCGTCATAGAAAGTTTCTTCACCTAAAGGCATGTTTAATGCTGACTGCAATTCTGTTGTAGATTGTCTGTCATAGTAGTTTTCATCTGGAACTAATACTGTGTCCCCTGTGAAAGCGTCTTCTATTCCTTTACCAGGTTTTTTGTTTAATGTGTCAGAGCCTCCACCTGCATAGTCAAAAGCATTAAGAATTTCTTTAATGTCTTTCTCCTTCATTAGATGTCCAAACTTGTTTACAAACTTTGAAGGTGACATCTCTTGTATGTTACCTACGTACTCACCGTCTTGAGGGTATTTTATATCAGCGTCTTCTGAAAAGAAAGTTTCAACTGGATGCCATCTTTCTGGAATGTAGTAATCGTGACCTATGAAATAATGTTTGAAGTATCTACCTGTAAGAAAAAAGTCTTTAAAGTGCTCTCTTTCCATTTCATCAAGAGAGTACCTTTTTCTATCTCTAGCTAGTACATTTTGAGCCCACTTTGCAGCTATCGGTTTCCATTGGGTACTCATAGCTGTTTTAATATCAGGAGGGGTATCGTATTTTTGTTTTTGTTGTTCTAAAAACTGTAGATACTGTTGCTTTTCTTCTTCTGACTTAAACTCTTTTTGTAGTGTGACACCGTTTCTAAGAAGTCTTAATTCCAATTCAGTACTGAATACTTTTTGTGTAAACTCAAATATTCTGTTTGAAAATTCTCTGTCGTACTCATTTTTACTTACATCATCAAAAAAGTCAACTACAAACTTATGTTTTGTATCGTTGTATTTTCCTTGTAAGTGTTTTGTTATTTGTCCTATTAAATCAAAATGCCTTACATAAGAAGGTATGTCGGCTTTCTGCCTTATATCGGCTACGTTCTTTAGTATTTCTGGTTGTTCTTCATAATCTGTATAAGCTAGGTCTCCTTCAACCATTCTATAGTACTCGTCATAAATAATGTTTTTTCTTATTTGTGTTAGTCCTATTTCTTCTAGCCTATCTAAATTATCTTTAGCAAACTTTTCTTTCTTTCTATAAGAGGGCAACGCTTGAGGAGGTAAAGAAGTAGATATTCTACTATTATCTCCTAAGCCTTTGTATACGTTATTATATAGATTACCCGAATCGGATCCTAAAGACATGTGGCAGTTATGTTAATTTTATACAAAAATAGTTATATTATTTGGTAAAACCAAAATTGTTAAACTTTATGTGTTACCAAAGCCTACCTTTTCGTCTACTTTCTGGAAACATTCCTCTTTTCCTAGAGTTTGTTTTTTTCTTATCTAGCATTTGTTTTTTTCTCTTTTTTTCCTCTTCCGTCATAGGTTTATCTGGTGCTTGACCTGTGACAGTTAAATAATAGTCATAGCCATAAGCTGACATAAGCGCCGTTAAACCGTCGAAATTACCTCCTGGTCTATAATTTATCATTTCGTCTAATAATCTGACGTCATTTATCAGTCTTTCAAATTTATACCTAGTTCTTATCTTTCCTTCTAAATCTTCGTAGTCTTCCTTCTTAGTTAATATTTTAAACATTATATTAAAAATATAAGCTTTATTTTTAGCTGTAGGTTGCCAACCGTATTGTCTTCTTTGATTTGAATCGTAGTTTACATCTCCTAAGAAGTCTACACTTTTAAGTATATATTCGTCTGTTACTTCTAATCTGTCTGTAAATTCTTTGAACCCCATATCGGCATTCTCCATAAATACAGGGCCATTATATAGTTCACATAATAGCTTACCTTGCTCATGGAATTTGCCGTGAGGGTCAGGTCTAGAATGATATGTGGCTACAACCTTCTCTGTATCCCTCCTTATGACAACAAATGAACCTACAGAATCTGAACTTGCTTCTTCTTGTTTGTAGTCATCTAGTCCTACTATACAAAATTCAAAAGGAGCATTAGGTAAAGGATCTTCATAAATTGTAACAGGTGAGTCATGAAATCCTCCTGCGTAGGGAAAATCTGCTACCTCTTTTGATGTTAGGTCGTATTCTACCTTTTGAGTTTTTTCGTTAAAGAATAACTCTACATTTTTTCCAACGTTACCTTCTTCTATTATCCTTTCTTTGTGTCTTCTTAAAGCTTCTCTTGGGAAAGGGTTTTCTTTACCTGACAAAAATATTTCTTCGGGATCTATTGGGTAATAAGCTTTTTCTTTGTTTAAAGATTTTTTATCATCTTTAATAGCTTCTCTATCTTTTAATATTATATCAATGGACTTATCCCACTGCGTTACCATTATTCTCATGGGTTTTATTGCTTTTGTTTCCTCTATACCCAAATATTCGGCTAAACCTATTTCTCTCTTAACCATTCCTGTTTTTGAACTCATTTGTGCAGGAATATATGTACCAAAATCCCTTCTCTTCCAAGTTATGTATTTCTCGGGTATATTTCTTTCTAGGGCTTTCCAATCCATCACATGAATATTATATGACTCTGGTTTTTTAAGCATCAGGTGGGCATCTTCTGTAAGCTCTTCATTTGCGGAACCTGTACCACTTAAAATGGGTACTAACCTTTTACCGTAAGGTGAGTCAAACGAAGGTTTTGCCCCATCTAATTGTGTCTTGAATGGACTTTTCATAGCTTCATCAAGAACAAAAGCATTAGGCGTAAAACCTGCTAAAATTTCAGATTTTTTATCTGCACCACTATCTAAGTTTATTACAGCTAGAAAGCAAGGGTTTATGTTTTTTTGGTTTTTCTTTTTTACTCCAAGTCTGACCATCTTAGACCAATCGTTAGTAATATTGGGATAATAAAATGCAGGATTTGAATGAAGCATTGTTTTTTTAAAGTTTTTTTCTATCTGCCCTAAATCTTTTGCCGAACCTCCTGCAACTACAAGCTCTCCACCTTTATCAAGCGCAGTCCACTGTAGCAATGAAGCTATAAGAGTAGTCTTAGCCGCCCTCCTAGTCGCACATAAAAAAAGCATTTCATCTAACTTTTTTGCTTTTACAAAATTGTCTTGTATAATAAACCACTCGTTATCTCTTAATGGCGGATTCATTATTACATCCTTAGACGAAAAACTACCATCTAACTCTTCCACCTCTGTAGGTATGTCTGTTTTAAACACGTTTAGATGTGAATACATCCAAGGGGAAATAAATACACTTCCTAGCTTTATCCCTCTCCTTAGTTTTTTAAATTCGTCAACATAGAATTGTAGTGTTTTTTTATCTTGTTCAAAATAATGTTTGTCTGGATTCCATACAGGTGGATTTTTTACATGTATTAACATTTCATTTTTAGGAGGTGAATCGAAATCTATTCCTAATGTTTTCACATACTCTTTTATATGGGGGTATTCAGCCTCTACGGCATCTCTCATAGCAAGAGGTGCTTTCGAATTACCATGTAACTCTAAAAGACTGTGTTCTTTATCTTGATTTAAGTCTAGCTTATTTATTTTATCGGATATATCAGACTTATCTCCGTAAAGCAAATTGTCAAATTCTATGTCTTCCGACTGAAAATCTTTTTCAGTTTTTTCTGAAGAATCACTGGTTTGTTTTAATTCAAGAGAATCACTATTTCTTATATAATTATCAACTCGTTTTAAGTGACATTCTATTAGGTCAACCATTTTGTCAACCATATTATCCACAGATTTAGACTTGCCTATATCTGATTCAACTACCGAGTGGAAGTGTTTTAGGCGGTCTACTATAGTTTTTACAATCTTAGCTTGTATTTTATACTCTGATTCTTTGCCTTCGTGTAATAGTACGTAAGCTCCTTTTTGTTTGACCTTTACATCTTTTACATAATAATATTTAGATGTAGATATATTTCCTTCAGTATCTTTATTTAATACAGGTATACTCCAATCATTTTCTTTGAAATACTTTTTGTATTTCTCAACTTGAGGCTTGTTGTCTTTTATAAAGCTTTTTACAAAATTATCCAATTCTTATTTTTTTTGTGTAAAGATACTACAACTAAATTAATTGTTAAAATGTGTTAAACATTTAATCAAAAAACCGAGGTGGTGTGCCTCGGTCTAAAAGTGTTTGTACAGTTGTTTAATTTTACGTATACGATTATGCTTTTGAAATTTTACCCTTTTAAATTATCAGAAAGCATCTTCATAATAGCATCGTATTGAGGTGATTCTTTTATTTCGTTGATTGCTTTCTCTTGCGTTCCATTAATTCTTTCTTCTAAGCCATCTTCTGTTGGCACAAAAGTTAGTTTTCGTTTAGACTCTTTTAATTTTTCAACTTTCTCTATCAAGTCTTCATCCAACTTATCTTTTATGTCTAGTGTTGAAGTAAGAGAATATAGTGCAACTAGATCTTGTACAATAGATCTTACGTCTTGCATTTTGATTTGATAACCAAACATAAGAAATTCCATTTCTTCTTGAAACTCTTCAAAGCTTTTTCCTTTCTCTAAGGATTTTGCTATTTCTTTTTTCTTTTTTTCTACCTCTTCTCTTTCTTTGTCGAAAAATTTAGCGTAGTCTTGGTAATCTTTAAATACCGCTTGTATTCTATCTATAATTTTATCTTCAGTTGTCATTTTCTACGATTTTTGCTTTTTCTATTTTGTTTAATATCTGTGAGTCTGTCTTTTCTAATAGTATGCTTACATTTCTATCTTCTTCTTTACCCATAGGTCTACAAAAACTGTAAAGGATTTGTCCTAATGTAAGATCTTTTCTCTCGTGAATAAACTCTGATAGCTCTGCTATAAAAGCTACTCTTTCTGCTGTATTTTGTTGCATTATTTTATTTTTCCTGTTAGTTTTATATCTATTTTATTTTCTCCTTCAAATATATATACGTGTTTAAGGATCCTGCCTAATAAACTAGTATTATAGTTTATAAATATCATATTATCTTTTACCCAAGCTTTCGTACATCCTCCACAAGAAGTTTTTACTTTTATATCTTCACTATCTGTTTCAAACTTTAGTTTCAGGTCTGGGTCAGATTTATGTTTTATATCCCCAAAGTCTAGGTTATAATTCAAGTTGTCTATTTTGGTTAGAGTTGACATCTCTGGTTTTAAGTTCTCTAGTTTCATTTTATATTTAATTGTTTTAATAATTTTTTAAGTTCTGATTTGTTTTTGATACTTCCTGCAAATGACACTTCAGATTCTTCATCACTTATAATCCATCTCCAATCTTTTTCATTTTCTTTATATAACCAATATCTTTCATTTTTATAGTCGTACCAATTATTATGAGTCATAGACTTTTTAAAACCTAAACTTTCTATATCTTCTTTGTCTAGGTATTTAACTAATGGTTCATTTTTTATTATTTCATAAAAATCTGTAACTCCTTGATAATCTCCATAATTTAACTCATCTTCTTTAATTACATGAATTATTCTTTTATTGAAATGATTATAAGTAACTTCAAATCCAACATGAAACTCTTCTATTTCTGGTGTGTAATATTTATTTTTCATGTGTGTCCCATTTTATTTCTTTTCCTATGTTTTCTAAAGAGCAATACTCATCTTTTATTTTGGTTTTAAATATTATTCCACAGTTGCAAATTGTGCATTGATTATTAAAACCGTTTAAAAAATACCACCAATAGTCTTTAAATGTACGCTCGCTTAACTTTTTGTTTCCAAAGTTATATTTGCACCCATTGCATATTTCACGTCTCTTACGTACCCATTTTGGCACTTTCTGGTTATATATAACCCTAGACATAAGTATCCTTTTAAGTTTTTCAATCATTTGATGTTGTTTTGAATTTCTTCTGTTTCTTTTGAACTAATCTTTCTTCTTTTTATAGCTCTTCTTAAGTTTTGTATTATTGGTGGAAAGAGATGTTTTTTACTTACATTTTCTTTTGGTCTATACAGTTCGTACTCCATTTTTATATCATCGTATCTCTGCTGCCATACCTCAACCTGTTTTTTTATGACTTCTTTTGCCTTATCTGAAATATTTTCATAATGGAGCATATTCTTTTTAACAGTTTTTATTTTGTTTGTATCATAAAGATGGTAGTAAGCCCTACCTATAGGGTAAAGGTTTATAGCACAGTAAGGCTCTTCATTAAATACTTTCTTTGTATTTTTAGCTGAAAACTCATAAACTCTTTTTAGTTGATGTATGTCTGTTTCTACCCCTTCCTCTTTTAGTATCTCCAAGGCTTTTTCGAATACATCTTCATCGTAAGCAACCCCGCTATTAAATTTACTCATCTGTGTGTATAAATCCTATAGTGAATATTCTGTTTCTTTTTTTGAATAGTTGTTCTTGGCAGTTTAATAGTTCGTCTGATAGCCTTTTTTTATGTGTTTTGGGGTCAATAATTAAATAGCCATTGTTTTTCAACATATTAATTATGACTCTTACATAACTGTTTTTAATTTGTTGAGATAAAGAAAAAGTAAGACTTTTTTCACCCTCTTTAGAGTAACCATAAACCAAAAAATAAGCAAGTGCTTCTTTGGCTCTCTCAACCAAAGTATGTTGTGGAGGTTTAGCTATCATATATATTTGTAGAAAACTTTTTGCCAAGTCTATTTTGTTATCAAACTTCAAAGGTATACCGAATTGTTTAGCCATGCTATATAATTATATATTGCAAATATATATTATTTAATTATTAACTCCAAGCATTTTAACATTTAATTTTGATTAGGAATCTTTAATTTATTTGGTGGTTATATTTATTATGATTATATTTGCTCACAACAAAAATTAAAACCATGAAAGATTCAAAACTTAATATACATGAATTTTTTGATGAATTGCTTTTCTTAACGGACGAAAACATTTTTTCAAATATTTACATAGACGAAAATATAGAATTTTTTAAAGAAATAAATTTATATTTATATGAGCATTATTTAGAAGATAGAATGACTCTAAATTTAGCCTCTAATATTTTAGAAAGTTTCATAAAGTCGATGCTCAAACATACTCCAAGTTTACATAATGTATTAAGAGACGATTTTGGAAATATAGAAGAATAATTTTTGAGTAGTAGTAGTAGTAGTAGTGATTTTTGACAGGCCTCCTTATTTTAAGGGGGTTTTTCTTTTTTTGTAAAATAAGATTTAATTTATTTGGTAGCTATATTTATTATTGCTATATTTGCATTGTGAGAGATATTGTATCTTTCTAGTAACAACGGTAATCAAACCATTACACCCTTATCAGTCACCTTGAAAAAGTGCATGTGGGGTCAGAAGTCGGGTTAATAATTGCAGGATTGAAATAATATCTAAACATAGCGATGAAGTTCTCCCCGATAGTTACGGAAAATTGCCTAAATATAAGCAGGAGGGCACGATAAGACGATACGGACTGAAAAGGGTAGTATTGCAGTGTGTGGGTGTAAAGAGAAGTCAACGAAATTTCTCAAACGTACAGCTCCTTAGTGAAAGTTTAGGTTGAAATCGCCACTAAGTAATTAGAAGGTCAATAGATTATGAAAATTTTCTAAAGGGGTTTCCTCTGTCCAACACACAAACACAACAACAGTTTTTCACTCTAACGCATTTTCGGTTTTATACAGTACTTAACACTACAAGTAGAGGGTACTAAAACGGATATTGTTACAAGCGAAGTTACGGTTTAACGGTGTGTTGCTAACCGACTCTTTGCGGTCTGGGAGTTTCTATTTTTTATCTAAGTTTTAACAGTTTTTATTTGGTATTATGACTAAATATGCTTAAATTTATATATTAAAAAATATTTGTAAAAATGTACAAACCTTATCCAATACAACAGTTAGAGATTGATAAAATCACAGAGTTTATAAAAAAGGATACTAACAGAAAAGCTGTATTTGCTTATCCAGTTTCTTTTGGTAAAACAATACTTATAGCAAATGTTGCTATCAACTTTCCTAACAAATACTTTATAAATGTAGCACCTAATAAAGAACTAGTAGAACAGAACCACGAAACCTATACTTCGTATGGATATGATGCGTCTATTTGTTCAGCTTCCTTAAACTCTAATGAAGTTTCTCAAGTTACGTTTGCAACTATTGGTACTCTTAAAAAACACATAGACTTTTTCAAAGATAAGGATGTAATTTTATTACAAGACGAAGCACATGACAGTTCACTCAAAAAAAGTGAGATAGGTAAGTTTTATAAACAGTTAAAAAAGTGCAAACTGCTCGGTTTTACCGCAACTCCTATGAGACTAAACAACTCTGCAAGCGGAACTAAACTGTCAATGATGAATAGACAGAAAGATTGTATTTATAGCTCCATAGAAAGCGTCATACAAGTTTCCGATGTGATAGATAATAACATGTGGTCAAAGCTTGTGTATGACGTTGAAAACGTAGATGAGAGTAAATTAAAATTAAACACAACAGGATCAGATTATACTTTAAAATCTCTAGAAGCTTTTTCTGAAGCTAATAATATAGTCCAAAAATGTGTAGAGTCTGTTTACAGGTTAAGAGAAGAAGATAGAGAGAGTTGTATCGTGTATGTTACTTCAATAGATGAAGCAGAAAGAGTGGCTTCTAAAATAGAAGATTCTGCAGTATTGCATTCCAAACTAAAAAAAACAGAAAGAGATAGGGTAATTACAGAATTTAAGGCAGGTAATATAAAAACTGTTGTTAACGTAGGAATTCTAAAACAAGGTTTTAATTATCCAGAGCTTTCCTCTATTGTTTTTGCTCGTCCTACAAATTCTTATACACTTTATTATCAAGTTCTTGGTAGAGTTATACGTAAACACGAAGATAAAATAGATGGCAAGGTCATAGATATTTCTGGTAACTACAATAAGTTTGGAGCGATAGAAGACCTAGAATTTATAAATGAAGAGTGGTGTGGTGGTTGGGCGGCTTTTAGTGGCAACAGGCTGCTTACAGGTTACGCTTTAGGGGGAAGTTTAGTACCTACAAAGCAAAGTTTAAAACACTATTTTAATGAGGTAACAACAGGAGATAATTTACCCAAAGACCCTAAATTTAATTTTGGTAAACACAAAGGAGTTCCTGTTTCAGTAGTTAAGAGAAAACACGAGAGTTATTTATTCTGGATAGTGGATCCTGAAACAAAATTTACGTTCAGAGGAAAAAACGGATTGGCACTTAAAAGAGCTATATACCGACAACTAAAATTGCCTTTGAACAAACTAAGAGATGTAGATTTAGATTATAGTAAATCTCAATTACCTTTTAATTTATAACTATAACTATGTTTATAGACTTTGAAACAGAAGATTATGATAATTTAAAAAATGGACAGTTAAAAAGAATGGCTGATTTTTGGCAGAGACGATATTTATTAAAGAATGCAAAAAGAAACGGTTATAATCAAGTATGGTGTCCTGTAAAAGAAAGATATTATAACGAAAATAAAATGGAAGCCTCTCACTTTATAGATAGAAGCGTAATGTGTACAAGGTACGATAAAGATAATGTATGGTTAATATCGAAACAAAGTAATACTTGGGATGCTAGAGAACAAGTAGAAGGATACAAATCTTTGCATCATAAAGAGTTTGAAGAGCTTTTGGTAAAAGAAATAGGAGAAAAAAATATTAAAAAACTCTTGGCTAAGAGTAAAAGTTTGACTATATTTGCAAATAAAGATTATATAGACAAAATAAAAAAATTTAGAGATGAGTGATACAAAACACCCCTTTTTAAGGTTATCCGACCTAATACAAGAGTATGATAATAAGAAAGAGTCCTTCTCTGTAAAAGAGCTCCAAGATATGAGGGAAAATATATCACTTACACTATTTTATTTGTCTGACAGTGCTTCAACTGCATTATCTAAATATGACAAAGCTGATTGGGAAAGAAAAAGAAGTTTTGCAGAACTCATAGAAGAAAATAAATACGATGATAATGGCGATAAAAATACTGTGGCTGTAATGGAAAGTTTAGCCCGTATAGCAAACAAAGAAAAAGAAGAAGCAGTAGTTGAAGCATTAAGACAAAAAGAAAGAGTTAGAATAATACTAAATTCTACACAACAAATATTAAATGCTATAGCGTCAAGATTAAGTTCAATACAACAAAAATAACTATATGTCAGAAGAAATAAACGAAGCATTAGAGTCTTTTAACTCATTATACAAGGGGGGAGGCATTGTAAATTTAGGAGAAAACCCTAGATTTCCAAAGAAAAAAAAGACAGGTAGACCTTCTATAGATTTTGTAACGGATGGGGGAGTTCCAAAAGGAAGACTGATACTTATTGCAGGAGAACCCTCTTCAGGTAAATCCTCTTTGACTATACAGATAGTAGAAAAATTAGGTAAGAAGATTTTGTACGTAGATACTGAAATGACATTAACAACGGATTATTTAGAGTCATTGGGGTCTACACCCCATAAATTTTCACATGTCATTCCAACAACAACAGAGGAAATGTGTAATATAATTCGAGAACAAATTCCTAACTTTGATGTTATTGTGGTGGATTCTATAAACAACAGTGCTAGTGGAGAACAGATGCAAAAAACAGCAGAAGAGAGAACAATGGCAAACAGAGCTATAGTTTTATCTTCACAATTACCTATAATTGTAGGTCTTTGTAATCAGTATGACACCACACTAGTTATATTATCTCAAGTTCGAGACAATATGAACAAAGCTAACAAATATTCACCAGACACAGTTATTCCTGGTGGAAGATCTTTACACCATAATAGCTCAATGACTTTAGAGCTATTTAAATCAACAAAAAAGAAGTCTAAAGAGGAAGAAAAACTTAGTAATAAAAAGGAAACTATTGAGGGTAATTTAATTAGAATTAAGTGCACTAAAAACAAAGTGGGCAAAGTAAACAGAGAAGTTTCTGTAGAGTTTACTTACGGAGAGGGCTTTACTATAGAATCCGATGTAGCATCTTCAGCAGTAAGACTAGGAATTATAGAAAAAGCGGGAAGCTGGTTGAAATACAACGGCTCGTCTATATCGCAAGGTATAGATAATTTAGTTCCAGTGTTAAAAGACAACCCTGATCTACTGCAAGAGTTAATAGAAAAAATAGAAACCATTAAAACAGAGAATTAATATGAGATTACAAAGACCACCAAAGCAAAAAAGAGGATACATTCTAGTAAAACTTCTAGATGAAGAAATACAGAAAACAAAGTCAGGTATTTATATGCCTACTGAAATAACAGAGAACTCTTTTTTCAGAAAAGCTGAGGTCGTGACTGTAGGTGAAAACAGTAAAGACTATGAAATGCAAACTAAAGAAGGGGATATAATTTTAGTTAAGAAGTCTTTGGCACAGATGTCAGACTTAACTTTGACTGTAGACGACATACCCCATTATATAATCAGAGAAGAACAAGGGTTTTACGGATGGCCGCAGGACGAACAGTAGAATGGACACATAAGGGTAAAAAAGTTTCAACTCTGGATGACATACCTGAAGGAGTTGAACACTTTGTTTATCTTATAACAGACATTAACGGAAGGAAATACGTAGGTAAGAAACAGATAATGTCTACCCGTAAAGTTGAGATTTCAGAGAAAGCTTATAGGAAATTAAAAAAAGAAGGGGAAGCCGTTACCAAAACCAAAAACAAAGCTAAAAGTAAGAAAGGTAATATTGTATGGCGATTTAAAAAAATAGTAGTTAAGGGTAATAAATGGGAAGGCTACACAGGATCTTGCATACCGCTCAATAAAGAAATTAAAAAAGGTATGAGTTACAAAAAAGAAATATTATATTTTTGTAGAACAAAGAAGCAAGCTACATACTTTGAATTAAAAGAACAGTTTACAAGAGGTGTAATAGAAAACGACCTTTATTGGAATAAAAACATAATGAATAAATTCTTTAAAAAAGATCTGCCATAAAAGTTTAATTTATTTCTTTACATTATATATTTTTCATATATTTGGGTCAGTCCCAAAATATGTAAAATGTCTACAAAAGAAAACAAAGAAAAAAGAAAATTGAAAAGCGAACCAAGATTCAAACTGCAACTTAATGAAGAACAAAAAGAAGCAGCAGCCGACTTTTATGAATACGATGTAAATTTTTTTCATGGAGATTTTGGCAGCGGAAAAACTCTTTTATCATGCTATCTAGCTTTATCATTTTTTAGAAAAAAGATGTGCAATAAAATAATCATAGCAAGACCTATTACTAAAAATTCAGTAGGACTTCTTCCAGGGGATATTTCAGAAAAACTCAATCCTTACATTGCACCCATAGTACACAACTTTAATATGTTACAAGCAGCGTCTTCTACACAGAAAATGATGGATAACAAAGATATAGAAATACTTCCTGTAGATTTTGCTAAGGGTATTACTTACACGGATGCTGTAGTTATTATTGATGAGTATGAAGATTTAAATTACGAAGATTTTAGGATGATGCTTTCACGGTTGGGTAGAGACAGTAAAATTATTTTTTGTGGGTCAAAAGAACAAATCCACAGAAGCATCAATAGCAAAAGTTGTATATTTGCTACAATGAAATTAGAAGACAGCGGTATTGTAGGTTATCATACACTGAAAGCAAATCACAGAAACCCAATTATTAAAAAAGTAACAGATTTTTTAGAAAGATGAAAATACACGTAAGAGGAGAAGAAATAAAGTTAAGAGGTCTTTTAGGATATATGAAAGATATAGGATATGCTACTAGTACTGTTAGAGGATCTTTTAAAGGGCTGGAAATAAAAACTCTAGATAAAAAAGCTAAACCACTTTGTATTTGTGACAAAGGTTTTGATGTAGAAGAAGATGCAGATGAAATATTTTCTTTTATTGATAGTTATATGGACTATTTACCAGAAGAAGAGGAACAATATGATTTTTGCGAGACAGCAACTGTCATAACAGATGGATGGGGGGACGATCGTCCAAAAAGGCTTAACCCAAAAACAGAAGAAAAAGGGGTAAAACACAACAAAGGCAAACTACCTTTAGATAAAGTTATGTTTACACAGTTTCCTAAAGCGATACAGGCTGTTTCTAAATGCAGTCTCTATGGACACTCAAAACAGTATGAAGATGCTGACTCGGATTGGCTAAACTTTAAAAGAGTATATGGTGGCAGTCAAACCTATGCAGATGCTTCTTTGCGACACTCTATAGACAAAGAAAAATTAAATGATAGTGGTTTACCACATATATTCCATAAAGCTTGGAATGTATTAGCAGAGTTAGAATTATTTATAGAAGAGAATGACATTAAATTAAAAGACTTTTAAAATGGCAGGAAAAAGAATTAGCTGGAAGTGGGGAGACAAAAGATATTATGGTACAGAAATACCTTCCAGAGAAACATCTACGCATAAGTTTGCAAGAACAGAAAATGGTAAAATTAAGAAAATCAAAAAGAAAAAATAATGCTTATACCAATTACATATATAGATTCTAAATATTCTGAAACAGGAGAAGCAAAATTAAACGAAAGTTTATCTGACGATGTCGAACTAACGGCAGAAGAAAAAGAAAAAAGAGAGGAAAAACTCAGACAAAGAGAAATAGATAGAATTATTGGAAAAGTAGATGAAGAGGAAGAATTTCTTCATAAAGAACCAGAAATAGAGTTTAGGATAATTAAATTTCAAGATGATGATTTCATTTTCACAGAAAGAAAGGCATGTATAGATACTGAAGAAGTGTCTTATGCACATGAAACAGAACAGGGTTATACATCTATACTTACAAAAGGTAATAACACAATTTTAATAAAAGAATCTGTAGATTACTTGTTAAATCTAAAATAAATTCGTATATTTACAACAAATAATAAAACTATAATAATGGCAGATAACAATTTAATGAAAGTAAATATTAAAAAGGGTACTTTCTATATTTCTTCTAAAGAAGATAAAGGCGAAGGTTGGGAAAAGAATGAGTTTCCTAATCCTCAAAACAAAGATGAAACTTTAGTTAGGTATCATAGAACTTTAAGTATTGAAGGTCGTTTAAACTATGTAGCTATAAAAAACGATAAGTATCAAGGTAAAGTCCTATCCCTAATAATAGGTGGTGAAAACGAAAGTTACTCTTTAGAAATACCTATTATGAGCACAGGAAGTTCTGTAAAAACCACCAATCAGTATTTTAACTCTGTAATCGGAGCCCTAGAAAACTTAAAAAAAGGAGATACAGTTACGATGTTCGTCAACAGTAAAAACGAAGACAAAAATGGAAGACTTTATAGAAATATTATAGTTTTAGACAGTAATGGCAAACTTGTCAAATCAAACTTTACTTTCGGTGAACTTCCTAAGTGGAAAAGTGAAGAAGTAGAAGATGAATTTGGAGATAAAGAAGTCAAGTGGGATGCTTCACCTACAAATAAATTTTATATTGATCTACTTAACAAAGTAGTAGATAACTTTGGAACACCTCAAAAAGATGAAGCGTCTAAACCTAATGAGCAATCTAAGTCAAGTAATTCTGCTCCCCCTCCTTATCAGTCAAGCAAAGATGATGAAGACGACCTTCCATTTTAAGAATTAGTGTCCCATTAACATATTAAGTTTTAACAGTCAAATCAGAGGGTGAAAATATTCCCTCTGTTCCCTGGATAAACCGATAAATAAAAAACCATGAATATAGAGCAAAAAAAACAAATGGAAGCAAATTGGATGATTCCAATGTTATTTCACAAATCAAACTTAAACCGAGTAAAAAAAGGTACAGGTGCTTACCATGTTATACATGTGAAAAATCATGTAAGAAAAAAAGGTGGTAAAGTAGACTGTTTACTTATCCGTGGGGAAGAAGGTGAGGTAAAGTACGGTGGTAGTGGTAAAGACTTCAACCAATGGACAGAAGAAGATTATACAAACGCTATAAACAGCTATAATAATGAGTTCAGCAAAAATTAAAGACACTTACGACTCTTTGCTTAAAAACGGTGATCTACTAGACATGTTTCCGATGTTAGAAGGGCAGTGGCCAAAAGATAAAGACACGTTTACAGAAATGTTTCTATTAAATTCTGAAATTTTAAATGAAGATTGATGTTATTTTACTTACGAAAATAATAAAAGAAGCCAATATAAACACAAATAAATTGGAAATAAATACTGTTGTAAGACATCTTGAAAACAACACTGAAGAGCACATAATCTACAAATATGCAGACAAAGATTACATGGCCGCTGTAATAAAATACTTTGAAGAAATTGAAAATTACAAAAAGTGTCAAAGTCTCTATTATTTAGTTGACACTTACAATAAACTTCACGGAGAAAATATAAAAACTAAATTGTAGCAAATAAATAGAATTTAATTCGAACCCTTAATTAATTTTAAGGGTTTTTTAACGTCTAAACTTAAAGTTTATTTGTATATTTGTAAAAAACATTAGATAGTGGATATTTATAAAAAAATAGAGCAAGAGCTACAATACGAAGAGTTACAAAAAGAAAATATAAAACTATATACGTTGTCTCACGACATAGATATAACTTTTTCCAAATTTAAAGCATATTTTCCAGAAGAAGTTTTAGATGAAGATGATTGGATAATGATGTTTGAAGGATGGTGTCACTATTTAAAAAGTGTAAAAGAAAAGTATAGAAATGTAGAAGCCTACAAGAAAGAATTAGACTTAAACCTCGAATAGTTGAAAATTCGATTATAACCTCAATTTTAACGTTTTTTGTATATATTTCAAACTTTGAATGAACAAATAGCTTAAATAGATGCAAAATTAAATAAATATAAAATTATAAAACAACCTGTAAGAATATTCAAATGCCCTTGTGGGGGGAACAAATTTAAATTGGCTGGAATGCCGAACGATAAACCAACTCTGAAAGAAAAGCGAGAATATGGGGAATACATTGCAGCAGGATGTTCTGTACTTACAATACCATTAGAACAATTTAGGGCTGAAAAATGGGAATGGTGTGAAAAGCATTTCTAAATGTTTGCTAACGTTTAGTATATGATTTCGGGCTTTAGTTGAGCCAAATATTAACAGATAAAAACAAAATTATGAATAATAATAAAAAACCTAAAAAGATAGAAAACTACAACTTAAATAATTTACCAACTGTTGAAAAACCTGCAAAATTGAAATACCCAATTGGCGATTTTGCACCTGGATACTATAGTAGCAAATGTGTTAATTGTGACTAAGAATTTATGGGTGATGAATACGCTAGACAATGCGAACCTTGTGCTATAAACGCAGTAAACGAAAGCAATACACAAGCCCTTGCAGAATTGCAAAGACTAAAAACCTCTTTAAACAAAATTAAATTCAGTAACGACACTATCAATGAAGTACTTGGCAAAAATTGAAACTTAGAACTATGATAACAGAAAAAAACCTAGATAAACTAGAAACATTCGGAAAAGAAAAATATGGCAGTTATTGTGATAGGTGGGAATTTAGCATAGTTAAAAGCCATAGATTTAAAGATAGGTGGGATTTCTGCCATTTCTGTGAAGTCGATGGTGCTTCACACTACATAAAAACATTAAAAGATATGCCAGACTTAAAAAACGTCTACAAAGCAATAACGGATAGGGAACTTGAATAACTTTGTTTTTGATGCTACAAAAACCTCAAGAATACCCCTTACCTAATAATACATAAAGAAAAGACTAGCTTAGTCTACACTAGAGACAAGCCCCTTAAAAGTTGTGTGTTTTTAAAAAAGTTGTGTGTTTTTAAAAAAGTTGTGTGCGGGGGCAACTGCAGACCTACTATAGACAAAACCCCCCAAGAAATTTTTGAGTTTTTCCCTACCCCCCTGTCTATGTATTAAAAGACCCCTCCCCCCTCTTAAAATCTTTTAAAATAAGTTTGAGTAAAAAATAAAGTTTTTTAAAAATTTAACATTTTGTTAAGATATTTAAGTGATAAGGTTTTGTATCTTTGTAGTGTATTAATTATTAATTCAAAAACACTACAACAATGCAATATTTTAAAGACTGTACTACATTAGATGAAGCTAAAAAAGTTTATAGGACTTTATTAATGCAGTATCATCCCGATAAACAAGCGGGAAGCCATACCAAAACTATTGATTTGATTAACCAATTTAAAACTTTCCGACCAAAGGTTAATAACGGTAAAAATCAAAACTTTGACTTTGATAAATTCCACGACCTTGTGATGAAGTTTGAAAACTTAAACAATTTAACTATTAGTTTTGTGGGGAGTTGGATATGGATAGAGGGGGATACCTACAGTCAAAAAGATAAGATAAAAGCTATTGTGATAGAGGGATATAATACTGCCTATTTCGCTTCAAAGAAAAAAGCGTGGTATATAGCACCTAAACAGGAGGGGAAAAAGAGGAGGTCAAGCGGTAAGTCATTAGAGACTATAAAAGCGACCTATGGTAATCAAACTTATAAGACCAAAAAGATTAAGCAAATAGCATAATATTTTAACAGTCCTTTAGCATTTTATAAGGTTAAAAATGCTTATCTTTGTAACGAACTCAAAAACAAAACACTATGAAACTAGAGTACAAAGAGAAAGAGCCACCGAAATAGCTATAAAAGTACACTCAGTCATTTACAGTATGAAGGAGTATGATTTAGCTAGGCTTGTTTATGGAGTTGCATTTGAAGCGGGCGAATGTGCCAGAATATATGAAAGTGCAAAAGCTGCAAATAAGCGGAATAATTACAACCTAAACAATGGTTATATAGGCGATCATGTTATGTATTATAATGTAGAGACAAGCCTAAAAACCAGCGTTAAAAGAGACACGGAATATTTTTTTATATTAAAGCTACTAGGCGAAAGTTTTATATCTAAAGATATGGCAAAGGAAGTTTTAAAAGAAGTAACTAAAAAATAAAACACTATGAAACTATTATTATCATCAAAAAGTCAAACAGGCGTAATAAGCTTATTAAATGCTCATTTCTATTCAACTACCTACGACATTATGGGCGACATTGTAACGTGGAAAGGAGGGCAAATAAAAGATAATTTGACCTATAAAGTCAAGAAAGGAAGGCATCTAATTTATCAAAGCTAATTTAACAAACTATTAAGAAGGTGAAACCCTCGTAGTTGGGGATTTATTCTTATCTTTACATAAAATAAAACACTATGATAACCACTTACTACACTTTTTACGAAAACATTATTTTGAACGCTATTGATTTGGATTCGTTCAATATTGACACAAAAGACTTAAATGGCAAGCAACAAATTGATGAGGTTTACAGTATATTTTTAAGGGAATATGGGCACGAAATTACTAGGCAAGGTAGTAAGAAAAAAGCTTTTACCAGCTATTTAAGCGGTTTGCCAACTGTTTTAGACGTTCCTTTTATGAATTATCATATATTAAAGAACGCAAAGGATAAAGGTTTTAATTTAACGACCGAAAAAGAGGAGGAATATTTTTTGAATAATTATTTTACAAACCTAGCGGTCGCATTTTTCGACCTCAAAGAAAATTTATAATTTTATTAACATTAATAACCCTCAAATAGTTGTATCTTTGAGGGTAAATTAAAAACACTATGAAAAAGCAAATAAAAGACTACTTAAAACACTTAAATACTTATAAGGCGGTTTATATACCTATCTTTATAATAATAACGGTTTTAATTAGTGTAATGGCGTACTTAAATTATTTTATTAACTATTTATTATTTTAAGAACTATGGAATTTCAAACGATTGAACAACAAATTGAAAGATTAGTATATGACAATATTACTGAACCCCCTTCAAGGCTTATAAGCATCTTAAAGGCTAAAGGCTTCGATTATGTGGTATCAAGAAAAGGCGCAAAGGTAGTGTATATAGTCAGACCACTAAAAAGAAATGGTAAAAAATATAAGGTGAAACTTTAATGTTTCGTTAACACTATAAACTAAATATTATCCTTATCTTTGTATCAAATAATAATAATTAAAAAACACTATCACTATGAAACTATCAACATTAAAGAGTAGATTAAAAGGTTTTGGAAAAACTTACAATCTTACTACAGTCAGCGGGAAGGAAGTACCTAACCAATTAATAACGGACTTTGATAATGGCAGAGTATTTATAAGCTATAACAGTATAATAGCTATCAATTACAAAGGCAAAATATATCTAACTGATAAATGGGACTATTCAGCTACTACAGGCAAGTATAGAAACCAATTTTTAAATGAAGGCATAGCCGATACAAGGGAAAAAATCAAAAGCGGTATATACAAGCTAGTCAATTAATGTAATAAAACTAAAATTATGAAAACATCATACTACATACTAAACACAAAAACAGATCAAAGTTTTGACACAATGGAAATGAAATTTTACTCTAATAACTGGGAGCCTGAAATGGAAGAGGATAAAGAGTATTTACAAAGATTGATTAATGACTACCCCGAAAGATTTGAAAACTGTATCATCGCCAGCAGATAATAACAGTTATCACAAACTAATTAATAAGGATGTACTTAAAGGGATAGTAAACAGACTAGCCCCTATTATATAGAGGGGGGATGCAATACCCGCCACAAAGTAAGCACAACCAATGCAAAAGAATAAAACAAAAGTATACAAAGACTATATAAGGTATGTACTAATAGACCATAGGGATAACACTGCAACGGTTTACCACTATAAAAAGGATATAAGTAAGGTCATAGGTATAACGGTAAGGACCCTAACCCGTAATAAGGTTTACTCAAAAGGTAATTTTAGTATGTACACAATAAAAGAACTAAAAATATAGCAAAATGTCGTGTTTTATACCCTATATGGCTACAAACACGACATTTCAATTAGTTTTTCATAGTGTTTTAGTGTTTGACCTCAGCAGTTTAGCAGTGTTTTCTGTTGAGGTTTTTTATTTTAACCCCTTGAAACACAATAATATAGGCTATTTTTAAAGGCGGTTTGTCTCTTTGTAGTATAACAAGCCATTGAGGGGGCAATAAGCGACGCAAAGGAATAACAAACGGTTAAGCCATCATTAGTATATATAAGCATAGTAGTAAAATAGAAAATTTAAGAGGAAATTGACGAAAGTGAAATGTTTGGGAGGGTGCGTGTTTACTAGGGTTTGGACACTTTTGACCCCCAACCACCCTCTATATACAACCTACCTATTGCAAGCCCCTCCATATACGTTCGCTATACCTTATATACTTACTTACCTTATTGTTATTTTCTTTTTTGTTTCTTTCTTTTATCTTTGTTATCTTTGTTTTGGTTTTGTTAGTTTGTTTTGATGTTCTGTTTTATTACCCTGCGGCGAGGATTTAATACTTTAAATTGTGTGTTTAGTTATTGCAGTAGTTTATGACTATAAATAATACTAACTACAAGCCATTTAAGCTACTTTTTAGCCATTTACAGAGGGTTACAAGTTTAGTATATATTCTATATTCAAAAAAGATAGTTAGCTTATTGTAGATAGCTTAAAAAGATTTATGATTTTATTAACTTTATTAATCAATTATTGTTTGTATCTTTGTATTGAACCAAAAACTTAAAACACTATGAGAAATTACACATTAATCACTTGTGAAAACTTAATAGACAAGTATGTAAATGAATATCAAGGAGCAATGACAACAGTTGAAGAAGGCTGTTTAGGTTTAGGAGTTGTCTTACTTCACGATGCCGAAGGTAAAAAGTTTATCGTAATTAAAGAGGTATTCCAAAATGAGTGGAGTAGTACACACACGATAAGAATGTATAATAAAACACCTAAAAAATACCAAGAGTTTATAAACTAAAAAATAAAACACCATGAAAAATATTAATTACATTATAGTAGCAGTCTTTTTTATCCTTATGATAATAGGAGCATATCTAATTGAACAGGCTAATTTTAACGGACTGTATTTTATTTGTGGAGGGATAGCGGTTTTAGTCCTCGC
>Ga0307947_1000410_pt1 | contig 29947 bp, 37 predicted proteins | sample OrgLakmetagen232_FD_201840 | JGI IMG/M metagenome (GOLD analysis project Ga0307947, IMG submission 201840) | Saline water microbial communities from Organic Lake, Antarctica - #232 | ecosystem: Environmental > Aquatic > Non-marine Saline and Alkaline > Saline | place: Antarctica: Organic Lake...
CTTTCTGTTTTCACCTTTTTTTGAGGACTTTTCAGCAGCCCAACCCTTTTTGCTGCAACAGGTCAACAACCAACTTGTTCATGATTTCCTTTCTCAGCAGAACAATAGACTTTTTCTTTTTCTTTCCGAGCTTATGGATTTATTCGTGGCTGGCCGAGACCAGTCAGCAGCCGATCAGCCAAACTACCTGGCTGAAGGTCACCCCCCATTGTAACCATAACCATTGTACATTTATGCACATATAGGCGTTTTTATTCCTCCATTATACCATCATATTGCACATTAGTGTTATCTCTAAAACTCAATATGTATCACATTGCTTTGCCCGGAACCTTTGACCGAGTGCTGAACGGTCAAGAAAATCTTTGCCTGCATATTGCATGAATAAGCTTGGGGCTTAAATCTTGTTAGCCTGACAGAAAGCAGCGTTACAATAGCAACATCGATGAGTGCCGAATTCTGGCTGCAGACGGGCTCAAAATGCTCAAAAACACATTGCCTACACGACAACTCACGATGTAATTACACAAAGAAAGAGGAAAAGGAGGTACAAAGCCGCCTGTTCTATCTAATTTCGAAGCCATGACGACTGACCTTGTGTCACGCCCAGCAGAACGTCAACTGCGCCTTATATAACAATATTGTACACTAAGGTTGGAAAAAATACATCCTATGCCCTCCACCTTTAATTTACACCTATGGAAGTTTTCAACTCCTCCTTTATACAACTGCAGAAACCTCCGCTCTTGTACCTCCGCTGCCACCAGCCTGTTGCTGCTGAATGTCCAACAGCATCGCACTCCAAGCACGCGCATTTTCAGCAGCAGCCTGTATGCATGTTGCGTTTTGATGTGGCAGATTTGGAAATGTCTTTGCTTGCACAGCACACTGATGACTTTAATAGATCATGTATATTTTAAAGGCAGATTTCAAGCGTGTATGCTGAAAAATACTAAAATACTTCACACTAGGAGGATCTGCATGCACAACTCCGGAAGACTTACAGTAAAATTATAAACAATACATGTTAGTCTGCTTAGTGCGTGCAGAAATGCACCTCGTACCCACCACCCACCAAACAAATTTGTGGTGCTGCGCTTCGGGGCACAAATGGAAACAGTCAAAAGCCAAAGCTCATGTGCTGTACTTTCCACAGTGCTTGAGCATGCGTATGCCAAAGTGCTAGTTCTCACAGCATACTTGCCAATTCCTCAAGTCCCGTGTTTGACCTGTTGTGAGTGCCCATCATCATGCATGTGAGTGCACCAGTGGGATGGCTGGTGCCGCAACCAACGCGTACTTAGGTTGCTACCTAAACATTGCAGGCCTGTTGGAGCTCTAAAGCTGCTGTCCTCCACCCCGCAGTGCTCTCTCCGCGCAACACGTCATCACAGCAGGGAGTGGCCGGAAAGCAAATGTATTCCAGCATTTGAATCTAGCGTCCTGCTCTTCCTAAAGAGGCAAGTTTATGACTGCACAGGAAACAAACTTGCATTCCCGGCGTCACCAATTGCTCCAAACTGGGTCCAGTTTGTCTCAAAGCTGAGTCTTCTTTCCAGCCATGCAGTACTTATGACAAGCATTCCATAACTAAATTCCACAACTTCTCTTTTACTCTTCAACCTGCTCGGCATAACGTCCCGAGTCTAGCTTTTGGCTTGAAGCATAACGTCCCGAGTCTAGTTTTTGGCTTGAAGAGGCCAATAATGATTGAAAATGGTCTTTTTGCTAAAGGCTCTCAACTTCTCCAGCAGTGCATGGGACCAGGACCATAGTGTCCCAGACCCACAATCACCAGTGAACCATTTCATTCCCCCAAAAACATCTGCAATTACCAACCTTAAACATAACATATGATAAATCTTTCGCCCACCAAGTCTCCGGGGCCCCATTGTCACAGAGTCTGAAGGGTTAAGGGAATTCGTTTCTGCACCTAGACGAACAACAGCAGGCCCAAACTTGCGGTTCAAATCCTGGAAAACATTCAAACGGCAGTTTCTCGTCAATTTAGAGCGCCCACCTTGAAATAAATATATCAAACTATTTTTGGCAGTTAGATCACCGTCCACTTTAAAGCACACTAATAATGGGCGTTGACATACTTTCTTGTACAGTATAGCCGCACACGTACGCAAAATACGCAACACACACGAGTATGTGCACGTATGGGTACACACCCACACCCACAGTGGGTCCCACACCCTTCTGCCCGCAGCTACACCCACTCACCTGTGCCTGAGCCAAAGCAAAATCACGCAACAGAGCGCTCATGTCGCTTGCACGCTCCTTCTGGAATCGGTTGAGCTCCTCTGTCATGCGAGCCACGATGCCCTCATATTCAACCTTGGTGGATTGCACGCGTGCCTCTCCATCCTCCACATCCCGCTCTGCCTCTGAGATTTTTTCTTCCTGGGGGCGTGGTGTGTAAGCGTGTGTGAGCGTGTGTGTATGTGTCCATGTGTGGTAGTGTGTGCGAGTGAGTGAGTGAGTGTGTAAGTGTGCGTAGGTTTGTGTGTATGTGAGCTTTAAAGTTGAATGGCAAGTACGTGGCCTTCTGTGTGCTTGCCCATGAGTAACTGTTCATTTTAAATTCTCATCTGCAGCCACTGCCACAGAAAACGATGCCTTCATTAGACTGCTGGATCCAGAATCCACTAATTGTAACAATACTAGTGAGAATGCAATAATATGGATGATAATGTAACAATCCTAGTGAGAATCCAGAATCCACTGAATGTAACAACAGGATGTGCTAGCTTGAATCTTAAATGAGGAAAGGCATGTTCTCTAGTCACTTATAAGTAGGAGAAACATGAGGTGCATGGTTGACTAACACACAACATCATCCATGCATGATGCTTTAGATTTGGGTGGCGGTGATTGAAATATAATAGGAAAAAATATTTAATTTAGAGTGAGTTTTTCTGTCCTCTTCTGATTGGCATTTGCTGCAACACCCAGCAACAAAGACTGAGCAAAACGTTTTTCCAAATTTAGCACCTAATTCACTTGAAACAAGATCAGAAAAGTGTTGCCATCAGTCTTTTGAATTGGACGCCATGTCTCATCTGCCTGCAGGGTAATCACGCAGATTATGAGCGCCATATAAACACGCACCTTGAGTCCTGGTGTCCCTCTTAACTTGGCCAGCTTCACTTTCCGGCCGTCCAGGTCTCCCTTAGCCTGTATGGGAGAGCAAGTTTGGTTGTCAGATCAAACCATTGTTACAAATAAGTATTTGGCACGTCATCTAAGTATGGTGCCAAAATCCACGCAGCAGCCTTTGACTGAGGTGTTAAACGAATGTTGCTCACAGAAGTAGAGTTGGCCAGAGCCATATATATGGATTATACACGGTACATTTGGCAGGGGAATCACCAGATATACGGTCATATGCTGTGTATATATACGGTTTTGGCCAACCCTACACATAAGACACCACAATGGTAAGAAGTAAGAAGGCTTAATGGTACAACCCTTGCCGTCATGCTTAAGTTGCTAAAAGGCCAATAACGGCAAACAAGGCTACAAAAGTGAGCTCGTTGCTCTTAATTGTACATGTCCCTGGAGTCGTTTGCATCCTCTCAAAAAGGTGGGAGGTTGCTTCTGGGGGGAGGCACCTCTCAAAAAGGTGGGAGGTTGCTTTAAAGGTTGCCTCCCTTTTCGCTATTAGGTCTGCCCACACATCAATAGAGAGCACCACAGCCACATGCAGCAAATAAATCACTGTGACCCATTCGCCTCACGCATCAGTTGATACCATGCACGCCCCTGACCTTCCTAGAATAGTTTGGGAGAGAACCCAAAAAGCCACACAGGTACAGCAACAAGACTAAAAACTACCATATGCACCCAACCACCAACCCACATTGGACAAACTCGCACAAACCCATTTCATTCATCCATCATCACTCGCACCCTTTCTCCTATACGCACCCACCACCATCTGCAATCTGCAATCTGCAACCCTCCCTCCCTCCCTCTTCCACACACACACACACACACGCACACGCACACACACACACGCACACGCACACGCACACGCACACGCACGCACACGCACACACACACACACACAAGCGCACACGTACCTGGGTGAACAGTGACAGCGCAGCTGCCCGGTCAGTCATCGTGGTCTGCACGCACTTGATGGTGCGTGCCATTTCTTTTAAGGGTGCCTCAAAGCTACATGCCATTGTGTTAGCGCGCTGGCGTGAGGCTATTGCAATCTGACTGCTCTGGCCACACAGCACGTCAAAGGAGCCGCGCATGGGCCCGTCGTCAAATTTGCCCTGTGTCAAATTATGGGTGTGTGTGCGCGTGTGTGTGTATGTGTGTGTATGTGTGTGTGTATAAGGGTAAGGGTATTTGTGCGTGTGCGTGTGCGTGTGCGTGTGCGTGTGCGTGTGCGTGTGCGTGCGCGTGTGAGTGTAAATATATGTATATGTACGTACATTTGCTGTGCGCCCCCAAACGAGCACACGCGTGCAAGAAAGTTGTATATGAAGTTATAAAGTGTAGCGGCACTTGACACATCTTCTAAATAATCTGTGTAAGTAATCTGTGTAATTAATCTGTGTAATAATCTGTATAAATAATCACATCTTCTTAATAATCTGTGTAAAATTTCAGCCATGCGTGGGTCGTTTTCCTTGAGGCTTCAGAAGCTGCTGCTGCTGCTGCCGAGAGGAAGCATTGTGAGCGCAAGGCACAGGCAATACACAAAACAGGTTGCAGGGGGGGTTGCAAGTGAATCCTGCGCAGGGGTTGCGGATAAATGAGGAACACTGACCTTCTTAAGATAGAATCCAACTGGTCTGGAATGTCCCCCATTTAATCTCCTTTTTGATCAAGCGTGTCCGTTAACACATCTAACAAGAGCACCCTTTCTCTACAGCTGAGCAACCTCTTCTCACCCCCCTCCCTTTTCCCCGCACCAATTGTTCCGCTGCATGCCCAAACTCCTCCAGCGCCCCATTCAGCTCGGTCTCCTTCTTGATAAGCCGCGCTGCTTGGCGATGTGCCTCGACAAGGTTGGCTTCTAGGCTGTTGATGTAGTCACGGACCTTGATGTAATCGCCATCCTCTAAGCTGTCATCCGACCTGTTTGTGTGTGTATGCATGTGTATGCATGTGTATGTATTGTGTGTGTACGTGTATGCATGTGAGTGTATGCATGCACATGTATGTGTTCTTGTATGTGCAGGCACTTGCGTGTTAATAATGGGCTGCTGAAGCCTCTCGGCTGTTGAATACAGTTGCATCTCCCTTCTTTCAAGCTTTTCTGTAATTTAAGCGTGTTTTGCAAGATTTAGCGTATGTGCAAGTACTTATTTGCGCCTCTAGACTGTGTAAGTATGTGAACTTTCAGTACCTTCGCTCTTTTTCTGAACAAACTGTGCGTGCGCTTTGGTTGTGCATGCACTTGTCTGTGGGCGGCAAGGCTGGCACAAAGCAAAGTTGATTTGGCTTTGTGTGTCACTATAACGTCAGTTGCGTGCAGCACTGCATGAAATGTCTGGTGCACCAAGTGGACCCTGTATAGGAGACAAGACGGGATACAACAGCAAGCAGGGAGCAAAACTGCCAGCTGCTTATTACACCAAAGGCATCGCAAGTCATGGTTGCATTGACAGGAGTGTGTGAGCAAATGGACAATACAGACTGGAATGAGTTGCGCACTCATTTGGCCAGATTGTCCAAACCTGTTGCTGTCCATTTGCTCATACATGTATATTGATTAAGATAAATACACACACACACGCTTAAACACATCTAAACGCATGTGTTCACTGAGAACAGTTTAACAGTTTACACCTCTGCGAGATCTGTCACTTTAGACCCACCTCCCAGACACCATGTTCTGCGCTGAGTGATGGAGGCTCCGGAACCTACAGATTAAAACGAGCCCACAAAGATTTATAATATGAGTGTACATTTGCAGCATCTGGCATGGAAATAAAACCGCTGGCAAACATGCACTTATGTTGCAGCTATGAAGCTGGTCATACAGGGCACGCAGTGCAGCCTAAGTACCCCCTAGGGGTTGGCATGAACCGCGATTATGCACTGCCAATCCTACATTTCAAACATTCCCGCCCAATCTACAAAATTCCTCTGCCCCAATTGTCTGAAATACTGCAATTATCTGCCCCAGATTATACATTTCAAGGTTCCGCCGCCGAAAAATGTGTGAGTGCAGTATATGCAAATGTGTGTGTACAGTATATGCACAACACCGATATATCGGAAATAACGATCTGCCAAAAAGATGTGAGTGCATACATTATATATTTACCATATTTTTAAATGTTTCTACATCATTACTTCTGGCCGAATCTATCTAGATCCTTGGCAAAATGAACAAAGCAAATTACCGGGTTGTAGGAACAGAACTTTGCCATAGTAAGAGAGGCTACCCCCTCCTTCCTCCTGTGCAAAACTAGAAAGAACACCACAGCCTTGCCAACTGCTACCGTCAGGCGCCGTCTATGTCAGAAAGAAAGAATGACAATAGATCAATGGTGATTATCAAGATATCCAACCTAACGATACGCTACACGCAATCACACGAAAACATACACAAACAAGAATGACAATAGATCAATGGTGACCATCAAGATATCCAACCTAACGATACGCTACATGCAATCACACGAAAACATACACAAACAAGAATGACAATAGATCAATGGTGACCATCAAGATATCCAACCTACTAAAACGCTACATGCAATCCACAGGAGAACACGCACGAATAGGCACGAGCACACAAACACGAATAGGAGATGTGCACACAAACACAAATAAGCACGAGCACACAAACACGAAAACACACACGAATAGGCACGAGCACACAAACACAAAAACACACACGAATAGGCACAAGCACACAAACACGAAAACACACACGAATAGGCACGAGCACACAAACACGAATAGGAGATGTGCACCACAGGACTCACCACTGCAGGGCACCATTGACGGCAGGCGGCTTTGCTGAGCTGCTCTCTGCTTGCCATCGTGCCATCTCCAATGTCCAGTCCTGGTCGTTGGACTCCAAGAACTGTGTGTATGTATGTGTGTGTGTGCGTGTGTGTGCGTGTGTGTGTGTGTGTGTGTGTGTGTGTGTGTGTGTGTGTGTGTGTGTGTGGTGTGCCATCTCTAGTGTCCAGTCTCGATTATGCAATTCCAAGAGCTGTGTGTAACCGTGTTTACGGAAGCGTGCACACACAAATATGGTGTGTGAAGGAAGATGCGTGTGCACAGTTCAGAGTAATGAGCATTTGCGCAGGGGTGTGTGTGTACATTAGGTACCACACGATCGCTGCAGGTGAGCAGCGAGCTCTGCTTTCCATCTGCATTCATCGTGCAAGCATTGTGCGGACACATGTGCCGTACACAGTGCAGACAACAATGCGCGTGTCTAAGGTGACCAGGACGGCACATATATAATTGTATGTATATAATAGATGCAGATTTGGATATTATATATTCGTATACTGTATGCTTAGAAGCGTTTTTGCTCTGAATCCTCCGTACATACACCGTGTATGGTATAAAAACTCGGTTCCACCTCACGATCGCACCAAAACAAATACACATGGTTCTGGCCGACCCTACTCATTCATCACCTCAACTGGTGTACGATGCAAATGGCGCAGGCAGCGATGCACATATATCAGCAGTGGCAATAGAAATAAGAGCACGTGCTGCGTGCTGGGATGCGGAGGTAGGAAGGGCAAATGGTGAGCAAACTCTGATACGAGGGATGCAGATGAGTAGGTGGTGAGCAGACATACACGTAGGGTTGGCCAGAACCGTATATATATACGCCGTGTATGACCGTATATTTAGTGATTTCCCCGCCAAAAACACTGTATATATACACACATACGTGGTTCTGGCAAACCCTGCGTATAATTGCATGTGCTGTGCGCTTGGGTGTGAATATGGGCCTTCTCCATTACCACCGACCTGCTGCAGCTCTTTGCAGTCCTTGAGCACTGGGTGTGAGGCAACCTTGCTCAAAAACACCTGCGCTGTGAGGAGGCAAAGTTATAACGTGTGTGCCTGTATGTGCGTGTGTGTCTGTTTGCATACGTGTCAATGTGCTGTGTGGGCACGCAAGTCTGTGTGTGTGCGTGTATGTGTGTTCCTGTGAGTGTATGTACGGAGGTGGGTGCTTGTTACGTCTGTATTGTGTGTATGGTGAGGCAAAAGTCTCAGCTGTGAGCATGGAATGCCATGTAATGCGTGTGTTACGTGTGTGTGTGTGTGTTACGTGTGTGTGTGTGCTTCGCTATTTTGATCACCCTATACACCTAGGTACACACATTGTTGAACCCCCCTCCCTCCCCTCCTGCCATTCCTTGCCTGTAAGGCACGACGGCGCTGCTCTATGAAGTCCAGTGACATCTGGAACTTTTGTACCGCACTCTTTTCAGGCAGCGCAGGGACGATGACTCCCTTGTTCTTCTGTGTGTGTGTTGTGTGTGTGTGTGTTGTTTTGTGTGTTGTGTGTGTTATGTTGTTTTGTGTGTTGTGTGTGTATGTGTATGTGTGTATGTTGTAACGTGTGTATTTGAGTGTATTTCTGTGTGTGCGCTGGTGTGTGTTGCTTGGTGCGTGCATGTGTGGTTTCAATGTTCTTACCTCTGTCAGCTTTTGGTGCAGCCATAAGAAATGAGAGAAGCGGCGCACCACTTCATTGGACGGAGAGGTATAGGAGGGGTGTGTGGTGGTGGTGCGGATCTGCATGGGGACGTGCAAACATGTTTGTGTTTAAAAGTATTCACGCGTGTATGTTCAGACCTGCATGTGTATTTGCGTGTGGGCTTGCTTGCTGTGCGAGTATGGATGTGCATGGTTGCTAGGAAAACAGCACACGTAGAGCTCACTGCAGATCATAAACTGACGTGCATGTCTTAAACATGTGGAATCCGCTCACTTTGACTTACTTTGAACGAGACATACGCAGACACCCCCTCTCCCTGCTTTACAGGGTCCAGGACCTGCATGACGTGTTCAGGGCTGAGTGAGGTGCACACGAGACCACAGGAGGAAAAGCTTGATTTATGGCAAACAGCAAGACGTTGATCTATGACAAACGACAAGATGTTTGTCACAAGATGTTATGTTAAGGGGCAGAGAGGCACACAAGGGGCAGAGAGGCACGCAAGGGGCAGAGAGGCACACACCACAGCACAGGAAACATATACGACGTGCAAGGATTGCATACAGCTATTGCAACGAATATGTGAGAAGGTGTAACAAAACAGTACATATGGAACAGATCACATGCAACAGCTGCAACAGCTGTTTCGATGCTGACCTGCACGTGGATCGCTGCAGGGTCACTCTGATGAGCCTCGCCCTGCTGGTTGTAAAATTGGTTGTGGTTTGGGGGAGTCGCTGCCGAGGAAAAAAATCCAGATGTGTCTGCTAAAACTGACTCGTAGGGGGGCGGGGGTTCTGCCTGTTTGTATGTGTACGTTAAACCTTTGTGTGCGTGCGTGCGTGTGTGTGAGAAGTAGGTGCGTGTGTGCATGAGTGTGTTTATGTGTGTGTGCATGCGTGCTTGCGTGTGCATTTTGGTATGTGGTATGTTTGTCTGTGTGTGTCTGTGTGCGCATGCATGCGTGTGTGTGCGTGCTTGCGTGCGTGCGAGCGTGTGTCATATGTGTGTGTGCGAATGCGTGCGTGCATGTGTGTGTGTCTGTGTGTGTCTGTGTGTGCGTGCGTGTATTATGTTTGTGTATGTGTGTGTATGTGTGTGTGCGTGTGTTTGTGTGTGTATGCGGGTGTGTGCGCGTGTGTGTGTGTGTGTGTGTGTGTGTGTGTGTGTGTGTGTGTGTGCGCGCGCGCGCGTACGTGTGCATGACACACAATCTCAAAGCTTGCTTATCTGCCAATCACACAACGCACCATAGCAGTGTAGACTTAGAGGACTGAGAGACAAGCTGGGGTTTCCCAAGGGTCTGAGGGATGGAGCGCTGGTGTGAAGAGTACACCCTGAACCAAAAATGCCTTTCGCAATTCAACCGAGAATACAAAACCAGTCCAAAAAATAATTAGTCTTATTTTGGCATTCAGTTGGCTTTTTATGCTGGCATGAAAATTCAAGTACCTACCCAAGGATATATTACTATGAAAATTAGTATACATTCATGAAATGGATACTGCCAAGCGATTGATTAGGTTTTGAAGCATTGTTTCAGCACGCAAACATGAGCAAAAGAGTTGCTGTGATTGGCTCCGGTATCTCAGGACTGTCAGCTGCATGGCTCTACCACAGGTTTGTATGTCTGTTTTCTGTCCAGACGGCCACAACCACGCGTGCTTGCATCGTGTACCACACTCCGAAAACGGATGCACATGAAGCGGATGGACAGCATAGAAGATTTTTACAAACCTTCTTAGCCTTTCTGTAGCCACAAGGAGTCTGATCAACCATGCTTGCACGACACCTGTGGCTCTTTTTTCTCGCCAGGAACGGGGATGCTGTGACCCTCTTTGAGAAGGAGGCGGTGTGTGGCGGACACACCCTCACAGACCACTCCTCCCCCTACCCTGTGGACTTGGGTTTCCAGGCACGTGCTGATGCGTTTGTGTTCAAGCGTGTGGCTGTTGCACAAAGCTCGGCGGGTCTGCTCGTTTTTTGAACAGCATGTCACAGAAAAGTATGGTTAGCCTAGATGCAGAGAGCTCGTGCTGCCTGAATGGCATCCACCAAACTCTGCACAGTGCGTATCCTGCAACGACACAGGGCGTCCTGCTTGTGCTGGTAGATATAAGGATTACTACAGTACTAGGGTTGGCCAGAACCGTCTATACACACCACATATGACCGTGAAAATTTTGGTAGTTTCCCTGCCAGGAGTACTGTTTATACACCGTAAATATATGGTTTTGGCCAACCCTAAACATTACCCACAGACCCTTTCACAAGCCATATACCGTACACGTCTAAACACAATGTTCCTCACACAGTTTCCTTTCTGCACACACACAAACACACACACATAAACGCACAAAGCACACATGCACACTCGCGTACAAACTGTAGGTGTACAACCTCACCACATACCCCCACTTTGTGGGCTTCTTGGAGAGCCTGGGTGTGGACTCGGAGGCCTCAGACATGTCCTTTGCACTCTCCATAGACGAGGGCAAGCTGGAGTGGGGCAGCCACGGGCTGGACACCATCTTTGCCCAGCGCAAGAACCTCGCTAGCCCCTCCTTCCTCAGGTGTGTGGGGCGTGAGGTTAATTGCTATTTTGTTGGTGGTGTACAGCTCTGAGCGTTATGTTTAAACTTTAGAAGTACACACAGCACACACACACACTCGCACACACTCACTCACACACACATGCACGTGTATATAAATGAGCACAAACTCCCTTGACGCACCCTCAAAATGATACCTGCATTGATTGATGCCCGTGCAGGATGATCTCAGATGTGGTACGTTTTGGCAAGGAGGCTCCTAAAGTCCTGGACCCCAGCTTACATCACCAGGTATACAAGCAGTTTCCTTTTGGGTATGCTATATAATATAGCCTTTTTTTTATAGCCTATATTGGGTATGCAAGCACTTCACGTTGTTAACAAGTGTCACCTAGCAAGACCTTTTCTCCTCGCAGCTCCGTGGCATGACATACACGCAAATGATCTGCAACACAAACACGCACACACACATAGATACACATCCCTTCACACACACTTGACGCACATGGATACACATACACACATACACACTTCATGCACACACTTATTCTGTGATACTCACCCTCACTCGCTCGCATGTTGTGCCCTGCGCAGTTCCGTGACATGAGCATGGGCCAGTACTTGCAGCTGCAGGGTTACAGCCAAGGCTTCATCAACAACTACGTGGTGCCGATGTGTGCTGCAGTGTGGAGTGTGCCCAAGGCACAAGTGCGTATGTGTGTGTATACATGTGTGTGTATGTTTGTGCAAGGCGGTGTACCATGCTGATGACAATGATATTGTGACTGTGGTTATGTAGGTGGTGGTTGGTGGTGGTGGTGGTGGTGGCAGCGTTGTTGTTGTTGGTGGTGGTGGTAGTGGTGGTGGTGCTCGTGGTGGTGGTAGTGGTGGTGGTAGTGGTGGTGATGGTGCTAGAGGTGGTGGTGGTGGTGTTGGTGCTAGAGGTAATGGTGCTAGAGGTGGTGGTGATCATGATAATGCTTACACCTGTTTGTTCCCAAAGCAGGCTGCAAATGCTCCTTCTTGCGTAACTCTTGCTCGTGTGTGTGCTTGCCTCAATTACGGCACAAGCTTGCCCATCAATCCGCTCACAAAAGTGTTGGAAACCGGCAGCACGCACATGCAAGCATCAACGCACACACATACAATCATACGCACAAAAGTGCAAGCACACACACACACACATTTCCGTCAGCGACGTTTGTTTCTGCAGGTATATTGACTTTCCCTGTGCAACTGCTGGTGCGCTTCGCCCACCTACATTAGGCCACCCCTATTTACGATCATTGCAGGTCATGGCGTTTCCTGCTCATCGGCTGGCGCACTTCTAGACCAACTGCCACCTGCTACTGACGCAACGTTATTTTGTTTACTACTCACTTCTTTCAGGCCATGGCGTTTCCTGTGCAACTGCCGGTGCACTTCTGGGCCCACAGCCACCTGCTGTTGATACGTTGTAACTATGTGCCCCTTGTAGGTCATGGCGTTCCCTGTGCAACTGCTGGTGCGCTTTTGGGCCAACCACCACCTGCTGGACATTTTCCAGCGCCCGTTGTGGCGTGTGGTCAAGGGCCGCAGCAAATCATACGTGGACAAGGTCCTGCAAGGTGCGTGCAAGACTTTTGTGCACTTTTGTCCCCGAGGAATTGTTGTGTCCACAAGTGGTGGTTGTGTACTCAAGTAGCTGTCGTGTGCACATGTAAATGTTGTATGCGCAAGTGGCTTTATTGTGTGCACAAGTAGCTGTTGTGTGCACAAGTAAATGTTTTATGCGCTAGTGGTTTTATTGTGTACTCAAGTGGCTGTTGTGTGCACAAGTAAATGCTTTATGCACAATTGGCTTTGTTGTGTGCACAAGTAAATGTTTTATGCACAAGTGGCTTTTATTGTGTTCACAAGTAGCTGTTTTGTGCACAATTAGTTTTGTTGTTCGGTACGCAGGCAAGACCCTGCAGGGTGTGTGCAAGAGTTCCGTGTGTGTTCAATGTCACAGTGTGTGCAGGCCATACACAGACAAGGTTCTGCAAGGTGTGTGTGCAATAGTACTGAGCATGGAGCACATTAAAGTGTGTGCAAGCTTAAGTGCGGTCCTGCAAGGTTTGTACGTGAATGTTTGTTGTGCCTGCGCAACAATTCCCCAGATTTTGTGTGTATGCATGCGTACATGCGTGCGTGCGTGCGTGCGTGCGTGCGTGTGTGTGTGCTTGTCTGTGTGTGTGAATGTATGTGTGCGTGTTTGTGTGTGGCGCTACTAGTGGCGCTGCAACACGATGCGTGTGATGCTCTTGCTTCAAGGCTTGAGCCCGATTATGACAAACCTTTCAACAATGGCTCATCTGTTTGACTGTAGGAAAAATGCATTCACTGTGTGAACCACACAAACATTTAGTAATGGCTCATCTGTTTGACTGTAAAGGAGATTCAATGCAGTGAATGTGTGGAACCACACAAACGTATTACCGTGGTTTATCTGTTTGACTGTAAGGGGAATGCGTGACTGTAAGGGAGATGCAGTAAGTGAGATTTATAGCAGTAAATGAGTTGGAACCACACCACTCTGCTGCTTGAGGTACCCTTCATGATAGCTTGAAGGCTGCCGATGGAATGCCTGGGGGGTATGGGTGGGCAGCTAAACAAGCAGCTGCACCCGCCCAAGCTACGCACCTGCTATCACATACGTCTTTTGCAGGGCTGGCCAGAACCTTCCACACTCACGTACACACAGTGTTTTCTTGCAAGGTGTTTCCTTGCAGGAAAATTATCTTTTCGACGGTGTGCACTTACAGTTCTGGCCACCCCTGCCCTTTTGTATACTCCTCCTGTGATGCAGAGCTGCCTGACGTCCGGACCAGCACCGGTGTTGCATCTGTCAAGAGGGCACCCGCCTCAGCATCGACTCCAGCTGTCACAGTGACCACTGAGGCAGGCGAGGTGTGTGTGCAGGTGTATGTGTGGGTGCTGCGAGGGTGCTGTGTTTTTGTGTGTCATTGTGGTCGTTATGTGTGTGTCTATGCGTGTGAAGTAGTGTGCGTGGGTGTACGTGTGTGTGTGTGTGTGTGAGTGTGGCGAGATGGAGGGTAGGGTTGTGTGCATCAACTGCGTACAGAGCAGGCACACATCCACCCTTTGTTAAAAGGTACAGACACGGAGTATGAGTTTTAATGAGTAGTGCACCAAGACATGTACACTGCCAGACGATACAAACTCACTGTACCAATTCCAATGAGTACTGCACCAAGACATATACATTGCCAGACGAAACAAACACACTGTACCAATTCCAATGGGTAGTGCATTAGCTCCAAAACGTACGGCACAAAATTTGCGAACACGGTGGCTCTTGTGCAGAGGCAGGCTTGCAATGTATATAGTGTGTATAGTACAGCTTTCTGTTGTTAAAATGGCTGTGAGTGCTCAGGGAGGGATAAGCTTTGAGTGTGTCTCATACATGCTCGTTTGAACTCTGAGTGTGTCTCACTCAACTCTGAGTGTGTCTCACACAGGCTCATTTCAACTCTGGTCTACTCACTTACTGGTCATTGGTGGTGGTCAATGGTCATTGGTCATTGGTGGTCATTGGTCATTGGTGGGGGTCATTAATGGGGGTCATTGATGGTCTACTCACGCAAACTTATGTCGGCTGATCGCACTCGTTCGATGCAAGGGATTTTATGCATGCTACAGTTAAATGAAAAGTCATACAGAACCCATTACCACGCGGCTGATGTCATTTGGTAGGAGCTAAGAATAAGCACAGTTGTGTCTGCCTTAAGGTTTGCACTAGATTGCTACCTTGCCGATGTTTGATGCAGGTGCTGGAGTTTGACGCGATACTGTTTGCCTTGACTCTGGCAATACAATATTACAATTCTATCGCAACACGTCTTCCAAAGTTTGATGCAGGTGCTGGAGTTTGACGCGGTGCTGTTTGCCTTGACTCTGGCATTACAATATTACAACACTACCACAACACGTCTTCTAATGTTTGATGCAGGTGCTCGAGTTTGACGCGGTGCTGTTTGCCACGCACTCAGACACCACGCTGCGGATGCTAGGCCAGGATGCTGACGAGGAAGAAAAGCAGGTTCTGGAAGCCGTGCCCTACAACGACAACCTGATCTACCTTCACACAGGTGTGTGTGTGTGTGTGTGTGTGGATATGTGTTTATGTGTGTGATAATGTTGGCTAAATTAGGCTGCATGGTTGTAATCAGGCAGCATGAGGGGATGAGGGGATGGAAGGGTAGTAATTATGAGGATGAGAATTGGCAACCACAAAAAGTTACCGGTGGTTGCGCAATTACACACTCACGTGCACACACATACACACACACTCACACACACACGCGCGCACACGCGCATCACTTACGCCCTCGCACACACGCATGCGTTCACAGATGCTTCCTTGATGCCTCGCAACCGCAAGACTTGGGCTTCATGGAACTTTTTGGGCAGCAGCAAGGACTCAGAAACCGCTGCTGTGTGTGTGAGCTACTACGTGAACCGTTTGCAGGTGTGTGTATGTGTGTGTGGCCGCTTGTGTATGTGAGTGTGTGTGTGTGTGTGTGTGTGTGTGTGTGTGTGTGTGTGTGTGTGTGAGAGCTACTACGTGAACCGCTTGCACGTGTGTGTGTTTGGCTGCTCAGGATGCATTGGCAGTTCCTGGACGCTTTCATCACCTGTGTGTATGTGTCTATGCGTCCGGTTGTTTGTGTGTGTTTTGTGTATGTGTGTGTGGTTGTGTGTGCGGTTGTGTACGGCTGTGTGTGTTGTGCGTGCGGTTGTGTGCAACTTTATGCGTCTATGTGGCCGGTTGCGTGTGTAAGTGCTTTGGTATGTGTTTTTAAGTGTGTGTGGTTGTGTGTGTGTGTGTGTGTGTGTGTGTGTGAGAGAGAGAGAGAGAGAGAGAGAGAGAGAGAGAGAGAGTGTGCCAATACGAGCAGGCTGGGAACCACCTTACCGTGCAGTGTTGGGTGACCAATTAGGTTTATGGTGCACTCTACACAACCTGTGCATATTTGTGGCAAACAAAAAATGAGTGAGTGCGCACCTTTAAGCATAGGCCTCTGTGCTGTCATTCTAAAGAGCAACCATGTATGTCTCTTGCGTGCTGCCCCTTGTGTGGTGCCCGACTTGGCTATTTGCGTAATACCTAGAACTCACGACTAACAAAAGGCGGACAATGTCACGCACCCTAACTTGTGGGTCACCTTCACATTCCCCCTTGACCTCCTTTCAGTTCTAAGTCTGCCGCTTCAATGTAGCCTACACACACGCACACACACCAGAACAAGCCAGACGTCATGTCATGCTCATAAGCTCATCATTAGCTCCTCTCTCTTTTCATACGGGCAAGCATCACATGGAGTGCATAGATCGCTGCCTGCATACTATATCAAAGTAGCCCTACCTCATTGAACATCCAACATACGCATCGCATAAGCACACACCACCATTTCTATATCACGCGGCTGCAGCACATGACTTTGGCTAATGCAACCAACCTGTGTATATCACCCTTTTACACCGCCTGTAGAAAATACATCCAACACATGCATCGCACAAGCGTTCACACACCACCACTCCCATATCACACCGCTGCCTGCAGATGATCCTGATAATGCAACCGAATTTTACACCGCCGTGCATCGTACCAGAAATACATCCAACACATGCATCGCACAAGCCCTCACACACCACCACTCACATATCACACCGCTGCAGCACACAAGCTTGGCTGGTGCATTCAATATTGTGCGTAACTGATGCACGCTGCCATGCATCAAAAGCACCCCACATTATTTCAGACATTACAGACCTGTTTCCACGCAGCTTGTGCCAATGTATGCAGCACCTCCGTTATAATGCACTTGTGTTTGTGCTGCTCAAATTAATGATTGCAGCACTAACATGTTCATAGGCATGCTTGCCTACTCTGCTCGTGTCTGTCTGCATCAACTACATTTCAAGAAAGCATGCTTGCCCACTCTGCGCGTGTTCATATCTGCTCCACCTACAAACTTTAATAGGCATGCTTGCACACTCTGCTCGTATCTGAATCTATATCAACTGCAATTTATAAGCATGCTTGCCCACTCTGCTCGTATCTGAATCTACATCAACTGCATTTCATAAGCATGCTTGCCCACTCTGCGCGTGTCCATATCTGCATCAACTACAATTTATGAAAGCATGCTTGCCCACTCTGCTCGTGTCCATATCTGCATCAACTACGTTTTATAGGCATGCTTGCCCACTCTGCTCATGTCCATATTTGCATCAACTAAATTCTTTGAAAGCATGCTTGCCCACTCTGCTCGTGTCTATATTTGCAGCACCTCCCGGCTGGTGCACCTGACATGTACGTCACGCTCAACCCCCCCCACCCCCCTGCTGCCGACAAGACCTACCGCAAGCTTACCCTCTCCCATCCAATGTTCAGGTACGGACGTATATGTGTATGTGAGACATGCTGCTCAACCATCACAGTGTGTAAGTGACAGAAACAGACATGCTGCTCAACCATCACAATGTGTATGTGACAGAAACAGGCATGCTGCTCAACCATCACAGTGTGTATGTGACAGAAACAGACATTCTGCTCAACCATCACAGTGTGTATGTGACAGATAAATTCTGCTCAACCATCACAACGTGTATGTGACAGATAAATTCTGCTCAACCATCACAACGTGTATGTGACAGAGACAGACATGCTGCTCAACCATCACAGTGTGTATGTGACAGAGACAGACATTCTGCTCAACCATCACAATGTGTACGTGACAGATACATTCTACTCAACCATCACAGTCTGAGTCAATGTAGCGCCCTTTGCAGACAGTAAAAGTGCCGTGCACTCTCCGATCGCCCTGTGTTGTATTGGTTGCCTTTTCGTGCAGCTTGTTACTGCACTTTTGCTCCCTTATCGCGTTTCACTGTGTGTGTGCCAATGCCTTTTCAGTCCGTTTTTCACGTCCAATCGAGAATGCATGCCTTTTCAATCCGTTCTCAACGTTAATTCAAGGCTGTTTCAAACTGTTTTGCTGGCCTGCTCATCATTGCTGGCCCCTGCACAAGGACGACATCTGTCGGACCTGAAAGCGACGCAGAGTGACTTGCTTGCCAAATTCGTGCAATTTCCCCTCCCTTTCCCAAGCTAATACCACTGTTGATTCTTCACAACTGCTTACAGCCTACAAATCACTCCCACCCCCCTGCGTTTCACACTCATAGGCACGTTCATGTTTGAGGTCCCAATATGCTCTGCTCGCTCCATGTTTTGAGCGTGCTTTGGCAACCCTAATTAATAGAAAAGAGTGCTCTGAAATACGCACCCTGTCTACTAGCCTGACCAAGCTCTAAACATGCTCTGCTTACAACGTGTCTCCGCTCGCATTTACCTTGGCCATGCTCATGTGAAATGTAAGAGTGCATAGAGGTGTGTGTTTATGTGAGTGCAGGCACATACAAGTCTCTAGGAATCACAGGCCCAGCTGCATGCTCACAATCTGCTGACTCCTCTTCACCATATATCTTTGCAGTGCTAAGTCCAAGCATGCGCAGGCCCAGAAGCACATTCATACACATACATTGCTCGCCCTTATTTGCCATGACCACTTTGCAGCGCCAAGCCTCAGGGTGCGCTGCCTGAGCCACACGCACACACTCACACACACACACACACACACACACACACACACACACACATTCACAAGCACATAAACACACATGCGACTTGCTCACCCTTTTTTGTCATGCCCACTCTGCAGTGCCAAGTCTCAGGACGCGCAGGCCCAGCTGGTTTCTCTGCAGGGCAGGCGGGGTGCCTTTTTTGCAGGCGCCTGGTGTGGCTACGGCTTCCACGAAGATGGCATCAAGTCAGCCGTGCAGGTGAGAGAAGTGAGACAAGTATTCTTGCATTAGGGTTCCACGAAGATGGCATCAAGTCAGCCGCGCAGGTGAGAGGATTGAAGAAGGTGTTCTTGCATTAGGCTTCCACAAAGATGGCATCAAGTCAGCCGTGCAGGTGAGAGAAGTGAGACAAGTATTCTTGCATTAGGCTTCCACGAAGATGGCATCAAGTCAGCCGTGCAGGTGAGAGAAGTGAGACAAGTATTCTTGCATTAGGCTTCCACGAAGATGGCATCAAGTCAGCCGTGCAGGTGAGAGAAGAGAACCAGGTATTCTCGCATTAGGCTTCCACAAAGATGGCATCGAGTCAGCCGTGCAGGTGAGAGAAGTGAAACAGGTATTCTTGCATTAGGCTTCCGCAAAGATGGCATCAAGGCAGCCGTGCAGGTGAGAGAAGTGAAACAGGTGTTCTTGCATTAGGCTTCCGCAAAGATGGCATCAAGGCAGCCGTGCAGGTGAGAGAAGTGAAACAGGTATTCTCGCATTAGGCTTCCGCAAAGATGGCATCAAGGCAGCCGTGCAGTTGAGAGAAGTGAACCAGGTATTCTTGCATTGGCATTTAAGGTAAAAGAGCCTTGCATTACAACTTGCAGTAAATGACTTGTGTATGCTAAAGCAATTCCATGTGGTAGTGTCGAACGTATGTGGGTACAGATTTAGGCCGTTGAGCTTTTACAGGGAGAATGCAGTCCTGCAGGTAATATAAAAAAGGAACGTCAGGAAAGATATGCAGGCATTCAAGTTACTCCCAACATTAAAAAGGGAAAGGAGCCACTTTGGTACTGGTTACCGATCACCCTTCCTTCTCTCCTAGATCACCCTTCCCTTAAGTGTGTTGACAGACCTTGCATTCATGCGTGTGATGCACAACACTACCTAGCGATGCACAACACTACCTAGCAATGCACAACACAACCTAGCGATGCACAACACTACCTAGTTATGCACAACACAACCTAGCGATGCACAACACAACCTAGCGATGCACAACACTACCTAGTGATGCACAACACTACCTAGTGATGCACAACACTACCTAGTGATGCACAACACAACCTAGCGATGCACAACACAACCTAGCGATGCACAACACTAACCCTCAAAGCCTTGAAACCCTCTATTTCCTCGCAGGCTGTGGCCGGTCTGGGCATCACCCCTCCTTGGACATGTCGCCCTACCTCTCCAAAGATGTCCTGGTCAGCTCAATGGTTCATGGTAAGCCCGTACAGGAAGATTTCCTAGTTCTTTCAGAGAGTGTCAAATACGTACATACAGTACTGGAGAGTGTGTTATATAGTTATATACAGTAGGGTGTGTATTACGTTCAAAAATGGTGTCTAATACGTACAGGAGGGTGTGCTTCTACTGCCCAAACATTCCTTTTTTCTGTCAGATCCATTTGTTAGCACGCACAATATGTTAGTAATGCACATGCGTTCCAATCATTCTTTTGTTCCGTCAGCCCCATTTTTAAGAGCACGCACCGTCTGTTAGCAGTGCACTGCAATCCAGACATCTTCACGCCATTGATGACCTCCGCCACCCTGTGCTGCTGCAGCAATTCCCACTGGACATCTGTTGGGCTGATTGCTGTGACTCACCATTTCACTGTGACACACCATTTTGTTATTCCATTCCATTACTGTGCCATCGTGATACCTTTGCTACACTCACATGCATACACAAACACACACACACACACATGCTACACTGAATACACTCACATGCACACACAAACACACACATGCTACACTGAAGCATCCTCCTTTTCTGCCAACCTCTGTCTTGTGCTCTGACAACACACCGGCAGCACAACGATGTAGTCACAATGACAAATTGATATGAAGTGTTTTTTGTGGTTCAAAAAGTGCATGTCAGGGTGCGCGCGTCGTTTAATGTGCATTGTACTACCTAAACATACTGCAACCACTCGCGGCTTTGACACCCATAACCCTGCTGCATGCGCAACAGGGCCTGTTCGACCGTTTTGCCTCCTCAACCGTCAAGACCGGCCACATGCGCGTGATCTTGCCGAACGGTGGCGAGCTGGTGTATGGGAGCCCCAATGCAGAGGATGTCGTGTTTGAGGTAAGAATGGTGGCTGTGTTGGTCACTCAGCTGAGAGTTGTTTAAGCTTCCTCAATTTAGACCTAGCACATGCGCGTGATCTTGTCCGGCTATGGCGAGCTTGTGTGTGTGTGTGTGTGTGTGTGTGTGTGTAATTCCAATGCAAAAGATTCCGTGTTTCTGAGATGAAAACGATGGCATCTTCCATCTTAATTGCTTTGCTGGTTTTGAATGGTTGCCAATGTGTTTCGGTGTTGCCTTTGAAGTCCTGCAAGTTCCCTTTCTTGAATTGGACTACCTCACCTAGTAGTCCAACCTAAGAGCTTCCCATCTATCCGTGTCAATGTTTGTCCTGTTCTACAAAAAATTGGAGGCCTCACGACACAGCCCTGCTGCCATGTGTCTGTATCCGTGTGCAGGTGCCAAAAGGGGAGGAGTGGCGGAATCGCCCCCGTCCTGTCGCCACGCTGCGTGTGTACAACATGGACTTTTTCCGCAAGATCGTGCTGCGCCACGACACTGGCCTGGGGGAAGCTTACATGGATAAGGTGAGGGTGGGAGCAGGGGTGTTTGCGCAGAGGTATGATAACATGGACTGTTGTTGCAAGATCGTGCTGTGCCCCGACACTGGCCAGGGGGAAGCATATACGGACAAGGTTGGGGTGGGATCAGGGATGTTAGCGCAATAATGTGGACAACGTGGAATTTTTTTTTAATCGTGCTGCGCCACGACACTGGCCGGGGGGAAGTTTACATAGACAAGGTGCACCACAAGTCAACAAAAAGATTCACTTGACAGCTTGTGGACCACAACAAAAAGATCCACTTGACAGCTTGTGGACCACAAGTCAACAAAAAGATCCACTTGACAGCTTGTGGACCACAAGTCAACAACAAGATCCACTTGACAGCTTGTGGACCACAAGTCAACAAAAAGATCCACTTGGCACCAACGCCCTGCATCCAGCATTCAAAGCGTCCGGTCGACCGCACGACTCCCTGTCTCATGCGCGCACACAGACAAAGTGCGCGCACACGCCAACGCACACTCTCTCTCTCTCTGTCTCTCTCTTCTGCACGTGCGCACAGGACTTTGAGGTAGACAGCATCGGTGGGCTGACGGCGGTGATCGTGATGAATGCCAACAGCTCAGAGCAGGCACGTGGCTCCCTGGGCATCCTGAACTGGGTGGGGGACCGCCTGCTGTACCTGGCCCACCTGAGGCGGCCAAACACCATAGCAGGTGGGGCATGTGGCTTGAATATACGTGTTCTGAGTGTCGTTGAAGTGTCGTTGAAGCTAAGCCCTGCTGTACCTGGCCCACCTGAGGCGGCCAAACACCATAGCAGGTGAGGCATGTGGCTCGATTCTTTTGAATGGTGTAGAGTTAACGTCAAGCCGGTGTACCTGGCCCACCTAAGGCAGCCAAACACCATAGCAGGTGGGGCGTGTGGCTTGAACATACGTGTTATGAGTATCATTGAAGTTGAAGCCCTGCTGTACCTGGCCCACCTGAGTCGGCCAAACACCATAGCAGGTGGGGCATGTGGCTCGATTCTTATGAATGGTGTAGAGTTAACGTCAAGCTGGTGTACCTGGCCCACCTAAGGCAGCCAAACACCATAGCAGGTGGGGCGTGTGGCTTGGACATACGTGTTATGAGTGTCATTGAAGTTGAAGCCCTGCTGTACCTGGCCCACCTGAGGCGGCCAAACACCATAGCAGGTGGGGCATGTGGCTTAATTCTTTTGAATGGTGTAGAATTAACGTCAAGCCGGTGTACCTGGCCCACCTAAGGCAGCCAAACACCATAGTAGGTGGTGTGTGTGGCTTGAACATACGTGTTCTGAGTGTCTTAGAAGCTAAGCCCTGCTGAGGCCGGCCCACCTGAGGCGGCCAAACTCCACAGCAGGTGGGGTGTTTGATGCTGGCATGCCTACTGCTGCTGCTGCTGCTGCGGCGGCTGTTTGTATGATGTTGTGGATATATGTGATTGAAAGGTAGTGCATTGAGGGTAGTGGGCAAAATCATTATTTTGAGTTATTAAAGTAAAAAGGCCAGCGCCTTACAGTCCTGAGCGTTCTGTGATCACAACCAGACAAATGCAATTCAGATTGCAGTTTCTCTCTCTCTCTCACTCTCACTCTCTCTCTCTCTCTCTCTCACTCTCACTCTCACTCTCACTCTCACTCTCACTCTCACTCTCACTCTCACTCTCAGTGCTCTGTAGCACGTACATGACTAATCATGTGTGTGTGTTTGTGTGTGTGTCATCGCTTGTGTATACGTGTGTGTGCATGTATGTGTGTCATCACTTGTGGTACTGCTGACTGCTGGAAGTTGTGGCACGTGGTTCTAAACGTTTTATGGTCGCAAGGAGGGCAACTGCAACCATCTAAGCAGTGACATGCTTGCTATCAGCTTTGGGTGCGCTCTGCAGCTCGTGGCTGCTTAAGTGATTGGGCGTCTTGTTTGTGTCGCAGGCAGCCGGAAAAACATCGAGGAGCATTACGATGCTGGTAACGACATGTACAAGCTCTTCCTGGACGACAGCATGATGTACAGCTGCGCCATCCATAGCCCAGGACGAAGCCTGTATGATGTGAGTCAGACTGCACTGTATGTGTACCTTATTTTCTGGACGACAGCTTGATGTTCAGCTGCGTCATCCATAGCCCAGGACGAAGCCTGTATGATGTGAGCTTGCGTTTGAGGTGCTGTTGTTATGCGTGAACTTTTTGATTATTTGTGTTAACACTGCATGCTGTACAGCTGCGCCTCCCGTGTCACCATTTCACATTAATGCTCTCGCAAAGAAACTCACCTATCAATATCCTTTGTACTTCAAGCTGGGCTGTGTGACCTAATAGGTGCACTAGGGTTACGGCACTTTGCACTGACGCCATGAAATCCGCATTCACGGCCCACAGTCATTTGGATGCTTTCCACATGCGCACGCAGGCCAAATGTAATTTCGTTATCTAAAACAATAACAACTTTTTTCATTTCTTTTTGGCCTAGTTGAATTGTTACGTGAAGGCTAGCTGTCAAATTGAAGCCTTGACTGAAGGACCGTTTCCCATTTTCATCCTTGTCATCCTTCCACACGCTTGCAGGCCCAAAGTACCTTCCTGATTCAAAACAACAACAACGTTCCATTCCTTTTTGCGCTTGTAGTTTATTCTTACGAAGCTTTAACAAAATGGCAGTCAAGCGCCCAGACTGAAGGACCTTTTCCCATTTTTATTTTTGCTATCCTTCCACACGCACGCAGGCCCAAATGTGCAAGCTGGACGCTATCATCGATGCCGCAGATCTCAAGCAGGGGCAGCGTGTGCTGGAGATTGGGTGTGGGTGGGGCAGCTTTGCCATTAGGGCGTCGCAGCGGACTGGTGGGTCAATGCGTACGAGTGCTAGTCGCGTTCTGTGGGTTTGACACATCTGAATCCATTCCGTTTGCATCAGATGGCGATAAAATCATGAAAAGGACACTCTGCTCAAACTAGGGTTTTCAGGACTGCTTCCAAGCAAGAAACTCAAGGATCGAACAGTGAACTAAAGCGAGGGGAAAGTAGAGCAGCTGTGGGGACCAAGGCATTAACAAGATGGAGGTATGCATGAAAAAGAGAAAAAAATAAGAGTGGTACATGCATGATATCACTTTACCTTACTGCAAGAACTAGAGTCAAAATGCTACACACTGCAGTCGGCAGTCTATTGGCAGGCTGCTACCTCTCACAGGCTTGTGTAGAATCGAGCAAGCAGCTGCAGCTGCAGCTAGCGTTGAGCTGCAAAGCGGCTGTTTGTTCTGTGTGGCCGTGTGCATGGCATTAATGACATTGCGCCGGCTTGGCTTTAACAATGCATATGCGTAACAAACAATTCCTTTTTCCTGTTATATGAGCTACCAAGTGGTGGACTAGATATGCACGCGTGCACAAATGAGTTGCTTGTTTACTGCACGGGCTGCCACACCATGGTTTTATTAATGCGTGCATGTATGGCCTAATTTCTTCTTTACCATGCTGGCTGCCACACCATTTTTATGAATGCATGTATGTATGGCCTGGTTTCTTCTTTACCATGCTGGCTGCAACGCCATGGTTTTTAAGTATATGCGCGTGCATACATAAATATTCTAGCTCCTAGCTGCGCAGACTGCCATGTCACTGGCCAAATACAAGGAGCTTGTGATTCTACATGCGCACACGTGCACAAACAGATGCTCTTGGTTCTACATGCGCACGCGTGCACAGATAGATGCTCTTCTTTCCCACGCAGGCTGCCAAGTCACCGGCCTGGGCCTGACCCTGAGCAAGGGGCTCGTGGCTTTGCGTATGCATGCGTGCATGAACAAACTAAATTTTCTTATTTCCCACGCAAGCTGGCACGTCACCAGCCTGGGCCTGACCCTGAACAAGGAGCTCGTGGCTTAGCATATGCATGCATGCATGAACAAACTAATTTCCCTTCTTTCCCATGCAGGCTGCCACGTCACCGGCCTGACCCTGAGCAAGGAGCAGCTGGCAGAGGCAAATGGCAGAGTAAAGGCTGCTGGCTTGCAGGACAGCGTGACGCTGCTCTTCTGCGACTACAGGGACTGCCAAGGTGAGGGGAAGGGGGGTGCAGGTATTTTGCTTACATAGTATGCCAGATATTTTGCTGCCATATTATGCCAGATATTTTGCTGCCATGCTTTGCCTGGTATTTTGCTACCATATTATGCCAGATATTTTGCTGCCATGCTTTGCCTGGTATTTCGCTGCCATATTATGCCAGGTATTTTGCTTCCATAGTATGCCAGGTATTTTGCTTCCATAGTATGCCAGGTATTTTGCTGCCATGCTTTGCCAGGTATTTCGCTGCCATATTATGCCAGGTATTTTGCTGCCAGGTGTGTTACTGCCATAATCTGCCAGGAATTTTGCTGCCATATTCTACCAAGCATTTTGCTGCCAGGTATTTTTCCAGGTATTCATTTTGCTGCCCCCCCTGTGTCCTCTGATTTGCAGCAGTGTAAACACACTGATGTCGTGATCGGCAGGGTTTCACTTTGACCCTGAGGATCACGTTCTTCTTCTAGTCTTCTACTTAGGCTTCTTCTACCTGCAGTATTGCCAATACGTCCAGCCCAGTGACCCTGCGCTCCATTGTGTATCAAACATAGGGTTGGCCAGAAGCGTATATATACACCGCATATGACCGTATGTTTGGTGATTTCCCTGTTAAGTACTCCGTATATACACCGTATATATGTATGGGGTTCTGGCCAACCCTAATCAAACATAATGCTGTCTACATCCCTCTGACGCTGGCAAGCTCAGCATGTGTTAAGGAATGCCCCTGCACGGTTGCTGACACCAAAAAAAGGAGAAAAGCTGCTCGCACCTTTTGTAACTAACTCATAGAAAATCAGGGCAAAAAAAGGAAGGGGCCCCCACGCAGTGCTCACACTGAGAACACACTAACGCGTGCATTGCATTGTGTATCTAAACATTATGCCCTCAGCCACCCTCTGACGCTGACAATTTCAGCGTGCGTTGAGGAAAGCCCCCACACTATTTATTGCTCACTGTTTACTGCTCACACTGTTTATTGCTCACACTGTTTATTGCTCACACTGTTTATTGCTCACACTGTTTATTGCTCACACTATTTATTGCTCACACTGTGTATTGCTCACACTGTTTATTGCTCACACTATTTATTGCTCACACTGTGTGCACACTAATGCAAGCATTGAGGAAGGTCCCCACACAATGGCTCACACTGCAAACACACTAACGTGTGCATTGAGGACTCTCGATTGCTTGCACTGAGGAGGCCTCCACACAGAGATGCTGCATGCACCCTGTGTCAATAAGAAAATTAGGGCACAAGAAGGAAGGCTCCCCCACACGGTTGCTCCCACCAATTGGAGCCCCACACTGTTGCTCCCACCAAATGAGCCCCACACCGTTGCTCCCACCAAATGGAGCCCCACACCGTTGCTCCCACCAAATGGAGCCCCACACCGTTGCTCCCACCAAATGGAGCCCCACACCGTTGCTCCCACCAAATGGAGCCCCACACCGTTGCTCCCACCAAATGAAGCCCCACCAGGGAAGGAGAGAAGCTGCACGCACAGGGACCTCATACGTGTGTTATGCTTAGGGTTGGCCATAACCGTATATATATACAACGTATATGACCTTATATTTGGTGATTTCCCTGATAAAAATACCGTATATACACCGTATATATAGGGTTCTGGCCAACCCTAGTCATGCTGTCTGCCTGCGTGCAGGCGCCGGCACGTTTGATCGTGTGGTGAGCATTGAGATGATTGAGGCAGTGGGTCACGAGCACTTGGGCTCTTACTTTGCCACCATCGGCCGCATGCTCAAGCCGGGGGGTAGGGCGGTCGTCCAGGCCATCACGTACCCTGATGAAAGGTGGGTCTGTTCGTCTGTTCACGTGCAGGAAAAACTTGTGTTTTTTCTATGAATTTGCGTACCTGGTTGCGCGCTCTTGGCTGTATGTCCAGGCCATCACGTACCCTGATGAAAGGTGACTCCGCTCGCGTACACACTTGCTAACTGTTTTTGTTATGAAAATATTAACTTGCGTGCCTTGTTGCGCGCTCTTGGCGTAATGATGTCAGAACAAACTTGGTGGTGCTTGCGGTGGTGCGTGTGAAACTTGGTTAAACCTTGAAACAATGTGCATGATCTTTATGAAAGGGTTGTTGTCTGCCCTTGTGTGCTCGTGCAGCCTGTCCAGCACAGAAAAGGCTGCTACCTTTATTGGCATGGTCCAGAAGCGTGAAGGGCGCATAAGAGACCCACCCCTGTCGCCACTCAACAAACAGCAAGCAGGAACTAGAACTGTCATACCTCAACAAACACATACACACACTTGCTTAATGCACACTCCCTCTCAAGGAAACACACACTTCATATTACGCATTACACACACACAAGCACACACACACAACTTACACGCACGCAACACACACACACGCAACTCATACGCACGCAAAACACACAGGTATAAGGGCTACTGCAGCTCCTCAGACTTCATCCGCGAGCACATCTTTCCTGGTGGCCACTTGCCCAGTGTGGGCGCAATGGTCGAAGCTGCTAGGGGCACAGGCCTGGGCCTGCACACAACCACAGACATAGGTGAGGTCAATGTGTGAGTGTGTGTGTTGTGTTTGTGTGTGTTTGAGTGTGTGTGGTGTTTGTGAGTGTGTGTTTGAGTGTGTGTTGTGCTTGTGAGTGTGCGTTCGAGTGTGTGTGTGTGTGTGTGTGGTGTTTGTGAGTGTGAGTGCGTTTGAGTGTGTGTGTGGTGTTTGTGAGTGAGCGTTTGACTGAGGGTGTTAAGGGTCTGATCATCAAGCAAGTGCAGCTACAAATAGCATGACACCCTTCTATCAATCATAGGGTTGGCCAGAACCATGTATACACGGTGTGTATACGGTATTTTTTGGCAGGGAAATCACCAAATATACAGTCATATACCAGCTGCAAATACGGTGTTTTTATATACGGTTCTGGCCAACCCTAATCAATCAAGATATTTTGTACCAAAAGTTTGATAACTTGTTTGTGGCGTCATACCTGGTGCGCGTGTGTTGCAGGGTGTCAGGTTTGTGTGCATGTGTGTATGTGTGTATACATGTGTATATGTGTGTGTGTGCATGTGTGCATGTGTGCATGTGTGCATGTGTGCATGTGTGCATGTGTGCATGTGTGCATGTGTGCATGTGTGCATGTGTGCATGTGTGCATGTGTGCATGTGTGTATACATGTGTACATGTGTGTATGTGTGTGTGCATGTGTGCATGATACTACTTAACAACCTCAGTTAGGATCCACAACCTTCAACACACATACATGCGCACACATACACACATGTAAATTGAAGCGCATACACACGCACACACACTCACACACACGCACACACACGCCCTCACACACACGCACACACACATACACACGCATGTGCAGGTCCCCACTACGCAGTCACACTGCGTGAGTGGCGGCAGGCTTGGGAGGACAAGCACGCAGACGTGCTGCGTTTAGGCTACAGCGAGCGCTTCTGGAGAAAGTACAGGCAAGTGGAGAGGCGTCCGTTTTTAGTAAAGTAGTTTTAGGACACAGCAAGCGCTTCTTGAGAAAGAAGAGAAAAAAACGGCAAGTGGAGAGGCAACGGTTATTCTCAGAATAGGGGACACTAATTGTCTTTGGAGAAAGTACAGGCAAATGGAGAGGCAACGATTTCTCTTTGAGTAGGGGACACCGAGCGCTTCTTGAGAAAATAGAGAGGAAAAATACGGCAAGTGGAGGGGCAACGATTTTTCTTAGAGTGGGGGACACTGAGCGCTCTTGAGGAAAGACAGGCGAGTGGATCTCCATAATGTAACGATTCATATAGGAAACAATTCTAAATCGAACATCTCAAGTATGCCTTTTACAACGCGCTGCTACATTGGCAATGAATATTAATCTTAGAATAGGCTACAACGAGCGCTTTTTGAGAAAAACACAGCAAGTGAAGAGGCAACGAAAAGGGGGGTCAGAGATTGGAAGTTTTGTTGCGCCTCCTTTCTGTCACTGTGACATCGGCAAGGATGCACACATATATTTACACACACTCACACTTTCTCTCTATCTCTCTCTCTCTCTCTCCCTCTCCCTCTCCCTCTCCCTCTCCCTCTCCCTCTCCCTCTCCCTCTCCCTCTCCCTCTCCCTCT
>Ga0307947_1000411_pt1:0-2500 | contig 29808 bp, 39 predicted proteins | sample OrgLakmetagen232_FD_201840 | JGI IMG/M metagenome (GOLD analysis project Ga0307947, IMG submission 201840) | Saline water microbial communities from Organic Lake, Antarctica - #232 | ecosystem: Environmental > Aquatic > Non-marine Saline and Alkaline > Saline | place: Antarctica: Organic...
GGCCTCCTTCTCTTCTTGAAGCTGCCTTTTTTTTTGCTATAGCTCAACTGCCCTCGCTGGCGGATATAGCTGTGTAACCCTTACCCTTACCCTTACCCAAGCTTTATTTTTTAACCAATTGCGTTATATGAGCAGGCTAGCAGTCGCACTTCTTGACTGAAGACCTTTTTTGGTAAACCTTGTAAAACCTTGAGTCCTTCTGCGCCACTCGGTGCTCGCACAGAGCCACCCAAGTATTAGGAAGAAATCAATGTTGTGTTTGCCAATATCTCCCGACTACGTGGTTCCATGATCATTGCGTCCTCCGGTTCAAACACAACGAAGAGATGGTGCTGTGCTTGTGGGTGCGTGAACACCCTCACAGCTACGAGCTAAGGTGAATACCATACCAGCATGTCGGGTCTTAAATAAAGCACTAGTTTCTAGATTCATTGCAGCAGCCATGAGCTGAGGCAGAAGTACAATATCAGTGCACATGTGGGTGACAGCATTTGCTTTCATAATCTCCAAACCTGTTGAGGAGACGTACAAGAGAGGGGCTTCGATTTCGGACATGGTGATATATGCACGTCGACATATACATCACATCAAGGGCATCTTCACATTAAGGGCCTGTTTTGGAAGCATCCAGCTACGTGTCAGTGTTAATCTGGATCACAGATGGCATGTTTTGGAAGCATTCACCCTACTACAGTCTGGGGGTACTTTAGTACCCCTCAAACCTACTTAAGTACCCTACTGTAATTTCAGTCTGAACAGTCTGACCCAGCAACGCTCCAGCCAACCTAAACTAAGCTAGACCATCCCTTACGGTTGAACTGCAGAAGCATCACTTTAAGAAATGACAATTAATTCAAAACCAAGGAGCGCTGGAGACGACTCGTTTCTCATGAAGAGAAGCTCGCAGAAAGATCAAGGATTAAAGCTGGACTGCCTTAGCTTTTCCAGCCGCTTTCTTCTTTTTGCTCCCGGCTCCTTTGCCTGCCCCAGCAGCTGCAGCCGCCTCCATGGCTTCCTCTGCCATTTTGGCTACTTCCTACAATAGATGTGTACATACGTGGGGATATAGTTTTGTGTGAGCAGCACAAATTTGCCATGAAGATGCAGTACGGTGATTAAAGCATAAGGCCAAAAAATCTGTATGTTTATGGGCTCACACATGCACATATGGCATCTCACTGCTGGCAACTGCTGATTGATTAAGCCTTATGAGCGAATAATCACACATGACTAACATACTAGAGAAATGAACAAGGGCACACTTAAGCAGAGCAAGTTGGTGCGCACTTTTCTCCTCTCTGGTATCTCTTCACAGATACAGAGTAATTGGTCTTTAAATAGGGGAATACTAGTTGCCTTACTTGTTGTCCTCCGGCAGCCCCCCTGGCCATGTTCCCCACTTCCTCATCCAATAGTCTCTGGGCGTCAGCAACTCTGTCTGCATTGATCTGCATGAGGCACAAGACATCACAACAAAGCACGCACACACACAACTGTTTCTTCGCTCGAGTCGCAAAGGATGGGTGGTTACCACATGTGAAGCAGTTTTGTGTCAGTTGTGGAATACAATAGCACTATGCTTGCAAGCAGTAACAATTAATCCAACAAAAATTTATGGAAGTTTAGTAAGAGCACACATGCGTGCCTTTCTAGGTGGTAGCGTCATACCAGGTACACAAGCGCCTCCCCCCTACCACCACCACACACACATACGCACACACACACAAACAAACACACGCACACACATACCAACACGTATACATACATGCCCCCTCCCCCCCTACTCATGCTGTACACGCACCAGCATAACAAGCCTGCATTGCTGCAACCCGTCCTTGCCCACAGGCCGGCTCTCTACAGGAAAGGTGTAGTACCAGGAGCAGAACTGGTGGAAGTATTGGTCCTCAGGCCTCGAAAATATTATCTCAGCTGCAGCTGGCAGTGAAGAGGAGCTGGAACCGCCCTGAGGACACAAATACTGTAAACTGTTGTCACATTCCTGACATATCAGTGGACTCTACTGCCAGCATGGGTAAAACGTGCCACGCATTTTTGGGTCTGCAGATTTCACCATTCTATGTGTCGCCATTTCCTCCACATTATGTTTGAGGTAGGTACTTGGTATACCGTACCTTTCCGTACTCATCCCGCACCCCAAATTTCAGAATTATTTTGTTGAATCCCGCACCTTCCCGGCACCCCATAATTAAGTATTTGTTGCCCTTACCGCTCATCCTGCAGGGCTTTTAGCCCTGTTTAGCACCAATTAGCTTGAAATGAAAGAGAACACCACAAAAGAGAAAAGGAAAGTCACCATGCTGTTTGCATGCTATAGCCTTACGCTCTTTGTTCTCCTGCCCTACACCTTTTCTGCCCTCCCCCCCCCCAAATCTGCTTTCGCTTCTTCTAGCCATTATCACTGATGCTGGCGCTCTCTTCGCTCTCCTCACTGCTACTGCTGCTGCTGCTGCTGCTGTTGCTGCTGCTGCTCGGTGCCTTG
>Ga0307947_1000411_pt1:7500-27500 | contig 29808 bp, 39 predicted proteins | sample OrgLakmetagen232_FD_201840 | JGI IMG/M metagenome (GOLD analysis project Ga0307947, IMG submission 201840) | Saline water microbial communities from Organic Lake, Antarctica - #232 | ecosystem: Environmental > Aquatic > Non-marine Saline and Alkaline > Saline | place: Antarctica...
GCTTCTGCCATCCCTATTTGTGAACAGCATGCCATACACACCTGGTATCTCTCTTGGCACTTAGTTACCAGGTATTCAAACTATTCCTTTTCAGCAAGGAAGTTTTTGCTCTCCTATATGTTGACTCTTGTATGCATAACCATATAATTTGCAGGCTGTTGCTCGGGCTGACAGGTTGCCGGTTAAAGCTAACGCCCAGGCGAGCAAGAAACAGACAAAGCAGACACTGAAGACCATTTATTGAGCGATGGTCAGCCCAAGCTTGCAATCCGTTTTGTGGACAAACAAGGTTACACAGCCGGGGAAGCTTTGCTCAATATCACCACGCAGCGATTTGCAACTCTCCTGATCCTCATCAATTTCCTCAGATTTTCTCTGCCCTGTTTATTAAGAGCTTTGTACTGGTTGCCTGCGTGGTTGTTTTTCATGGATGTTTCGGTGGACGGAGAGCACAAACACTTTTCTATTTACGTTCCTGCATTTGTCTGCTTCAAATGCTTATTCTAGCTAGGTGGTTTATTCCCTTTCATTTCCCTGTTTGTATATATTGGAAAGAAGATTTATGTCACGTAAATAAAATAAGGTTATTGGTTGGATGTCAATTCTTAGCGTTCCTGGGACACTAGAAAGAAAAGAAAAAGAAAAAGATAAAATTACGCAGGCAGTGAAAACCACTCCCCACATCAATTAAGGCCATAGGCAGGGCTAAGACTGAGGTTATTTTTGCACACTCTTTTTGACCATACCGTCTCCATACTTGGTAAGCCAAAATCGCCCCTGCCCCTTGCACTCAAGCTATACAAAGTTTTCATGACTCCATGAGTATTACAAAAATCGCCCCTGCCTGGAATTGAAATGAGGATTCCCAAGTGCGCTTTAAAAGGGTTGCTGCCCAGAAACCACTAAGCCACCCGGCTTTGATACTAACGTCTAATGTGCATCTGTAAAAGGTACTACTTATTGTTATGTTAGTTGACGTGCTGCGTCCCATACTTTGCAGTGATGGCAATTTGATCTGACATACCGGATACATGTACTATGTGGAACAGCTTTGGTTTTACAGAACATACAGTTGCCCTTCAACACGGCTCTTACCTCCCCTTTTTCAACACACATGACTTCCCCTTCAACAAGACTCTTACAACTTAGTATTTCTGATTCCCTGCTTCCTGACTGAGGCTTCTTACACGTCCTGAGACATATGAAAAGCTAATTCTCGTAATCTTGATGCCTTCTCTTCGCGCTTCTTCAAAACAAACGTTCTCTTTCTCAATACACCTTCTCTTTTACATACACCTGTTCCATGTTTCCTCTAGCTACTATTTCTATTGTTTAGCCAGGTGTGGTTTCAGACTTTTGTCAAGTTTCTGCTCAGATGCCCTTTGAGGCATGTATAGTGATGTAACCTTACCTTACCTAAGTATTTTTGCTTGTTTTTTTGCACTGACGCCAGCAGTACGAGGACGCACTGTCCTCTCTTTTTGGGCAGGTGCCGTAAGACTACAACTACCGCTTCTGCCCCGCTCCCTGGAATATCCTGCCTTGGTCGCCCCATTCAGTGGCAAAGGTGAAAGTTTCCTTGCAACATATGCCAAATGAAATTATAACTTAGATTGCCACTGCATTAAGTGATTAATAGCAGTATGTTGTGCAAACAATTATCAGCTTGGAAAAAAAGTATAGTGTATGGAGCAAATAGCAATCCTCTTTCAGTACGGCCCTGCAAACATCATTGAACCTTGGTGGCTATGAACACATCCTGCCACTGATATCTGCCCATCAGACGTGTGACTACTCGCTCGCCCGCTGCGCTATACATAAGCTGCTCGGCACTGATGGCCGGCTCTGCATCAGGTGCGCCCCCTCGAGACTTGTACACTGTCTGCACAACCTCACTAATGGCTGCTAGGTCCATGGGTGCTTTATGCAAGGGTATTCCTGCTTCTGGACCCAAAGGATAAGCCACGTGGTGTATCTGCAAGCACAGGTAGTGTGGGATGCAAGTTTAGCCGCTTAACGCAGTCAACAAGTAATCTGCTCAGATGAAACTTGGGGTGCCCTTGTCCGCCTTGTAGCCAATTCATTAGTTGGGCATTCTTTCCAAACTATCCATTCATGGATGTAAGACGTTTGACTAAAAAGCTGAACACTACCATCCGTGGACGAACACACAGAACAAGGAGACCAGCACAGCTCTACACACGCAATGATCGGCCTGCACAGCTTGTTCATACCTGCTGCGCGGTGGCGCACACGTTAGCAGCGATGCTGTGCGTGGCCACACTAAAGGCCTTTTTAATGCCCATGAACATATCCCTGTCAGTGGACAGGTACAGCATGGTGGAGCGGAAGTCCAGCACTGCCTGTCCGGCCGCAGGTGAATCCTGCGGGGCAGGGGCCTTGAAGGCTTCCCAAATCACTCGCTTCAATTCACCCGCCCTGCACAAAATGAGAAAGTGAGAGTTGCAGGGGTGTTGTGCACATCCTTTTTACAAGCAATCAGCGTTAACAGCTGCATTCAGCCTGGCGGTACATCCATACGCCTATGCACACATGTTCACATGCTAAGAGCAAACATTGTTGCTCTTTGGCTGCACGAGGACTTCACCTCACTGCATATACAAGGTACGGAGCCTAAGTACTAGCCAAGATCAGAGGAGCAGAGCTTAGTTGTTCACGCCACGCCCAATCGTCACCTGTCGTACGCCTCTTTCTTCAAAGCCTGCTTCTCCAGGGCAAACTCTCCCTCTAAGTCCTCTGCACTTCCAGGCTGGAACAAGCGGTACTGAAACCATAACTCTACCGCCAGCCACTCAGACTCCAGCAGCAGGCCATCCTTGTCTTTATCAGCTTCCCGCAACATCTGCAAGAAACAGAAAAAGGTTACAAATGGATGCATGCACCTGTCATCATCCCTTCAACAATGGATGCATGGATCTGCCAAAATCCTCTTAAAAAACAAAGTAGCAAGAGCACGGAATGCATTTCTCCACATCCAGCCTTCAACAAGCCACATCCCTGCTCTTGTTCATATACGCTCTCTGGATAATTTTATGCATCTGCTCGTAATCTTGATATTGGGAAAGCCTGACTGCGCAACTCTTGTTCATAAAGAAAGTAGTCACACATCCTTGTCCGCGCAACATCCTCACAGTCCACCACACACCTCACACTGGTCAGCTACATCTGCACACGAGGCTTGCAGAACGATGGGGAAGGCCGCGGCAAAAAGACATGTCAGCACTTCACGCCAGTCTGCGTAGCCCGTCTCTGTGGGATCAAACAAGCGTAGAGCGCCCAGCAGGGCGCGTGCGCTTGCACTTCGCCAACTGCAACAAAAGCCACACACCATTTCTTATGCATGAGGGCATGGTCATAAAATAAAGGGCGCACTGATTTTCCAGATCGATTGAAAATAGTAAATAACAGGCATGTATTTACTATATCGATCTATCTGAGTCTACAACAAAAGCATGTGCATCTTTTGAGATATTCCCTGGCGACCTACACCAGCACGCAGCTGAAGGTTGTGCAGGTCAGCAGGTTTCTTATCAAGCTATCCATGCGCATCATCTCACTCACCCATCTGGCAGGGTGCCGTCTCCAGCAGCACGTAGCAGGATCTCTGCAAACTCGTGCAGTTTCAGGTACCCATTTGGGGCCAAAGTTACGAGCGTAGTGGAGAGCTTGCCTAGCTGTTTCACGGTCAGCAGGTTGGCTGGAGGCTGCCGCTCCACAGGCTGTATGTGTACGCGAGTGTGCACGTGTGTGATTGCATGTGTGCATGTATGTGTGTTTTTTGTTAACAGACATTTATGAGCACCTTTACATGAGCAAAGCAAAATTGCGTTTCGTATGAGGTGTCTGATGTTTGTGTAGGATAACAGCAGGCAGAGGCCTGAGTGCAAGGGAAAGACATCACGCTTGCTGAGGCAGTGCACATGTTTGCATAAAGCACCCTTGCACAAACGCTTAGGCACCCATACACACCTTGGGCAGGGGGAAGCCTGGGTGGGGAGGTACCACCAAGGTACCCTCATCCACCACGGCCACAGTGCCATCATCGATGAGGTGCAAATCGTGAGGAAGCTGCGTGCCTGTGAGCGGGGGAGATTCATTGCCGTAGTCCTTTGAGCTAAGTAAGATTCGACAACACTGAGCAACCAAGACTCTTCTACAGAATTGCCTTGCACGATTGTGCATGCCTGGAGCGCCGCACATCAGTACTAGCCATGCCTGGCGTGCCATGAAGCTGCGCAGCGTTTGTGCACTCGTGAGCTGTGCTGTCATCACTGAGGACCTAGAAGAGTAGATAAAGCCAGACGGGCGTGCTTTCGTCCATGCTGGTGCCCCCCAGATTTACCTGCCAGTGCAGCTGCGCGGATCTCCTTCTCCAAAGCTGCTGCTGCGCTGCACTCAGCCTTGAAACGAGACCGGACCTGTGTTAAAAGGAAACGGTCAAGCAGGGTGAGTTTCCATGTTTGTGTTTGTGAGTTTGCGTGTGTGCCTTGGGTCTTGGGTGATGGCAACAAGGAATCGTTAAACAGGCGTCGCCTCATAGGCTCAATATGCACACAATTGTGTAGCTTACATCTTTTTTCTTTTTGCTACTGTGCATCTTGTTAAGAAGCTGCCTGTGCAGGCCTGCATCCTTGCAAGCACGTACCCTGCCTTTGACCGATGCATGCAAGCACTTTTGCTCCTTATGTTGAAGTCCTTCAAAGTATTTGTCTGATGCAAGGCTAGGATGAATGAAATAAAGCAAAAATTCAGGTCTAGAAACAGAGAGGGCAGGGATTTAAACCACTGGCCTTCTGTCATACAAGGTTGGAGCAGCAGCATCCCAGGAGCACACTGCTCTCATGCAATTTATCAATTAGGTACATTTACAAACAATAGCACTCACCCAGGTGCCCATCGCCTCGTGCGTGCGGCTAGCCAGAGCAGCCAAGCCCTCAAGCGCACCCGCTGCACGTTCTGCTAGCAGGAGCAAGCGGGCCTCAAGGATGGCTGCCTCGCGTGTGCCTGTGGGGAGCACAATTTTGCAGGCACATAGTGTCAATTCATAGTGTTGCAGGGAGTGAAGAGGACACAATGTTGCAGGCACGTAGCTCTGGTTTGCAACGTCAGGGGGAGTGGGGAGAACAAAACGCAGACATGCAGTTTGGTAATTTAATGCTAGATGTGGGTCCACAATTTTGCAGGCTAGTAGCCGTAAATACAAATACAACTATGCAGCCTATGTTGGATAAGCTCAAAGCTTGCTTTCCGGTGCATAAGTGGGGAGAGGGGATGTGGTAGACACACAGAGGTGATGTGGTAGGCACACACCATTCTGCATTTTCAACCTTGGTAGTTAGTGCATGCACATTCAGGCTCGAAGGCAGTGTGCAGGTGGGGTTTATATCACACATGCCCAGCTAAAGATGTGTTGAGCAGGCGTGGTGGTGAACACGTGTGAGGTGTTTTGGTGAAGTGGGTAATGAGCAATTGACCAAACTTTAGTAAGTGACTACAAACCACACACACTCGTGTTTGTGTATGTGTGCGTGTGCGTATAAAAGTAGGAGGCAGTCGTTACAGTCCTCTGTATGCTCATCTGTGCATGTAAAAGCAGCAGCAATCAACGAGTACAACCCATGAGCCTTTGAAAGGAATGAGGTGTCGGAACAATTGATCAACTTCAAGCTCATCAATGCAAGCAGTGTCCTTTGCAAACAAGTGCCACTCCCTTTGCCTGGCAGCAGCCGCGAGCTGCATGGCAATTCTGCAAAACTCAACAAGCGCTTGCACGTAACACACACATACAAAACTCACACACCTAGGGCAAGCAGCTCTGCTGCGATTGTGTCCTCCACTTCTTGAGGTACAACGTCTTCTCCCCCCTCAGGAGTCTCTGTTCCTGGCCGGCTGCCTTTTGCCTCCCGCTTGCGTTGGGCGGTTCCCCCGCGCTGCTTGCTTGCTGCTGTTTGCTTGCCCTTGGGACCTTTTAGGTCCGGCTCCGGCTCAGGCTGCGTATGTTTGTTTGTGTCTTTGTGTGTGTGTGCGCGTGTGTTTGTGTGTGTCTGTGTGTGCGTGTGCGAGTGTGTGTTGTGGTGAAGGGAACTGTTGCAAATTGGGTGATTGGTAAAGCGATGATACCACAGGTGTCCCCACCATTCTAGACGTAGGTGTGTTGTAACAGTGAGCTGCTACACAGCTTAGTATTGGCTTGGGCAATGTGGCAAGAGGGAGAGGACCTAGAACAAAACCTCAATGTCTGACTGTACAAGCTAAGGAGCAGACTGCAGGCGCTTCTGTCGCTGTTGTTAGAGTGGACCGTGCACAGATAACAGAAAGTACAGCACTGGCTAGAGAGGGGGGAAGCTACATTTGGAGAGGAAAGCAGTCACAGGTTGCGACATAGGCGTTGTGTTAGTTTTTTGCAGGCAAGCAACCTCCTGAGTACTGTGGGTTGCTGATGTAAGTTTGTCAGAGGGCTCTGTCTGACCCCCCTAATGAGGGTGTTTTTTTAAATGTTCCCAGGGTATGGGCCTCCTCATTGGCAACTGTCAAACTTGGTTCCAAAATGCAACTATCCATAGTAGCAGTTAAGTTTCAGAGCCAATGAGGGGGCCCATGCCTAATCAGCTGCGGCGTGAACCCTACTTTTCAGGCACCCATATGGTGTACCTGACCACCCACTGCACCATTTCACATGTTTTTAGGTGATAGTGTTATGGAAAACGATGTCATTGCAAAAGAAATGGAGTGAAAAGACCCTGTGGCTGGTGAGATCTGTATTTACAGCCATTTAACTTGGAGAAGAACAGCAAAAGGGGTGCCAAAATGACCAAAAACTGACCCCCTTCGAACCTAGTTTTCAACCACCGTTACGACTATAGGGCACAAAGAAGATATTGGTGGTGTTTTGGGGGTAAAAGCTCCGGTTGGGTCGTGGATGCTCAACGTGAGCACCTGGTGCCAACATTTGGCAAAAGTATAGGCCACACACTCGCCCAGACTAGCAAGGTAATCTATCTCAGCCCAATTTTCATATACGGTCTACTTATATACGGTCTACTTATATATGGTCTAGTGACATGATATTATAATGATGTGCATCAAAGAGGGAACTTTTTTGGACTTTGCTCAGATAGATCCCTCTGTAAATCTGAGTGCCGATTCAAACACTAGAGATCTGGCCTACACTACGTAAGCACAGAAAGGCCCCGGGAAGTATGTGCGTGTGAGGGGCCCACCTGTAATGAAGCCAGCACAATGCCTCCGGCAGCAAGTGCTACCTTCACAGCTGTGCACAGATGGGAGCACTTGGAGCCCAAAGCGGTCACAGCTGCTGGAAACGTCGTGGGTGTTTTCCCTGTGCGTATGATGGTTGTGGGTATGATGATGATGTGTGTGTGTGTGTGCGTGCGTTTGTGCATGTGTGTTTGCATGCGTGTGTTCATGTGTGTATAACAAAACACAGAGCTGTTCCTGTGGAACCAGCCTACCAGCATGAGCGTTTCAGCCTGAACTTGTAGCAAAAATATATGCTAACCTTGTATCCTTGTGCTGTGTGGTTCCTTCACTGCAGTGTCCTACCTAGGCCCTGTTTTCAGCTCAAGCTCTCATTAAATGCCTGCTCCCTTCACTCACCCTTTTCTCCCTTCTCATCCAAACGCTCCTTGATCTCTGGGGGCACGGTACTGGAAAAAAGGTCTGGCGCCACCATAGTTATCCCACTCTTATCCTCAGCTGCGGCTGCCGCTGCTGCAGCAGTAGCTGCCGCTGTGGCAGCAGCATTGCCCTTCAGACGGGCTTCGGAGCTGGGTGTGAGTGGGGTCCTTGGTCTGGGCAGAAGCACTCCGTATTTTGCAGTGACGAAGCTCCGCAGGAAAGTAAGTGTAGCGTAGAAGCGGTCTAGCTCGACCTGTATGCATGTGTGTTTTATGAATTTGTGTGTATTCCATGGTGCGTTTGTGTGTGTATGTGAGTGTGTGTGAAAGCAATCAAGAACACAATGTGTGGGAAAACAGACAAATGGAGGATGGGCAAGCTAGAGAGGGGGACTAACCTGGTGTTACTATATTACCCTTAATCACTGCAACGAGCAACATAGGTCCATTTGCGATTAAAAGATCACCCACCCAACTCCTCCCACACGTCCCCCTCAAGTACTACACCTGAATCGATTGATGCATAGTAGTAACAAAAAGAATGGTGGTACGCTCAACGTCCCCATTCCCCCATCAAGTAACACACCTGAGCCAACGATGCATAGTAGTGCCCCAGGATGGAGGTATGGTCGGCCACAAACGAGTCAGCTGCCATTCGCCCCCGCTCAGCCTCAGCCCCTTCCATTTTTGCATCGCACAGCCCCCACAGTGACTCCCTCAGCTCCTCAGCACGCAGCACGAGCTCCGCCTGCGTCTCCCGCAACCGCCGTGCGTCCACGTCCACACCATTGAACTCCTGTGCACGTGTGTATTGCACACATGAGGCGAGAGGACAAATGGCATAAGACAGGACGTGGCAACAAGTGATTCGTGCGCGCGTGGCATTGGCACCTCAAGAATATCCCTGTCCAGCATCTACATACTTTCATTGAAACAAAAACTAGATGAAACAATCACCAATGTTCATTAAATTATCGAACTGCTGTGCTAACAAAGCCCTGCCACCTTAGAAATGGCAAGAGGAGGGAATGAGCACAGCAGTTGGAAGGAGTGGTCTTAGAATTAAATGTCTAGATCAGCTTGGGGCTTAGAAGCAAATGGATGTAGGCACTGCCTACCCTGAGACTGACGTACAACAGCACAGCCAATACAGGCTAATCACGCAGTCAGACAGATGAGACGGAGCTCTTCAAACTAATGGGCATTTACGGGAAGGCCTGGCCAGTCGCCTAGCCCTGCACTTTCCTAGCCCCCACCTGCTGGAAGTCGGTGACGATTTGAATTCGCTTGTCGGGCTTGGCCAGCAGTGCATTAAACTGCTGCTTAATGTTGTCAAAGTGGGCTACAGCCAAGCCGTGCTGCTCGGCAATGTTGGCAAAGCCAAGTGCGCAACCCTCGAGGTAGGTGTGTTCTATGATGTGCCACTCCTGCATGTGTGTGTGTTTGTGCGTCAAGGGTGTGTGTATGCAATTGTGCAACCACAACACAGGCGATGACAAAAAAACATGGCAGCAAGAAACGTAGGCTCAATATGACGGATAAGCATACCACCCTTGCTCTTTCCTGCTGCTTGTATTACACTCCTTCTCCATGTGCCTTTCTTTGCCTTTGCTCCTTACCAGCTGCTTGTCAATTTGAGAGTGCACATGTGTCTGTGCATGCCATCCTCCTTCCATTTGCTAGTACACCTTTTCTCTGTTAAGAAAGCATTGGGGACCCTTTTACACCTTATACTTCAGCTCAACGTTCTTAGGGCACCCTATCTGACCTACTCATGGCTTCTGCCACCATCGTGGGATTGCCTGCCAATTGCTCACTCACTTGCTCTTAGCTCACGATTCTCTCACTCATATCCCCTCACCCTATTCAAGTTGCTCTCACTCAATTACTCACTCACTCACTCACTCACTCACTTCTCAAAATAAATTTCCAAGCTCACCTTAATCATGGCATCTGCCACTATCGTGGGTATGTCCGTGCGCTTGACAGGTAGCGGCGGGCTGGATGCAGACACAACTGCTGAGGAATCTTTTGAAGCCTCTGCTGCTGCAGCCGCCGCTGCTGCTGCTACATCCGCTACTGGGGGCGACAGTTCCACCTGCACATGATTGCAGAATTGTTTGAGGCACGTCAGAGAACTGAATGACACATTGATCAATGTTGTGGCTACAGGGGATCAATTTCAGAGCACAGGCTTGCATGTAACATGATGGAAATCAAACCCTGCTGTTGTTTGGATGTCAAGCATGCCGCTGCTTAATGAAATAGAGGGGCGCACTTTGCTCGAGTGCATGAGCATCATTGCTCTCCTATGGCACACACACAAACAACTATATGCTTCATTGGTGCAATGAGGGGTGGCTCGTTTCCTAAACAACGGCTAGCGCTGCCTTGGCTGTGATCTGAAAGGAGCATATAAGTGTATGAAGAACAAGTACAACATGTATGTACACTGTCACACGCACTCACACACAAACACACACAAAAACCAACACTTACCGCAGCATCAGGGGGCAGGGAGTCCACGGTGCTAAACTTCTCAGCCTCTCTGGCAGCCACTTCTGCTGCAAGTTTGGCCACCTCAGCTTTGGACGCAGCCTCGCTAGCAGCACCACGCGCCTCGTCTGCAGTACCCGCAGCCTCACGGGCTTCAACTTCAGCGCCTGTGAGTGCGATTGTGTGCTTATGTGTGCGAGTGTGCTTGTGCGGATGTGTGCATTGATGATTGTTGTCTACTCTTATACTTCTGTGTGCATAGCAGGTTATAGGAACAGCAGGGAAGTGGGATGCTGGAGAACAGGCAATCAAGGTCACGCTGTGGTCAATTCCAGTCCGCACACATCCCCCTTTCCCCCACCCAAAGTAGTCACCTGCTGAGATCTCTGCGTCCCCCAAAGACGCCCGTGCACGCTCTACTGCTGCCCGCGCAGCCTCTGCAGCCTCTTTTGCACGCTCCGCGTAGCCTGAGGCATCGCCTGCAGCTCCTCGACACACCTGAGGTTACAAGTGCAAGTTAAAACCTAGCACCTTGCTTTGAACTTCAGGCATACAAAGGCATACAACATTGTAGCTCCTTGCAGGTGTAAGAGCAAAGCAGGCTGGGCCGGACTAGAGCCACGTGCTTGGCATACACAACACGAGCTGTTTCTCTAACTCATCTGTCAGCCTCAACACAAGTGCACGCTATCACAAACTGCAAAACCTGCAACAATGTATTTCCCATGCATTCTGTACAAACTCTTTTTTGCCCATGTTACACGAAGACGTTGCAGACCGTAAACATTGCACATCACACCACTAGCACATTGTGCACGCACCTTGAACTGCTCAGCACACTTTGCAGCAGCCTGGGCTTTCAGCACCTCCACCGCAATAGGATCAGGGGGGGCAGCATTCTTGTCCTTCTTATCCTTCTTACGCTGCTCTGCTGCCGAGAGCATGCCACCCATGCCTGAGCCATCGGCAGCATTCTGCGAGGGTATCATGCACACACACATAAAATCATGAATCAATATGGTTGTGAGGGTATGTTGCACACACACATAAAATTATTACCTAATATATGGTTGTGAGGGTATCATGCGCACACACACATACACACACAACACACACAAAACCATAAACTGAGTTTGTTGTGAGGGGATCCCGCACACACACATGCACACACACATGCACACACACAAAATCATTAACTGATATGGTTGTACGTCAACCCTTGTTACGCAGCACAAGTACACAAAAATTTAATCAACCTTTGTACCTTTATTAATCAATTAGGAAGGGAACATTGTTATGCAAACATGTTTAAATGTATGCCAGGAGTGGAGGTTGCAAAAGCATGGCTCCTTCATCAGTAACTTACAGAAGGCGTGCACACACCAACACACACACACAAATGACTATACATTGACATACACGTGTGAAGTAGTTAGCACTGTATGCTTTGCCTCACTGCGACACATGCACGTACCTACAAGGCCTGTCTTTTACTAAAGGGCTGTTGCAAACACAAATGACTAGCTAGTATTTGATCTGCGTAGTCCTAGGACTCAGCAAACGTGTTACACAAGGATTATATAACCTTCCTGAAACCATAACAGAAAGCAAACAGCACAGCAAGCACTTAAAACCGAGTCTCACCTTACCATGGGTTTCACGGTAGTTCACCAAATGACGATGTAATTAGCGAGCCTGCAATTGCTTGCGGGGGTTGCTTGCTGACTGCAAAGGTGGTGCCTCACCTCTAGCAGTGCTGCTGCTTGGATCTCTGCCTTCTTTGCTGTCAGCAGCTCCCGTGCGGCCCCCTCTGCATGAGCACGTGCAAGCTCGGCAAACTCCTGCGCCTTCTCTGCAGCAGCGCGTGCCTTCACCGCTGCCTCCACTGCTGAGCGGCATGAAGCCACGGCAGCCTTTGCCCGTAGCACACCCTGTTTGAGAGAGTCAGTGCATACATAAACACGCAAGCGTGTGATTATGTGTGTGCGTGTGTAGAACACGGTATTAAGAAACAGCAGTGTTCACTTGAAACACGAGCCTGTCTTAAGAGCAAGGGGTTATTATTGTACGCATGTGTACAAGTGTGAAAGACAACTTATGCACACGTGTGTGTGGATGTAAATAAGTGCAAGTGAGTGTATATGTGTGTGTGCACAATTGCCCTTTTTCTACCCAGAAACTTCCAAGTTTTGCAATAGAGGGCCCACACTGTGCCATACCCTCAGCTGCCAAACTTGAAGGCACCTCCAACACAGTTTGACCAAAGGTGATGATGTTATCAGTTCTAACTCATCACATTCCTTTTCTTCTGCTGCATCCTCAAGCACGTCTGCCACAGTTTGACCACAGGGTATAATACACACACACACACCCGTGCTGCCTCAGCTGCAAACTGAAGCACCTATGTGATAGTTTGACAACAGGGTGGTAGCGTCATAACACACCTGCGCTGCCTCAGCTGCAACTTCAAGCACCTCCGTCACAGGCCCGCTGCCGTCCACAGGCCTCCGTAACCGGCTGAAACGCTTGTGCCACTCATCCATGGGTCGTGCAGTGGCAGCATGAGCGACTAACCGCTGCTGCACCGCAACTGCAAGCCAGGAGGCAGGGACGGCATTTAAAAGCAAAGGTTAGCGTGGGTGCAGGTATTGCCCACTCAGCTAACTCAGCCTTACAAAAGGAGCCTCAGCTCTAACATACAATCTACGTGCATCATCATCAGCGATAGTCATCACACACACCCACACACACAGCTGCACACATCCGGAATCCATAGGCCCCACCTGCATCATTACTAGAGTCATCCAGCTCTTTCAGACGTGCCACAAGGCCGGGGTCATTTGCTGGAGGTGGGTCGAATTCAAGGTGGTAGACTTTCCCGGTCATAGGGTCGAGCCGCCGACCCAGAGCACGCTTCAGGGCGACTGTGAAATCTGGTACCTCTAAAACAAGCACTGCATCCAGCCCACTCACAAGAGTGCGTTGTACCTGGACAAGGTGCGTTATTTTTAGAAAGCGGTGTGTGTGTGCGTTTGCGTGTGTGTGTGTGTATGTGTGCGTGTGTGTGTGTGTGTGTGTGTGTACAATCAGAATTTTTTTCCATTTGTTCCTCAGCTCAGGTTGCGTGCATGTCGGTGTGAAGTTTACTGTTCTGTTTTTTGCTTGGAGCTTATGCTTGCAAACTGTAACGCTTGCTGAGCAGCATTGCAACAGAAAAGTCAGACGCATATTGACCAAGCAAAGCGCAAGGTTGAGTATTATCGATTGATTTTAATTTGTGTTGCCGTACAATACAGACATCACGACACTGGCGTCCTTCCCCACACCACCAATCCACCACATCAGCTCTCTAGGATGAGCCATCAACAGCTAAGACAGCTTGCCGTCGAGTGTGAGTGCAGATGGCTGTGTGATGGTAGCAAGCCAGCTTTATTGGCCGTGCAGTGATCAAGGACCCACACATCACACACCTGGGGTAAAGCTTCTTGGGGCGGCGGTGCCACTTGACTGGCCTGTTCTACCACGGCTTGCTCTGCTTTTAAGTCCAAGCCTGTCAGAGCTTGCTCAAGTGCTACAGCCTACGCAGGCCGTTCAGTACACAGGAAAGAGGAGATGTGGTAAGGTGGGATCGGGTGAGAAGGCGGAGGGAGTGTACAGGTCCAAGCTGTCGGAGCTGACAGAGCGTGGCATACTTCTGGCAAGCCACTTCAGGAGGGCAGACAAGTGCATGAGGAAGTAGTACATTAATGTTGAAAGAGAGGAGAGAGAATTGAAAGACGGGTGTGTTACCAAAAAGAAGCCTTGCAGGCATGAGTTAGACTGATTGTACGTGTTGGTTTAAGGTTTTGAGTTTCAATGTTTCATCCAACACTTCTGTGAGCAGCAAGTCTTTACCAGCATCATGAGAGAGGCCCAAACCACACCTCACCCTATCCCCTACCTGTGCCTCAGTGCGTGGGAAGCCATCCACCACAAAGCCTTGTGGGGTTGGAGCAACCTCTTCTGGGGGAGGAGCGACAGACTTGCCGCCCTTTGGGCTGCGCTTTGGGCGTTTTGCTTTGACATCAACCTGCATGCGCAGTGTTGTGATTACAAAAGATCAAGGAGGCAAGATGGCTGACAAATGACAAATGACACAATGAACGAGGTTGTAAATCTCAAAGCAAGGTTGCTCCTACAGAATAGAAACTCTGAGCCATAGATTTATTCACCTATGGCCACATGCTTAACAACAATACTTGGCAAAGTAGTGAAATAGGCAGGAGAATAGTTGGGTACCATTCATGCCGTAAATTCTTTCTTTGCCAACCCACCTCTACGACGGGGGGTGCATAATTGGAGGCCTCAACCATGCCTAGGACCATGAGAGGTACAAGTACATCGTCAGGCACTTCCTGCCCACCCTGCATGTGGCGAACGCATGCACAGAAGCAGCATGATGAGTCACAGGAGGAGAGATGGACCGAGGGCAATACGTTGCAGCTACATGGCCAGCACAACAGGCTCAAGGGTTGGAATGTTGGAATGCAGCAGCCAGCAGCATAATGTGTGTTACTATGTAGCACAAAGCAAATGCTGCAACCGACAGGGGAAGTGGCAGCATGCATTGTGCGCACGGGGCTCGCGCGCGTCCGCTTCTTTCCTCTTACTCCAGCAAACTTGCTTTGCAGAACACCCTGACACCTACAGAAACACACGCACTCACACCCACCCACACCTGCAGCAGCTCTTTCAGTTGTTTGCCCAGCTGCACTTTTTGTGGAACGGGCTCTGGCTCTAGCTGCTCTGCTGGCTGCTGTCCTCCCTCTGTGTCTTGCTGCTGCTGCTGCTGCTCAGTGCTTGGTCTGCTCTCTCTGGGACCAGAAGCTTCTGCTGCCACGCCCTCTGCCAACCCTTCAGCTGGCACTGCACACAGGACAAATGTACACTTGAGCACGGAGGGGGCCCATTGTGTCAATGATCGCTATATCCTTGTTTAGGACTCAGAGCAGGTGCGGGAGTGGGGCAATTGGTGCACGAGCCATGCATGCGCACGCGGCTTTGGATGGGGGCATGGCCCAACATAACACCACATAACAATGCATAGGCACTCACAAGACACAGTCAGTGACCCACCTGGTGGGTGAGCGGCATCCCACTCTTCTGCGGCTTGAATGGCTTCAGAAACCAACACCTCAGGCTCCAACAGCTGTAGCTTGAACCGCTGGGCCAAGTCCTGTGCCATGCCTGTCTTGCCTGCGTGATCAGAGTAGCAGTAGCACAGCGGACAAGGGGGGGGGCTCATTGCCAATGTTTAGAACGTGCTGTGCTCAATCATATTGCGGTCCTGCAATCATTGTGTGCTTGGTTTATCACCAGCTGCCTGACACGCATCATATTTGGCCTGACTAGAATGTTTTTTACAGAGTTTTTACAGAGCTTTGGCAACAGGCTGGAAAGCACACTCAGAGCCACAATTGTACTAGGATTGCCTTCAAAAGAGCAGTACGCACCTCCAAAGGGTGTGCCCACGACACACATCTTGAGGGGGAGCTGTTGAATTTGGGGAAGGTCAGAGGGAGCTACCTTAGGGCGTGCTAGGGCGTCCAATTCAGCTACCTGCACGTTATCATGGTGTGTGTGCATGTGTGTGTGTGTGTGTGTTTGCGTGTAAACACAGGTGAGATGAGCATGGTTGTACGCATGTAGTAGTGTGTGGGAGAAAGCATGTGGGCCTATGTGTGAGGATGGCCAGCAACACACACATCTCAATCATCTTGAACCCTGACACTTGTGGTTTGGCTGATCTAGGCATGCACGTGCTTACCACTGCTCCTAGGGGCTCGTTGTGGCCTATGGGGGGCTGACATTCATACTCCCCTAGGCAGTCCAGCCAGTCTGCCACGGCTGCCTTGGCCAGCTGCATGTCTGCAATCTGGTTGCCATCCTGAGACGCAAGAGAGAAAGACACACACGAAGGAGAGAGAGAGAGACGTGAGCCGTTTATCTGGTGCATGTGGGCATGCTTGCGTTTGCATGTTTGCGCACACATGTATGCACATGTTTAAGCCAAATATGAAGCCTGGGATTTCCCCCAAAATACTTCGTCAGCGATCACGCACGACTACTGCCTATACACTGCCTTAAATTTTTCTCACAAGCTACAATTTGTCAAGAATGACATAAGGCTTTTCTTTTCCACACTGCAGCAAAGGATATTGTTGCCCTTCCAGCTGTGGAAATGCATTCATAAGCATGGCATGTTCTGTGGTCACTACTGTACAACCATACCGTACAAGCACGCACCTGAACTTTCTTCACCACAGGATCGCCCAGCTGTGGAAATGCATTCATAAGCATGACATGTTCTGTGGTCACTACTGTACATGCATACCGTAAAAGCACGCACCTGTACTTTCTTCACCACAGGATCGCCCAGCTGTGGGTCACCATGCACAAACATGGCAAGCCACCGCCGCCATTCATTCCGTGGCACCAAGCCCCCTGTGCTGCTCCGGTACTCTGCACTGCGCTCTGCCAGCTGCACCAGCTGCCAGGCCATGACCTGCACACACAAGGGCACAGCATCAATTCACACTTGTTTTGTACGTGCACAAATCAATCAGGTGCGTTGTCGCAATTACCTAAACACAAAAACACGCACACTTACATACACACATACACACACGCACGCACCAATGAATAAATGGGCGGCCGACATCAGGATATGGCAAGTGCAAACTGCCTACAGGGGTAGGCGGCTACAGCACAAACGTTTGAGCACACATGATTCGCTCTGGGAGCAACCTTTTGCACTCACCTCACAAGCAGCCTGGTGCTTTGCCGTCTTTGCCTCTTTGCGAGCTCGCTCACTGGCCAGCCACGCCTCCCGCTCTGCTGCAGCTGCAGCATCGTACTGCTGCCGCAGTGAGCGGTGCAGCTCATGCTCCCTCTTCAGGGTGTCATCCCAGTCTTGTGCCCTTCGTGCTGCGTACTGCTGCTCCCGCAGCAGCCGGTTTTCACGCATGACCTGCAGGAGGTGCACGCATGTGTGTATGTTGGTGTGTTTAAAAGCTTGGGATAACTCGTGTGTGTGTGCATTTTGTTTGCACGCCTGCATGTGGGTGTTGTATTGAGCACAAGAGTGCACATGCATGTGTGCACGCACGTATTTTTGTGTATGCCTTTCGTGTGTGCAAAGCAGCGACAGTAGAGACCGAATCTCCCTCTCCTCCTAACAACCTCCATCTGTAACTGACATACAGCCTGTGCACCGTGTTCAAGGTGAAGGCATGTATAATTTTGAGTGACGTGCACAAGCTCGTTTACGTGATCTGTGCCTGCTTCCGCCCAAGGAAATCCCTCATACCACCTCCATTTGCACAACCAATGGAAGGCACAAAGCATTGCTACCAGCCTTTATTACCTTCCTGATACCCCATAAGATACCGGCACACACACCATACGTCACCAACACAGTTGCCTTTGCGCTTCCCCACTTGGCACAACACAGCCATATGTGTCATCACATCCAAGATCTTGTCGCTTTCCACAGCACATTGCTGTCAACGACGCACTGAAGCACAAACTATGTTCTCAACATCGACCCGTGCACAAGGAAGACGCAACCCACTCCCGAACATCATCTCCATGACCTGCCCCCACCTCTTGCTCTTGCCCTAGCTGCCACAGGCGCTCTGCCAACTGCTGCTCCTGCGCACAAGAATGGATTCAATACAATCATAGGTCAGGAATCGTGAACACGTTTAGCACTTTAACGTTTGAACATGCTAAGCACTTTTTATTTTTAACGTGCATATGAGGTCATGTCTTGTAGTACCAGAATCACGGCCAATGATGAATGACAATCTTGTCCCCTAAACGGGTTACCTGACCTTGAAACATTCTATGTGAGTTTTGAATAGAAAGAGGAATGAACACCCTGAGTAGAGGAATCTAGAGTCTATTGCTTCTTTGGAAGTTGCCATCACATACACGGAGCCACAGCCCTAGTCAACCCTACCTGCTACGCTTTTGACTTGCCTAGCTCTTTTGTAGGTTGGCTAGACCCATAAGCATAAGGTGTATTTACAATGCTTTCCAGCGATTATGGCCATTTCTACCCTCTTACATGTTGGGCAATGAGCTGTACAATCTCAACCGCCTTTCTGCACACAATGCTGCACCAACAGTGCACTGCTTCTTTTGCAAGGCTCTGCTTCCGGCTCACTCCGCACTCACCCAAAGACGTAAAGCACACGTGCATGCAAGTCCAGCCCACCCTACCTGTGTGCTCTGCCGGGCCAGAGTATTGAGGAGTGCCTCAGCCTCTACACGCCGTTCAGCCTCAGCAGCAGTGGCTTGCTGCTCGACAAGCATGCGCCTCCGCCGGGCCTCTCTTTCTCTCTTGGTGGCCACATCCTCAACACCCTGTGCGAGCCAAGAAATGCATTGAAATTTAAGTGTGCTCACTGGTGGAACTGTTTGTGGCCACTTGCTTTATCCTTGAGTGTGAGCACGCCAGCGTGATGTCAATCACCTTTTCCCACTTTGTGGCCGCGTCAATACTGCACGCCAACCTCAGCCAGCTCTGCAGCTGTGCTCTATCCCTCAACTTGATCCTTGCTTGTTTACCTGTGCACGTACGCCGGCCATGTAGCCTGATGTTTCCTCCAGCAGCTTGGCAGTCGAGGTGGCCATGGCTCTCAGCTTGGCTTGGTGCTCTAAGGATGTCTGGGAGGTTGCTGGAGTCAGGGCCTCGTTACCGTCGTCGTCACCTGCTTGTGGGGTGGGTTGTATGAACAAGGGCACTGATGATTTAGTTATCCAGGAGAGATGCAGCTAACTTTAAATATGTCCTGTGTGTGATGAATATATGTATGGTGCAGCCCACCTTTCCTGCAGGTCCTTACTCTAACACCATTGAGAGAGATGCACAGGTACATGTATATGTACGTGTACAAGGCACACTCCCCACCCCTCCTACTTGCAGGGAAAACAGCCTGCTTTAAAAAGCACAGACCATGCAAGACACACATGCACCTCCGCGTACGTAATCTGAAAGCTGCACCAATCTATGGTAAGTGCTCTTTCAAAAGCAAGCGTGCATTGCCCACAACTCTCCCTACCTTTGAGCAGTCGCTTCATGTTGATCTCGAAGGTGTCAATTCCGTGAGTAACATCCAGGGCAGCATGGTGCAGCTCTTCAAGCCGCTTCTGCTTGTGGGTCTCTGCCAGGGCCAGCTCAACACGCAGCTCCTCCTTCTCTACCTCGTCCTTATGTTTCAGCAGGGTGGCGTGCACAGCAGCGTCGTGTTCCAGATGGTTTGCCTTGCTGGACCTGGATGGCCGTGTGTGACGGTGCACGTGCACAATAAGTGCATGATTGGCTTGTGTTGTAGTGCATACTTTGTGTGCAAAGGTGTGCATGTGTGATGTATACGTGAGTACAAGTGTGTGAGAGGGTGAGCATGTTTATACTGTATAGTGTACAAGATATATTTTCAAACCTAAAGGCTGAGAATTGCAAAGGAATGCAGTGCGGGTCGCATTGGCACACCTGCTCATGGTCATCTTTTCTTGCAATGTGGACCGCAGGGTGTCCCGCTTTGCTATGGAATCCTCCTGCTCTGTCTTTTTCCCTGCCTGCGCCTTTGCCTCCAGGCGGTACTGCCGCTCCTGAAATTCATAGCAACACATAAAGGAGGGATATCGCAAAGCTGTGAGTGCACAAGAGCATGTATAACTTCAACCTACACTTTATCTCCGTGAGATAGAGACGCATGGGTACGATCATCAACTTACCTGGTACTTGCGCATATGCATGGACTCCATGAGGTGGTTACTGGTGTCAGGGATATGGCTGCG
>Ga0307947_1000412_pt1 | contig 29731 bp, 26 predicted proteins | sample OrgLakmetagen232_FD_201840 | JGI IMG/M metagenome (GOLD analysis project Ga0307947, IMG submission 201840) | Saline water microbial communities from Organic Lake, Antarctica - #232 | ecosystem: Environmental > Aquatic > Non-marine Saline and Alkaline > Saline | place: Antarctica: Organic Lake...
ACACACACACACACACACACACACACACACACACACACACACAAACACACACACACACACACACGCAACACACACACACACACACACACACACACACACACACACACACACACACACACACACACAGACACACACACACATACACACACACTCTCACATACATACACATACACACACACAACACACAACACACACGTGCAAACTTTCCAGATACCCCACCTAAGGACGACAGGCCACACGGGGACAGGCTGGAAGACGCAGCTGATGCACATGCACTCGTACGCCTGACACCAGGCATCCAGGAAACCTGTTTGCCTGCCACGAGTGCTGTCGATACCACCCCCCCTTCGAGCAGCTTGCGCAGTAGTGAGGAGCGTGCCAACAACAATGAGGGAGCCTCCCGCCAAGACGTTGAACACACAGGCAGGATCTGTGACAGTACATCCTCAGAGCATCAGGTGTGTGTGTGTGTGTGTGTGATTTAAGGGGGTATTAGAGGTTTTTAGGTGTGGCCATGGATGCGTGTATCTGAGGCACCGCTTATGTATCTGGGCATTTTGTTAACAAGTTTGTAATTTCTCTGGGAAGCATGTTGTTATACCTCAGACAACTTCTTTGAAAAGGGCAGGGATAAGAAAAGGTTGGCCCACTTGGAGGGTGGTACCACCTGACAACATGATCTCTTTACCAAAAGACATGCTTGCTTATGGGACCATAGCAACAACGATCGTGGCCAAAGCGTGGGTACGAGTGCTACTGCACGCAACTCCCCCCTCCCTCCAATCCTCATTAAGTTATCCTCATTCATTGGCCTACGGCGTCTTTTCTACCTAAAAGACCCTCGCGTAGTGTCAGGACCTTGAGTATGCAGCTGGCAGCCAACGATCTGTAAGTGAAGCGCAGGGATGACCTAGATAAATGTGGGCCAAACGAAAGGGTTGTATTGACAACGGTCTCCATTGAGAACCTGTAGTATTCATCTGGCAAATTATGTGGCCAGTAAACCTGTAAATGTCATACAGGAGCAACAAGGGAAGGGGTGGACGCAGGTTAGTTTGGGCTTGCATGGACTCCTCATAAAGGCAGTTGAGAGAGCAGTGTCTATATTGTGCGTCATGTATTAAGCATGCGTGCTCACACACGCACACACACACCATTCCTCTATCTTTCTCTCTCTCTCTCTCTCTCTCTCTCTCTCTCTCTCTCTCTCTCTCTCTCTCTCTCTCTCTCTGTCGCACACACACAAATAGACGCAAACACGCATGCACACATACACATAAACACGCACATAGGTATCTGAATCTGTGGACGTGCAGACTGAGCAGCGCCCAGCCAAATCTGACAGAGGTACATCATATGCAAAGCATGTCAACGCACTCGCACGCAAGAGTGCTGTGTATCAGGTGCGCCGCTGCATTTTATGTAAATAAAGCTCAGAGGATGCAGGCCCTCGTCCTTGCCCTGTGTACAGTGTACCTGATCTCGTGCTTGGTGTGGAAAGATTGCATTTAAAAAGGGTTTGAGTGATGGCCTGCTCCTGACCCATAATCGCAATGGTAACAATGGCAAGATAGGCAAGCTGACGCACAGGTTTCTGCTTTCCATTGTATTCAGCTCCTGTCTTAAAAAGGTTTGCAGCGGTATCCAGTACGGAAGTGGCTCCTTTGCTAAAATGATGTGGGGAGAGCTTCTTTCTTTTCTTTGTTACTACCCAGCGTTCGTTTCGTTGCATCTGAGCTTTCCCCTCACGCTGAGATGTAGTCCTCTTGCTGCCATATCAAGCATAGCGCAAATCTTTGACACAGCACCATCTTTGACGCAGGGCCAAATCAAATACAGTGCAAGGTGCTCAAAAAAGGACCAGCACGAAGTCCGATTGCCTATCTTTATGAGCTATGGACTCTCAAATGCTCTTGTCTTGAGTGTGTTGAGGCCCCTGTCCCTTCCTGTACTGCATGGATTGCACTGCATTGCTGCACAGCGTCACAACTGTGAACTTCAATCAAGACATTTGACACACAAACACACACACTCACTCACTCACTCACTCACACACACACGCACACATGCACACGCACACATACACACACATACATACATACACACGCACACACAGACACATCCACACACACTCACACACGCTAATAATTGTTTTTGTGCAAAGGGAAGGCATACATCAACTCGTTTTTGCTGCACACACCAACCTTTTTTGTCATCATTCTGTTTGCAGAGGAGAAAAGCCTGTACCAATGCGTGCCTGCTGGTAGGCCCCATCTTCTTCCCCATCCTCATGTTTGCGCTTCAAGCTGCCACCAACGTGCTTTTCCTTGGGCGTGATGAATTTCGGGTGGGGCACCAATGTGTGCTGTGTGTTGTGTGCCCATGCTAAGCCTTGTTCAACCTGTCCACACATTGCGACATTGTGTCTGCGTGCTTGTGTTTGCGTATCTGTTTGTGTTACTGTGTGCACCATGTGTATGCTGTATGTGCGTACTGTGTGTGTATGTATGTATGTGTGCGTGGATGCATGTGTGTATCAATGTTTGTTTGGTGTGCCACGTTTTTGTCTGTGTATCTGTGTGTTCATCCGTGCTTGTGAACTTGCGCAAGTCAGCTTATGCGTTGTGGGCAGCAGATGCTACGCTGAATATGCGTTGTTATAGGCAGGAACATCTCAAAATACACGGTCGTGTATGTGCATTGGCCAGTGCCATACATGTAAATGTGTACGCAGTGCATACACGTTTATATGTATACTTGATGTTTAAAGCAGGGGAATTACTGTGCATACAGTCATATAAAATCCGTGTGCACGGTTCTGGCCAACCCCACGCATTTATGCACAAGCCCTGCCAGCACTGACAATGCATGATACCATGCTGCAAAGTGCCGCGGTAAGGCTCACCCACCAATTTCCCTCGTTTCTTGCTCTGCTTTGTAGAAAGTAGCCTTGTTTAAGCCTCAATGCCTGCCCCCAATACCCGCATCGCCCTCTTGCTCTCTCTGCAATGTGGATGTTTATGTGTGGTGTTGTGTGCCCGTGCTAATCTTGTTTTGCCTGCCATTCCTGTCCACATATTTGCGTTACCCTCTTGCTTTCTCTGCAGTGTGGGTGCCAGTGTGTGGAGTGCTGCAAGAATGTGCGCTTGGAGAATGGCACCACAACCGAAGAATGCAACGAGGTAGGTGTTGCAGATCTGTACCTTATGCTGAATTAAAAAGGGGCAAATGAAGGGCTTCTCATACGGTTTGTGTTTTGGATGGGATTGTTTATGCGCTTGCAATGCTGCTTTTGTGTGGGTGCGCAAACTATGATGTGTACTTAAAAGAGAGATTGTGTATTTAAGATGCTACTATAGTTTTGTTGTCGGTCAGTCTACGCTACCATGCAATCTCAGGCACACATCTCTCTCACAGGGTGGCATGCATACATGCAAGCGAGGTCACTGTTCTTGTGTCCTGGCCTCCCCTATCTCCCTGACTGTCTACCTAGCTAACTACCATACACACAGCATTTGTGTGTAAGCCAAAACCTATAGCTCAGTGACACATCAAACATTCAAGTGTGTGTCGTGTGTATGCGTGTGTGCATATGCGTATGCGTGCGTGCGTGCGTTGTGCTTGCACCAACACCCGCAGCTTACCGGGTTTGGCTCATGTGAAGATGAAAGTCACCTCAATTGTACATTAAGGCTTGCATGTCCGTGTGCGTTATTCCTACGCCAACACCTGCAGCTTACCGGATTTGGCACATGTGAAGACAAAGAGACCTAAATTGTACGTTAAGGCTTGCATGTCCGTGTGCGTTATTCCTGCGCCAACACCTGCAGCTTACCGGAATTGGCACATGTGAAGACCAAGGTGGGAAGTGCAAGAAGGAGGATCCAGACAAGTGTGGGCTCCAATTTTCAAAGCCGATTCAGGTGAGCCATCCCGCGTGTCCAGGCTTGCAGTGTATCGCTCATCTAGGCTTGCATGAGAGTGTATTGGTGGGTTTTAGCGTGCCTAGGATTGCAGGGCAATGCTCATATGAATGTGTACGTAAACAGACTTGGCCCACCCTGCATAAACACTGGTATTATAATTTGTCTATTTTGACCCACTCTAGCTGTGTGCTGACCCTGCATATGTGTTGACCCACCCTACCTGTGTGTTGATCGTGCCAGTGTGTTGACCCACCTACCTGCGTGTTGACCCTGCCTGTGAGTTGACCCACCCTACCTGTGTGTGTTCTTTCCTTGCTTAAATATGACGAATTGTGTACGCTTTCTACCTGACACTGTGCTAGTTTTTGACCTGTTGTTGCCTGTCATTGCACAGGCCGTTTGGTGCCCAATCAGGAGGCCGAGCACATGGCCACCCGTCATGGATGTGAGTGTTGGACTCGAGGAGATCTGAAGACATAGTAACATAATGTGTTGCATGAAGCAACTTTTTGTTAGCTCATAACAAAAAGTAGTAAACAATTAGAGGCCGAGCACGTGGCCACCTGTCGTGGATATGAGTGTAGGACTCAGGAGATATGATGACAACATAAGCCACCTGTAGCGCTGATAGCTCATAACAAGCAGCAGGAGGACAGCAATGTTGTCTGAAGCGTAGGCAAATGGGTAGGGTTGGCCAGAACCGTATATACACACCGTATATAACCGTATGTATGGTGATTTCCCTGCCAAAAATACCGTATTTACACCGTAAATACCTATAAATGTATGGTTCTGGCCAACCCTACAAATGGGCCATTCGGAATGGCTAGGGTTGGCCAGAACCGTATATACACACTTATTAAACGGTATGTATGGTGAGTTCCCTGCCAAAAACACTTTAAGTACACCGCATATACATGTAAATATATGGTTCTGGCCCACCCTAGGAATGGCGCATTAGAGCAGGAAGGACTGAAGACAAGCTGTGGTGCCTGGAGCATGATATACTATGTATTATACGTCATTGTTTAAATAAAGCGATAAATACATTAACAAAATATGCTTTAAAAGGGCGTATATTTCTGATACCATACCAGAATGGAGAGTAGGTCCATGCCTTTCCTCTTAAGTAGGGCTGACAAAGAGTGAAACAGTTGTCTATGAGTGCGTCGTCATGCTTGCCTCTGTGATGATGCCCATGAGCACAAAAGGGTCAATGCGGGCAAAGGCATTGACCACAGCACCCGTGACGCCTCCCTAGGCCTCCCGGTAAACTCACCAAACAAAATACAAACTTACCTCTTTAGATGCTGCACATGCGTCACATGGCGCCTTTCCTAGGCTTTCCCACAAACTCACCAAACAAAATACAAACCTACCTCTCCAGATGCTGCACATGCGTTACATGGCGCCTTTCCTAGGCCTCCCGGTAAACTCACCAAACAAACTACAAACCCACCCCTTCAGATGCCGCGCACGCGTTACATGGCGCCTCCCTACGGACCCTTCAAGGCCCTCCCTCTACTATATACTTCTGACAAGGTCTCAATACCTAACAGCTCCCTGTCACAAACCGTGCCTGGAGGTGGCGGCAGCGGCATGGGTACGTGGTTCATGTGCCAGTTCAGAGCAAAATTTGGACTGCGCATTTGCCCATGGTGACACTGGCATGCGCATGCACCTACATGCGCACACACACACACACACACACACACACACGCACACATACGCACGTATACACACATAAACACACACACACATACATATATACACAAACATACACACAAAGCGCAAACATATGAGCATGCACAAATACTCATCATTCACACATCCAGGCCGGCGGCTCCTCAGATCGCCCTTAGACCAAGAAGCAGACTCGCCCCAGCAGGAGGACACCGCCCTGGCCAGAGCGCCCACGTCACGTGCACTGCTGCAAGGAGAGGAGGACGAATTCACATTCAGTTCTGAACGCGATGAGAGTGATCCCTCTTTGTACAGGACTACTGCAGAGGGTAAGCATTGTCTAAAATGTGATCACATGCGTCTGCTGGCCATTATGGCAATTTGTTAGGCTCTGTGACGCACTACGCTTTTGTTTGGGTAAGAACAGCTAGGGCGCCTTTCTCGGCCGCCTTGCTAGAATCAATGTATGTGTGCTGTTCTAGCCAGTCTAAAGAGGGGACGTTTTCTAGTACTCTAAAGCATGCATTATTTTTTGTTATTCAAGCCAGTCTGAGGGGCAACCTTATTAAGCCTTTATAAAGCATGCAGAATTTGTGGGTGAAGCCAAGCCTTGAGCAGAACTCGTTTTTACTCGCACGACGGAGTGCTCCGGCTTTGCAATTTCCATACAACAGCCAGCGACCTTTTCACAGCCTTGTCTTATAATTCTGCGTGATGCAACTGTTACGTGCTATAGAGCCTTCTTCAGCAACTAAATCCGACGCTCTTCTAGTACCTTCCCTACAATTACCTCTATTACTTCTAGTACCTCTAGTACCTAACCACATTTACCACACAGCTCGGCACGGCACGAAGTAAGTATACAGCAACACCAGTAACCAGTTGCACACGCCCACACGTACACCTACAGGCCTGTCATTGGCCTTGAGAAGTGGTACAAACAGCTCGCAAACCAGCCAGACGTCCGAGACCAGTAGTAGCAGCCAACGGTACCAGTTCAGGGAGGACTGGCAGTGGGAGGTGGGTGCTTGCCTATGCACTGTGGGTGCTTGCCTATGCACTGTGGGTGCTTGCCTATGCGCTGTGGGTGCTTGCCTATGCACTGTGGGTGCTTGCCTATGCACTGTGGGTGATTGCCTATGCACTGTGGGTGCTTGCCTATGCACTGTGGGTGCTTGCCTATGCACTGTGGGTGCTTGCCTATGCACTGTGGGTGATTGCCTATGCACTGTGGGTGCTTGCCTATGCACTGTGGGTGCTTGCCTATGCACTGTGCTTTGCAATTGCGCTGCTTTGCATTTGCACTGTGCTTTGCAAGCATCCTCACTTCATTGCGAGGCCACACACAACACTCTCCACTTCATGGGCTGCATCTTTTTGCTAACCCTCGTGAGGAGGTCACTCACAAGCAATGCCATATCAGGGCTGGCACTGACATAAAAATAAAGTGCGTGTTCATTCCCTCAGCTCATGGCCAACTCCTTGATGGCCATACCCCGCTATAACCCCACTCAAACACGCAAACAACAAGCAACTACACCTGCAGGTTGAGACAGGGGAAAACGGGAGTGCAGTTGATGTTCCTCAGCTTGTGGCCAATTCCATGATGAACTTGCCGCGCTCAAACCCTACCCCTAGCAACGCGTTCCAAATCCTCGAAGTATTGAACAACATCACCAGCACTTCAGACGACGGGGATATTGTGAGTGTGCTGAGAGTGGTGTGTTGTGTGAAAAACAAGCGTGCACGCTTGTGCGTACGTGTGTGTGTGTGCATGTACGTGTGTGTTTGTTTGTATGTGCATGCGTGTGTTTGTAGGGTAGCGTGTGCTACGTTGATACACCAGAAAACTGCATGGAATCTGCATTAAGAACACATTTTGTGAAACAGTGTCTGTATGAGAGCAAACATGAGTCCACCTTCGCTGCTGACTCTGACTTTGCACTTCTCAGGTGTTCAACGGCCACCTACTCGCCAAGCTGGGATTCAAGTTTGCCAGCGCGCATTCCAAACCAATGCAGTACTACATTGACATGACGTTTATCAATGAGTAAGTGTATGAGTGATCACACAATCATGCATATTTGTATGCATCCATGTGTCACTCAAAATGGTATGCATTTGCCATTGTGGGCCTATTCTGAGTGTTGCAACTACCTGACGACTTTTGCCCTCCTCTCGTGTGTCAACTTCAGCATACAACCGCTTTGAAATTTTCAGCGTCACAAGTTAGGGTTGGCCAGAACCGTGTATATACACCGTATGTGACCGTATATTTGGTGATGTCCTGCCATAAATGCCGTTTATACACCATATATATGTGGTTCTGGCCAACCCTACAAGTACACGACTTACTTATTTTGCCTTCTTTAACTGTGTGCGTCAGCTTCAGCATAAGAGCTACTTTTGATTTCTCTATTTCGTTTGCGTGCAGGGGTGCTAATTCTGAAACTGATGTTTTATTGGTGACCATGCCAAACACCACGTGCGCCCAACGCAACATGAGTTACGACATGTAAGTGGTGCTGGCTGGAAATACCTCGCGTGTATGGTGTATGGTGACATGGAATTACGCGAGCAGGTAGTGTAAAATTATGTGATCACGACTGGTGTATGCACGCACGCACACACACACACACACACACACACACATGTAGCCCGTCGTGCACGACTTGGGATGTTCTCTGCAGGGAATCGTATGCCTCATGACTCGTGACACACACACACACACACACACACATGTACTGCTTTTGTACCCATATCTCTGGCCATTCCTGTGTGTAAGCCGCGCATGCTCTGCGTGTTTGAGCTCCCTGTTTGCTTTGCTTGTATCCGTGGCAAAAAAGACTATGGAAAAAAGAAAATTCGTACAAACATTGAAGACCACTTCCCACTTCCCACATTAATCAAGGCGAAGGAAACACTTCAATACTAGGTTCTGCTCCTCCGCCACAGGAAGGAAAGATAAAAATCAACGCGGCAGCTGGTAACTTATATACACACTTGTTCATGAAAACACTTCTTTCAACTGTGTTGGCAATTTTGATATCAGAACACCTTCTCACTCGTTTGTGCATCTTATGGCATGCTGACTGCAGTGCTTCCAAGCACAGCATCCTTTGGCTCCCAATCTTATGGCATGCCGACTGCAGTGCTGCCAAGTATAGGTGCAGCCTTGTCGTCATGTGTGGCAATGACTACATGTTGGGCAGAACTCCCCGTCTGTGCTCCTACCTACATTCTATACAGCTAGCTACATTCTAAACAGCTACCTACATTCTATACAGCTACCTACATTCTATACAGCTACCTACATTCTATACAGCTAGCTACACTCTATACAGCTACCTACACTCTATACAGCTACCTACATTCTATACAGCTAGCTACAGAGCTGGAGCCAAGGCTTTGCTGTTGACTGTGCTTCATTCAGAGTCTGGCGTGGACATCTTAAGCAAAGATTATATCAGGCCAAATGTCCCGTCTGTGCGCATACCTTTACTCTGCAGATACCGAGTGGAGCTTGAGTCTGAGGTAGACCCTGAGACCGGGGAACCTATAACGTTATGGGTTACCAAGATTTACGACCCAGTCACGTTCTTGATCAAGTTCTACTCCTATGAAATCGATGGCTTTGAAGGTAAGGAGGCAGAGGCAGACAAAAGCTAGTATTACTTCAGGGGTCGTGCGGAAGGGTCCACGCATGTGTTTATACGCTGCCTAGTGGCAACGGTCCCTCTTTTTTGACCAATACGCCAGCTGTTATCACCGTCTTTCTATCAACTCTTATTGTAATTTTTATAGATTCTTATTCTTTTTGAGGGGAACAAGGCCTGCTTGATCAAAGTGAGCTTCCTACTTTACTTTGTGTTTGACCTTGTTGCCCTGCCTTTTCCCTTCTCCCTTGCCTTAAAGATCTCACCTCTCCAGCAGACAACACACCCCTGCATCTTATCTTCTTCAAGGTGTAAAACATTTCCCTGTCTTGTTTGCCGTCTTTTTTGCTGCCTCACAGCCTACCTTATTTCCCGTCTACACCCTCGCATTTCTCGCACCAGTCATTCCCACATTTTCACCCCATCATGAAGAGCTGCCGGAACAACATGTATATGCATCTGCCAAGTCCAAAGTTTGACCGTATGTTTTAATTGTTCCATGCAAAAAGATTTCCGTACACAGACCGTAAATATATGTAAGGACTTGGCCGACCCTAAACACACACCACTTCAACACCCTGCTGCACGGCAGCCTTCTTGGAGGCCCAGAACTTTGACCCTCAGGAGCAGGTTGAGGGCACTCCGATTGAGCGCATTAAAATGGGCTGCGTGGATATGCCCACAAAGCGGTTAGACAGTCAGGAGGTTCTTGACGACACACTGTTTTGTGGATGGTATCAGGTGCGGTTGTGAAAGGTTACCTCTTTGTGGGATTGTGAGGAACTCCCGGTGTTGGCAGAAAAGCGTTATACAGTCATTGTGAGTACTCAGATGATGAGAGGCACTCTTGCAGGGTTATATATACAACTACTAAGTTGCTGAGTAGTCAGGCGACGCTTCTTTGCTATTTGTTCTTTTGCAAATAATGGCTGATGTGCAAAGGAGCGTGTGTCCTTCCTCATTCTGGGGCAAAATTGCAGGCTTGCATCAGACTAACTATGTGTAGATGCATATAGATATGTGTAGAGTCAAGGGTGACATGTTTATCCTGCTTTTATTCACAGAACACGCCAGTGGGCAAAGCGGAGTGCTTCAAGAAGTACAACGAAAGCCTGTACAGCCCCACAGAATCCTACTCGGCCGCCTTCAACTTCGCGCCCACCATCAGCTTGAGCAACTTTACAGCTGTCGTCCTGTAAGTTGAGGAAATGGACGATGTGATATGTGTAGGGTTTACCAGAACCATATATGTGTGCCTTATATGACCGTGTATTCGGTAATTTCCCTGCCAAGAATACCGTATTTATATCGTTCTGGCCAGGGTGGTTGCTGTCAGCAACACTCATTATTACTGACGGGTTTGTGGTTTTTGGTTTTAGTTACAAGTTGAATTATATAATGCGCCATTCCTGGCTAAGCCTACCTCCAGGAAACGAGTGCGGTAATGCCATCGATCACCATCATCAAAGGTGTACTTAAAGTTTCAGATGTAAGTTGTAAATGGTTCTGGCCTCCCTAGTTTTAGAGAGCAAAATAGTTGAGACCGTATGCGGTTATGTGCGGTCCCTTGGCTGCTCTTGAAAGTTATATAAAAATAGGCTTGCTGAGACCCTGCCTTGTGTGTGTGCGTGTGTGTGTGTATGTGTGTGTATGTGTTTGTGTGTGTGTGCATGTACGCTGTGAACTATTAGTTTGCTGTTAGAGCAGTGCACCCTGATGCAAGTGCTGTTTTACGATGTGCTCTGTATATCTGTGTGTATCTTGATTGCTGTGAGACTAGTTTGCAGTCCCAATACGCTAATGACGAGCTGCTGTGTGGCACCCTGTGTATAATTATTCCCAAAATTAGGCCTTGCCCTGCTGCCGAGTATTTATGTGCAGGCCAGCTTTTCAGCAACTCAGGCACACACTCGTTCACACACACACACACACACACACACACATGCGTACGCAACAGCATTAATGTTTGTGTCCAGGTGCACACAGATTTTTGATGAAACTCATCATGGTCACAGATTTTCGATGAAACTCATCATGGTTTAAAGCCTAGGGCTGGCCAGAACCATGCACGTACAACCATGCACGTACGACATAAACCATGCACGTACAACCATGCACATACAACCATGCACGTACAACATAAACCATGCACGTACAACCATGCACGTACAACCATGCACGTACAACCATGCACGTACAACATGAAATCTTGCTATAAACCTTCTGTACTTGTATGTGTGGTTCCAGCCACTCCTATCCAATTAACACTCCACCACCTGTGACCTGCGTGCCCAGGCATAATTGCTCGTTGGGGCTCCAAGGAGGCTCCCCGTTTCAGGAGGGCTTTTGTCGGTACTCCTCCCTCGTGAATCTGGCTGTCCAAGGCTGGGACTCTGCGTTCATTGGTAAGCTTTTAAATCGTCTAAAACCAAGCTGTGCCGCCGCTGCTGCCGGAGCCTACCCTTGCATGCATTGCTGAATCATGCATCTGCAAGCATTTGAATGGGATTTTCCATCACAGCAGGCTTTCTTGTGCAGTAGCGCCAGGTGCGGACCATATGCCACTTGCAAGCGTCTGTAAGCGCACGCCATGGTTGAAGACCATCCATATGGGGTTCGAACTCCTAGTTGTGTGCTGTGCTTGCCCCCAGGGTCCCCAGGCACCTGCGACCTGTATTCCTTGGAAAACGCACACTCACACACACACACATACACACATACACACACAGGTCCCCAGACACCTGCGACCTGTATTCCTTGAAAACACCACAGAAGCCAGTTCAAAGGCAAATACTTACAATCTATGCTTTTTGGCACACGCCATTGAAGCCAATTCAAAGGCAACATTCACAACCTGTACTTTTTTGCAACACTATAGAAGCCAATTCAAAGGCAACATTCACAACCTGTGCTTTTCTGCAACACCACAGAAGCCAGTTCAAAGGCAAATGCTTACGACCTATGCTTTTTGGCACACACCATAGAAGCCAGCTCCGCTGTCTGCTATAGTCCCTGTGAATGTTACTCAACATTCTTTCCAATCCATTTAGGGTTTAGATTTAGGGTAACGTATAGGGCCAGGGTTTAGGTTTAGGCTCACGCTCAGGGTTAAAGTAAAAGGTTAGGATGAGCTAAGGTTAAATCAAACCTAACCGATTGAGGGTGTCTATGGCTGTATGAAGATTGTCTGCTGTTGCTGTCTGTAGGTCCGCCGCGGCCCTTCAATGCCTCAAACTATTTGAGGAACACTAACGACTCCATCGGCGCCATCCAAGATTTTCTGAATGACAACAGCACAGCAGAGGCATTTCAAGACAATGAAGACTTCAGGTGAGACGAGGACAGGTGGGAAGGCAGAGAGCGTCTCCTGCCTCAGAGCCTTTGCAGGCAGCTGAGAAAGCCATTGCAGGCAGCTGAGAGAACCTTTGCAGGCAGCTGAGAGAACCTTTGCAGGCAGCTGAGAGAACATTTGCAGGCAGCTGAGAGAACATTTGCAAGCAGCTGAGAGAGCCATTGCAGGCAGCTGAGAGAACCTTTGCAGGCAGCTGAGAGAACCTTTGCAGGCAGCTGAGAGAACCTTTGCAGGCAGCTGAGAGAACTTTTGCAGGCAGCTGAAAGAGCATTTGCAGGCAGCTGAAAGAACCTTTGTAGGCAGCTGAGAGAGCCATTGCAGGCAGCTGAGAGAACCTTTGCAGGCAGCTGAAAGAGCATTTGCAGGCAGCTGAGAGAGCCATTGCAGGCAGCTGAGAGAGCCATTGCAGGCAGCTGAGAGAACCTTTGCAGGCAGCTGAAAGAGCCATTGCAGGCAGCTGAGAGAACCTTTGCAAGCAGCTGAGAGAACCTTTGCCGCTGCAACAGCAGCATTGGCAGCTTGTGCTTTTACGCATTGTAGTGTGCATTTATCAAACGCCTTAAACCCTGCTTGTTGTTCCATTGAGTATGCGACGTGTCCACCAAAAACTTTCTACCAAGGACGTGTGTAGTGTGTACGCTCGTGGTTCCATTATGTACTGAATATATTCCACAGGGTACCACCTAATATATTCCTTTCAAATTTTTGCCGGCCTGATTATACGAATTGTTTGCAGCAACACCATGTGAAATGTACTTGTGCGTTACTTACAGGGACACTCAGGAGTTCTTTCAAAATAACAACTTCACAGACTTCGCCAACAACCAGACAGCACAGGTGTGTGTGTCTGTGGTGTGTGTGTGGGTGTGTGTGGGGGTGTGCGTGTGTGTGTGCATACTTATTAGTTTGTAGTTACGTTTAGTACTTGAATTCTTTGTACTTTCAGAAGCTCGTGCTAAAGCTATGCGCTCATAAGAACTTGCAAACCGTTAATCCCTTTTTTTTGTTGAACTCGAACAAAACAGGGCTCAATTCCTCTACTCAGTCCCAAGGTCACAAATATTTCAGTGCCAAGTTCACAGATATTCCGCAATGAATTCCACAACAGCAGTCTCCAATTTATGTGCACCCTCATTCTGTACACTACTTATACATACATACACACACACACAAACACACATGCACGCACGCACACACACATACACACACAGGACACCGCACGTGACTTCTTTACAAACCAAACCGTGCAAAACATTATCTTAACCGACCCAAGGCTGTTAAACTCCTCGCGCCCTTTTTTGGTGCTCCAAGGCAATGAAGAGCGCGCTTTCTTCAGGAGGTATGGCTGGCCTAAGTTCAAACCGTTGATGAGAGCCAGGTAAGGTCCACAATCTTATCCTATATGCTCGACATACATACGAGGAGCGCCAAACATTTCAAGTCAATACTAAGGCTGCTGTTTAGACAGATCCTTGGTTTTGTACACAATCGACATTTGCTGCGTGTCTAAGCAGTCAGTGCATAAGCTGCGTAGCTACAGATGATCATTGCAGTGGTTTGCAGAATGGTTATTCATGATTAGGTCAAGGAATGAATGTCGGTTGCACGTTATAATCTGAAGCCCATGTTTGGCTGCACAAAGGCATTTCATTCTGGCGTTGGTCCTTGCTACATGCTAGAAGACCAGCTTATGTAATAGAAGCAATTGATTATTCCCGTCTTTGTGAGTGTGACTAAACCCTTCATTGCTGCCCCACAGATCCAACGAGTTGCTTGGCCTGATGAGCTTTCCCAAGCAAGGAGACGGTCTCACGTGAGTGTGTGTGCATGTGTTCTTTGTGAGTGCGCCTCTAAGTGTATATGTGTGTGCTTGTTTGTATGGATGCACGCTTTATAGTGTATGTGATGTGTGTGTGTGCTTTGTGTGTGCGTTTCTCAGTGTATGTGTGTGTCAGTGAGTGTTCTGTGTGTAGGGGGAGGGGGGCTATGTACGAACCTCTCCAAAGTACGTTTATGACACCCATTGCTTTTGGAGATGGTTGATCTTGAGTAAATCTGGGCATTGGGCACAATTGTTACCACCCCTCCTCCTTACTTGTTGCGTTGCCAATGGTCCTGTTTGTCGTACCTCCCCCCTTCGCTGTCATAAACTCTTTGTCCTCGTCAACCTTCGCTGCAGGATTGACTTCTCGTCCCTCATAGGGCCTCTGTTCTACACCTGGGTGGTCCAGCTGGCGATGCCCTCCATGTAAGGGTGCTGCAAATATGATCGGTGTTGAACTTGTGTGTGTGTGTGATGTACAACCAAACCTGGGTGGTCCAGCTGGCAATACCCTCCGTTTCAGAGTGCCCTCCATGCAAGGTTGCTGCAATATGATCGCTGTTAAATTTAGTTTGCGTGTTTTGAAACCAAACCTACTTGCTCTAGTCGGCAAGCCCTCAATTCAGGGGTGCCCTCCATGTAAGGGTGCCGCCGCAGCACTGCAACTGGCTGTTGTAGCATTGTCAGTAAGAGGCTGTTGTAGCACCGTCAGTAAGAGGCTGTTGTAGCATTGTCAGTAAGAGGCTGTTGTAGCATTGTCAGTAAGAGGCTGTTGTAGCATTGTCAGTAAGAGGCTGTTGTAGCATTGTCAGTAAGAGACTGTTGTAGCACCGTCAGTAAGAGGCTGTTGTAGCACCGTCAGTAAGAGACTGTTGTAGCACCGTCAGTAAGAGACTGCTGTAGCATTGTCAGTAAGAGGCTGTTGTAGCATTGTCAGTAAGAGGCTGTTGTAGTACTGTCAGTAAGAGGCTGTTGTAGCACCGTCAGTAAGAGACTGTTGTAGCACCGTCAGTAAGAGACTGTTGTAGCACCGTCAGTAAGAGGCTGTTGTAGCACCGTCAGTAAGAGACTGTTGTAGCACCGTCAGTAAGAGGATGTTGTAGCACCGTCAGTAAGAGACTGTTGTAGCAACGTCAGTGAGAGACTGTTGTATTACCGTCAGTAAAAGACTGTCGTAGCCCCCCTGTGAGAGCCGGCCTGCTGCAGTCAGAAAATCTGGCATTGTCCTCCACATTGGGGCACTACACAAACCGTCATATGCACTTACTTGCGTATTGCTTAACTGACTTGGTCCTACACTCAGCAGTAAGACCTGGTTTGCCGTAGGCAAGAAGTCAGTGTTGTGTGTCATTTCTCAGAGGGCCCCTGCTCAGTGCCTGGGTAATTTATCTGGTATGGCTGCCCGTACATGATGAGTTAAGGGTTGAGTGCTCAAGGAGCTCGTGGTTTAGGTGGCGTTTTAGGGTTGGAAGCCAAAGGATGTAGAATTTAGGCTTGCCGCAGCTCTAGAGTTCCTACAGGTCTGCTGCAGTCCTGCAAATATTTAATCAAAAGGGGATAAATGCAACAGACACACACCACTTCTTGATCTTAAAGAAATCCTGATTCCATGTGATGCTGTGTGTCAAAGCATGCAAGCTGCTGTGTACAAAGGAGGAGGGTACGTACTCAGGTGCACACATGCACACGTGCATTTCACAAGCACACCTACTTACATTGACACATGTACATGCACACACACGCACATCCACACATGTACATGCACACACACAGGCTCCAACAGCTTGTGTACGAGAAAGAGAAGCGCCTAAGGGTGATTATGAAGATGCATGGCCTGCCTGACACCGCCTACTGGCTGGTGTCTTACCTATGGAACTACCTGGTACGTGTGTTTCATTACTTTGTGTGCCTATCTGAGTATGTGTCCGGATGTGTACGCATGCGTTTGATGTGTGTGTGTGTATGTGGGGGGGGATTGCTTGTGTGTCTGTGTCTGTGTGTGGGTGGGGGGGGGTTGAGTGTGTGTGAGAGTGTGCACTTGTATGTTCATGACTACCTGCCTCTGTTGGTGTGAACTAGACTCTTCATTTTGGCTCTAGATTACTACAACATGCATCTTTTCTTTTGGCGTCGATGTTTATGCGTCCACCTTTTGCCTAAAACACACCACTCCACCCTCAACAAACCCCCTCTTTTCTCCGTGTCATGTGTTGTTATATTGCCCATAGGTTTACGCTGCTGGCATTTTTGTGTTCATTGTCATCGGTTCAGCTGTTGGGCTGGAGTACTTCATCAGAAACAGCTACGGTACGTGTGCTTACAATGTGAAAAAAGCCATGCTGGACACAATGCATCGAATATGATTGTGTTTGTAGGCAGTGGCGTTCTTCCTCTTCTTGTACCTCTCCCTTTTGGCATTATCTCTGCACTTTATAACTCTGCACAGATGCAGCAAGCCTGATGTCCATGGTCTATCTTTAAGCTCTCGATTCATCATCTTTGATCATGCCTGTGGTATGCGTCTTCAGGGGATGCTGAATCACCCAATCAACTCACACACAACACTTGCATCAACCACCCAATCATCTAACACAGCACTTGCATCATGCTGCTGCTTCTTTTACTGAACGCGCAGTCGTGTCCCACGTCTTGTGAGGTCCACCATTGCTAACATTGCCTCCTTCACTTACAAAGATGCAATCTGCCGACCGCGGTCCATCATATTATGCCCACCCTTTCGTGCAGGCTGTTCCACGTCCTATCACAATTATCAAATAGTACCAATTTTCTCTTCAAAGCATTACCTTCATTGTGTCCGCCCCTTTTGTGCAGGAGGCTGTTCCACGTCCTACCACAATTATCAAATACTATCAATCTCTTCAAAGTCCAATTCCACTTTGCCTGTCCCTTTTGTGCAGACCTTATTCCTCGTCTCATGGTCTCTATGGTCTAAACAAATCTCAAACACCTGCGTGTGCAGGCCATACTCGGTACCACCAATTCCATCACTAACCCCACCTTGCCTCCTCAATTCCCACGCAGGCGTGCAAATCGTGTTCTACGTCTTGTTTGGCCAGGTCCAAATGGCCTTCACCTTCTTCCTGAGTGCCCTCTTCACTAATCCCCGCACTGCCGTAGTGGCGGCCTATGTGTGAGTGTGTTGCACAGCAGGAAGAGGACGTGCGTTTGTACACGTGCATGCAGCAGCTTTGGTAACAGATGGTTTGTAATTACGTGTGTGTGTGTGCGCAACACGTGTTTTGTTAGTGTGCTGTGTGCTTGGTGTGTGTGTGTGTGTTTATGTGTGTGTGTGTGTTTGCGTGTGTGTGTGTGCGTGCGCACATATTTTCGCATGTTGAGTCTGCAGCGCATGAGCGTGCAGCATGACTGACAGTTATCACTGTTCTTCAATGAGACCTCATTGCTTTTATTTCCATAACTAGTCTCGCGATTTGCAGACGCCCGTCTCCCACAAAGTCATCCTTGATAGACATTTCCACAAAGTGATAGACACTTCCACAAGTTTGCACATTATAAGCGTGTGCGCCAACCAGTTGTTCAATCTTTTGTACTCTGCCAGGCTATCACACACACACAATAGCACACATACCTGCACTCTCACACACACATATATGTACACAACATACACACAGGTATGTGCTGGCTTCTGGCCTGTTGGGCTTCCTTCTGTTCAATCCTCTCATGGATGAGAACTACTGGTGGCTGTGGCTCATTGAGCTCATCCCTGCCTTTTCTCTGTACAGGTGTGCAGACAAATGTGTGTGCGTGTGTGCACGCGCACACGCACACGTTTGTGTGAGTGTGTATGTGCGTGCGTGCATCTTTAATGTTTCAACTGTGTAAGAGCTACAGGTGCGCGATAGTGCATGTAGTAGTTTGAGTACACACAAACGCATAATAGGATGGCAATCTTTGTGCAAACAACTGCTCTCGTGTGTTTGTGTCGTGCGCACATGCAACACGTGCATGCCTTACTCCACTCATGACCAGATTCTTGACATCCGAGTGCGCTCACACACGCTTCAATCAAATCATTACATCACCTGAGGAATCCGTGAATTGAAGCTGAGTCAGTATAGCCTAATGACTAATGGCACGCACACACACACACACACACACGTGAATTGAAGCTGAGTTGGTAGCCTAATGATGGAGCTCCTGGCCTGCACCTTCGCTGCTGCATCCTCATTACCACGCCGCTGTACCATATGTCGCTTCTGCAGGAAGCTGCACAAAATTAGGGGGTACATACGCCTTCTGCAACATCCTCATCACCTCACAAGTGCGGCTACACCCCACTCCCACACCGTCTCCACCTCACAAACTATGCCACGTCGCTTATGCAGGGGACCGCACAAGTTTCGGGCACACACACACACCTTCTGCTGCATTAATACACGTTAACATCACCAGCCAGCGCTGCGCCCCATTTCCACGTTTCCATCACCACACAGTAAACAACTACACCACACAACAAAACCCCACAACGAAACCACACAACTACACCGTTGCACTTACAGGGGGCTGTACGAGTTTGGGGCGTACGCCTTCCGTGCCGCGGGCAGCAATACCTCTGGCATGCGCTTCTCTAGCTTCAGTGATGAAAAGAACGGCATGGTGACCATCTTTATCATCATGGCGGTGGAGTGGTTGGTGTTCATGCTGCTGGCGTGGTACATAGAGCAGGTGGGGGTGGGGATGGGGGTGTAGATGTGCGTGTGGGTGTGCGTGTGCGTGTGGGTCTGAGTCTGGGTCTGGGTGTGGGTGTGGGTGTGGGTGTGGGTCTGAGTCTGAGTCTGGGTGTGGGTCTGGGTCTGGGTATGGGTATGCGTGTGGGTGTGCGTGTGGGTGTGCGTGTGGGTGTGGGTCTGAGTCTGGGTGTGGATGTGGGGGTGTGTGGGGGAGGGGGTGGGGGTGGGTGCGGGTCTAAGTCTGGGTGTTGGTCTGAGTCTGGGTCTGAGTCCGGGTGTTGGTCTGAGTCTGGGTGTGGGTGTGGATGTGGGTGTTGGTGTGGGTGTGGATGTGGGTGTGGATGTGGGTGTGGGTGTGGGTGTTTATGTGGGTGTGGGTGTGTGTCAAGTTGGGGGATAGGGAGGGCGTGGATGTGTGTTGTTGTGGTGGTATGTGAGGCTCATGTGAGCGGTTGTGTTTAAATTTGGGTGGTGCCCTGGCGCACCTATTTATGTGGCATGCGATGCATGTTTGCGTCGTGTTCAAGTGCATTTATCTATCTTGATCCAATTTCCACTTTCCTGTATTTAGGTTGCCAGTGATAATGTGCTGCTGCTCGCAGGCATCATCAGCACATTCTCGCTGGCAACAGCGTATTCCCCAATTTAACCCACACATACAGCGTAAGCAGGCAGTACTCTGAGACTCTAAGCCCCCTCACCTATTCCCTGCACTCTTTTTGTTGCTTCCGCAGATTGTTCCCACTGGAAACGGCACCCCCCGTCACCCCCTGTTCTTCATACATTGGATGTGGAAGGATAAGAGCAACAAGGTGGGCGGAATGAGAGAAGCAAGGCGGGTGTGGAAGGAGGAGGAGAAGAGGAACAAGGGGGGTTGCCAGGTTCTCCCAAACGTTTTTGCAGTGGATGTGGAAGAGTGAGTAACATAAGAAAGAACGGATGTGGCCGGGTAATGCCTCGTTTTTATTTGGTTGATGTAGAAGGGCAAGAGAGGCAAGGCAAAAGAATAGGGTTGGCCAGAACCGTGTGTATACGTGTATACCGCATATGACCATATATTTGGTGATTCCCCTGCCAAACAATACCGTATATACACTGTACACATATGGTTCTGGCCAACCCTACAAAAGAATGCTGCCGGGCGTACACATTGAGGGAAAGAGGACGAAGCAACGAGACGCAACTGTCGTTCCTTCAGGCATAAGTAAGCATGGGTAACTAGGGTGTATGATTTTGCCAGCGAGGCTCGACGAATATTTTTTGGTCATATGTGCAACCGCCCCCCCAAAAATAAATATTTTACAGCTTCGTACTGCAACCGCTCCCCCCTCGCTGGAACTTCCCAACGGGTGCAACGGGTGCAGACGGGGCTGGGGTGCAGGGGCAGGGGCAGGCAGAGCTGGGGCTGGGGGTCAGGGAGTGCTGGGAAGACTTCCTGACCACTCATCGCTCGCACTGCTTTAAAACTTTGATTTCCGCTACCGCCCCACAACCGCCCCCTTTAGAAATAAATAAATATATGAAGCCACCGCCCCCATCAAAAAACAATAATTGGGGGGCGGTGATATACCTTTTGTACGGTAGGTACCCTTTTTCTTGTGTGGCTGGAAGAACAAATACTTGTTCTTAGACCTAACATGTTTATATTCCTCGTGCTATGACGCCCTTCTTTTATTCCGTCACGGTGCGAGAGTGCGCAGGTTGTGCTTGCGTGTGCATTTTATGTGTGTGTTTTGTGTGTGTTCGTGTGTGTGTGTTTTGTGTGCGTTTGTGTGTGTGATTTTGTGTGTGTTTTGTGTGCGTTCGTGTGTGTGTATGTGTATTTTCTGTGACACGTAAAGAACAACTCATCCTTAGGTGCTCCCTAGTTTGTTAATATAGCACAACGGTGCCAGCAGCTTAAAGCAATGAGGAACGTGCGCTCGCCCACAGAAACACACACTCACAAGCAGATTTTAGCGTGCACGCTCATGCAAAAAAGCTGCAACACGTACACGCATGCGCACACACCTGTGCACGTGCATTTTTGTAGCTGGACATGATGCCTGAGCAAAAAACACACCATGACGGAAGTAAAAGCCGAGCTGTGAGCCCTGGTAGCCCCACTGCAGAGCCTGATGCGGTGGCTGTCACGATGCAGCAGGACTTCATTTCTGAGCACGAGGATGTTAAGGTGGGCTGTCATGTGTGTGTGTGTGTGTGAGAGAGAGAGAGAGAGAGAGAGAGTGTGGTTAACTGAAAGACTTCATATGTGCGTGTTTTTGTGTGGGTTGGTGTGTGCTGTGTAGAACTGTACACACTGTCAGGCACGCACACGTGTGCTACCGTCGTGTGTTCGTGTTTCCTTGTGTGTGGGGAGTTGACGTAAAGGACGTAAAGAGCGCTGCCAAGCGGTCTTGCATGTGTCATCTGAGTTTAGCATGCTTAAGCCATTCAAAAGGGTGGGAATGTTGCTTGCTTAAAATAATTTAACAGAGTTCAGGTCACACACAAGCGATGGTGTGAGTGAACAAGCATGATTTGTGTATGAGCTCTAACCTCTGTGTGTGCGTGTTCATACACACACATTACAAATTCATACAAAAACACTCATTAGCACACACACACACACACACATGCACATGCACACACACATGCACACACATTACTTACACACACACACACAAACACACACGCACGCACACACACAGGCAGAAACCCGGCGTGTAGAGATGCTACAGCATGGACCTGCCGATCGCATGCCCGTCATCACCTCTATCCACCTCACCAAGATCTTCCCGGCTTTAGGCAGATCCTCCCCAAAGGTAAGTTCAAAGTGCAGGTTTTCCCCACACGTGTGGTTGTTGTTGCAGTAGGGGTTGATTACAAACACACACACACACACACATACACACACACATACACACATACACACACAAACACACACACACACACACTCACACAAGTTAAAGCCACTAGCTCCTACAAATATGATCACTGCTTTTGGACAACTCAGCTTCTGTGTGCATTACTTGTGACTAGGGTTGGCCAAAACGTACATATACACCTCACGCGCGCACACACACACATTTTACCCTTGCACACACATGCACACATACATATGCACACATACATATACACACGCTGCCATGCTTGCTCTCTCCCCCCGTTTGCGCAGGTAGCTGTCAAAGACATGACCATCGCGATCGCCCAAGGGGAATGCATGGGGCTGTTGGGGTGAGTGTGTGCGGAGGGGTCCAGTGCAGAATGTAAAAGGTGTGGTCATAATGTTAATATTTGGGGATCGCAGGAGGCATGGTGACAGGCAGTAGACATCCAACAGGAAGTGCTCACTGTTTCCAAGCAGCCTTTGTTTCATACGTGACATGCACAAACACACACTTACACACACACACACACACACGCGCACACAAATACACGTACACAGATGTTCTTTTAAACGCTTACACATGTGCACACACAAAACACGCATATGCACACACACGCACACATGCACACCCACAAAATACACACACACAAATACACACGCTCGCTCACAGCCCCAATGGAGCAGGCAAAACCACCTCCATCAACATGCTGACTGGGCTCCTCGAGCCTTCTGGGGGAGATGCCATCATTGCAGGCTACAGCATACGCACAGACATGCATAAGATCCACACAATGATGGGGGTGTGCCCACAACACGATTTGACATGGTGAGGCTTAGAAAGTGCTCGTTGGTCTGATAATGTTGTACCTACATGAGATCACACACACTTTTTTTTTGTTGTGAAGAGGTGGAAAGCAATAGAATTGCCTTTGAATACGAGTGTTTTTTCTGTGGGTGCAAGGCTGCGGGCTTGCCTTGGATCACGCACACACACACACACACACACATACACACACACGCAAACATACACGCACACACACACCCAAACACACGCACAACACACACACAAACACAAACACACACACACACACAACACACAAACGCACATCTATGTCTTGATGCCGATCAACACGTATCACTATTCTGCGCCACCACGCTAGCTAGGTGTATCCATCAAGTACAACCTTAATTTCTTCCGTAGGTGCGAACAGACAATTATGTTCACCCAACACTGCTGTGTTCACACGCTCTCACAACACCACACGCATATGATACTGCACATGCTTAAACACCATACATCTTCACTCGACACTGCTATGCCCACGCCCTTACACCATACCCCACCCATCTGAAACTGCACACACTCTGACTCCACACATCCCCACCCAACACTGTCACGCCCACGCTCTCACGCCACACCTCTTCTCACCTGACACTACTATGCTCGCGCCCTCATACTACACCTTCTCTCACCCACCTAAAACTGCACACACTCTGACCCCACACATCCCCACCCAACACTGTCACGCCCACGCTTTCACGCCACACATCTTCTCACCCAATACTGCTATGCAGGGACGTGTTGACGGGACGGGAGCACCTCATGTTCTACGGACGGCTGAAGGGCCTGAGTGGTGAGTGGCAACTTATAGATTATGTTCTACGGACGGCTGAAGGGCCTGAGTGGTGAGTAGCAACTTATAAATTATGTCCTACGGACGGCTGAAGGGCCTGAGTGGGGAGTGAAGACTTATAGATTATATTCTACGGACGGCTGAAGGGCCTGAGTGGTGAGTAGCAACTTATAAATTTTACTATACGGACGGCTGAAGGGCCTGAGTGGGGAGTGGCAACTTATGGATGATGTTCTACGGACGGCTGAAGGGCCTGAATGGTGAGTAGCAACTTATAAGTTATGTCCTGCGGACGGCTGAAGGGCCTGAGTGGGGAGTAGCAACTTATAAATTATGTTCTACGAACGGCTGAAGGGCCTGAGTGGTGAGTGGCAACTTATAAGTTATGTCCTGCGGACGGCTGAAGGGCCTGAGTGGGGAGTAGCATCTTATAGAATATGTTCTACAAGCGACTGAAGGGCCTGAGTGGTGAGTGGCAACTCATGGATTATGTTCTACAGGCGGCTGAAGGGCCTGAGTGGGGAGTGGCAATTCATAGAAAGGTTGCACAGAGAACGCTATGTTGTAGACAGTGACGCCACTCCTTGCACCATTAAGGACCAGCAAGAGAGGAGCTTGTGAATTAGGAGGAGGTATGAGGAGTTAGTTCCATGGGCTATACCACAATTTGCATTAAACACGGTAGAAAAGCCGCTTAAGTATCAAGCACGTTTAAATGTGTCTAGCACGTTTGCGCAGCATAAGTAAGCACATTTGCGCAGCATAAGTAAGCACATTTGCGCAGCATAAGTAAGCACATTTGCGCAGCATAAGTAAGCACATTTGCGCAGCATAAGTAAGCACATTTGCGCAGCATAAGTAAGCACATTTTGCGCAGCATAAGTAAGCGCATTTGAGCAGCATAAGTAAGCGCATTTGAGCAGCATGAGTAAGCACATGCCCACACATGTCTGCTCGGCATGTTTCTGTCTGTGTACTACGCAAAGGCAAGAATGTCGTCTGTCATGCAAAGGCAGGGGTGTTGCATGATATTGTGTTGCATGATAATGTGTTGCATGATATTGCAAGAGTGCTGCATGATATTGCAGCATGATATGCAAGAGTGCTGCATGCTATTGCAGCATACAGCGCGTGTTCAGGTGCAAGCACATGCAAGTAGACACCTACTGATGCGCACATACATGCACAAACAAACTCACATGCAAGCACTTACAAGTGCCCGCATATACGTGCACTCACATGTGCGCATGCACACAGGCTCTTTTTCACAGGCTCTTTTCCACAGACAAATCGCTGGGGCTGCAGGAAGGTCCTGCACACCGTGGATTTGAATGGCACGGCGCGCAAATGAAAGTTGCTTGGCTTACTATAACTATGTACACACACGCACACACAAACGCACACAAACACGCACGCAGATACACGCGCACATACACACACACATGCACACACGCACACAAACACACGCATTTCCGTAGGCAAAGCGCTCGAGGAGGCCGTAGAGGAGGGCCTGCACTCTGTGGCCTTGCATGGCCTCGTAGGCAACAAATTGGCAGGAGAATACTCGGGGGGTATGCGCAGGCGCCTGAGTGTGGGCATGGCCTTCATGGGCAGGCCCAAAGTGGTGTACCTGGATGAGCCTTCCACGTGAGTGTGTCGAGGAGTGCAGGGGCCAATCGATTAGGGTGGGGTGGTGTTGTGGCATGGAGCAGGAGGTTAAGTATTCTGCACGGCCTTCATTGGTAGACCAAAACTGGTAGACCCAAACTGGTTTGTGTGGGCAAACCCTCCTGTGAGTTGGATGAGGCGTCCAAGGATGAAGAGCCTGGTAGGAAGGTGGGAGCTGAGCCGTCAAAGGTGGGAACCGTAGGAATTAGAAGTGAACATCGCACCTGGGGGGTGGAGATGCCCAGACAAACGTGCAAAAAATGCGTGCAGTTGAGTGTGCGGGGACCGACCGGAAGGGGAGCTGCAACGTTAGAAGTGTTGTGTTCTGTTGCAGCTAACTGGATGAGGTTGACTCAGTTCAAGGTTGAAGGTTGATGACTTTCAATTGGATCGATGATGAAGATCCTTTCTGGTGCTGTGACCAGCCCTCGTCAGGAATCAGCTTGAGGCCAAGCCTGGTATCCCCTTGGTCCCTACTGATTTTGTTTGTGTTGTTGAGGACCAAGTGCTTTCCTTTTGCTTTGTTCAAACCAGGGCTGCCTAGCAACTTATGTGTCCTGACCAGTGCTGGCCTGAATGGGCTGACCTTGAACTCAGGGGGGTACGGTTTTCGGTTTCCTTTCTTTGAAAGGAGGTGGAGGGTGCTGTGTTGCAGCCGATCAGAATGCTGCATGTGGTGTGCGTGGTGTATGTGGTGTACGTGGCACTCACTCCACACGTTGCACAGCATTGCAGTATGTGATGTCTTGCGTTACGCAGGTTTGCAGCACGCGAATTTGCAGCACGCAGGTTTGCAGCACAGGTCGTGTAAGAGTGGTCTACATCGTGGTCTGACCCTCGTGACTTTGTGGACATGAACTGAGCATGGCTGGGCTGGAAATCAGGCAGCAGCAGCATTGATGCATGGTCTGGGTGCAAGCAAGCTATTCAATCATCCCAGTGGCCTGCATCTAAATAACGTGCTTTTACAATTCGAACATGGGAGGGGTGCAGCCTTTACTGTACTCTACACAACACACACAAGCATAAACACACACACTCCTACACACACACACACACACACACACACACACACACACGCGCACACACTTACATTCACACAAGCGCAAACACTCACAACTCAACAAAAACACGGCTATACAGCGGCTTGGATCCTATGAGCCGCCGGCAGTTATGGAGTGTAGTGCGGGCGCACAAGAGCACCTGCGCCATCATCCTGACCACGCACTCGATGCAGGTGGGGTATGCTGCTATTTGCCTGTACATAGATGATACGCACTTGATGCAGGCAGGGTGGTGCCCTCTGCGTGCGTGTGGGTGGTTGGGGGTCATGCGGCTGCAGGGTGGGTTGGTTGGTGGGCATATTTGTGTGGATGGTTGGAAAAGTCATGCAACCGCAGGGTGGGTCAGTGAGCGCATTTGTGTAAGAGCCTGATTGTCCTTACTTTATGGAAAAATGAAACACTGTGCAGGCAGTGAAAACCACAATGTAAAACGCACTTAAACATGTGCATTGCTTCCATATCTTGCTACCCACGCATTCCTCACGTGCTCTCTGTATACGTCGCTCTTTCACTCATCTTCCAATACTCACACACACGTACTCCCTGCAGGAAGCTGAGCTGCTGTGTGACCGCATCGGCATCTTTGTCGATGGCCAACTTGTGTGCTTGGACACCCCTCACAAGATCACATCTGGGTTTGCAGGTGCGCACATAACACAATGTGTGGCATGTGTTGCAAACACATACATGCGCATAAGTGATTTGTACCTTGTAAGTAGTTTTTTAGTTTGCAAGCTGGCACACACGGCATGCGCATCATGACTTGGCTCGCATGAATGCAAGCAAAAGGATCGAAAAGGTGATTTCTACAAGCGTGGAAAGCTCCTGGTTATACCTATGATTGTAAAACCTAAAGCTGTAAAAGCATTGTAGTTAGTTTACAATTGGCCCTAGTACCAGCGATGCCCCTCATCCTTTGGTATGAGGGGTGCTCATCACCGTCTGTGTATCCTTTCTGTTTTATGGTTAATCACTCGTCGTCCATTTGTTCACATAGTGTACCTACATGCAAGCAAAGAGTATATCTTAAATCTTAAATGTACATCTCAAAAGTATTAATATTAATTGTACATCCCACCTTCATGCATCGTTTTTAACACCCATGCGTTGCACAGGTTTCTTGGTACTCACCATCACCGTCCATAAAGACCAAGAGCCTCAAGCTAGGAAGCTGGCTGAGTCTCTGACCCCTTCAGCCCACCTATCTTATGCACTAGGTGGCACGCTCAAGTACGAGCTGCCCAAAGACCAGGTGGGGGGTGTGTGTGACAGTTTTGATTCAGGTCCTGGGTTTGATTTGGTATGCAAGAACCTGGCGTGTGTGTTTGTATGTGTTGGTGGATGGGAGTGTGTGTGTTTGTGTGTGTCGGTAAATGGGAGGGGGTGGGTCTATGTGTGTATGTGTGTGTGTTTTTCCTCACCCTTCTTTTCTTACGTGCTGTGTAGCATGCTCAGTAAAAGCTGCACAAAAACCAGATACGTTTGTAAGAAACTTGGGGAGGGATCACAGATTCGTAAAAGCATCATTGTGAACCAGGCTGCGTACACGACAGGATCCAAGCAATGCAACATAAGCTACCTGGAAGCTGCGGTTGTGTGTATGTATGTGTGTGTTCAGTAGAAAAAAGGTGTGCCATTGAGATGCGTCTGTGTAGTCATTATTGTCATCACACATGCATGCCTATGTACTCTCTCTCTCTCTCTCTCTCTCTCTCTCTCTCTCACTCGCAAACACACACATGCACATGCGCACATACACGTACACACACATGTGAGCAGGTGAACTTGAGCAGTGTGTTCAAGGCTGTACATGCCGCCAAGCAGGCTGGGCTCCAGATGGAGGACTGGGCGGTCACCAGTGCCACTCTGGAAGAAGTGTTCATTCGTCTGGCAAGGGTCACAGATGATACACACTTGGTGTGAGATCTGTTGTGTGACTGGTCGTGCGCAAGCACCGGGGCTTTTTTGTGTGTGTGTATGTGTGTGTGTGCGTGTGTGTGTGCACGTGTGTGCGTGTGTGTGTGCGTGTGTGTGTGCGCGTGTGTGCGTGTGTGTGCGTGTGTGTGTATGTGCGGGGGAAGGTTGAAGTGCCTTTTAGCCCTCCATTCTGCCAAAACAAAGCATATGTGCTATTTTATGCTTTACCCCACAGATTGAGGAGTGGATGAAAACATGAAAACACTGTCGCTCACTTATGTATTTAACCTCCTTTTCACCTTCCCTATTTTTGTGTGTCATGTGCTCCCTGTGATTCCTCTCGTGCCCCCATTCATTTTCTCACCGGTACAATGCATGCTGATTTGATCCACGCCACTTTAGTTTTGATGATTTGTACGTGTGCCATCCTCCTCGTCATGCACAAAGCTGGCGCCCGATTCTTGCTAGATGATGCCTGCACCTTATAATTTGTTTGTCTGCACACCTGGCGTTCATCCCAAGGCTAAGGGTTTTGCTGCCAGGCACGTCGGTGACAAATAACCCCGGGATCTGACTTTTCACCTTCTAACTACCGAGTGCGATTCTTAACGACTTTGTTGCTGAATGGACAACAGAGCCGCTGAAAGCCACATTTTGGCTACTATGTACTATTAATAGGCATTGTACAGGTAACTCTTGCATCTCACGCAGGCGTTCTATTAACTGTATTGTGTGGTGCTAGTCCGGCACGACGCACGTCCATTGTAGGCAGGTGATGAACACTTTGTTAGAAGTGATGCTTATGCTGAACGTGATGATGCTCTTCTTTCTAATGCACTTGTTATTAAATTATGTAATTTGGCATTTATTTCTTAAATTTGTTCCATTTGAGTCTGCTCTCATGTTCATTGTAACCTCCAAGCTGACGAGCACTCTTCGCCAAAGGTGACAAGCACTCTTCTCCATCAGCATCACTATTTTACAGATACTTACAACTCCCTCTCGAAAAAAGAGGAAATACTATGTGGGTGATAGTCCACTTTCCAAAGCCTTCATTTTTTTTTTTTTGGGTGGTGTTACAGCTACGGCCCCCAGCAGGGACCTGACAGACAACAAAAAAAAAAGAGGAGGGAGGGCTCAAGCAGAGGAGAAAGCAAAAGGAAGCTGCTCAAGGAGACCCAGAACCAAAGAAAGGAAACCAGGAAAAAGAAAAATACCCAAGTAGAGTACAGAGTTGAGGGAGCGCAGGACAGAAGACGCAGAAGAAAACCAGGAGGATGGAAGGAGACGCCAAACACACGAAAACGGGGGGGAGACGCACATAGTTGCAGTTGTTGAGACAAGAGCGGCAAGCATATAAGCATGGCAAAGAGAGGCTAACACGGCCGAAGAACCCTGTTGACGGGCGGCTACTAACGGCTAACCTAG
>Ga0307947_1000415_pt1 | contig 29654 bp, 33 predicted proteins | sample OrgLakmetagen232_FD_201840 | JGI IMG/M metagenome (GOLD analysis project Ga0307947, IMG submission 201840) | Saline water microbial communities from Organic Lake, Antarctica - #232 | ecosystem: Environmental > Aquatic > Non-marine Saline and Alkaline > Saline | place: Antarctica: Organic Lake...
GAACCTCCTGTGCTGATCTGCGCAGCTTTCCTTGTTTCCTCTACCTGCCCTATGATCCAGCAATTTTTTGACCAACCATGAACTTTCTTCACCTGCCCCCTCCTCTTAAACGCTCCGTGTCTCTCGCCTCAGCTGTCAAAAGGCCAACTACTGTAACCCATATATCCTCGTACCATATTTTTATATTTATGTTCACATCATGCAACGGTCAAGCACTCCAGTCTCTGTCAGACGGCTACTCTTTCCCCCCAGTTTTTTTCCTTGCCTCACCTTCGTTGAAGAGGCACGTACTCTGTTGAACGTACCTCAGCCCGTCAGCTGATGCTCCTCTAATTCCTTTCTCCCCTTGCAATCAGCAATGGGTCACGCACCGTTCATTTCCTCATCCTCAAACCACCATGCGACACAATATTACCAGAGGGTAATACAATACAATATTACAAGAGGGTAATACAACATTACACAATACTACCAGAGGGTAATACAATACAATATTAACTGAGGCCCAAAATGGGCAAATTTTTATATGCTCTTTGGCTTATACGCCCCCAAATTGGCAAGCTCCAAATTTTATATAATATAAATCTGTCCATAGATGTAAAATTTGGAGCTTGCCAATTTTGGCGCGTGTGCTTAATTTGCTGTGGCGTGCAGGCCATTTATTACCACAAATTGTTCATACCAACTCACCCACTGCACCAATCTGGAATATTTTTAATGGTGTAGAATTCTTATTGGAAAAGAATATCATTGCAACAAAAATGAAAGAAAACGGCTGAGTGGTTGGTGATATTTGAGGATTTGAGCCATTTTCCCATGGAAATCACCAGATTAGGGCTTAAATGCACCATGTGTGCTTAATCCAGTCTATCTCAGCACGCAAAGCGACCCACATAAAACTGGGCACACGCTCGGGTAGCTCTCAATGTCAGCTACACTTCGGTACTAAAATGGTGTCGATCGGATGAAGTTGCTGTGAGTGGCTGCCTTCTGAATGCAAAAATGCACATTTTCAGGCATTTCCTCCGTTAGCCCCCTCTGGGACAATCCCCCTCAGAAATGGCTGTTGGCACTGTTGAAAAGGATGGTGGGGGTCAGAGACACCACGCCTTCATGGTGTGTCATGCGAGAGTGTGGATTAGAACCCCTACAGTTCAATTGGTTTCGCACGGCATTGCGGCTATACAATTCTTTGACTAAATCTGGTCTTACATGCTGACATGCAGCTGAGTACACGATTTAATGATTGCTGGTCAGCCCATATTCTTTCTACCATGGATAATCAGGCACAATCGAATATCTTCCAACAAAAGCTGCAAAACTGTGAATTCATTGATCTCAGCCGTTTTGTCGTAGACCTCAGGGAAAGACACCTGGAGTACTGGACACCTTATTCTGACACGCATGCGAGAGAACACAAAAGCAAACACTCTTCTTATCACCAATGGCGTGCTCTAGCTACCTACAAAAAGGGCTCTGGTCACTCATTCGCCATACATCCTTCCCAAATACATGTTTCTCGACCTGCCTCGTGATGTCATCGGTAGTACAGCTTGTTTCAGACTTTGTGTTCACACCCTACGTTTTGAGACAGTGACAAGGAATCAAAGTAATCGACCTTCTGTGACCAGTGTGATACTGATGATGTCCAAGATGAACAGCATGTTCTTTTCCACTGCGCCAAGTATACCCACATGATTTCTCTCTGCAGAAATATGCATCTCTGTTTCCCCCAACAGGAGCCCATGATGTGATTACTTTCTTAAGCCAGCTTTATTTTTTCCTCTAATGAACTAACTGCGTTTTATGAGCAGGCTGGCAGTCCCTGTGACCTCTACAATTTAATTTTGATAGATCAAGGGGAGATAGCAAACTCCCTACTACGTGAGAAATGAAGGGAAATTTAAAGAAGAAGGGCAGCAAGAGAGGCTGGTTGGACAGGAACAAGGAGGCACGGGGGGAGGGTTTTAAGGGGAAAAGTTGGATCCAAAGAAAGCAGAGGAAGTTGCCAGAGGTGGTTGACAGAGGACTGATAAGGGGGAGTTTTTGAAATGTTCCGAGAGGATGCGCACCCCAGCTGGCAGTTCTTAAGCTTAGCACCCAGAGGTTGCTTTGAGCACCCAAGCTTGAAAGCTGCCTATAGGGGTGCACGTGTCTAATTGCCCGCGGCGTGAACCCAACATTCCACCACCAATACAGGTCACACCTCACCACCAACTGACCCAATTTGTGTCATTTTTATGTAAATAGTCTACATTTCACTAAAGAATATAATTGCAACAAAAATGGGGCAAAACGGAGCAGTTGTTGGCCAGGTACCCTATTTTGGCTTATTTCCCTTGGGAAATATCAGCATGAGGAATGCCAAAAAGGGTGGAATACCTAGATCCACCAAATCCGGTTTTTAGCGTGTCAAGCGATTCCTGATCATAAAGTAAGTACTCCTGTTGTGTTTTGAGGTGAAAGAGGCCCAGAGTGTGGTGGCTCAATACGTAAACATTCAGTGCCAAAATTTGAACTGGATTTCTGCCCAGACCACTGGGGTAGTCCATTTGGCCTCAAACTTCATGAAACATTTAGTTATGCTATTTAAATACGATTTGCATTGAAATAGGAACATTTTCAGGACTTTTCCTCTGTCGACCCCCTCTGGGAAGTTGCGCGAGGAAGACTGGTAGACAGAGTGGTAGAGCAAAACAGAGGGCCAACTGAAAAAAACTGAGGCCTAGATACCTACACAATTAAAAGAGCAACCAGACACGAAGGCAAGAGAAGCTAGGAGCCAGCCAGGATTTATATAACTTTTTGCGGTGGTGGATTTTTACAGTGCTCCTTATGTATGAAAGGTGCCGCTCTTCATGCTTGGCGTTTGGTAGTTGGGATTCTCCTCAGACTAAGGCAGGCACGGTGGGAGCGGTGTTATGCTGAGGTATTGCAAGCAGTGTTTGCTTAGCAGACCTTTCTATAGGCTTGCACTGAGTGACTGTGTGGTGGAGAGCACGGCAGTGCTGTAGGGCTGGCTATGAGACTCGGTAGTTTTTGTGGATTGGCAGTGGCCGAGATGGATGGTCATCCCTGGTAGACCCTTAGCTTAGCTTAGCTCTGCAGTGTCTGTGCCTGGTGCTCTTGCTTGTTTGAGGCTGGTTTTGAGGCTGGTACTCCAGTCTCTTTGTGACTTCTTTCCTCCTTCTGGTATTCTGTTGGACCTCTCAGACTGGCCTTTTTTGTCTGCTGGTAAAGGAGTTTCACGGTACTCGGTACCAAAGTGGCTTTCTTTTCCTTAATCGATGTGGGGAGTGATTTTTACTGCCTGCGTAGTTTTTCTTTTCTTTTCTTATGTGCAAAGTACATTTTCACTGGTGACGCTTAATTGACAAGCAACAGCCATTTAAAAGTCAAGCACTGAAAAAGAAATGCAAGAGACGTATCGTTCTTGTAGTTGTGTCATTTTCACAAATTTCTACCAGTTCAACCTGTTCCTATAGTATATCAGCAGACTACAAACAAGTATACGTCGTGTCCTGGGCTTTTCCTTTGTGTAGTACTGGAAGAATGCAAAGTCAGGCCCCACTGCAAGCAGATATGAGCTTGCTTATTTTATGAGTCAGCCAAATTCCACGACCCCTTAGCTACTACGTGACAACTTTCAGTTCACACATCACAAATAATTTGCCATTGAACAGGAGCTCTTCTACATCCTCTGCTGACTCAACATTCTCAGAAAAGAACTATCTGAATCCCCAACCGTTCTTATTCTTAAACCAGTGACGCCAGCCCGTACCACGGATGATACAACTGCCATCTTCTTGCTGGTAGCTGAAAAGAAAAGTGGCTTTGACACCTTGAGGCACAGGGAGCGGGCCGTGGCTGGCAGGGATAAGGAAAGCACCAAGCATTTTAGAGGGCATGAACAGCTGCAGACTCAATTTCCAGTAGAAGCCTCCGTGGTATGAGATGGGGGAGTAAATGCCACTGACATTACCGCTCTGCGTTGCCTTCTCTACTAAACCCACTACCTCACTTTTTAAAAACCCATGCGTAATCATACAGCGCTCATTAGCATCATCAATAAGTCCACCACGTCTAGCAGGAGCAACCCATGCAGCAGGAAAATCCCCTCCCAAGTTTTTTACCCCTCCATCAACCATCAGGGCAAGGGATAGCAGAGAAAAATTGGAATAAGCAGCAGCAAACCATCCGAGCTTGGGAAGCTGGAACGTCAAAAAAGAGCATGACAGCTGCTTCAACCGGAGCAGTGAGCTCAACTCTCGTTTCTCAACCTCAGCAAGGGTTTTTCCATCACACCACAAAGTAACCAACACGGCCACGTCGTTCTCGTTGTATACTGCTAGATCATCCAGTCCGGCCCATACTTTGACCGCAGGAAGCTCAAGACCCTTGAAGGATTGCAGGCACACATTAACAACAATGACTTTGTGCACATCATGATACTGATGAAGCAGCCACTTGCTGCAAATGCCTAGCAGCACCTCATCACACGTGTTTGCAGACAACCAGCAATTCAGGTCTGACACCAGCAAATGACACAGCAGCTCCGGATCGTCTGCGCCGCCCTTCTTTCCATCAGCTACAAACCAAGATGCCAGCAATTGCACCCTGGATTCACTGGCACTGGCTTTTTGTGCAAAAAGCTTGACTGCAGCCAGGCTTAGGCAAGTGAAGCAAGAGAGCAACTAATCTGTTCTGGCGGCAGGCTCGCTGAAAGAGAAAGACAACCACCGCAAACACGTGCCTGTCACCTTGCCAAAGGAGGGCAGACTGCGGACAGCTTCTGGCAGGTCTAAAGTATGTCCAGGGCAGCTATGCCAGCTTCCACGTCTTCTTCATCCTGAACCTGGAGCTTGATGACCTGAACGACGCACAAAGACGCAAAGTGAGGGTCGATGTTTCCAAGGCACATTTGTAGTCTTTTGCAATGAGGAAACAAGGGTAGGATCTGGTGCTTCGCGAATTCCCTAATTCAAAATAGAAGTCTCTATAGAGTCAGCATATTAATTCACCTGAATGTCCTCGCAATCCAGTGCCTCTCTGAAAAACGTGCTGCGAGGGACAGCAATAGCCCAGACACAGGCACGGGGGCCCCGTGTATACTGCCGTCACCTGTACGGTGCACACAAGCCCAATGATAATACAACCATGCAGTTGGTTCAAGCAACATGCAGTTTTGGAATACACCATCCACAAAGCAGACTCGTGTGTCATGAAATGTCTTTGTGATGTCATTTACCGTTAGCCGAGCCAACGGTGCAGGCCTGGTGTTAAATCATGTGAAAAAACAGTGATTAATTATAATTTTATTGATCATCGGGGCGAAATTGAGTGTATTTGACTCTACAAGTTTATCAATGAGGCTGCTCAACTGCTTGAAATCGTTCCTTTTCGCATTTTGGCTCGCATGTTTGCAAGAGGATCAGCTGTGCCTAGACAGACATGTGTGTCGATTTACAAATCATGACGCATGGTGCACATACCCTGCTAGGAACATTTATTCATTGCGGGCCTCCATCGACCCCCTCTGTGTTCCATTTTGTTGCAACAGGCAGAGTGTTCATGACTGCAAACTTAGCAAGTTGCAAGTTATTACTTTGGCTAAAAGTTTTAGTCATCCCCAGTAATAGGCAACCAAAACACGACAATGTAATCGGATTTCAAGATCCATCTACTTGTCTCCATGGATGTATGCAGCGAACGGCTGGTTAGTATATAGACTCTCACAGAAGCACCAACGTGCCCTCAATTTTCCAAGCAAGTAGTTTTGCCAAAGCGCTTACCTCCTTATCAATATGCAAGTATACACAGGCAAAAAGTGCTGTTGCAAGTGCACTGGAATCACCAATTGACGGACGAGCTGTAGTCCAGGCTACTTGCTTATCATGTGTAGTAAACAAGTTTTGAGTGCTCGTTAGCAATCGAATGTGTTCCGGCCTAGTAGTACAGATTACTCGGTTATCGGTAGCATCTTGCACTTCTTATGGGCTTGACAGTTTAGGGAAAAAGGAAGAAAGAAAAAAAGAAAAAACTATGCAGGCAGTGAAAGCCAGCCACTCCCCACATTAACCAAGGATAAGGAGCCATTTTGGTACCAAGTACCGCAAAGCTCCTCCACCGCGAAAAGCAAAATTCATTCAATGGGGATCAGGAGGGTTGCAGGCATGGCCTGAAACCAGCTCCTGATGAGAGTTGATAACAGTACTGGAAAGTGCACGTCTGGTATGGACAAGTTTAGCAGCTAAGTTCATCACAGAGGGCAATTTATTTAATTTATTACATAGATCACGCGTAACCAACCGCAACTCAAATTTTCAACAGCTTGCTAAAGACAAGAAACTGAATTTACACCAGTGGGAGGTTAACGTGATTGAGTCTAAATTTTGTGAAGACACTAGGCCTGATCCCCAACTCCAAAAAGCAAAAGCACAGCACAGCATCCTTATTGCCAACCTAAACAGACAAGGATATAGGGAAGTCAAGCTTCACGTGATCCTCGTTGGAGCTATGGGAACTATCTACAAAGACTATACAGATAAACCTCTGGCATGTCACGACGAATCATGGTACCAGCTTAAGCATGGATTGCAAGTATGAGCCATATGTTGTGGAACAGCGTGGTTGTTGATGGGTTCAAAGGTGGTAGGCTTTCGGTTCCTTCCTCCCTTCTCCGCTTCTACCCGGCCCGCTGTGCTGGGATTCCCCCCTGCTGCTGCTGCATATGCTCCTGCTGTGGAAGAGGTCACGCTGGACGTCCGTGTCCGGCCAAAAGCTTCCCCATAAAGGTGTGTTTAACGTCTCCTCCCTCTCGACGTGAGAGAAGGAAGCGACGGCTTAAGCAACGCCCCGAGGTGATGGTTATCAGACTTGCAGTCTGAGAAAAGAGCGAGTTTGTTACAAGAGGACCATCTAAACTGGCCAAACAACCAGTTAACCGTAAAACCGTTGCTCACATTATAAATCCAGGGGAAATCACACAATCGTCCAAGCCACTGATTAGCATGACAGGCAGATCTTAATCTGAATTATCATCAAGAATCTGAATTATCATCAAGATTTAAAAACTGACACACAAACTGAATGAACACTCCATCAGACATACATCTACACTCGTAAAAACAAGATCGCACTGCAATATAACTAAGCAACAACAGTCAAGGTGTGGGTCTGGGTGCCACGGCACACAACTCCCCTGACTCACACTATTTTTGTTTCTTTCGTGTGTTTTTGCGGTGGGGGGTTGCCTGGTGCGGGCACCTAAGTAACCCCCTCCCTTAATCAAGCTGGCTGTGTCATCACTACCAGCGGAGTCTTTTCTTTTCTTTACTTGGTTGTTGAGATCATGGATTTTCTTGTTCCAGATTGAACCATTGTGAGCATTTTGTTCCAGATAGCATTGAAAGCCGTATTGTGTAGATCCAGACTAAACATTTTGTCTGAGGGAGATAGACCAGGAGCACTTCAGCAGCACCGCCAGCCGCAATGAGCCATTAGTAGATCCACCGTGACCTTGCCCAGACAGCACCGACCCAAAGATCTCAGCACTCTTCATCGAGTCATCCACTGCATCGAGGTCAAGTACTGGGACAATAGACCGCAGAGCCAGCTGAGCGCCGTGCAGGAGCAGCAAAAACGGCCTCTGCTCCATCCTTCAAGGAGCATCCATTACCCTCCTTACCATCCTTTTGGGAGTGGATGGCACCATCTACAACAACCACACGCTGGAGCCTTTTATGAAACTGATTCTTAATTCTCAAAGAGTTAAGAAACTTGCGCTAAGCTTCATGTTCATTCTGTCAAGTACGCTGCCCAACTTGTCCAGCCAGCATACCAGACGCGCCCTTTCCAGCACTACTATCAATACTCATCAGGAGACGGTTTCAGGTCAAGCCTGCAACCCTCCAGATCCTTATTGATCTGTTTCTTTCTTTTTAGTGGAGGAGACCCGGTGCCAAAGCGGCTCCTTTTTCTTACTTAATGTGGGGAGTGGTTATTCACTACCTGCGTAGTTTTTTCTTCTCCCCTACCTGGGACCTGTGTGATGCTGGTGATATCCAAAATGGGCAGCATGTTCTTTTCCACTGCGCCAATCCCCACGTGATTTCTTTCTGCAGGAAATATGCATCGCTGTTTCTCCCAACCTAGCAGTCGCACGTTTTGAATGATGGCTTCATCTGTAACTCTGTTTTCCCTAACAGGAGCCCACAATATGTCTACTTCCTTAAGCCAGAACAATAACAAGCTTTATATTTTTCCTCCTCCATGAGAATTTGCTTTGAATGAGCAGGCTAGCAGTCGCAATTCAATATGAGTGCTCGCCCCTTACGGCAGTAACAGCAAGAAAAATAACGCAGCTAGTGTGAACATGACGTAGATGGACCCGGAAAGGATGTTTTGTGTTCTGCACCACTCAACTGATGCAGCCACACTTTGGATCTAGCCGCACAACATCCCACTTCTATAAGCACATTAAACTTCGTAATTGATATCGCAGTAATACCATTGCCCCATCCTCGTTCTCTATCACAGTCACACATCACAGTCAAACATCCTTCAAAAGTTACTCCTCCTCCTCCATTCCCTCTCCCTGCCCCTCTTCGCCCTGTTCTGCCTCTGGATTCTCCGTCACAACTTCTCGGACGTTGAACGCGATGGGCACGTAGTCTGCGTCGCTCAAGCTGTCCCTGAGAGCTCGCAGAAACTGCAGCTGCAGCTCTACAGTGGCCTGTGGTGGAATAAAAGTGAAAAGAGAGGTAAAAATAAATGTATTGATGGTGGTCGTGAAAAAATGCAAGTGTGCAGTATAACAACAAAGATATAACTACCTGGCTCTGTTTACGAGAGATATCATGCACAAGCGACGGAAATACCTCGAGCTTCAATAAGTCTAGTACCCACGGGCTAGTTCATCTTATTTAATCACATTTGTGTAAAGGGACAGAAGCTAACTACATTTGCTCTGCTTTTCTGCTGCAGGCACAGCTTTACAACACAAGTAATAGCTTGCATGAAAGGTTCTTGCGATGCCATGACAGCCTTTTGTATAACGCTGTGAGCTCGTGCTCCTTCTGCCCCAGATAAAATCAGTGCTGCACAACACGAATTTCGCTCATTACACCCCTTCTCACCCATGTGCGCTGCATACAGTTTGCAGTTTTCTGCTGCGTCAAGCAAGATTGTACTGCAAAGATCTTGCTGCTCCCTGCATTATGCAATGGCAGAGTCCATCACAGTGCTGCAAAAGGCACACCAGGACACATGCATGGCTGCTGTTGCACACGGTCGCAGGCAAAGAGAAGGTTGCACGCACAAAGTGCACGCATGCTCCCTTTTAACAAAGCAACCGGCATTTGGCTTTCCGGGGGAGATCACCAGGATGATACGATGGGACACAGCTGTGCAAACCTTAACTAGGAAAAACCTCACCTAGGTTGTGGCCAAGGGGCTCACTGGACCAGCAGCCTACAGCATCCTGATCAGCAATTGCTTTGTATTAAACAGCTATGTAGCACACAGAGCAGCTCAGGCTCACCTTGTACTTGATCAGCAATTGCTTTGTATTACGCTGCTATGTAGCACACAAGAGCAGCTGAGGCTCACCTTGTACTGCACCACGTGACCGACCGGAAGCCCGGCGTGGCCTGGCTTTGCACTCAGGGCCAGCATGCCCAGCAAATTGCACATCTCGTGGCGTGCCGGCTCATCACGCACAAAGCGTGGCAAAGTCGCGTCATACCACCTGAAGTGTGTGCGTGTGTGTTTGTGTGTGTGTGCGTTTGTGTGTGTGCGTGTGTGCGTTTGTGTTTGTATGTGCTTATTGTAGCGCATGCCTGAGTGTCGTGCTGCTCAATATTCTACGCTGAACCACGCAGATCCACACACAGAAACATACACACACATGCTACCAGCACATACACACGCAAGCACACGCATGCACACAAATGCTACCAGCCAGGCTTGCAAGCAATTGAAACCGCCTCTTGCTGTAACACCTATACGACGCACTCTGCATCCAGGACAAGCACACACACCACACACACACCCTTACAAGCGTAGCCATACTCACATACACGCAAACACACATACACACAGGTGTGCTATTCCACACAAATACAGACACTCTCCTAGCCTATGCGCATGACGCCCTCTGTGCCTACCTGCAGCAAGCCCATACACAAGTACATAAAAACACATACAGGCACTCACACACGCACCTTTCCCCGAACCCTACAAGCATGACGCCCTCAGTGCCTCCCTGCAGCCAGCCCATACTGTGCAAGGCCAGCACCTCCTCAGGGCTCTCCATGTAACGCCGCGCAGAGGAGATGTCCAAGCGGAAGTGGGGGTCTTCGTACATGCACCAAGACAGCCACTGCTTGCCGATGACCTGACGGGCAATAAAGAGGGGAGGAGCAGTGCGTTTGTGTTTGTGTGTGTATGAGTGTGCAAGCGCATCCATGCAAAAATGTTGGCATTTCAAACTTAAGCAGTGTGCGTGCTCAACGCGTGGGGTATACGTGCTCAACGCGTAAGGTATAGCACTCTCTCTGTAATGTGCGGCTACTGGGCAGATTAACAAACTGGATGAGCCTGTCGAGGCTCAAAGCAATGGCATAGTAGGCATCCAAATAATCAATCAGCATAAGCACACACGCACACGTTCTTAAACACACATTCTAACATATGTGCACACAAGCCGCAGGGGACATTTATAAATGCACTGACCGGAGGGCGTAAAAGCCATGGTCTGGAAATGAACAACATCTTGCATCAGCAGTCTAATAAAGACGTGTGCACGTTCAGCTAGGCTAACATTCCATGGCAAGGATCAGCAACATACACTCTGCACAAGCGCCTCATGCATGTAGGACACTCACAGGTGAGTTTTCAGAGCAGTCCAAGCCCACAGTTTGGCGCATCGTCTCATCCGGCATCAGCGTGATGAAGGAACTGCCCTCGCGAACAGTGATGGCCTGTTGATAGCAGTGAGTGCCTTATTACTATCAAATTATATGAATGCAGTTAGTACTTTCAGGCATGGGTGTGATGAAGACACTGCCCTTACGTACAGTGGTGACCTGCTGACGGTGGTGAACGCCTCTTTATATTTAAAAACGCAGTCTGTCTGTAGGCATTGGTGTGATGAATTGGGCACTGCCCTCACCCCTACGGCGGTGATCTGTCGATGGTAGTTACACAATGCAAACTAGCGCACTGTATCTTCTGGCTTTGTTTGGGTGTGATCAAGGCACTGCCCTCTAAGACCTTAAAGGCCAACTGCGACAGCTTTTAATAGCCAGGGTCTTGAAACGGTCAAAACACTGCCCAAGGTACTTCAAGGAATGGTCGGATTTCGGATTTCGGATTTGGAAATTCGGGCCATTTCCCCCTTCACCAACACCATGCATGACCAACACCTTCAACACCGCAACAGGCTTCTCACCACCGAAAGAGCCACAACGTCAGTGATCAAACTCGTAAAATCATGTCAAAATGCCTCCACAATCCCAGGGGAGGACTAATTTGACCCTGCAAACTGGTCGAGCCTTTGTGATAGATTGCATGGCAGCGCAACTTTGGCCCTCTGACATCATTATTGCTAGACAGGTACAACGTATCCTGTCCATTTTTATGTCCATTATGTCCATCATTCTTAATTCCCTTATTATTACATCATCATTGCTGGACAGGTAAAATGTTTCCAGTCCATCCTTGAAATGACTGATTGTTAATATGAGAAGCGGTTTCCACTTCCAGCTTCTTCTGTTCCCCCACACACCTGCTCCGGCAGGGCAACTAGGCGCTCCACCGGCACAAAGCTTTCCTCTGGGTTTGGCTGCAAGGCATAAGACGCAGAGCAAACAGCATACTAAATATGGTGTAGCACAGTGCAGCCTCTCACGTGTGCCAATGCTCGAATGAAGATGACATTGCGTGTCGAAAACCTTATAACCAGAGGAGGCTGTAAGGAACGGTGAACGACAACTCGCAGAGTTAAGGCACCCAACAACTAAGGGCTGAGTCAAAACAGAGAAGCACAGCAGACTAACTTCTGCCACTGCTCCAAAAAGGACATGCGTGCTTCCTACTTTCTTGCGTGCAGGCATCCACTCCTATTCCAGCTAAGAGACAGCAGAGTTATGTTAAGCTTACATTGCGCTGTGTTTGAGTGCTGGTTTGAGCGCTTGTGAGGTGACGGAAACCAGCACCTGAAGTCTGCACACCACAACTATGCCTAAGCATTTCTGAATCCAAAAGCGCTCTTCACAGGGGTCCCGGGTGACTAAGTTTGTAGCATTAATGCCAACATTTCTAACATTGGCCAGACAAGGCCTTGCACTGAAAGCCAATGTTCTCACTAGGCCAATCAAGGCACTTTACGTCTTTACGTTCAACCCTACGACAGCCTGTACCCCTGCATTAAAAATCATAATAAAGAACCTCACCAGGCTAAGAATGCTGGCTTCTGGCGCGAGCCTGAGGCCTGCAAATTGTATTTCCATGGCCCATCCAAGGGCAGAGCCGTCCAACACTGGAATCTCACGTCCGCCCTCAATCTCAATCCTGCAGAGTAACAAAAAGAGAGAAATAGAGATTGAGAGTGTGTGGATGTATATGCGTTTATGAGTGTGTGTGTGTGTGTTGTGTGTGTTGTGTGTGTGTGTGTGTGTGTGTGTGTGTGTGCGCGCATGCGCGCGTCTGTGTTCGGTTAATAAGTTGCTGTGGTGTGGATAATACAAGCAATTACCTTGCATTATCCACACCACAGCATTCCAGAGCAGCGAGCAGCAGCTCTGGCCCTATGATTGCACCGTCCTCGCTGACTTCCTCCCCCAAGCTCAAAGCAACTGCCTGCGTGTGGATGTAAGTAAAGAGCGTTTGGGGGGTGCAGCTGCAGTAATGCGCTGTCGCAAGGCTGCCTTGTGCCACCTTTACCACCAACCTTTAAGCAAGAGCCGATTGTGTAGACTAAGCAGCCAAAAATGTGGCAGCAGCAGCCTTTAAAATACTTGTTCATAGATGCGGGTGTGTGGAAGTTTGAATGGATCCCACCTGAAAACTTAATCTTAATGCACAATGGGGAAAGCCGTGCCTTCTTCCCCCCCCTTCCCCTACAAACAAGACCTGATCTCTCAGACACAGACGGACCTGCGGAGCGTCTGGTACTGAGTTAATGTGGGCTGGGATGACATTCTCTTGGTCGCCACGAACTTGAATCACTTCAAGTCCCTTCTGTTTCTCCATCTCCTCCCAAACAGGCTCCATGAAATCAGGGTCTTGCTCGAATTTCTGTGATAAACATGTATGTGTGTGTGTGTGCGCGCATTTGTGTGTGTGTGTGTGTGTGTGTGTGTGTGTGTGTGTGTGTGTGTGGTGTGTTTGTGTTTGGGTGTTTGTCTTTTGTGTGTGTGTGTGCGCGCGTTTTTGCATGCATGTGTGTGTGCGCGCGTTTTTGCGTGTATGTGTTTGTGTGTGGGTGTTTGTCTTTTGTGTGTGTGCACGCGTTTTTGCGTGTACCGTACCAAAATTATATCACCCCGCAAAAATAATGTGTTTGAGGGGTGCGGCTAAGTGCGGACAGAAAATTAAATAAATAATTTTAGGCCTGCGGATTGGTGAAAATGGCCCAAATTGGTGACAATGGCTTAAAAATGGCCTGCGGATTGGATTATAATAAATATTGAAGGGGGTGCGGATTGGTTGCGGATTTGCAAAACTAAATATTTTTTTGGGGTGCGGGATGATTAAATTTTGGTACGGTATGTGTTTGTGTGCGCGCATTTTTGTGTGTGTTTTTTGTGTTTTTTGTGTTTTTGTGTGTGTGTGTGTGTGTGTGTGTGTGTGTGTGTGCTAGTTCACTTTAAGGGTCTCACAAAGCACAAGCCTTCACTTCTTATAATGCATACCACACGGTAACGCTTCAAACTGCTAGCATCGCAGCGCAAGCGCTGACAGACAATTATTCTAAAGAAGTGTGCACTGCACAGAGTTGTCAGCTGTCCAAAAGACTGCTGCTCCCCCACACGTGCCTGATAAGATATCGCTAATCTTCAAGGAAAAATAAAGTACAATGAACAGGTCTTTCCAGTAGGTGGTTTCCAGGAAACCTGGCTGAGTGATCATTGCTCCCTGCACCTATGCCTACGCTCTAGCTCACACGATCACCCGCACCACCATTGGTGTACCCACCGGCAAACCTACCTACCTACCTACCTACCTACCTACCTACCTACCTACCTACCTACCTACCTACCTTCCTACCTACCTACCTACCTACCTACCTACTGACCTTCCTATTTACCTGCCTGTAGGGTTGGCCAGAACCGTATATATTCTCCGTACATGGTTGTATATTTGGTGATTCCCCTGCCAAAAAACCACAAAAATACCGTATTTTCACCGTATATACACGGTTCTGGCCAACCCAACCCAACTCAACCTACCTACCTACTTTATTTATATACGCGTGAATTAAGACACGGGTATGACTTTTGGAGGTGGAGGTATGCAAAGCTCAGAGCACGTCACTGCCTGTTTGCTCACAGCAGCAGCTAGCATCAAATTTCCCTTCGTGTGCTGTCCTCAGTGACCTCCAACCCTCCCCCACCTCAATGAGGTCGTCCTTGTCAATGGCGCTCAGGAAATCCTGGAAGGATCCCTCAAACTCCTCTTGCGCCTCAGCCGCCAAGTACTCCGAAAAAAGGGCCATCTTTTGCTCCTCTACCTCTGGCTCAAGCGTGACTACGAGGATGGGTGACATGTGTGTGTGTGTGTGTGTGTGTGCGTGTGTGTGTATGTGTGTGTGTGTGTGCGTGTATGTGTGAGTTAGAGTAATCACAACAGGCCAGAGCAGTAATTACACTAAGCCCTATTCTTTTTCCTTTCTCTCTTCTCTTTCAATCTCTTCCTGTGCCTCAAGCATCACTGTGTGTGTATGTGTATGGGGTGGGGGAGGTGGGAAGCGGCGCCAGTTACCCACACCTAGGGTTGGCCAGAACCACGGTGTATTTGCGGTATTTTTGGCAGGGAGACCTCCAAACATATACGTAGGGTTGGCAAGAATCGTATGAGTATATATACGCCGTATATATGTACCATATATATACGGATGTATAAACATTTTCCCTCCATATCTGTATTTGTACAACCGTATGTGAATTTTAGCCGGCGTATACATACGCCGTATAATACGTATATAATTAAAATAAGTGGTCAAAAGCGACCTTCCACTGGCCTTCGAGACCATAAAAATTTAAAGCCCCTGCATCCGGGCAATTTTTAACAATTTAAGCTATTTAACAGCCGTTTCCCTAGTGGAAGGGAATCCCTCGCATAATTCAACAGCAGCCAGTGGTTCGACAGCAAGCAGCACCAGGAGCACCTGAGTTTGAGTATAAGCAGGGCATGAAAGCCAACCACGCTGAGGGTTTCCAGGGCGGAGATGATGCAGGAACAGAAACGGCACACGCACATTCTTCCCTTACGCATATGTGCATGCACGCACCCCTGCACAAAAGCACACACATGCACGCAAACCTGTGTGCATAGATGCACACATAAACACACACATGTACGTGTGTAAAGGTACATGCACGTGCACACGTTTACACACACGGTACGTGCACGCACACGCACACATACACGCCTGCATGTACGAACCTCAGCACGCACGCAAATGCATACGCACATACACACACCCACGCATGCATACAAGCATAAGGAAGCACGCGCACACGCATGTTCACGCACAGGTAAGCATGCGCTAGCACACGTGTGCAAGCACGCGCGCAAATGCACACACACAAACTCTACACATGCATGCATAGCACACACAAGCATGCACACACATATGCACGCACACGCACATGTACAAGCGAGCATGCACAAATCCCAGCACGCGTGCAAATACAAACGCACGCACTACAAGCATGCATGCATGTATATTTTTTCCACACACACACGTGCATACACAAACGGGGTAATTTGATGGGGTGGGGGAAGAAGAGGGGTCTCGTGACAGTTGACCGTGTGTGCCTGTGTATTTGGCCACTTTGGGCAGGCATAGCTCCCCGACCTTTTGATTTTTGGTTAATATATGGGGTACAAGATCAGAGCTTTTCAAGAGCTACAAAAGAAATTTAACTCTTAAAAAGTCGATTTCCCCCCATATGTAGTTTATACATATTATACGCTTTATACGGCGTATATACACGTATACAGAAATCCCATATACGGTCCTGGCCAACTTTACATATTACGGTGTACATATACAGTTCTGGCCTTTTCTACTCACCGCCACACCTGTTAACAGGTATACGCACCCACATGCAGATTTCACATGTAAATGTATTTTACATCACCGTTTACATAGGTTTTATACAGGTTCCACGCAACCCTACCCAGTGCTGATAAGCAACTCCTGTGCACAGCTGTTACTGATCGATCAATTGACAAAGCTCTTTGCGCATCCTCCTCACGACCCATTTGTAGGGTCGTGCCTAGACGTTTCTTCGTTTCTTACTCAGTTCCCTACGTGAAGCTTGCAAGCAAGCATGCTCACATGCTCACTCATTCGAATTGGTGTGCAATGCATATTCATTCTAGCCTCTATTACTTCAGGGCACGATGCATGCACTGCGTGAAAGTGTGATGCACTGCAGAAAAACGTGACTGAGTTGCTTGTCACTCACATGGCCCCGCCTCTCGTATGTCCACTTGCTGCTCCTCTTCCAATTTGAACTTGGCTTCGTTTGTGCCTGCATGGACACATCAAGCATTTGGTGAGAGACGCACTTGGGTGGCGAGGAAAGTCGAACACGCAGGTGCTTCATACTTTCATACTACAGCAAAAGCAACGCACGCACGCACGTGCACAAGCACAACCAGACCCTTTTTGTAAGCAAGACCCTGTATCCACTCTCTCACCTGCTGGGACACGCACAAAGTATCGGCCCTCATTGGCACATGCCGGCTTGACGCACACAGTGGCTGCAAATTGTGTCATTATGAATGTATTTGTGTGTGGGTGTGGGTGTGCGCATTTGCATTGTGTGTGTGGGTGTTTGTGTGTTTGTGAGTTTATGTGTGTGTTTGCATGTGCGTGTGTGTGAGTGTATATGTGATTGTGTGATTGTGTCCAAATTGGAAGGTGTTGAGTTGCGTACGTGCGTGCGTGTGCACAACCATGAAGTGTGTGCATACGAGCAAATGTAAACATATATACTCTCATATACACATGCCCATCTATGCACTCGCATGAGTGAACATTGTTGCATGTGTGTATGTGTGTACGTATGTGCGCTACATGTGAGTATACACGTGTATGTGTATGTGTATATGTGTATGTGTATGTGTGTATGCACGAGTATGTGTGTTTGTGTATCTGTGTATAGTGTGTATGTGTATATGTGTGTATGCAAATGTGTGTGCGCATGTGTGTGCGTGTATATGTGTATGTGGGTGTGCGCGTATGTGTGTGTGTGTGTGTGTGTGTGTGAGAGAGAGAGTGTGTGTGCATGTGTGTGAGTGAGTGTGTGTGTGTGTGAGTGAGTGTGTGTGTGTGTGTGAGTATGTGCGTGCGTGCGTGCGTGTGTGTATGTGTGTGTGTGTGTGTGTGTGTGTGTGTGTGTGTGTGTGTGTGTGTGTGTGTGTGTGTGTGCACGTGTGAGTATGCATATTTGTGTCTTTATTTGCTCACCATACTCTGCGGAGTGTAAGCCCAAGCCGCCCATAGTGAAGGAGCGCTGCAGCGTTTGCTGGAACCGGCCTGGCCTGGGCAGTTTGGGTGCATCTCTCTCCAGCACGACGGGGGACTCATCCGTAATTTCCGCTGTCCCTGATGGCCTGCCCGGGCGCCCGGCACACAGACGTGCCCCCCTCCCCTTCCGATGTTGATGCCTGTTTTGACGGGCTACTGTTCGTTGGAATGACGTGGGCGCTTGGAAGCATTTTGGTTGTGGATGCTGACGCCCGCTTGTCGAAGGGATGGAGCCATTCCGCAGGTTAAGATTCATTTTATAAATTTCTTTATTATTATTGTATTAGACATCGAAATTAACTCGTGAATCTACAGCTTTGAAATCATGGTTAGTGAGTCTTTGTCAAGAATGGATCGAACCTGGCAAGCCCCAAATTTAAGTTCAAGATACACATACAAAAGCAGTGTGTATCCCGTGCATACACATTAACAAGCAGAGTGTATCCCATGCTAAATCCTAGCAACAGCTTGCTATATCCTAACAACATGCTCGAGAAGGAGCTTCGTGGCTTGCTGTGACAGCTCTTGGCGAAGATCAAGCAGCCGTTTGAAGACCTGCGGGTATAAGGGACAAAATAAAGAAGCACTCATGGTCATGCGTGATGGATCACGCGAGTGATCTGAGCAAAACAGTCTAAACACAACAAAATTGATGGATCTTCTCTGTCTCACATCATGTGACCATGTTGATGCTTGAAAACTGAACACACATGCCTTCACTTCAACGGCATGCATTTATACTCAACTTGATCTGCAACAGAGCACCATCAGATCATGCACACAAACTTGATCCATATTTGTATACAGCCGGCTGTTTTATATCGCCCTTAAACAGAGTATTTTCCTCTATCCTCATTCTTTCAGCTTTGGAAGAAATTTATTTAACAAGCACTTATCCTCTCATAAATGAGCAAACACAAACAAGCACTCAATGTCTGCACCTTGTCGGCGTCCTTGCACGCCCCATATAGGCTGCAGTAGAACTGGGCTTGACTGATGTGAGCCACAGGGAGACATTGCATGCCTTCTGCGGGGCTGCCCCCTGGAGCCATCTGCTGCACCTCTTCATTCTCCGACTGCTCTATCCTCTGGAGATCTGGAAACACACGCTCCTGTTCGGCTGCCTCTAGTTTAAGGGTCAAAATGTACGCAGCCATGGGGGTCATGTGCACGTCAAACATAGTCTGCACGATATGGGGGTGCCTCTGAGAGATCTCGTACAGACAATGCACCAGTTCTATAGTATCCAAAGCCCTAAGCAAGCACGACAATGGGTCAGAAGGTAGCCGCAGAGGATTGCAGCTATTCCTGTTGTCCAAGCCATCAACATCACAGGCCTGGAGGCAGCTGGCATCACTTCTGATTTTAGGCGGCAACAGTAGCTGGACAATTATGTGTACGGCTGCTGCCTCACGAGGCGTAAGGGACAAGGCAAGACCACGCGGCGGTGCTGCCACTTCTGTGCCCTTTTCTCCACTGCTTAATTGCTGGCACTGCTGCTGCTGCTGATGATGATGATGACTCTGCTGCACATTCAACTTTTGCTGCTGCTCTTGCTGCTGCCCTTGCTGCTGCCCCTGCTCCTCGAGGCCAGACGGCTCAGCAGCAGCGCAATTCGCTCCGAGGCGAGACAAGTCAGCGGCAGGGCAATTCTCAACGAGCTGGTCTATCATGCCGCCAAGGGCCTCTCCCATCACAACCCGAAGGTGGTAGAAGCGGCAGTGAGGCTGCTCCCGAAGCGCTGAGGTGAGTGCGGACTGCCACCAAAAGTTTACGGCTACAGTGATGCCTGCATTGAGTGGGCGGAGAAGCTTGCCTGGTTGTGGAGCTCTGGCAGTGGCAAAAGGGGTCGTGAACACAGGCAGAGTATGGCAGCCGAAGCGCCTTAGAAAGTATTAGAGAGGAAAGCGAGATGCCACCTACCACAAGTCATACCGCAGTCGGTGGCGGTGCAGATGGTTGCACCATACAAGATACAAGGTGCTAGTGATCCTATTTATAGGATTCATGTAGTTGACCCAGGCATATCGTCTTTGTTTTTCTACACCTGTTTGCTGTATAATTTGTGGCCGGCCCCATTTTGCTCAGTGTCCTTCGACCCCACCTGTTGAGTCCACTTGATGCCACCAGCCCTCTGGAATGAAAAGCGCATCTCCAGCCTGAATTGAGCAATGAATGAGTGGTTCTACTGACAAGTTGTAGACACACACACCGAAAAGAGAGCAAGAACACAGTGTTGTTTGATCACCAAATGGGACAGTTGAGATATGGAAGTGGCATACAAAGAATGGAGCTGTCCGAGCTTTGCTGGATTGTCATTGCTGACAAATGCAAATGCCTGGCCTTTTTAACATGTAAGAAATACAGGCTCATGATTCATGACAGATGCTGCCCAACCGTATTCAAACTACCAGCGGAGCTTTTCCCTTCAAAATTCTATCCATTGTGACTGATGAAGTTTAGCACAAGGACCATGTGCTTGACCAAGCGTTTTTTAAAGTAGAACAACTGTGACTGCTGCGATGGCTGAACCGCAAGACTTTTATCCAACAGGCCTGATGATTGACTTAGCATTCCATTCACACAACTGATGTATCACCAACCCGTAAGATTGGCCTGATCTGGGCCCGATTCCCTTGTTTATAACCAACCAGAAGCCATCCTGAGCAGGCATGCTTCCCACCTGCATCGTGAACTCCTTCCGTTGCTGCATGGCCAACCTGCAAGCGCAGAAATAGAAGCGTACGTTTAATCGGATTAGTTATGATTGTTAAGCCAGAGGCAAGCACGTCTCTGCCCCAACTTTGACACCTGATTGCACACACACAGACACACACACACACACATACACACACGGACAGCACACATACACCTTGTGCAGGGGATTGGACTCACTTGAACTCAGGGTGCTTCTGAAAGTCTGGCTGAGTAAAATTGATCATAGAGTGGTTGGCAGAGTCGCTGGTCAGGTCAGCAGGGGCGAGGAAGGGAGTGCATGCAGGGCTGAAAAGGGTTACATGCTTTTGCCCCGAGACCACACACAGGAGATTGGAATAGGGGTCGTAATGGATGTTGGACCTACTGCCCTGCGTGTGCACATGTGCGTGTGTGTATGTGCGTGTGTTCAGGCATGTGTGTATCTGTACGTGTGTGAGTTTCTGCGCGTGCGTGGACGCTTGCATGTGTATGTGTGTCTGTGCATGCGAATGCAAATATTCTTCAAATATGCTGTCCTACGTGTTTATAAATGCCATAATAGGCATTCAATGATGCAAGATGAATGGGAGGCGTAACATGAGCACACATCACCCACGCAAACACACGTATACATAGGGTTGGCCAGAACTGTACAATGCTTTGGCAGGGAGTTTTACAGCAGAAGGCCATGTGCTCATATGCTGCATGTACTTCATTCTTGGTTCTGGCCAACCTTTCAGACAAACATAAATGTTTGCAACTGTTCCTTGCTTAATCCTTCAATGCTGTGCGCATACCTGGATGCACATCCACAAGTTTATGCTGGTCACGTTTCGCCCTTTTAAGCAATCAGGCATTGAGATATCGCGCAGCAGTGGCTCCAGGCCTGAGGCATTGTGTTTTAAGTGCGTGCTTAAGTGTGTGTGCATGTGTGTCTCTGTGTGTATTTGTGCTCATGCTACATACAGACATACAGACATACATCATCATCCACCAAATTACTCGCTTATGCATAACAGTATCTATGACCAAACAAGAATGTCGTGTTGCACTGAACCAGAGCATCATGTACACGTGTGTTGAGCAACGTCTACCAACCTGTGCCCTTCAGCTCTTGCTGTGCAAGGTACAAATGTGGTGCTGCCTTGCCTGCTGTAGCGAGTTCAGCCTCCGTGAGAAAGTTATGAAAGCTGGAGGGATGTAAGGGGGTTTGCAATCAGAATTGCTGCTGATGAATTGCTTAAAATGCAATAGCTTTACATATTACGTATTACGCTTTACAGACCTTAAGGTGGTGGGAGTATAGTGACGCAGGTCACCAAAAAACACTTCGGAGCTTGAAGCCATGCAAGACACCTACACATGAGAGAGAGTGTGTGAGTGTGTTTGTGTGTGTGTGTGTGTGTGTGTGTGTGTGTGTGTGTGTGTGTGTGTGTGTGTGTGTGTGTGTGTGTGTGTGTGTGTGTGTGTGTGAGAACATAAAATATGTAAAGAATTGTGAATTTGTGTGTTTGTGTGAACAGTATGCTGACCCACCGGAACCTGGCAAGGCACCAGTGCACGCATGCGTGCGAGACCAGGGGAACCCCCCCAGCTGCAGCATCCACATGCTGGCCATGACCTGGTTAACAGCTGGGGCAAAAGCGCAGGTTGTCCTTCCTTCATGTGTGTATACAGGTATATGTGTGTACATGCGTGCGTGCATGCGTGGGTGTGTGCGTGTGCGTGCGTGCGTGCATGCGTGCATGCGTGGGTGTGTGCGTGTGCGTGCGTGCAAGGCGTGCGTGCGTGAGTGCGTGCGTGCGCGCATCTGTACATGTACCGTTTCCAGGGTCAGAGCTGATTTGTCTGTTTCCATCACAAATCAAGAACAAAGGCTCGAATATAGTCCAGCCCTAGTGTCACAAATCAAAAATCAGGCGAACGAAATTATATAAAGATTTAATTTATTTTTTGTACGCGAAAACCATTCTGCTCCGTATATAAAGCTCTGTCTTGTACATTAGTGGACCTGGTAACTGGTAATTAATTCAGGAATAAATTAGCAATCAAGTTACACGGACCCGTACGGTTACACGAACGCGTGCATGATGAACATGCCCGCCACTCCTCTCGCTCATCACTCCCTTCCCTCTGCCTCCTTTCTTAGCAGCATAGCAGACAGTGAAAGCCACTCTCCACATTACTTATTAAGGAATAGGAGCCACTTTGGTACCAAGTACCGTAAAGCTCCTCCACCGCGAAAAGGAAAGGAAAAATCAATGGGGATCAAGAGGGTTGCAGGCTTGGCCTGAAACCGGCTCCTGATGAGAGTTGATAACAGTACTGGAAAGGGCGCGTCTGGTATGGACAAGTTTAGCAGCGAAGTTCACAGAGTGCACATGGAGCTTGGAGGCAAGCTTCTTTACTCTTTGAAAATCAGACCCAGTTCCTTGAAAGACTTCAGAGTGTGAGTGAAGATGGTGCCGCCCACACCCAAAAGGATAATGTGGAGAGAAACGGAGGCTCCTTGGAGAATGCTGCAAAAGGTCTTTGTGCTGTTCCTTTGCGGCGTTCAGCTGGTTCTAAGGTTTGGTGTCCTCACAGTACTTGATCTCGACAAGGTGGATGTCACGCTGAGGTTTGCTGAGGTCTTTGGGTCGGTGCTGTCTGGGATTGGTGGCTCTGCCTGCTGGTGGCGGCTGGCGGTGCCGCTGGGGTGCTCCCAGTCTCCTTCAATTGCTCCCTGCCACTCCAAAGAAAACACCCCCCTACATTAGTTTGTTTTTTTTGTTTTTGCAGAGGTTGGAGTGACCAGCACAAGATCTGGGCGGCTGGAGGTAAATCTTTATCTGAAAAGCGGGGTGGGAATAGCCATTTGGGAACAATTCTACTTTCGGCTGTCAAATGTGAGTGTGGAGAAGTTCAAGATGAGAAGCATGTGCTTTTCTTTTGCAAGTGTGCTGAAGTGTGTGCGAGCTGCGCATGAGATACAGAGACCTTTTTAAAGGAATGTTTAAGACTCTGCGTGTGTTTGCTCCTTCGAGCTCTGAATTATTCCTTTCTTGGCTTGTCATCACAGTATCACTGACTTTGAGATCAACGCATTCCTGAATCAAGACTCATACAGACTCCTCAAATTTGTGTCAGATTTAGTTTCAATTTTCGACACTGGTTGATTTTGTTTCACCAGCCAATTGCCATCAGCCAGAGTCTCGGGCTGTAGGCCATCCTTGTAACCCCCTTGTAATCCCCTTTCGGCTGTCAGGAATCTGGAGATTTTGCATGGTCATCCGTTCGTTGCATGGTCATCCGTTTGTTGTCTATATCTAAGGAGACAACGCATGATCCTAAAGAGCCTGTTCTGCTGATAGCCTTAAATATCATGCGGCATGCTAAGTTGTGTCTTTTGGTGACCATGTTCCTTATTTGCATGATAATATTTCTGAAGGTGATATCAAAGGTTTTGTTTTCAACATAACTCAGAAGTTTACAAATTTATTAGTGCAGCTGTCGATCTTTTTGATTGATTTATTTGTTGGGACCTATAGGTTGAGCAGCCATGCCTGGCTGGAGGCCTTTGTAATCCAAACTAAACTAAACTTATTTGCGTGTGTTGGCACCCAGAAAGGATGTGCAGAGCACTGTCTATTACTTATGGGCAAAGGGGGCAAGTTTGACTTGTTGAGATTTTGAACAATACCGCATGTTTTCAATATGTAGAGGGTGCCTGTTCTGTGTTCCATAATGATACATTTGGTCTTAAAGGGGACATCGGATGATGTTAGGTATATCAGATCATGTTGATTTTGTTATTATCATGTTAGGATGTTATTAACCCACAGGTTGCAGTAATTTGCATGTATTGTATGTTCATTACCCGTTGTAAATGCGCCATGGGTATCAAACAGTCCATACATTCATTAATAACCGTGCATTAAATTACAATATTTTGGCAATCTTTTTGGCGTATCACATAAAAAAGGTCTTCTGAATCGAATACACAAATGCACAACTGAGAGCGGCTGATAAATGAAATGAATGAAATGGACCATGAGCGAGAAATACTTCATCAGATGCCAGCGAGCAAAGCGCCGCTTCGGCTCGGAGGCTGATTGCTTTCATTTCATGCAAGTTGAGTTTTATGCTCGGGATCAGATGGAGATTGAACGGTGGTATCACTGGAATCCTCTCTCCTGTTGCCGTTGTCTGATCCTGCTGGCTGATCAAGCTTGGCTGCAACAGCCGGGGGCGCAGTGTTGTGTTCTCCAGCAGCGTCTTCAAACGGCGCGGTGAGCATGATGTCAGGCACCATGACCTGAGTGGTAGTGACCAGAGAACCCTTGACTTCAATGTGATTGCTTGGACCCTCCTCCCAGTTTTTAACACAGGAGCTTTCTAATGCCCTTGTTCTGTCTCACGCCAATGCAGACTCTGACTCGCATAACACTGCCATTAATACGAATAAAAAGCAGACTTTGTTGAGCACCCACCTTTTCCACCACAAGCTCTCGATACGTAGCAATCGTGGCAAGAAAAGCCCGATTTGCATCTAAGCGGAACTGATCTAGAGGCGTGCCAACCCCGTATGTCTGTGATCACATAAAGAAGTAGTCAGAACGAGTTAAGGCAAGAAGCAAGACAGCCCCTTACCATACAGCGACAAAATGTACAAGCATGTTCATAGCACTGCTGCCTAAACACAGGCAGCGTTTGAGCATGACACAATTTCACGCACTCGTCATGGGCCTTTTCCTCTCTGCCATGTCTTCATTGCTCGCTTTACGCTCAGCTTCTATGAGCTCAGGTTCTCTTAGCACGATTCAAGGGGGCACAATTCAAGGGTTGCAAGGCAATCTCTGAATGCTCATCTTCAAAGAGCACACATTTCGTTGATGTTTGTGTGGACATCCACTGGCAGCATAGGATCCCTTACTCACTGTTGCTCTTCCTCCTACGCACATTTTCACACATAAGTCACCTTGACGCTGACTGACTTCTTCAGAGAGTCCATTTCTTCCAAAAACACTGACCACACAGCATCCAGCAAGCTCAACATGGCCCCGCTCTGGTAGTAGTTGATCTGCATAATTGAATGGCATTAAACTGTAATTTATTCTGATGGAATCATAGGTGCACAGCACGATTCTCTAGCACGGCCACTGCTCTAACATGATTTGATAAGTGCAATGCAGCACAGCTCACATTTGCCGACATTCAGTCTTTGCCAGAAATATACCAATTTAAAAGAGCTTATGGTTTACATTTTAGGTTACACATTAGGCAGGAGGATGTTTTTTTTTGGGAAGGCACGTTTACTTCTTGGGGTGGACACCCCTGAGGGACCCCCCCCCCCCCAACCCCCCTTCCAGTGCCCCTCCCCAAACGAAAAGGGTACCAATCTGCTCCTTTTTCGAATAGGCATCCATCTGCATAATCATCCAGACCTAAAACTGAAGTGTTGCAGAGTTATGGGACAAAAACTGAGATACAGACGCACATGCACAAGTGACCTATTAGGCACCCATAACTGGCTTGCACAGTCCAAAATTGCTTCCATTTCTTCAGAATTCCACTGACTAAATCATGCTGGCACAATCCTGTAAGTTTGGGGTAAATTGCTGCTTTATCGGCTTGATTCACCCCGCGGCCTGCACCCGAGCGCGTGTGCCTCTGACTTTTGGATGAGTCACAGACGCCCCCCTCTTAACCCAATTTGCTCAAAAAGGGTGCCAATCGACTGGGCTTGAGCTAAGGATTCCGATGATATATTTAAATTCCGCAGGAGTGGCCCAGTAAATTATTGGAGGGGGGGTCCGAAAATACTCTGACCCCCCCCAGCCCCCCCTCCCCCCCCTCCGATTGGACCCATACATATACGAATCAAAAGCTCTCGACGTGAGGATCCAAATATATCATTTTTATCGGGAAAATGCTTCCTGCAGCCTCCTGCACTAGGCTAAGAACTTTGTTGGAGAAGTGGCTGGTCGAAGGTCAGAAGGAGAAACAGTAGCGACAAGCACAGGCTGCCCGTGCAAGTGTGTGTGCGTTAGAGATGATTGGGGAGGCTAGTATGTATTAGGACTTATTTCATGAATTTTATTCAATCAAGCCTTATCAGAGTGTTCCTGGATGCTGCAGTGCAGCCACACATATTATAAGTTAATACCGTACGGTACTTATATCACCGCGTATCGCGAACGTTTTTCACCCCCTCGCAGAGTGTCGCAAAGTAACAAGGGCCTCGCAAAGCTCGCATTGGGGTTAATTATTTGTAATAAGTATGACGGACAGGCCGGGAAAGCCGCCCCTCAAGACCCCCAAGTTGGACACGGCTGGGAGGCTGGCCCTCTCTTGGGGAGGAAGGACACCAAGAGGAAGGGCGTCATCAATCCCTTCACATGCGCATGCACGCACACGTACCCGCCCGCACGCACACACACACGTACACACACATGTACGCGCACACACGTACACACACACGTACATACACAATCGTATACATACACATGCACGCACGTACGCAACCCACGCACACACGTACACGCACACACACACACAAACACACACACACACACACGCACAATAACACGCACGTACGCGCACGCACACACACATGCGCACGCACGCACACGTACACGCGCACACGCGCGTGCATACACATATAGGTGCAGCTCAGAGGGCCAGAAGGCCCTTGCATAGACTCGCATTTTGTTTATTAGTTAAGTGCTGCTTATTAATTAAGTGCTGCAATTATTTTAAACCCCGCATTCGATAAGGTACCGTACGGTAACGGCAAATAATTCAACTTGTTTGACCAAACCCTGTATGACTGTGGCTTTTAACGTTGCAGCTGTACAATGCAGCAAAAAGACACACAATGAAAGATTATCGTGCTTTTGAGCTTCTACTTGATTAGCAGTTTCACACTACAACGTACTAGCGTACTAGTCTATATATGCCTGCCCCTTGTTGTCCACTCACACATATGTCCTCTCACACTTATGGTTGTAAACACAGAGACACACAACGTGCACGTCCCTCGACGTGCTGTAACGACACGCACCTGCTCATGCGCATCCACATCCACTTGTGCCATGCCTGCCCCTATCAGCAACGCCACAGACTCCTGCCGCCGCAGCTCTAAGGCGTGGATAGCTATGATCCCCAAGTAATCGCGCACTGTCCCCACCTGCAGATCCCATACAAGGCAGACACACACACAACGGTCAAGGCACACAAGTAGCTATGACTTCCACGTAAGGCACACAGGTAAGGCACACAGGTAAGGCACACAACGTTCAAGGCACACAAATAGCTATGACCCCCCAAGTGATCGCGCACTATCCCTGCCTGCAAATCTCATACCAGGCAGACATACATACACAACGGTCAAGGCACACAAATGTGAATGCTGACAAATACGGCTGGCACATCCAGCAGGTACTTTGCTGGTGGTGTGAGCAAGTGGTATGGAAAGAAAGAAGGGCTTTGTAAAATGCTGCATATCTTGCTGACACAGTACCAATCCCCTCAAACACCTCTTTTACTTTCCTGACCGTCTTTTATTAAACCATCAGTCATAGTTTGAACCAAACAAAGGCCAACTTTCTCCTTGTTTGGGGTAGAAGTGGTTGCAGTGCTGGGCAGAATTGCGTTTGTAAATTTAAATGTGAATTTTAGCAGCCTGCGTGACCAATGCACGACCCATTCTACAATAGACGTGTACTTGAAAACAAGAAAAGACGAAAAGACTTGTAATCTGTGTGTTTGGCCCTGACAGCTGCAAAGGATGCTGCTAGCTTTACTAGCCAGTGACTGCCCAGTCTACAACAACTTTTTAACCTAGAAAAGGGTGGAAGTAATTGGAAAGGGTGGAAGTGATTGCACACATCATGTGCATGCAGCCCGGACAGCAATGCTGCTCTACCAGCCAGCGACTGCTCGCTTCTCCACAACATTGCACTACAAAATGGGAGGCCATAGTCATGACTCACGGTCTGTGCATGTGGACGGTCTGTGCATGTGGATGTGGACGGTCTGTGCATGTGCATGTGGACAGTCTGTGCATGAGGCCGTAGTCATGACTCACGGTCTGTGCATGTGGACGGTCTGTGCATGTGGATGTAAACGGTCTGTGCATGTGCATGTGAACGGTCTGTGCATGAGGCCGTAGTCATGACTCACTGTCTGTGCATGTGGACCTGACAGCTCCGGACGTTGCAGAACCGCTGCAGGCACGCCCTGGCCCCGCCCAAACCCCAGCAGGTCTTCTGGAAGCTGCGTGGAAGCTGAACCCGATGTCCCACTACGGACCCTGCCCCTCCCACTGGTGCTGCTTCCCCTGCTGCTGCTCGCGCGCTCGGCTGCGCTTGTGTCTGAAGCGCTCTCACTTCCGGCCACTGTCCCGACCCCACCCTGCTGCTCCCCTGCACTGCTACTGCTACTAGGTCCGCTATGACTACTGCTATCTCTCCTGCTGTCACTCCTACTCCCACTACTGCTGCTACCGCTGCCACCACCCGTCCTATCCCTACTACTACTATCAAATCTGTTGCTGCTGCTGCTGCTACTACTATCATCCTCGCTCGTGGTCGTGGACGGGCTGTAAAAGCCGTAAAGCTGCGCATGGGTGGTGATGGCCAGCTGCTGCCGTGCAGTGAGACGTCCTCGGAAGGCGGGCCAACTGAGGGTGGGAGGGGGGGGCGACAGGCCCAGACTGCGTGCCAAGGGCTGCATCCAGTCTAGGGGGCCTTGCATGCCGCCGCTCTGGAGTCAGGGGATGGCAAGCATGTATATACGTTGTGTGTGTATGTGTGTGTGTGTGCGTGTGTGTGAGTGCGTGTGTGTGTGCGTGTGTGTGTGTGTGTGTGTGTGTGCCAGTGTTTGTGTGAAATGCAAACAGTGCGTCTTTGTGTGACCAAAATAGCAGACCTCCTCCAGCGCCACTCTGACCGAGGGCAACGGATGGGTCAATGCTGCAATGCCCATCAGTAGCACAGAGAGTGAAGCAGCATCAACCACATACGTCCGCCCACGCACACACACCAATGCACATCATTCCCCAAAATCCCTCCCACCCTCACACACCTGCGCAATGTAATTTTAAGCACACCCACCCACACACACGGACACCCACACACCCACCCACCCACAAATATTTCCCAGCTCCATCCCAAATCTGCATCCATATTAACATCCCCCCCTCCCA
>Ga0307947_1000419_pt1 | contig 29494 bp, 26 predicted proteins | sample OrgLakmetagen232_FD_201840 | JGI IMG/M metagenome (GOLD analysis project Ga0307947, IMG submission 201840) | Saline water microbial communities from Organic Lake, Antarctica - #232 | ecosystem: Environmental > Aquatic > Non-marine Saline and Alkaline > Saline | place: Antarctica: Organic Lake...
ACCACGCTGAGGGCTGCCGTGTTGCTCCGCCGTATGAGTCTTAGCCGCTCCCGAGTATTTCCGGGCGTGTGCACGAAGGCACACGAAGGCGTTTTCCAGGGGGCACCACGCGGAGGTGCTCATACAAATGTGTAATTATAAGTTTGGTCTGAAATTTTATTTGATCATGGCTGGTCATCCATCATTCAATCCGATTATTTCTTCATTCACTGCTGCAGGCAGTAGTAGAGGGAGAACATATCAACACAATTTCAAAATAATGGCCACAATCTCTGCCGCCTCAGGCACTTTTTTCCACCCACTCTCAGAGGCGTCTAAAGCTTGCTTCACCCCTGCAAGCGCATCTTCGTTGCTGTGTGTATCCAGCCACAGCGAGTACTGGGCAGCAGTGAGACCAGAGCGCTCGTGGGGGGCTTGAACCTCAGCAGGCAGCCTGTGGCAGCGTGAAAAGCGCGGCGCATGCATATTGGCCTCATGATAGCAATGAGTTTGTAGTCCGGTATAAAAAAAGATAAGTTTCATAGAAAAATGCAAACGACGACTTCCGCTTTTTCATTGATGTTCTACTGTAGGAAGTCAGTACGAAAAGGCCAGCAGAAGGGAAAAGCATGTTGAAATTATGACGTAGGCAAATTAACAGGTCCATGCTCACCCTACCTTAATAATTCAGCCTGAAGGTGCGTTAACCTCCGTTTCTTTCAAGCCTGACAAAACAGGTTGCAAGATTTAAATGCAAGCAAAGAGCATAAACCCACTGAAGCTATCGCACCTTGCAAAAATGTGATGAGCAGTGACTGATGGGGGCAGCTCACGTAGGAGGGGAGAGGACAGGATCCCACTCGGCTCAGTGAATAGCAGAGACCGGAAGGCTTTCAAGACCCTGCAATGAGACGACGGGTGTAAAAAGGCACAGGCCTAGTTGCCGCTGCTAAACTTATCCATACAATATATGCCTTTTCCAGTGCCATTATTAACTTTCGTCAGAACCTGGTCTTAAGCCAAGCCAGCAACTTTCCTAGTCTTCGCTGATTTTTTTTATCTGCAACGGAGGAGTTAAATGGTACCTTGTACCAAAGTGGCTCCTCTTCTTAACTAATGTGGGAGCGGTTTTTAATGCCTGCCTTCCTTTTCTTGCGAGTGTTGCATCGAGCAAAGCGTGTTAGGCAGGCTGTGATGACGAGTGTGCTTGGAGGAAAGAGAGTTTAAAACATGTTAACCCTATTGCGTGTGCGGACCAAGAATACAAACAGCAATGCTAGCGTATTGATCACTACATACCATAAGTGTACACACCCAGCCGTGTCTTATACACGTTTGGCCCACCTGTACGGATGGCCTAATTGTTCTAACGGGTAAAGGGACGATCCCACTGCCAGCTGGAGCTCTACCATGTCCTTGGCTAGTTGTAGCTTCCCAGTTTGGCTTAAAGGTCGCACCTATAGTGCACCAAAAGGTGGTAGGGCGCGAATAGGGTTTGGCAGGACACGCAGTGGCTTGAGCAGGGCATTGCATGGAGCTTGCTCTAGGACTCAACCTCCATACAAGGGGCGGCAGCTAAATGCGGTGTTATAAATGCTAGTTATAACCATTGAATATAAGATAAGTATGTAGCCTGGATGCATACACTTGCGCATGAGTGAGTGTGTGCTGGACGGTCCCTGCTCAACCAAGCTGGCATGGTACCCAGGTGCAAGTAAAGAGAATGCACCCATTTTCTCCACTGACAATACAAGGTTTCATGGTTTTAATGGTCTTTGAAACCAATTGCAGTTTTTCACTCCTGTTATTACTGTAAAAAAAATATCTTCAGCTCACCAAGCTGGCATGGCGGACAAAGAAGATGAGCATGCGTGCAGCCATGCGCTCCACTAGAGCACCCACACAGGAGGGCACGTTGGGAGAAGGTAAGGGCACAAACTTGGACAGGAAGTCCGACCTGGACAATTTTGCAGTGCGCAAGGATTGAGTTCGGCAAGAATGTTCACAACCTGTTGTACCTGTATTTTTGGGCAACGTGGCAATGAAGTTAGTTAGCACTCTTCCAACACATTTGCCAGAAAAATGCGGGGCGGGAGCGTCAATTACTGTCGCCATGACCTGGTCCATCTAACTGGTAAAAGAAAAACGTTGCTTTAGAAATACTGAGACTAAGCGCTCCCCTTTCTTCTACTCGTGTTTGTGAGTAATATACAGTCATCTTTTCAACGCGAAGTATAAGAGTCTCCAGCCAGTTTATCCCCAGCAAAGAGGCACCTCTCCCACAGCCCTCCTCTACCTAGTTAGCAGCCAGGCTATCTTGCCTACGACCAACCTGAAGTGCGCAATGAGTGTGGCAGCGGCAATGACATGTTTAGAGGTATCTACCACTCCCTGGGCACTGCTACGACCCGGTGCAGCAGGCCCGTCGCCTTTTTCCCCGCTTTCCCCCCGGCTGAAGTCCGTGCTGTGCATCTGCAAGCAGGGAGCAAAGGTGTGTTGACGAAAAGCTGGGAGGACACTAATCGGAGAACTGCCCGCCTGTTCTCTTGGAGTCAACTGCCCTTCTAAGGGTGGCATGCCAAGTGCTTGAAATGGCGCCTCTATTGTGTGTCAGGGTGATTGCCTGACTCATAATATTGAGGTACGCGTGTACTCACACACATACGCATACGCATACATGCAAATATATGTGCACACTTAACACACGTTTGCAACTGGCTTGAGTTTCATTACGCATGAAGAACACTGCAACCAGGATTAGGAGATGCACAGTGCATAGGAGGCCCTGAAGTTTAGCGATAGGAATGCTCTGGTGTTTCAAACAATCGAGGATCACATAAAAAAAAAACTATAGCAATCATTGCAACGAGCAAGCTCCGGCTGGATTGTAACTAAGAATGGATGGCATGTGAGTAAGGAAAGATATAGCTTCTCTCAGTTACCTCACCTTTAACAAATGGTTCTCCAGGGTTTCAACAATGCTTTTAAAGATGGGGGCTACAATTTCGATGGCGGTGGCCTGAAGTGTATAGGGGGACGAGAAAGCAAATAGGGTGGGCAGGAAGGACACGTCAGTTGGATACGACCAATCGTGCACCAAAACAGAGAAACAACACACATGTGTTTGTGCGATTATGTGTGTGTCTATGCGTGTGTGCATGTGTGTGTCTATGTGTGAATGCCTGTGCGTGTCTATGTGTGTCTGCCTATGTGTGTGCGTGTATGAGCGTGTGTATGTGTGTGTGTGTGTGCACGCGCGTACTTAGGCTCTAAAAGAACGTGATACTGCTGACCTTGTATTATCCCCACTGCTTCGATTCCCAACAGTCAACCAAGGAAGCAAGCAGTTACTACCTAAATTCAATGTGTGTAGACAAATATGCACCTGTACTATCTCCAAGGATGCCGCCAGAGCAGGTGCGGCTGTCTGTGGCAGCTTCGGTAACAAAGAGCTCAGTGACCTGCAGCAATTCAAGAGGCGTACGTCTGGATGCGTGTTAATTGGTAATTCCATTGCATGGTTGGCTTAGAATCAGGTAGCGCGGCATTAAGTGGAGCGCACCTTAAATTTTTACCTTGAAATGTCCCTCATCCTAATCTTGAAGTGTCACAATGAGGATACACGTCATTGTATGTTGCTTTGAAATTGCAACCTCCGTGATTTGCTATTGGGAGCTAGTATGCACACGCAAAGAAATCAAACGACTACCAGATCCATCTGCGAAACCTGGCGCGCCAGCTTCACGCTCATCGCACAGGGTGTGTATGCACGTATAGACTATACGGTATAGTATACACAGCACACCTTTGACGCAAGCAACAACATTAGCGCTACTCAGTGCATGCCTCTTTTTAATTCACAGCTCCACAAAATTGCCCACAACTGACGCATTTAATATATCTTTTAATTTAAAGGTTTCAGACAATAATCCTTCCATCTCCTGCGCTCTTACTCCTCGCCCTCCTCAAACGGCTGCACAGGAAGCCCCTACCCTCACTTCCACCTGCAACTCCACCCACATGCTACACGCAAAAACGTAGCAGTACACTCCAGGCCCTGCACCCACTATGCACGCACCTGTGCACTTCCTGCAGCTGCGAGCACAGCGCAATGTTACGTGCCTGTGCAGCGGATGCCGGCACACCATGGCTGACAATGCGCACATCAGGCCCAGTAGCTGCCATGTACTCTGCCTTTTCTGACAGCAGCGCGAGTGCGGTGCCTGTGCGTGTGTGTGTGTGTGCGTGTGTGTGTGTGTGTTTGTGTGTGTGTGTTTGTGTGTGTGTGTGTGTGCAAGCAGTGAAGTGAGAACACTTCTGAATGGGCTTGTTTTGGTGGTAAGTGACGCAAGTATGTTTCAAGGATTTGTAGTCAGGAATTCAAAACATCAGGTTGAACTTTGCTTGCGTCAGTCACGCACAAAAAAACAAACACTTCCACGCACTGCACATGGTTTAACAACACCTGCACCCATGAGTTTTGGTGATCAGACTAAATAACAATGACACCCACAAAAACGAAACTCACCGGACGTTGCCGCCACCAAGGCAGCAAGTTGAGGAGATACACCACCAACCTTGAGCTCGTCATGGATGACTCTGCACAAATGAAAAGTTAAAAGTGCTGTCTAGTACTGCGCGTACGAGGTCGTGCACATGTGTACGCACGCCAGGACCAGCTACACAAAAGGCACGGTATGGTGCCTTGCAAAGTCAGGACACACGTGCAGCGGCATGCATCCTCCAGGCACAGAATTGCCCCCCCTAGAAATCTTGGTTCTTCACATCTCACTCTTGGGCAACAGAACTCGGTAAAATGGCAGTTGCAAACCAATTCATCATTTCTCCCCCCTTGGCATGCAACTCGCACTAAACTCGCACCTCACTGCGTCCCCACAACACATTTACTCACACACAGATAAAAGCTCAGACACGGACACACAAATCACCTACGCACGCACAGTTGCAGACACACACACGTACTTGACAGACCACCACCACGCCCTACCCTATGCACTTTTGGACATCAGCAGGGGAGGGCAGGGTCCTGGCACCACCCGGGAACGCTGTGGTCACGGCATCACTCATTCGGTTCAGACTGATGGCCAAGTATGTTCCCTGTGAGCAGACAATGGAAGAACACGTCTAGCAAGGCAAGCAAGCACACGCGGTGCAGGACTGCAGCTCAGCTGCTGACAAAGTCAGTGGCTAGCCTTGTGGATTACTTTTAAGGGTAGAAGGGTGAGGCAAGAGGACAGACAGGGCAAGGTAGATGTGTGTATGTGTGTGTGTGTGTGTGTGTCACAAACGTGTGTATGATTGTGTGTGGTGTGTATATGTGCGTGTGTATTTGTGTGTGCGTGTGAGTGTGAGACAAACGTTTGAATGATTGTGCTTGTGTTACTATGCCTCAATTGCTGCATGTCCAAGGTGTTGGCATTAACACGTGTGCATAGGAACCGGTGCGCAGATGCAGCACCAGTACTTTCAGCAGTTGCGCTTGGGAATTACAAGGAAGGGATCCGATGGGGTGCAAGCCGTCCAGCGGAACAGAAAAAGCACCAAGTCCATCATGCTCATCTTAGTAGCCACAGGCTTGCAGGAATAGCACCTCACATGCGCACATGCGCTCTCCCGCTCACTCTCACTCTCACTCTTACCTGCATGGGAGCCGTGGCACTCAGGAGCTGCTGCAATTGTACAGGTGCCACTGCAGGTGCCACACACTGTGTGCAAATCCAGAGAAAAGTCACAACAGGCAACATCGTCAGGCATGCCGGTTGTGATGGACTCGTTGTCAGGGAGTAAATCCTGCTGGGTTGAGGGTGTAAGTGCATGATTTTAATACAATGCTTTCCTGCCTTGCCATCGACATTGGGTTGGGGAGTGGCACGCATCCTTACGCTGAAATGGAGGACAGGTAATAGGCCATGGATGCTATTTGAACAAATATTTTCCTAATCTAGTTCTCCAAGACTGCCAGCCAACACTCCAGCACTGCTCTGCTGGCTTTTAGCCCCCTACCTTCATTGTCGTTTCAAACGCCAAGCGCTCAAACATGGCCTCAAAGGTGTAGGCCAGCTTGGGGTACCTGCAATTATAAACAGCAGCAGTATTGAGTAATTGTCATTTTGTCATGCGCTGCTCCCCTACACTGCAGCAACAAACACATCAGAGCAAATGGACGAGACCACATGACAGCACCACACGGGTATTTTGTCATGCGCTGCTCCCCTACACTGCAGCAACAAACACATCAGAGCAAATGCGCGAGACCACATGACAGCACCACACGGGTATTTTGTCACGCACTGCTGCGCTGCACTGCAGCATCAAACATAGCAAAGCAAACAGGCAAGACCGTGTGGCAGCTTCCAAGCACACCCATCGCAAGCAACATGATGGCACGACACGTGCCAATCTACATATACCTGAGCTCTTGTTGCACATTACACATTACATAAAAAAGCAAACTGCAGTCCAATGGCTCTCCTACGACATGTGCCACACACCCTGCCTCTAAGAAACCATCAAATGCATCGCGAGAGGTCAAGGAGTGGCAAGCATGACCCAGCTGCGACGGTCTACATTGCTCTGAAACATAGAGGCTGGGCTTGTTCAAGGCCAATAAAACGACGAGACACTCACCCTGACACGAGCGCATCTCGCACAAAGCCTGTTTTGGTGGAGGGCTTAGATGCCGCAGTGAAAACCTCCAGCAGCATGCGCGCAATGTCATCCCTGCAGGTGTAGGTGGCAGCATGGTTACACCTGACTTGTGTGATGTAGAACTGCTAGGAAGATATGATCAAAGTCATTTGTGCTCAATACTTTGAAGCAGCCACACAACTCTCTGCACTTTCAGAGATCGATGCTGACTGTCAGGAAAAGAACAGCTGAGACAGCCTGAGCGAGAACAACTCATCTCCATGTGGTTTAAACAGGATCCAAGTATACACACCGGGAAACTGCGCTTGTGTCCAGCTGGCCACAGCAAACAACGGAAGGAAAAGGAAGTAAAGGTGAAACACCCAAACATGGGCGGATAAAAGGGAAGCAAACAAAGTGAGGGCTTCCACCACACCTTACACCCAAAGCTGCTGTATCAGCACTGTATTATGTATTATGTGTACAGCTGGCCAGAACCACATATAAATACACGGTGTATATACGGTACTTTTGGCAGGGAATCACCAAAATATACGGTCTTGTATGGTATATATACGGTTCTGGCCAACCCTGATTATGTGCAATTGTAGGAACACACTCGCAAACCCACATGCTGCCAGTGCACGTACAAGCAGTTGCACACGGGTAGTAGAGCAGATAAGGAGTGATAGGGCGCGCACACACACACTCACAGACCTGTTGTCAGGCGTGTGTTAAAGTGTGTTACGTGTGTTCGTGTTTTCTTTCTTTCACACTCGTACGCAATGCTCTCACCAGAACTGCTGGCATAGGAGGGGCTGGTCGGGGGGCACTAACGCGTCCAGGAAGCAGACGTGAGATAGAGGGTCCTGAACAGCGGCACAAACAGGAAGGGCACACTGAGTAATGGTATGATGTGTGTTACTTTCCTTGGGTGTTTGGGGCGCACACTGTTTTGTCGTGTGCGGGAGGCAGGCATGTTCTTAAATATCTGGGTTGGCCGATTGCTTATACATGCATGCGTGTGGTAATTGGCAAAAAGATTTAAGGAAGCAGTCATACATAAAGTATGTTTACGTATCCTGGCCAACCCCAGGCAGCAGGCATGCTTCAAGAATTGCAAACTATTGTGGCGAGCTTGTCGAACGTCCATAAGGCATGACAAACGACTGCACAGTGCTTTCGATTGACTGTTGGCGCCACCAATTGTTTGTAGCAGTTTGTGGACATCTCAATGAATAGCCAGCACCTTAGAGCTACATGTCGATCCAACATTTGCCAAATGACTTGATGCCTGTATGCTTGGAGGGCACTCACTCCTTACATTTGCATACAACTGCACTCACTCCATGCACACACCTTTCCTTGTCCACCAATCAAAACCAAGGAGACGTCACACAGCCGTGGTGGAGGTCAAATTGCGAAAGGTGCACAGGCACCTTTCTCTTGGCCACCACTCTTTATAATTGGATGGCCCCACTGAGAAATGCCCCCGCCTGGAGGTGTTCCCCCCACACCTTTTTCTTGGCGACCACTCTTTGGAGATGCCACACAGCTGTGGTGGAGGTAATGATGCCGTCAGCCAGCTCCTTCAGGCCAGACCACAGCTTGTCCTGTGGTGTATGTGTATGTGTGTGTACGTTGTTATTATGATGCTTGAATAAAAAGTAATGGAAATGATTGGCTATCGAGAGCAAGGTCAAGCGGGCGAGTAGGCATGCAGGCTGCGTTTTTGATTCTCTGTGCGATAACATGACTGCATGCAAACACACAGGCTGTTTCGGTATGACAGTGCAGCAGAGCAGTGCATTGGAAAAGCTTGCAAGCTTTGAGGCTTGCACACACGCAGCATGCCTACAAACTTAGGAAGCAGCAGGAACAGAAGCAATGTCTGCCTGAGCATGCCAAAAGTGCATACTAGATAACCTGCGACCTACATGAACTTGTCATAAGGGAGCCTGTGTGAACATGTGGCATGTGCATACAATGAAATAAACAAGACGGCTCCAGTGCTCGCTCTCACTCTCCCATCCCATCCCCCCACGCCCACCTACCTGCCATGTCCCCAAGGGAGGTTCACGCCCACTCCCAGACCCACTTCCCATTCCCATTCCGGTGCTGGTAGTACTGCTGCCTCCGTCCTCTGAGCTAGTGAGGTGCTTAGGGTCCAATGCCGTGCGTGCACTTTTTTCCAGCTTTTGGAGGTAACCAGATAGCAGGGTGCGCACGGCCTATTCGTATGTGTGTATGCGTGCGTGCGTGTGAGTGTGTGTGTGTACATACATGTATGGCGCATTGAAAGTGAGTATGTGTGCAAGTGTATGTTGTGTGTATACATCCTAGAGTATCCCAAACAAGACGATTGGATGGAAGTCTGGCACCTGGCGGCAAGCAGCAAGTGGAACGAAAAAAGCTTGTTCGCGTGAATGTTGTCATTGTAATCATCTTAGTTCAATTTGCTCTATTTGGGGGTTATAAGGGACATGGGCATTCTGTACAAAGGAGGGGAGGAATTTAGGAGCTCAATGTCTCCCACTCCTTTGTTATCGTTTGGTGACAGCCGCTGTATCTCCTGACCCAAGGAACAAGAGGTGGTGCTTCTTTTGAGGGCCTGAAGAACGAGCAAGGAGCAACAGACGTCAGATCTGGCTACAGTGCAAACAGAGCTTTGTTCAATGCGAGCGTGGAGTGTTACGCGTTGTGGCTGTTGCTCTTGGTGGCTTATGTACCGTGGTGTGATTGAAAAATGTAAAGCTGTTTTGTGTAGTTTAGGAGGTTGCAATGTTATGCTCAGGGAATAAGTACGTAAAAGGCACGTCTCAGTAATTTGCTTGTAGTTCCTTGCAAGCTCCTACCATGGGCAATTTATTGGAAAATATGGGGCAAAAAACTCCAGCATATCTAGTACCTCCAGTCTAAAGAAGACACACACATGTATACACATGCACAAACACGCACGAGCACACACTCACACACACAAACATATGCACACCTTTTACGCAACCACGTTAATCGCAAGGCATGGCAGGAAGAGGTGACTCTACCTGACTTAGCTCGTCTAGGTTGAAGTAAACCTGCAGGGCACTGCCCACTCTGGCCTGAGATATTGTGGCCATGCCCTCTGCCAGCGCAGCCTGCACGCGTGTACATTCTTGTGTATGATGTGCATGCGAGCGTGTGTGTGAGCATGCATGTATGCGTGTGTCTGCGTGCGGGTGTGTATGTGCATATCTGTGTGTGTTCGTATCTGTGTGTGTGTGTGTGCACGTGAGTACTCATGTATGTAGGTGTGTATGTGTGTGAGGTGTGAGTACGATTAGGAAATTTACATTTGGGTAGGCAAAGGCATATACTAAGAACTGATCCGCCAAAAGTTTGTCTAAGAGGACCTAAAACCAGGCAGGGCAATGCACGCTGACGTGCTGCATGCCTACAACCTGACAGAAAGTGTGCATCGGCTCGTGACTGTTGCAACATTATGAGAAGGCTCTTTGGTAAAGTCTGATGCAGCCCTGACTTCAAAACTCAAAACCAAATTACTTAAGTAACCAGCGAGGCTTGCGTGAGGCCTATTTGCCATATTTCGGGGGAAGAATGAAGGCCTCTGGATTCCATAAGCAAGCATAGACACGAGCCTGTTTTGAGTTGCGTATGTGGAAGGCCTCACCTTTAGCTATAATTTCAGCCCAATATATGACGCATGCATGTGTAGTTCATACTAGGGCTCACAAAGCTAATAACACAAACACACATGCACGCAAATAAGTATGCTCCACACATATATCTGACCTACCTGTGCTTGTTCGTGCACCAGGGCAGAGGTACGTGTGAGAAAGGCCTCATCTGCAGCCACAGCCTCCACTCCCTCAAAAGCGGCACCCCCATCAACTGCTCGGATATCTGTGAGCAGCTTGGCCGCCTTTGCGAGATCTACCGACTCCGGAGGGGCAGCCATCTGCACCTGCAGCTTGTGCACCTGTGTGGATGTGTGGCACCGTAATAGCGGCACAGTTCTGGGTCTGCTGCAAGACTGTGCGCGTGGAGATACCAGAGCCACATCAAAGCTACCGGTATGTTCATAGAGAGATCATTACATGGTACAATAATTCCACACTGGTCCTGAAGTTCAAACAGAGCAACCATGCACCTGCAGCTTGCACACCTGTGTGCAAGCGTTGTACTGTATCAAATTTTAAAGTTTAATGGTCTGAAGCATTTATGCGAGTGTCTTGTTCTTTACTGTAACCCAGAAGCTCAAGTGCAGCAGCTGTGTGGGCCTGCAAGTCGGGCACTTACTTACCCGCTCTGCTTGAAAGGGTAAGTACCAATGTGAGTGAGGCTCAGGTCCGCTATTACACATAGGAGCATCCCAGCTTACATGTTTCACTTACCTCACCACGTATACCCTGCACACTCAAGGCCACAAATTGAAGTAGCTACTTTCTGCTTTCTGTATGTTCTGCACGAAACTCTCCTATTTCAAACATCTGTTCATCCCACATGGCTGCCAAATGATGGGTGCCACCATGCCTACAACCAACTGGATAATCAAACTATTACAAAGACACGCATGCGCAAACGCGCGCACACACACACACACACACAAACACACACACACACCAGCTTCAGGCGGTGAATGAGGTGGCGGAGCAGGCCTATGGTGGTGTGCAGGTTGCGCAGCTGGCAAGTGCGAGCGCGGATGTGCTCATATGGGCCCGCCACCTCTGCCCGTATACGTCGCACCGCACTCTGCAGTGTTTCTACAGACAGCACCACGTCTGCGAGTGAGGCCTCAGTGTCCCTCATGCGACGTACATGGCCAAACAGCTCTGGGCTCTTGCCGGTGACCTGTTGACATGAAGATTTAGGCTGGGAAACTTGAATGGTTGCAAGGGGGCGCACGTGCCTCTCGTTTCAAGCACGCACTGCCAAACAGCGCTTGACGTCAGCTCTAGGCTCTGGCCGGTGTCAGAAGCTAAAGGCCACAGCAGCTCTGGGCTCGTGCTGCTGATCATTAGGCGCGAATAGAGTAGTTTAGATATAACAGTACACGCGCTTACAGTTGTCCAGTTTGGTATCTCAGACACAGCGGCCCCAGAGAAACACAGGGGAGAGTATAGGAGCTGCAAGGGGGGCTCACGTGCCTTTTGTTTCTAGCGCACGTTGCCACAATTACTTTTACGTTAATGGCCACAACAGCTCTGGGCTCCTGACACTGACTGCTAGCTGAGGGAAGAATAAAAGAGGGGATGATCATTGGATGAACTGCAAGGGGGCTTTGTGGACTGATTTCATCTTGTGCAGCACACGTGGCCAAGCAGCTCCTTTTTTCGTCCTCTCTCGCAGCGATTCAATTAGTTGTACACACACATACACACACGTGTACATGCTATGGTGCTCATCACAACTTAAAAAGCCGTTAACCTACAAAAAATATGTTTGCACGTGCACGTGCGCATAAGCAAGTGCGTGATTATGAGGACAGCTATAGCCTGGCGTTCCTTGAGTTTCTGTCAGATGCCATACAGAATAGCCAGGCAGGCAAAAAGGAATCCCGAGGCAAATGACACATGTGCCCTTGTCTGCGGTGCATGAGGCGGCACTTGTAAATTGAGTGACGGTGAGAAGTCTTTGGCTAATCACGCGTGCCACTCAATCACGTACGTGTGCATTGATGAAAACACGATTGAATAATGCAGTATGCGTACTCACACCCAGAACTTTCCTCGTGGGCGAACAGAGCTGACCATGAGAATTTCATAAGTTGGGAGAGCTGATTCTTTGTCCTCCAAAACACGCTAGAGCACTACATTACCCAGCGCAAAATGCATGCGCACCTCAGAAGCCAGGGCAGTGTCCAACAAGCGAGAGCCCTCACGCATCTTTTCCAGCTGAGCCTGGGCAGTGGTTTGACTCCCAGCCAGCACTGGAAAGAAGACACAAGCAGACGCACAAAATAACTCGCGGTGGTGGAGCATGCGGAGCTGGAGCAGAACTCGATCCTTGCATATCATCAGCTGACAGCTTGTCGGTGCAACTGGTAGACAGACACACACAGTACACACACACACACACACACACACACACACACAAATTGAACAAATTCATTCATACACACACACCACTTAAACACGTCCACACACATACATAAATACACAAGCACACACACACACTCTCACACACATACACACACAGACACACACACACAACACACACACACAACACATGCACGTCCACGTAACAGGCAACTCACCGTTGCTCGTATGCTGGGCCACATCAAAATTGGGCGTGTTAAAAGCTGAGAATTGCTCTTGGATGTCCAGCAGTTCTCCTTTCTTTGCCTCCACCATTGTGTCTAAGTGAATGAGAGAGATGTGCAGCAGAGATGTGCAGCAGAGATGTGCAAGACCTTTAACCCTAGTTGAAATATCTACTCATCGGATATGGTAGATTAATTAATACATAGCACATTATGCTTAGCTTGCTTAGTAGGAGGCATGCACTGCAGGGGGCATCCCTCCTGGCGATCCCCACTGTCGTCCGTCCTATGTCATCATCCGCAAGGGAGGTTGACAAATCATTTTCTGTGAGTGCGCGTTGACCATGACCATAAAATCAGCCTAGCTTGCAAGCTTGCTTGTGCCTTTAAATGGAATTGTGCGTGCGCGCGCGCGTGTATGTATGTGTGTGTGTGTGTGTGTGTGTTTGTGCGTGTGTGTGTATGCGTGTGTGCGTGTGTGTGTGTGTGTGTGTGTAAGTGTGAGTGTGTGCGCACAGATGTGAATAAGAGCATAGACGTTGGCAGTTTAGAACAGGGACAGTTCAGAATGAGGAAGACATTAGTAATACCTGAATTGCACACAATGCAGGTGTTCATGGTTGCAGGTACGGTTCCTGATGATTCTGATTATCCATCTATGAAAAGGCTTGATCTAGAATGTATGAGAGTTTAGGATGTCCATAGCACGCATTTTAGGGTGACAGCACTATTGCCTGCCTAGAAGTCTGTCGCGTCGATCCATTTCACAGATAATGACACGCAGCCTATTTCTGGCATTGACCGCGCACCTCGGTTCCAGCATTTCACATCCTCCTTGACACAAGTCCAACTGACTGTGAGTGTGAGAAGAGACACGCTACAGTGTAACATGCTTCAACTAAACGTTACCTTCATTTTGTTGTGAACTGTCACTTTAAATGGAACAAACTTAAATCGATTTTACCGTCTATGCCATACACCAGCTGAAGCACGAAGTTAAGAAGAACAGCTGCTATGGCCTCTCTGAGGTGAGTTGTTCCTCTGATTCAAAGCACAGGTGCATTCCTCCGAGCAGCCCTCTTTGTCATTTGTCAGCCGTCTTCCTACGTTAACACCGATTGCAGGCATCGCCTCCGCTTTCTCTTCCCCTGCATACCGGGTAAAGGCCTTGACCGTTTTCAGTTGTGATCGCACTGACATCGGACTGTAAGTGAAACGACAGCCCTTATGGTGACTGCAGGTACTCGTACGGGGGGAGGGGGGCAGGTAAAGCTTGATTTGTGTAGACGTGCGTGATAGTTAGTTTGCGTATTATGTGTGATGGCTTCTTAATGTGTAAGTCCTAGAGAGTGTGGTGTATGTGTGTAATTACATTTTTTTATGCACACTAAACACTCACGCACGTGCACGCACACACACACTTATCCACACACCTATTAACACACATGCACACTCATAATCATACGGGGCAGAGCTCTCTGACCTTCTGAGCACTGGGGCTCCGGACTGGAAGCTCTACTCATTTGATGACAGAACTGTGAGTATTTTGAGAGGCCAGGATCTATTGTAGCTTGGATTTTACCCTTATGGAGCTCTTAAAGTCGTTCAGCGACAATTTGCAGAGCACTTAACGTTCTATTCCACTGCAAAGCATCCTTACTCATCTTTTGGAAGGCCCTCATTACTTATTTTACGATTTCATGCTCAGAAACTGCCTACAACTGTAAGACGCTGCAAATGTCAGGAGGGGCCTTTCTATTCACCTACCTTGCCACTCACAAAATTTGCTGTTCTAGTTCAGAACGCCAAAACTGTCGCACCACCTAATTCACCCAACATTCCATACTCAACAAGCGTTACATCAATTAATCCACCCAGCTAACTACGCTGATAAATTGTTCTACTAGTGCAGAACACCACAAAAGTTGCACCACGTTATCAATCAACCTTGCCCTTTATTGTGTGCCACATCAGGCTGCGTAAAGGTAGCACCTGAGGTTGACTAGATCTTTAATGCCCAACTCCAAAAATGTCAAGCCTTTGCAACCCCTCTCAACGACACTTTAAAATCATCAGGCATGACAGAACAATAAGACACTTGAATTGAAGCCCCTGCTGGGTGTCTTCCAAACGTTTTCACGTCTGTGACTTAACTCACTCCTAAGTTTGGCAGTGTACATCCTTTTTCCCTTAGAGGGGGGGATACATGCAGCCCGAATCAAGCATTCACTAGTGCGTGTACATCTTATCGCTGATTGCCAGATCAATGGTGTAAAGCAATCTGAGCTGAGATGCTTCTGGTTGGGTTGTATATTATTGGCATCCAGCATGTTCTGGCTCGACGCTATTATGCTGTTTATCTCTACTAGTACAACAATTATGTGTAAAACTTAATTTGCATTTGCTGTGACGTGCAGCCCTTGCCAAGTCACCCAGTGCTCAAAAACGCATCCCTCAAAGTTGCTACGGAGCAATTGCATGCAAGCCCAGTCATTGCGAGTGAGGAAACAGCTGGTCTATTTCGAAGTGTCACTCGATTTCTCTGTCAGAAATGGGTCAGCGGCCGGATCTTCTCACGAAAGTTCTCTAAGCACAACCAACATCCTCGACAGTTAAACATGTGTAAGCTACTGTACTGCCACAAACCTATGCGAGGTGTGGAAAAATTCAATAATGTAGCAATAATGTGAGCAATGCGATGGGGGCAACACTCAATAAATAAATACAGTACGAAGACGTTTAGCCCCTTTTTTTAAACAACAGGGAAGAGCTCTACGAGTATTAAACCAAAGGCTGTGCAAAAATAAGCACGCTTTGATTGCAAAAATTCAGGGCATTTGACGTGTTGGAGCAAAATAATTGACCGGATTTGAACATACGACCTCTTGGAAACCTGTTCTTTGCATCAGGCAAAATGTGCGAGGCATTTTTGATTTTATTATTTAAACTGGCCAAATCTTATGCAATATGCAGTCATATATGCAGTACGTATTATTACTATCATAAGTAGAGTGTATTAGCATAGATTGGTTAGTTTTAGGTCTATAAAATAATCTTTTTTTGCTTAGATCTCCAGTCTAACGTCAACAAAATTGCTGTAATGAATATCCCCGATTTAAACGTCCGTCCGCTTGCCTTTTTTGACTGTGGCAAAACAGTATGAAAAGGCTATTCACTTGCTTCCAGCTCTATTTGTCTGGTTGCCTGCAAAATAAAACCAATCCTAATTTGACGCTTGAACTTGCAGGGAATTGTGTTCGAGGTTTTAGCAACACGTTCCAATTCCATGGATCAGCAATCCCAACAACAACTGGATTCCTCGATCTGGGAGGCGCACTACAGTCGGCATTTGCACGGAGTGGTGCCTCCAAGGTAAGGCTGGACAGGAGATCTTACTTGCCCATAGTCCCCTCCAAACATCATATATAATATATACCATAGCTCCACGATCACTTTGGAAATCAGTAAAAAATTAGGCGAAGAAACAAGAAATTTCATTGGAGCCTTCTTCAAACTGGAATTGAAGTCAAAAATGAACGACTGGCCACATCTGGCTTGCGGTATAGTTATTTATTTACATGCCCTCCCAGCGTGCCAGTGTGAACCCCCTGGCCCTGTTTTTGAAGCCCTCTCAGCAGCAGCAGCAGCAGCAGCAGGTTCCCTCGTAGCAACACCCTTTCCAGCATCACCAGGGGTGCTAAACACACGCATGGAGCGAGAAGTTAACCCTGCAGAGGCTCTCACAAAGTTATAAAAAATTTGGAAGTTAACCTACAGACTCCCTTACGAATTAAAAACGATATTTATTCACCTTGGTGTCACAAAGGTGATCGTGACCTACGGTATATGTAGAAAGAAGGTATTGGCAACCCTAATTACAGCCCTTTAAGCAGCAGTGAGAGTGTCACATAAGTACTTCATTTGTTACGCTCCATATATACACCATGTAAATATATTTTTCTGGCCAACTCTATTTACCTCTTTTAACAGTAGAGAGGTTATTGCACAGGTAGTTCATCCGCAGCCGGGCAGGGGCAAAATTGTAGGCCAGCACGGCTCTTTGCCTGTCTCTAAGTAACCAGATAACTCCTTATCCATTCAGACAGTAGCAGCCGTGCTTCAATCCGTGTGCACATGCAGTGAGGTCAGCTTAGTCCCGAGGTGGATCATTTCAGATGGCGCGGGAATGTCGCCAGGGTGAGCTTGGCTGCTTTTTACTTTTGTCATGCTTCTTCCGTTCTGCTTGCAAGCAAGCATGTGAGCAAGCAGAATGACCTACTGGTAGTGACAGGGTATGAAATTCCAGTGCTTTACAAAATGACATGTCTGTCTACACGCATGCAGGGGCTTCAAGTGCGAGTGGTGAGTGCGTGGAATAAGAGTCAAATAGTTTGAGTTCATGCGAGTGATCAAGCCTTTTAAGCCTCTTTCAGTTGCTGCAAGCAAGATAACATAAGAAACCACCAGAAATTTTTTCCTCTTAGACTACCTTTTATACCATGCATTATGCTTTCATAGATAAACATGTGCTACATCATGTGCAGGTCAGCAATGCAGAACGGAAAGATCATTATTGGAAGTCATGGTGGGTCCGTGTGATTGCTTAGCCTAATAAGATGCGAGTGCTGTATTTGATAGAGTAAAACCACTCGCGCATAACTGCAATCCTTGAACTGCTGTAGGGTATGAGGTCTGGAGGCAACCCCCTTTTTTGCCGGGACTGGTGCGTGCTAAGGAGCTATCCAACAGCAATAGCTGCTTGATGTAAACCACGTCTGCCCTGTGGCTCAGCTGCATCCTTGACCTTCACTTTCTGGTTACCCAGGGTATGAAGAATGTCCAGTACATCAAAGAGATCGATCCACAGACAGGCTTCATAAGACACATTGACTGGTGAGAAGCATGCATTCCCCTTTGTTGTTACATCCACCTCATCAAAACGTGTTTGGCGACTAATGCCACCAAATTTCAACGTGTTCCAGGTCAAATTATTATAACAGCCTCTCATGTGCGGTGAGTAAATGGTGATTTTCACTCATCTTTGTATGGTTATGTAGCAACCTGCACATCAGCATTGTCAACAACCTACACCTGCTCAGGCTGGCGTGCTTCCAAATAGTGGAGGATATCTGACGCAAGAGTGAGTGTGCTCAGCTCTCTCAACCCTCCTTCCACAGAAGTGTCAACCAAACTTGTGACACATGTGCATGCAGAGCAGCTGCATGGTCAGAACATCACCAGCGCTGGTTCTTTTTGCCAAGGAGACTATCTATTGATCAGCCATGGGTAAGGTCAACAGTTAAACAATTTGCATAGGCCACACGCACATATACACTGTATCTCTATATAAAGGGACTTTTGTTATTTTGGTGCATCTTAGCTTCAGTTTTAATTGCAATGGTCAATAACTGCGTGATGACTGCGTGACGCCCGATCATGTCTTTTTTCCAACATGGCCAGGATCCTGATCTCGACAGTGAACTTGGGTGCAATTTGATCATCTCAGCTAAGGATCCGATCATGCAGCAAGGTAAAGCTGGACCTGGTCGGGACATTAATGTCACTCAGGTAGGTCGTGGCTTGCGTTTAATGCAAGATTGTGTAGTTGCTGTTCATTGCATGAGAGTATGGCACAAAAAGGGGTGGCTTTTTGCTCGCCTTGTAACTTATTAAGAAGCTTGCGGTGGCAACAAATTATAAAATGGGCTCTGCGTATTTGATATGTTACTTTGTGAGCCTGAAACCTTGACACAGTCTCCCTGCATAAACCGTGCAGATCCAAGGAGACACAGAGTCTCCCTGCATGACAGTCTCTCTGCACCAGTCTCCCTGCATGACAGTCTCCCTGCATGAATTGTGCAGATCCAAGGAAACACAGAGCCAAGTAGGGGCTACTCTGCACTTCGCTTCATACCAGGCAGTCAAGACCAGCACATAATTGCACTTAAGGTGCGCAAATAGCTGTTTGCCGTCTCCTTTTCCATACATACAACTGGACACTTGCCCATGATAGAAACTGTATGTGCCTAATCGTCCAAATGCATAGTAACATGCTCCATGTGTGTGAGCCCCCCCATTTTACATATGCTGCATGGACTGCAAGCAACTAGCCGTGCTCCTCATCCCACCTGCCATCAATTTAAGTTGATGAACTATACCTGATGGAGGTAACATGTCACATTGGATGTTGGGTGCAAGCTTTTGTTCCAACGTAGGCACGTGCTCATGGTTGCATGGGTTGTGACACTTACTGCATACACAACATCCCACAAACTGTTTAGACAGTTGAGCCTGGCAATGGTGCGGACAACAGCAGTTACATCACCGTGGTCAGCATTGATGGAGAGGTACGTTTTGTTTTGACATTATACAGAAACTGATTGTGTGCCTGTTGGAATTTTACCGTTTGTCCCTCTCTTGTTCCGTGATCTCAGACACTTTGAAGTTAATGTCTTGCTACAATCTGGTCCTTTATGCAACCAGCTTTATTTGAATGCTTACGTACATGCACTTCTTACCAATACCAGGTGCTACTACCAGAAACCTTGATCAGTGAGAACCAGAAACTGGAGGGAATAGAGATCATCAAAAACTTGTAAAACTGGGAGAGAGGCGAGTACACTGGCGTTGGGTATGCTGCCTTCCTTGACTGAAATAGCTGCAGTTACGTTGAGTCCAAGGCTGTAGTACATCGTCCTGTACAGAGCTGCGTTGTCACTGCCAGCAAGAAGTTTCTCATTCTATCTTCTGCTCACGGTTACCGTGTGAGCTTGAATGCACGTAAGGATGTCGAGAGTTTGTTTGGTCATCTTGTACAAGATGGTTGTGCCAGTCTCTTCACCACTTTTTCCTTTCCTTTTCGCGGTGGAGGAGCTTTACGGTACTCGGTACCAAAGTGGCGCCTTTTCCTTGATTAATGTGGGGAGTGGTTCTCACTGCCTGCGTAGTTTTTTCTTTTTTTCACAAGCAACTTAGTTTATGATCTGAGTCTTATGCTCTGTTTAGCAGCGGGCAGCGCAGACTAACGTAATCTGACAGTTTCGATAAATGAACCAGGCAGGTAAATTCCAGGCTGCCACATGTGGTGTGTTGCGTCTTATTCCTTTAAGGAACCAGCACTGGCAACATTGTCTCCTGTCATCGACTGACTTCCCTTTTTTCCTGGCTTTGTTGTCTGCTTGCTGATGGGGTTGGGCTATGGTCCTAAGAATGGTTAACCAGTTTCCTTTGACGTCGCTCTGTTCCAGTGTTGTGCGTTCCTGATTTTTTTATATTAATACAGCCTAATTGGTGGGAAGCTCTCGCTCATGAATGTGAATTTTATTCCTTTCCAGAGCAGGTGTGCTTTTCTCATGAACTATGTCAGCTCTCATCACCGAATAGCACCATACCGGCTTGGCTACACTATCACTAATATGACTGGCACACCTAGCTTATTGGACAAGACGTACAGAAACTCTCAACCGTCAACCAACTAACTGCTTCTCACACGATTTGTCGCTGCCACTGGTTGGGCGTGACAGAAATTGTCATGTTTGTTCGTGACTTTGATCCCTCTCCTGCAACTAAGCAGGACAGGAGCAGTTGGCTGGAAATACGCCCTCAGGTGGTTTGGCTTGCAAGGTGCTGGCGTACTTAACAACAAAATAAATAGCATAAATAGCATAAATGAACAAAGTCAAAGGTAGGAATATTTTGTTGGAAAAAAGAAATCGAAACACGAGGGCGCTGCTGCACAGTACGTTACAAATACAACCGTTACATAGCCACCAGAAGAAGGCTGGAAGAAGACAACATCGCAACTTGTATACTTTGCAGTACTATGCAACAAGCTTTGCATATAATTGCTTACTTTTCTTAAAACCTACCAACATTGACTTAATCAAGATGAATATCCATTCAAGTGCTTCTTCAACACAGGACAGAACGAAGCAACCTAGAAAACATGTGCAGCATCCTACAGTTCACTGGTGCAAAAAACTCAAGGTACAGGCTGTCGTTTGCTTCCATGCATATATTTTAAAGGACTACCATAAAAACACGATCATTTCTTTGGTGGTTACCAAACACTAAGCTCCAAAGGCGTCCCTGCTGTAGCAGCAGGTCAGTAGGAATTTCAACAAGCTTTACGGGTTAGGAGGGGGCCCTTGGCTCGTACCGTTCGGCCAATCTACAGCCATAGGAGACACTTTGTTGCTGCCTGTTCCAGTACCAGCCCCTCTATTTTGAGTCCCCCATTTTCGGATGGCAGGCACACGCCCTGTGCTGGCTGTGTGGAAGGGGCTTGCTGAGGGTGGCAGCACTATGCTCTGCTGGTGGCTATCTGTGTGGGGGTGCTGCTGCTTGTCCTGCTGCTCCTGCTGCAGTTGCTGCTGTGATTGATGGTGGGCAAGGGCAGCGGCTTGCAAGGAATGCAGGGGCCGTGAGGTGGGCCGCTGCAGAGTGGCGGAGCTGGCAATACCAGTGCCTATGTGTGCTTGTGTGGCGCAGACAATAGCGTCAGTCAGGCCTGCTGGAGAAGTGAAGGACACAAGTTGCCGCACGGAGTGCGGAGAGGACAGCCAAAGTAGGTTAGTCCAACAAGTGAGTGTTAAAAACGTGGTGCATTCACCTGCTTAAGTATGCTAGCAACCAGCATACTGCGCCCAATGTAGGCACTTCACTCGCAACTTATAGTACACCATTGAACGCATCAAAGCCCCGGGCATAGGAGAAGCATGAAAGCATTTGCCTGGTAGCACCCAGCCTTACCTGCAAGCAGTCCTCCTCCACTCGGAGTGGCAGGTTTGCTGTGTGATTGTTGCTGGGGGTTAGAGGAGGGGGGTTGAGGCTGGGTGGGCAGTGCGGGAGCTTGTGAGTGGAATTGCAGGCGAGGAGGGACAGGGAGCGGGAGGTCCAAGGGATTTGGATTTTGAGGCGCTTCTCTGGCATTAATGGTGATGGCCCGGAAGTCGGATGATGCATTTATAGGTCCGCCTGGACGAGGCCCCATGGCACCATGCTGGTGAGTGTGGGAGGAGGAGGAGGGGTTGGAGTTGTTCAGGGAGTCAGCATCGGAGGAAGAGGGAGTCTGCGGCGGAGGCTGCATCTTTGCTGCTAGTAATTGGTCCCCAGGGGAGGCCGTTGGTGGGCCTTGCTTGAGCAGGGTGTCACCTTTGCTGGCTTGGTCAGGTGCTTTTGGAGGAGGCTGGGAAACTATAGGGGGCAGGTTAGGAGGTGGAGTGAGCTTGCCTGAGCCGTTACTGTTGGCGTTTGATATGGGCAAGCCCATTGAGGCGCGGGGCCCTATGGAGGCCTTTTGCTTGCCCGAAGGGAGAGAGGGGAAGGAGCTGCCGTCCTTGCCCTTTTCGACGTTGTCTTTGTTCTTGCGCTCGCTTTGGCGGTTGGAGGCAAAGAAGGAGGAGGTGCGCTCCATGTTGCGGCCAGACTTGGGCTCCACAATGACCTGCAGCAGAGGGGAATCAAGACGTGGTACAATGTTTGAAATGGATTCTAGATACCATAGTATTTGACCTGAAAGGAATTTGATCAAGTTGGATGGCTGTGTGATGAAGCAGACAAACACACATACTGGAATGCGGTATTGTGTGAGAGAAGCGTACATGTCGTATGAGCATGCAAGGGACCTGCGAGCTGGCTTTGGGCATGTTGCATTCTTGTGCACAGGATCGCATCAGCAACAAGGAATCGTGACCACACCCTGCCCGTCAGCACACAGTCCCCAAATCTAGCACATTTTCCAGTTGCAATCCTTTCTTTCATCCCCAAGGATCGCTCTTTTTCTGGTACCGAGCACCTCGTTGCACGCGTCTCGAAGCCATCTTCCTATCCCAAACTGTGTGTGATATTCCACTACAGACTGGGGCTGCTAGACGCTCGGAGGGGCGCTTGCAGGCTTTGCTCCTGTTCTTCCTTTCCACTGTTTGCCTGCCCTAGAAGCTTAAGTAAACCATCTTAATTTCAGCTGGAAGCTTGGTGTGAGCTTTTGGCAGCCACAAACAACATCCCATTTGAAACAGGTTTGGACCTGCTAAAGCTCAGAAAGTGAATCTGCATACTCCACGAACTAAAGTACGCACATTTACACACATATCCTCCCTATTCCAGCACAAGATACTTCGTATGACCGTGCAGGAACCAGTTTTTAAATCTCTTATTATAATCTATATTTCTAGCCGGAGGGTCAACCGAGTTTGGAGACTGGACCATCCGATGGTGAGCTTTTAGTCAAACAATACACAACACAAGCGTGCTATGTGTTACGTGCATAGTTGATGTGCAGTTTCCCACGTGTTTGTTTGCTAGCCTGACCACAAAATATGCAATAAGCTTGTGTTCACACATTCACTACTCTGCTGACGGAGGCAGGGCGCAGAACTATTTATATTTTTCCTTTTTAGTATTATGCTCACAAACAGACATACACCCACCTTGCGTGTGCGGCAGAGCTTGGGTGGGCATGCCCCTGGCCACATGCCTGGCTTCTTGTCGCGCTCGTCTTGGGCCAGGTGGGCAATGTCTTCACGGAAGCCACAGAAGCAGAGCTTGCGCCACGTGGGGTCCTGAAACAGGGTCATACACATGAGTGGACGTGTGAAAATTTGCACACACTCACACACACACTCACACACACACACATGCGCGGGCAGACTCGTGACACCCCTCCTGCCTAGAGGTTTGCCTCAACCTCTCCTGACAATACAACGTTGAACGTATCTGCACGTAGCAACATCCCAGTACGTTCACTCACTTTGTGACAGCACACACACTCACACACACACACACATACACACACACGTGAACAGGCACTCACCCTGCCCTCCATGTAATCATCCCAGAGGTCATCAGCAATCATGCGCTCTGCGTTGTCCATGAACAGCTGTGTGGCCATCCAGGAGCGCTGGAAGCTGTTCAGGCACGCCACTAGGGGAGTGAGCCTACAGACAACGTTAGCGGTTGCGCATGTGATTGAATGCAGCAGGCGAACGAGGTAAGTCAAACGTTTGTCTCAGGGGGCACAAGGCATACATGACAACACCGTAGAAAACAGGCATTTGCAACTTTAAAACTTCATTCCACAGCTTGCAATAAAGAATATGCAAGCTGTTGTTAGCACAACCTTGGCCAGACTTTCAAACTTGGAGGCCATTTTGTGCGTGCAACGGAGAAGCGTGCATGCACTTACATTTGCACGTCATAGTCAGCTCTCACCTAAAATCACGTGTGATGTACTGCACCTCCTCCATGGGGTCGTACTTGGGTCCGCTGTCCCATGGGATGGCGTTATCAACGAGGTCGATCAGCTTGCACAGCAGCACCTGCGGTTTGTGAGGGAGATGCGACGTTGTAGGTCAAGGCGGCACCCTTCAACTCTCAAGAAGTGTGGATTGTGATTAGGAGATGCTTACGTCGTAGCAAGGCTGCACCCTTCAACTCCAAAGTCCCTGCGCAAGGGGCTTTAGTGCAGCACAGATCTTGCACCGGGACTTGCACTTGCAATAGGCACGGTTGTGAAGCACGGGCCTCTATTTCCCCAAAAATGACGACCACAGCAGGTCTTACACATGGTTGTGCATTCCAACGGAGGCACATACAGCACACCTGCACATCCTTGACTCATTCAAGCAGTGCTGCCCAGTACATAGACCAGGTGAAAGATGGTGATGGTGGTAGGGTGCCTGGCTCACGCTGACACACTTGAGACACGAGCTAGCATGGCAACCTGCGCACCTGAAAGATGGCAAGGCGGCGGATGGGGGCCTCTCCCTTTGGAAGCCTTGCCATGTGCCTCAAGTGGTCAAACAAGGGAAGCATCATGTCCTGCAGCATACAAAAGTCCAGTGAGCAGCGTGTCTACACAAGCCCTGCAGGGCAAGTTTGGATGCAGGAAACGCATTCAATCCAGAACACAGTTCAGGCTGGTGCACTGTATGTAGTACCCCAGCAGATGCTGTTCACATCCAAGTCTACAAAGACGTGTGGCAGCGCGTTTTTACATTTGACCTGCGTTTCTCCCTTTCTTGACACCTACTAAAAAAGCTGTACCTGGAACAAGCGCTCCCTTGAGCGCGCCCAGTCGATGTTGGCAGCCTCGTTGCCTGTCGTCTCTGGAGGTGCCTTGACCGTCATGAGGCGCTGGAACTCATCGGCGTTCAGGATGGATTTGTTACCATCTGCGTCGGTGTTGATCATCACGGACCCGATGGATCTCAGCTCACCTGTGAGTCACACGAAAGGGCACAAGGGTCAACATATTAGCAGGCAGTGGAGGATGGAGCATTGTCAAAGGATGGTGGACACGGTGGGCAGAGGGATTGAGCAGAAGCCAACCAATGTTATACTGCTTGAATAACAAGCGGAGCATGAGTAGCTGCAAGCCTGGACGCACTGCCCTAGTTGCGGCTGACGACAGTGAAGCACAGGGCAAAACGTCGGCATGTAGACGGCTTTCGACATGTAGTAGCGCTTTGGTGCTTTTGATGTGCGCCTATGTATGCGTGTGAGGATGCGAGTGTTCCTGGGCTTGTGGCTCGTGCCGGGCTTCCCCCTTGCATATCACTTACAGAAGTGTGTACATGTGCTAAGCACCGCAGGTCTCTCTCTGTGATTGACACGTAAGCGATATTGCCGAGTGATTTCACCTGAATTCTCAGTATGTGTGACACTGCCTGAGTGTTCCAGCATGCTTGCACACATCCACGTGCACTTATGCCCAGACACAACACACAAATTACAAATTACCAAGCCCACACTCATACTTGTTCACAATGCAGTGCAAACACACACACACACACACATACAAACACAGCTGCAAGCTGAGCAGCAGAATAGGACATACAAGGACTCAAAGCTTGAAGGTACGGAGTGGGTTTAGTGTGAGAGATATGGACACAGACAAGAGGGGTACATGGAAATATGCAAGGTCGAACCTTGCTGCTGCGGTAGTATATCCCCAGAAGTAAGTGACACCCATTCCGCTCTCAAACAGGTTCCAGCAAACACCTGGCTTGCATGTAATCTAAACAGGCTCAATATGTTTCCTTTTTATGTTCATATACTTTCTCGTTATCATGAGAAACCTACAACAACAGGAGCAGACGCACCAGCATACAACTGAAAAATCTTGCTCTGGGCCTCAAACTCTGGGTTGTCTGCCTGACCAGGGGGAGGTGTGCCTGGTGCAAACAATTCATGTGTGTGTGTTTGTGTGTGTACGTGTGTGCGTGTGTTTGTGTGTTTTTCAGTGTTTTTTTCAAGTCGATCAGGAGTTTTTTTTGTGCGTGTGTTTGTGCGTGTGTTTGTGTGTGGAAGGCATGTCCACTTGTTGGGGTGGGCCTGAGGGACCACCCACCCCCCAAACCCCCCTTCCAGTGCCCCCACCCAGACAAAAAGGGTACCAATCTGCTCCTTTCTGAATTTTTGCATCCGTCTGCATACTCACTAAGACCTGAAACTGAACTGTTGCAGAGTTATGGGGCAAAAACTGAGATACGGACGCTTATGCACACATGACCTACCAGGCACCCACACCTGGCTTGCACAGCACCACATTGCTTCCATTTCTTCAAAATTCCACTGACTATCTCATGCTGGCACAATCCTGGAAGTTTGGAGTGAATTGCTGCTCCATTGGCTTGACTGACCCCGCAGCCTGTACCCGAGCACGTGTGCCTCTGACTTTTAGACATGTCCACAGACCCTCCCAGTTTGCTTAGTCCACCCTGTTTGCTTGAAAAGGATGGCAATCGACTGGGCTTGAGCTGAAAATTCTAATGACATACCATAGTATTTAAACTTCCGTGGAAATTGTCCAGAAAAAAACTGGCCCCCCCCCCCAAAACTATAAAACCCACTGGGGGACCACCCCACCCCCCCCCTTTCTGATTCGACCCATATATATACCACTCGATAGCACTCGACGTCAGGATTCCGAATACCGTACAGACCGTATATCACCGCATACCGCGAACGTTTCAACCCTCTCGCGGTGTGTTGGGAGCAATTAAATAACCAAGTATCAAGGGCCTCACGAAACTCGCATTGGGTTAAATATTCAAATTTAAATGTGAAAGGGGACAGGCCGGAAACGTCTCCCAAACCACCCCTCAAGGCCCTCAAGGTGGACAAACAGCTTGGGAGGCTGGCCCTCTCTCAGGGAGGAAGGACATTAAGAGGAAGGGCGTCTTCAATTCCTTCACATGCGCATGCACGCACACGTACATGCGCGCACACGTACGCACACACACGTATGCACGCACACATACACACACAAGTGAACAACGCACACACGCACACACGTACGTACACAACCGTATACATACACACGCACGCACACTCACACACGCACGCACATATACAACGCACGCACGCACGTATGCGCATGCACACGCACACACACATACGCGCACGCACACACACGCACGTACACGCACGCACGCACACATGCCCACGCACGCACACGTACGCACACACACGTATGCGCGCACACACAAACATACACACGCACGCACGTATACAACGCACGCACACATGTATGCGCACACACACATACGCGCATGCACACACACGCACGTATATGCACACACTAGCTCATGCCAAGCACGCACACGTACGTGTGCGCACACACGTACCCGCATGCACACACATATGCGCGCACACACGTACGTACACAACCGTATACACACGCACGCACGTATACAACGCAAACACACTCGTATGAGCACGCACACGCACATGCACGCAAACGAACGCGCGTGCACAGACGCGTGCACGTGCAGCTCAGAGGGCCAAAGGCCCTCGCATAGGTCGCATTGGGGTAAATAAATAGATTGTGTAGCCCTCGCATAAGCTCGCGTTGGGGTTTATTAATTGGTTGTTTTGTTTTTTTCAAACGCACTTGGCAACGGTCTGTCAAAAAGTAGACATGCCATCCAAAGTTATGCTTTCTGAGGCATCCTGAGTCTATATACCATATCGATCGCTATGAAATCATGGGTTTCCAACTTTTGGAATTGATATGAAATCAAGCTTTTTGGGGGTGTTGAGGAGACCCTGTGTAAAACGGTTCTGTGGCCCTCAGAGGGCCTTGAAGGCGTTCCAACAACAAATTCCAAACATTTAATTATCATGTTCAAATGAGAAAATAAACCCATCAAAAAAGGCTGAGTTGCCAGGATTGGGGAGTGGGCTAAGTAAGAAGAGCTGGTGATGGTGAAGGTGACAAGGCTGTTTTGGGGTGGTTTAGCAAAGAAAAGCCGTGGAATTGTTTAGACAGAGGACTCGGTTGAAGGGACAGCTTTGGAGACAGTTTCCTCCTTACAACTCCAAGTCCGGACCTTATTGACTTCATGCAATACTTTTAAACCTTACAATTCACCTACATACACCATTCACCGTATGCTGGGAGGCCTGCGGGCTGAGGCAGCACCATAAAATCGAGATGAGAACCCAATTTCTCAAAATTTCAGATTGGAAGGTGATATGAATATATCAAGGTTTTCCCAAACCCTTCCCAAAAAAGAACACTGGGGTGTGCGTGTGTTTGTGTGTGTATGTGTGCATGTGTGTGAGTGCATGCGTGCATGTGAACACACTTGTATTAGCAAGGGTATGTATGTGCTTGCACCCTTTAAGCTTTTGTGGTTGTGAAGATGCGTGTGTGTATTACATACACAAACACAACAGGCTCACACTCCGTGTGTGCAAGTTGGAGCAATAAACCCAGTCCACTGACCCTGACAGCTGCTGCAATATTCGCCAGCTAACGGACGAATCCATGCTGCGTATAAGCTAATGTCTAAACTCTCAAAAATTTGTCCAGGAGCTATTTGTTACGAGCACATACGTGAAAAACAGCACGTGTAAAACAGCACGGAAGCCACCGCACAACGCACCCTGGATAGGAGTCTCTCCTGTGAGCTGGAACTTGATGCCATCAATGAGGGAGGCAAGCAGGGGGGTGTCATCATCTCCTGTCACGAATACCATCTCCTGGCGGATGACTTCCAGCCAGCCCAAGAACTCGGCAAACACAAAGGAAAAGTTGTACAGCGCATAGTTCTTGTCTCGTTCTCCCCCCCGCTCTTGCAAGAAAGAAAAGAGGAAGTTGTTCTTGACCTGTAAAGGAGGTGAAAAGGATAATGCAGTGGAATAAGTACACATTATCGTTTTTCCAATCACGTCCCACACTCGGACTCCCACCTGATTGGTAAGCCTCGACTGCAGGTCGAAGGCACTCTGCAGAATGGGCTTCTTGTACTGCTTCAAGAAGTCTTGAATGCCCTGCATTGCAAAAGCAATGTAACGGTCAAAGCCTGCTGTCGCATGCCTGCTTGTCAAATTCAGACAACTGGTGGACGAGTAGCCTACAGCGCAAACCACGCAAAGACATGTCTGCGTTGCTCTCATTCTGGCACACTAACTCCGTACCTTTGAGTACTTGAACATCTTCTTCTGCTGCTCAGCTTGCAGCTCCGTCTGTGTTCGTGTGCGTGTGTGTGTATGTGTGTGTGCGTGTGTGTATGTGTGTGTATGTGTGTGTGTGTGTGTGTGTGTGTGTGTGTGTGTGTGTGTGTGTGTGTGTGTGTGCATGTGAGTTGCACATGCTCT
>Ga0307947_1000420_pt1 | contig 29486 bp, 35 predicted proteins | sample OrgLakmetagen232_FD_201840 | JGI IMG/M metagenome (GOLD analysis project Ga0307947, IMG submission 201840) | Saline water microbial communities from Organic Lake, Antarctica - #232 | ecosystem: Environmental > Aquatic > Non-marine Saline and Alkaline > Saline | place: Antarctica: Organic Lake...
TGTAAGGTTAGCATTTTCCAGTTGCGTTATAGCCCTTTTTTTTACTTGGTTTGTTTTGAGGTTTACCTCGTTCTCATAGGTTGAGCAGCCATTCCAGGTTGAATGCCTTTGTAATCCAAACTAAACTCAACTCTGCCTTTTTTTTTTGCTATAGCTCAACTGCCCTCGCTGGCGGATATAGCTGTGTAACCCCCCCAACAAACTCTCCTTTTTTTCATTCGTGAACTTGTTTTACTTTATGAACAGGCGAGCAGTCATACTTCTTGACTGAAGGCCTTTTTTCTTGTATTCTTGTAATCTTGTATGCAGGCCTCTTTCTCTTCTTGTAGCTGCCTTTTTTTTGCTATAGCTCAACTGCCCTCGCTGGCGGATATAGCTGTGTAACCCTTACCCTTACCCTTACCCTTGTATGCAGAAGCGACCAATCCCTACCTGTAATGTTGATACTATTATGCCAATAAGTACAAACCACCCTACCTGTAATGTTGATACTATTATGCCAATAAGTACAAACCAGGCAATGTAAGAACTAACTTTTTTGCACGACTCTAAGGAAGCCACATCTGGCTCAGAGGCAAGATGCATAAATATAGAGCATTACATTAGTATATGAACACTAAATAAAAGGCTTTGCTTGAAGCTTCAAAAGCTACAAATAGCAAAACACCCATGTGCTAAGTTAGGGGCGTCATTGGACGTCAAGAACGAAATACGCAGGCATCCGAATTGGGCATCCAAAACAAATGAAAATTGCAAATGACAACGACGCTACGCAATTTAAGAGGAGGACTCTTATCTTCTTCTACCGAAACTTAATAAGAAATCACTGTGGGCAAGCACACTTGCATTAAAACTAAAAGAATGCTTACTACCAGCATTGAAGGAGAGCACAGTTTGCGCAGCGTGCAAACACAAACACACAAGACAGCTTGATATTGCCTGCTACCTTATCATGGCATTACAACCCTCAAATGAAAGACACACTTCTGCGGCCCTGCATGCAGCGTGGAAACGCTCACACTTGAAAGATTACCCATATAGAAGTCCAAGAATGTGGATGCCAAAGCATTTACACCCCATTTACAGCACACTCATGGGATATGCATGCCATTAACAACACAAGGTAAGAGAGAAGAGAATAAATAAGCGCGGCGGCGAAATCGTGCGAACCAACGTGATCTCACCCCCCAGCCTGATTGGCGCATGCACTCATCACCACTGATAAAGCGTAAGCGAAAAATAGAAGGCAGCACTGGTACACTGTCGGACCACCTAAGTGACACAGCACAGACCAGCACGCTAGCTGCGACTGTGGAAGAATTCAAAGTCAGGATGCCGCAAGCGTAGTTCTTCGCTGCCCATGCTACCAAGCAGCCGCAAGCCGTGCCCGCGTGCCAGGCGCTCTGCAGTGGCCTGGAGCTCGCTGAGGTGCGCCTATGGTGTTTAACAGCATTTGGTGTGTGATGATGTGTGTGTGTTCAGTAAGAAACAGTGATGGTGCAAGAGTGGAAACACACGTGTTATAGAAAGAGTAAGGCTGCTGTATCAGTGTGCTATTGATTAGGCCTGCAGATGCTTGTCCGACAGGGTTTTTTGTGCGGCCTGTGTGACTTATTTTAGGGTTTGTTTTGGAAGGGTGCAGAAAAGCATGTTTGGCATGCAGCATTTAAAGCGGTCTGTCAAGAACAGAGAAAGCTTGCTCCTGCCTACTTGGGCAGCATAAGCCATTCAGTCAAACATTTCAAACTCTGGTTCCTTCCAAGAGGAGCAAAATGGTCAAGCGACAGGTGCAAGATTGACCATGATATTATGCGTGGCATTTGAAAACCTCCGGCCAAAACCCACGGTTTTGGCCAAGCACTTCCCGTCCCACTCTTTCAAAATTTTTGATTGCCTCACCTGGAACTGGATGTCCATCTGCTGGGCCTGCACATGGCGGCGACTAGAGCCCCTACCTCCCCACCCTAAACCTCCCCCCTGGGCGTACACAGTGGAGGGGTCGTCTGGGTGGGTGGCACTGGACACATGGCCACCAGGCCCATCCTCGTGCAAGGCCTCCAGCCAACGCTCGTTGTGCATGTTGTACCACTTCAGGCCCACCACGCCCACAGGCAACAGCTGCATGGGCCTGCAGCGTGTACGTGTGCACGTATGTGTGTGTGTGTGCGGGTGTGTGTCTATGCAGGCATTTTCAGCAACTAGGGGAGCAGAAAGAAAACTGAACGTGTGCAGCCTGGACGTTCACACCTGCATGTGAGCAACAAAATGATCAATAGATTCACACCTGAACGTGAGCAACAAAATGATCAATAGATTCACACCTGAACGTGAGCAACAAAATGATCAATAGACACCCTGAAGAAAGGGAGGAATGCCCTGTTGTTACATTTGCATTATGCAGGACAAGCTGGGCAGCGAATAAGTCCACGTGAACTATGGTGCTCCAAGCCATCCCATGGCCAAAGAAGTGGAGGGAAGAACGATCTTTTGCCGCGACGTAGGGGGCAATCACTTCCCTGCCTTTCCAAAACGGTTGGTCAGGTACGGAGTGCCCCGGCGTTTCAACTTGTATTGACACATTAGGCAGAGTAGCTAACCCACACAACAAAGTCTTGCGCTCACCGTTGCTGGCCCTCCTGCAGCGCTGCCAGCGTGTTTTGTATACTGGTCACTAGGGGCGCAAAGGAGTGGAAGGTCAGGAAGCGAGCCACCAGGGGTGCGTCGGGAATGCGATATACTGGGTACCAGGCCACGGCATACCTGTGCAAGTAAAGGAAGAGGGGGCAGGGGCAGCACGTGTGCGCATTGTGTGTAGTGTGGTGGTGTGGGTGACAGAGCTTCTCAGTGTGCTTTTGTAGTGCATGCCATTTCTATCTTGAGCAGGTAGGTTATCATGGTGGCATGCATGAAAGAGTGCTGAGGCTGCATGTTATGCGGGGCAGTGTAGTGTGCATGCGCTGTAGTGAAAAGTAGGAGGGGCTAAACGTGCTCTGCAGGAAAACATGCTGACGAGATGAGAGAATGTTATATGCAGGGTTGAAAAGGTTATGTATCTATGTATGTAAATAGATAGGCTGCTTAAGGCCTACCGCCCATCTCAGCCCAAATCTATGTCAATGGGCAAACTTATAAGCTTTAAAGCGTAAGTGTTCCTGGTTCATAACCAGAACAAAACTAAACCTGAATTGCTTTGGACTCAATCGCACTTACCAGCTAGCAGGATGCAGGTCCGCGATCCGTACGTCACGTAACAATGACGGTCCTGGTGGTTTAATCTCACGCAGCACAGCCCTTAAGCTGGCAGGCAGCTGAGAGGCAGTGGTCACCTAGCGTGCGCGCGCGCGTGTGTGTGTGTGTGTGTGTGTGTGTGTGTGCACGCGTTGGAGTGTGTATTTCCGAAGTGTCAGGTTTTAAAAAGTATCGGTGGGACACACACCCATCCAGTAGTGTCAACAGCACCAAGAGGCAACATTTCAAATGCACCAACCTGCGGCGCTCGATGCTGCTCCTCCCCTTGCTGCTCTATGCTGATGCCCTGCCCTGCCACCACAGCTACAGGGGGAGACGCAAGCCCAGGGCTGGAGGGTCGACAGCTTGGAGATGCCTGGCCACTGCTGGCTGCTGCTTCAGGGGCTGGTGTGCTGCTAGAACTACTAGGGGCAGGGAGTGTGGTCGTGGAGTGAGGAGGAGGAGGAGGAGGAGGAGGAGGAGGAGGGGGTGCCCCTTGCTGCCTGCCCCCTGGCGTGTGTGTGCCCGAACCTGCTGTGCTGCTTCCAGGATAGTGACTGTCAACCCCACCGCCTGTCGCAGCCAGTTGCTGTGCAAGGACGTCTATCTGGTCGTACAACGGGGCGCGATTGAAAGGCAGCTCGTTCTCGAAGTGCTCGTAGCGCAGGTGCATGTGCTTGGGCCAGCCCTCAGTATCACACACGTACAGGCGGTTGGTACCGGGGTCCTACAGTGTGTGTGTTTGTATGTGTGTGTATGTATGTGTTTGTGTGTGCAAACGTGCATGCGTGCTGAGTGTGTGTATGCGTGTGTAAAATAAAGTTGGATGTTGGGAGTGGTGCAAGCTGCGCAGAGTTAGCCGACACAAAGGGAATAATACAAGGGGGTGCACAAGTGAGCGGTGAAGCAAAGGTATCAGCTTTAATGAATAAAAGGGTTTAGGGCAATGCTAACACCTGGAGAAATCAGTGAAATTTAGGAGTGCATTTGGCCAAGCACCCTACACGCGTGCCCACACCAGTGCCGTATGATCAATCCAAATTGCAGACGAAACGTCCTGAAACGCTTTATACAACATTATTGGCCGACAAAAATGCTACAAAGACAGCAGAGGACGAATTGGACAACTTATTCGAGAATTATATCATACACGGCCAAAAAAACTTTAGGTTTAGAAGAATAGCCAATTCTAAACATTCATTTGCAACAACTGCACCGCACATGCAACCATGACAACAGGCCAAAGTTGCAAACCAATCCTTACCTTGGAAGAGGCTGGGGTAAACAGCTGCATGGCAGAGAGGTAGGGAACGAAGTAGCTGACAGATGGCCCACGCGCGCCTCCGAGAGTGTAGACCTGAGGTATGCATGTTAAGGGTTTCGACATTCAATACGGTTGCCACTGGCAAAATGAAATTCAATTAGAAATAGTCCTGCTACCCTCAGCGTTTGTAAATGTCCGGGCCTCTTCGCCTAGAAAAAATGCGTGCACTGCTTGCACAAATGCGCATGCTTTGAGCGTGCAGTCGTATACTTATGCCTCGTCTAGCGTGTGTGAACACTGCAGTATATGAGAAAAGCGGTGTACACACATTGCCAAGGTACACAGGCACCCATGGGCTGCCTCACACATGCGCTGATACCCTACCTCACGGCCATGCAAGCTTGGTTCATGGTAGAAACGCCACACGTCTTCCAAGGACAGCAAGGGCAGAGCCTCCTCCAAGGGACGAGTGAGGTCCACATTTATCATGGGCGTGACCTTCGAACAACATTGAGATTGCAATCAACAACATTAAACCTTCTATACACACACCACAAGGGAAGGTGCACAAGAGCAAGCAGAGAAAGAAGCAAATCTTCCACAGAAACGCCGCGTGTCATTCATTCGCACATCCTGAGCCAACGCCATAGTTGAAACCGCACACGATTTTATCCAACTCTCCCTCTCTCTGCAGGCTTCGTCACTGCGGTCAGTGCTATCGTAACTGACAGTCATCACCCCCGGACATGCACGAGATCACAAGCACGTGTCAAGTGGCACATGCTCAAGCAATCATACACATCATACACACAGCGTACCTGCACCAAGAAGCGTTCCAGGTCAGCAGAGGCAGCTGGCTCGTGCCCCACAGAGGACAGACCAGAAGCGTCCAAGCTTGCCTGTGCATTTAGTTTGTTACCGCATGCTTGCTTTATGTATCTCACGCACAATTATACTTCACGGTATGTGGCCCTGGTGGAGGCAATCCAATGGAAGCATATGCTTGTATCAAAGAAATTAAGGCTTTGGATCCAGAGAGTATGATCCAAACACTTGAACGCGCAGTCGCACTAAAAGTTTAAGCTCACACCCATGAGTAGAATCACACTGACACACACAGAGCACTCACGTGGCCACCAGCGTCAAGCTGTGGGTGGAGCCCATTGCCCAGCTGCTGCTGTGACTGCTGCACCAACAGCGCCTCGTCGACACTGAGCCGCCCTTGCCCTCCACTCCCACTGCTGCTCCATCGCGGGCTAAAAGGCTGCCCCTGCTGATGGCCAAAAGAGCCTCCCCCTCCCCCATGCTTGCCCCCTCCACTCGCCCCCGATGAAGACAGGTTACCCGAGCTACCTCTGCTGCCCCGGCCGCGCGGTAAAGGCGGAGCAGGGGCGTTGTTGAAACCTTGGCCACACGCCCCTGTATTACTGCTACCCCTGCCCCCAGTGCTACTTCCACCTGCGTCCGAGCTACTGCCCTGCTCTCCCCCCCGCCTGTGTGCCCCACCACCCCTGCTAGTGCTGTCCTCGCCGGGGCCACTGTGCCGCCGCGTGAGGCCCCTGCTATTGCTGCTGCTGCTGCTGCCGCCGTTGCTTGTGCTGGCTGTGGTGGTGCCCTCAGGTGCTGCACAAGGCCGTGCATCACCCTCCCCCCCCACTCCTATGCTGCTGCTGCTCGCATGCTCGCCCGCGCTATGCTGAGGGTTCTCACCGCACCCGCCCTGCCTCTCGCTGTTGCTTTCCTCTGCTTTCCCGTTTCCAGGCCCCCGCAACCTGCTCCTCTGAGCTACGGATTCTTGCCCTGAGCAGCCAGGTGCGGAGACGCGAGGGCTTTGGTGAGGCATGCCGTCACTGCTGCCCTGTGGCTGAGACAAGGGCTGAGACGCGCGGGGGGGGCTGGAAGCATGGGAGCAAGGCTCAGACCGAACTGTGCCTCTGCCTGCTACACAGGGTATGATTGGATCAGGATGGGTTGAGTCAGCCAAGGGAACGGCAGCGGCGCTGCTGCTGGTGCTATGGCTGCCACTGTGTGATGTAGCACATGCCTCTTGCTCTTGAGCAGCAACAGGAGAGAGCTCAGCGCACGGCTGTTGCTGGGGATCTGGACAGGGGCTGAGGGCAGCGGGCGCTGTGGCGCTCACTTTCACCCCAATTGCCTCCGAGGTGTGCACCCCCCCCCCACCTGCCCCTTTTTTTCCAGGCAGCTGCAGTGCAGCGCTGCCCTCCCCAAACATGATGATCCCGTTCCTAACCTTCCCGTTTTCAACTACCGCCACCTCCTCCTCCTTTGCACGCTGTTCTAATCCTCCGACCTCCCCTAAATCTCCCCCTCTCGTCCCCTGTTGCTGATGCTTTGAGTCGCCTCTATGCATAGCACCCCCTCGTCTGCTGCTGCTGTTGCCACTAGAGCTGTCAGGAGTTTCTGGCGACTGAGCTTCCCATCCCTCCTTTGCACCACCTCCTGGAAGCCGTGCACTTGTGCTCCCAACACCTTGCACGCCAACTTGCCCCGGCTCTATGCTGCTGGCCTCAGATGGCCTCTGCACAAGCCCACCAGTGCGGCGAGCCTCCCTACAGTCAACACCTGCACACTCCCCCTGCGATGCTTCGGTGCCCCCATCTGGCTTGCAGTGTATCCTGCCAGCTGCATGTAGCGGGCTGCCTCCTCTGCTGCTAACATTGGCAAGTTTCTGCCCAGTGCCAGGTATGCTGGTATCAGTGCTGCTGGTGGTGCCCTCCTTGCTACCTGAGAGAATAGAAGGAGCAGACGATGGAAAATGAGGGTTTCAAAGGTGGGTTCATGAGAAAGAGCCTTGTTTGTGTGTGAGGCATCTGTACACATGCGAGCCTTGTTCAAATGGCCTCACCTGACTCATCCTTGCCGGCAAGGCCCTGCGATCCATCGCCTGGAACTGTTTTTTGCGTGAGTGAGGTGTGGCGAGAGCTCGATGCACCCTGCTCCCCCAGTGTGCTTGCCCCCCCTTTGCCCTCCTGTCTACTTTGACGGGAAGGTGGAGACTGCTTGGAGTCATGCCGCTGCGCCTGATTGTTGTTGGTGCTGTTGTCGTTGTGATTGTGCGCCTGCTGAAGGTCATCTTGCTGGGCTGACATCACTTGGCCATCCAGCTGCTGCTGTGGAGCCACTGTCTGGGGAAGGACCAAAGAGAGCTGGATTGCCACGAGAGTCGGGTTGCTGCTCTTGACGTTGTGGAAGGTCAGCTCAACAGAGCGTGACTCCTCTCCTGCGAGGTGTGTTTGTGTGTGTGTGTGTGTATGTGTGTGTTTGATTGTGTCTGTTTATGTGTGTGTATTAATGCGTGTGTATGTGTGCGTGTTTGAGAGATTGAGTGTGCGTGCATGCGTGCGTGCGTGTGAGTGAGTGTGTGTGTGTGTGTGTGTGTGTGTGTGTGTGCGTGTGTGTGTGTGTGTGTGTGTGTGTGTGTGTGTGTGTGTGTGTGCGCGTGCGTGCATGCGTGTATGTGTGTATGTTTGTGTAAGCGTGTATGGAACTATATGTGTGAGAATGTCCATGGCTGTGCTTTGGAGGAGAGCAGCTTACATGCCGGCATGAACATTGCACGAGCGATTCCACACGCACAACTATAGCCGGCATTTACAGCAACAACACCAGGTTTTACTTCATCGTGGATGGGACGTGATCCCACCTGTCGCGTAAGTGTAGGGCGCGTTCGCTGCAGCCTGTGACGCCTTTTCGAGGCCGAAGAAGCGACGCTGCTGCTCTGTGTTGTATTGCTGACGCTGTAGATGCAGGTTGAGACCGGCAGTCACGGCTCTGCAAATTTGCAGACAGCAAGGAATTTACAAACCGTACAAACCTGGGCAGAGGCAAAGTACAGGCCCCATAGATAAAGTGAATGCACAATGAGGAGTTACTACAAGCATGCCATGGGAAGGAGAAGACCAGAAAACACACCTTGACACAGCAAGTGGGAGCCGGTGCACGCACACGCGGGGACCACACTGCTCAAAAACAGAGAAGCTGCACACACTGTTGGGTGAGCTGATGTGGCTCAAAGGGATACAGATGGGCTCGGGCTCGCGCGTGCGTTTGGGGAGCCAGTGAGTAAAAAGTAAACGCCAGCTGATGACACGGTCCTGTGCTGTGGAGCAACTGGTCACCGGCTGAACGAGCTTGCCTTGAGATTTCTGGTCCAGAAAGAAGATTGCCTGCACGAATACACGCGCCAACAATGGTGGAGGAAATGAAGACTGCTGGAACTGCAGGCCATGCACTCGCGGTTGCCTGACTACACTTGTTCATCCGTGCATGCCCAGCACAGCAGCAAACACACCTGCCAATCAGCGCTCCTGCCACTGCTGCTGCTGCTGCTGCGTTTGCTACTATTTGTGTGAGATGGCGGTGCAGCGAGGGGCTGCGGCGGATGAAATTTTCCCCTAGATTCCTCTCTGTCTGCTAGAACTTCTGTCTGCGGCAAAGAGGCAGTGAGTGCACAGTGTTACACACCATCCATCAGCCTGCTCGTGAGAAGAAGCAAGTGGTCAAAGGAGCTCCCAATTTTACCTCTGTAACAATATTTCGCCTGTCCCTGTTCAGGGCCATGTTTTCATCATTCTCAAACGTAATTATATTTAATCTATTATTCAGCCAGTATTTTTGCAAAAGCAATTTGGTAGTCCTTTGCTTTCAATGAATACTACATTGCTGCTCCTGAAGGGTCACCCTTGCTCTGGTAAATCTACGGTTAGCAGGTAATGTACACTCAAGTGTGCGTCCGCACACGCACAAACATACCCACACACATGCGCGCGCACGCACACACACACACACACACACACACACACACATGCACAACACACACACACACACACACACACACACACACACACACACGCGAGCACAACACATACACACACACACACACACACACACACACACACACACACACACACGCGTGCACAACACATACACACACACACACACACACACACACACACACACACACACGCACACGCATGCACAACACACACACACACACACGCACACACACACAAACACACACACACACACACGTGCACACGTGCACACACGCGCACACACGCGCACACACTCACAAAGTTTCATACTATCTAGCCCTTGCATACTGGAGATTGTGTTTGTTCTCCTTCCGCAGATTGATAAGTCAGAGTTTACAAATGCCTTTGCTTGATAAAGATGACGTACGTGATGCCTTTCAGCCAATGGTGTCAGCGGCCGCCATTGACTGGAATGCTCTGTCTTATCAGGCAGGTGCACGGACAAGGCACAATCAAAATAAAAAAGGCGCATCAAGCAGGTCTTATTGGGCAGGTCTCCTGAAGAGAGTGAAAGAAACAACTAGTTGCTTTCAGTCAATATATTAACAGCCCTGGTGAACAAAGGGTTTGATCCTGCAGAGGTATGAATGTAGCCAAACGGCTGCTCAGCCACAAGCTTTACGCTTGACCTGCCCTCCTCTTGCCTGTTTTCAAGGGGCATAAGCCAAGTGCGCCAGGTCAAAGGCAGTCAGTACTACAGACGCCCTGCATAATGAACAAATTAATCTTATCAGTGAAGTATTCCTAGATGGCACAGCTCTCTCTTCTTTATTCTTCTAAGCTGGTGCAAGTCATAACATAGCTCCTCATGGCACTAGGCATACACGGCCTGCATGAACTCGCAAGAAACAAAAAGGGTATTAACATAAATTATCTCACATATAACGAGATGAATACGATAATTAGCTGAAAGAGTTCTACTTGCAGAATGCATTCAGTTGCTTAATTCCTCCCGCATTCAAACCAGTCATGATAACTATCACAAACACACGATCCTTCCGTTGCCTGGTGATGATTGAAGTCTTGGACCTGATGATGATTCGCTATTGGCTGCATCTGTAGCTGGCAAATTTGCTAGTATTTCTTTTCTTGTCCTTTTCGTTTTTTGCAAACAGAGTGTCCCCTTTCTTTAAACTATACCCCCTTTAACACCTCATTTGACATGCCACAGGTGCTTCTTCAGCTGGCAGAGAGGCAGCTGTGTAACGGGATAAGTACGCTGGTCGACACCCCTCTTGCAAAATTTGCTTTGTACCAAGCCTTTAAGGATATGGCAGATCAGGTAGGCAGTAGCAGCTGCATTTATGGATTTGGTACTAGAACCTTGGGTGCCGATAGGATGGCGCAAATTTGAAATTTACAAGAGGATGTACCCTGTTTGAGGGATTTTTTGGGAAAGGGAAACGGGAGCAGTTAGATCAATGCTTGAAACAAATAATTGAGCACACCTACCACAGGCCAATGCCCGGGTTATTGTGGTGGAGTGTGTTTGCATGGACCTGTCAGAGTGGCGTGCACGCACTGATTTGCGAGGAGCAGCTAGCAGTGGCACAAACCAATCCCACAAACCGCAGAGCTGGAATCAACTGATGGATCTGCTTGCCAGGTATGAATAGATAAGAAAGAACTAGTGTAGGGGGACAAGCTGTGGGGACCTTGGCTTGACTTGTTGCCTTCACTCCACTTTCTGATTCTGATATCGGTAAGCAGTAATATGGCTGCGTCTAATGTGGTCAGCTATATGCACATTGTTTGACCGTATTGAAAGAGTCTTCCCTGCTCTGAAATGCATCTGTGGTTCTGGCCGACCCAGCCCTGTTGTCACTTATCTCTGTGCTTGTATGCGCTGCCTGCAGCTACAAGGGCTGCTTTCGTTGGAATATGAACGGCACCACAACTGTAGACTCCTTGTTTATAGTCGACACAGGAAGAAGGGGCCTTGACGTTTTTGGCCCTACTTTTCTCAAAGAGCTTGCAGAATTCATAAAAGCAGGCAGCAAAGGGAGGTCAGGAACCTCGGTGTATTCTGCCTGCCATGATCCCCAGGTTGTCTTACATATGATGCAAGATCTAACATTTCCGAGCGATGGAGAAAGAAAAGACTAAGAAACAGGAACAGACAATGACAGTGCAAGAACTGCTGACATCATAAGCCTGGATAGAACAGATCACATTGCAATCGTTGTCTATCTAGAGCGTTGTTTAGCAGGTACTTTGCATAAAAGTGCACACAAAACGAAAGTTGATGGATTTGGTGCTTTGAAGGAAAAGGCCCGCACTCGCCATATTACCACCTGAAAGAAAAATAGAATAGAAAAAACTACGCAGGCAGTGAAAGCCACTCCCCACATCAATTAAGGAATAGGAGCCACGCACTTTGGTACCGAGTACCGTAAAACTCTCCACCACGAAAAGGAAAGAAAAAATCAATGGGGATCAGGAGGGTTGCAGGCTTGGCCTGAAACCGGCTCCTGATGAGAGTTGATAACAGCACTGGAAAGGGCACGTCTGGTATGCACAAGTTTAGCAGTAAAGTTCACAGACTGCACATGGAGCTTGGAAGCAAGCTTCTTAACTCTTTGAAAATCGAGACCCAGTTCCTTGAAAGGCTTCAGAGTGTGAGTGTTGTAGATGGTGCCGCCCACACCCAAAAGGATGATGTGGAGAGTAACGGAGGCTCCTTCCACCTTCTCCAGTAAAATCAATAGGCGCTTGGCCGTGTGCCACAGCCGCCGCAGCTGGTGTGTTGCTGGAATGCATTGCATTGAAGTTTTTAACGGTGTATACAGCTGATGATCCAGACCTACTTGGCGGGAGCTGTATTGATGATCTGAAAAACAGGAATGGCAAACAGGCGTGCTTCCCTGTTTTAATTGGGTGGTAACGTCTATTATAAGTATTGCTATAGTGACTGGAAAGCCTGATGGACGTAGTAGCGAGCGTGCTATTGTTCTGGGGCCTTACATTGCTCAGCTGTTTAACTAAAGAAAGAACATAAAGCACCAGAGGGGTCAACTGGGGAAATGTCCAAATATATGCCTTTTTTCCACTCAGAAACCGGCCATTCACAGCCCCTTCATCCGATTGGAACATTTTTGCTTTGAATGAAAGCTTTTATTTTGAGCTGCACGAGGATGTGCTTACATCGATGTAAGTCACTGTGTGCGCTCACCCTGACCACCAAATCCCTAATGGTGCGGCTTTCCATGAGAAAACAGCATTTTTTCGTGTATATCAGCAACCACTTCACCGTTTGACTCCATTTCTTTTGCAATTATATTTATTTGTTACAAGGAGTCTATACCACATAAAATCATGTAATTTGGTGGAGTGGGTGAACAGCTGTGAAGATTTTGTGGTTAAAAGTGGGGTTCACGCCGAGGGCAATTAGGCATTTTGAAATGTGAATAGAGTGCGCGCGCCACAACTGGCAGTTTCAAGCTCAGGTAGTATACCAAAACCCTCTGGGTGCCAAGTTTAGAATCTGCCAGTTGCGGCGCACATGTTCAATTCACATTTCAAAAGTACCCCTGTTAGGGCCTCAGTTGAACCCCCTGAGAAAGCATGCATATAATGTAAATTTCTCCATGAGTGCTGGGCATATAGGCCAGTAACTCTGAGGCTTTGGGGTGGGTTCCTTGTTTGGCTGCTGTAAATGGTGCCTGTTGTCCCTAGCAGGATGGTGTGGAGGGTTTGGTGATGTCCGAGTAAGCGAGGCATTAGGGCATTAATAGCTTATGATGTTCTCGTGCCTTTTCTGCTGGATGGGTAGGGGAAGTGTCTACACATTACTTAATCTCGATCAGGTGTATATTTAATTTGTTTGTTATGTGTCTTTTGGTTTCATGATAGCTAAGGAAAATAAATCGGCAGGGCCATCTGCTAGGCACAAGGTTTCCCCCTGTCCCCTTGCTTCTCCCCTGAACGTTAACAACAGTTACTACAACATGTGATAAGGGTGCTAAGGGCAGTCACAGCTTCAAGTTGTAGCCTGTATGATTTTATGGTATTGATGGAAAGGTGGGATAAAATTTCTCTCTTCCAAAAGGAGTCCACACTAGACTTACGAAACGTATCGATCATTCAATGTGTATGGCAAGTTACCTGTTTGTATCTGCTGTAGAGTCCCTACGGCGTCGGTCACGCACATAATTAATTACAAAAAAATACACATTTAATCATGCCCATTCCTAATTAATAATGTGCGTCGTTCTATCCAGCAGTCACACACAAAAAGTACCAAGCAGATATTAATCAAGGATTGTTTTCTACTGCTGCAGCAGTCATTGCCTATACACTTTTATACATAAACAATGGTACAACATATATGAGCATACACTTGCATCCTTTGGCAAAGGGGCCAAATTTGTAACACTATGCTCGACATTCTCTCTCTCTCTCTCTCTCTCTCTCTCTCTCTCTCTCTCTCTTAGCAAAGGCAACACTGGCAACATTACACTCATACTGATTATTAAATGTCACTGACAACAAAAAGCATTCTCATCCTTAAGTCTCTTCTCAAGTTGTACACCAAGCTATCTTAAAACAAAGCTATCAAACTAAATATGAAAATACAGGCGATGCTAAAAAGGGGTCTAGGCAGATCCATGTATACCCTGGTATGCCCTAATATCGGTCCCGTGTGCCCACACGCACAACACACACCCCCATTGAACAAAGCTCGTGATATTTAACCTAGGATCTTGAACTGGCATATTATGGTTCCTTGCCCTTTCCCTCCTGTGCTGATTCATCTACATTGAGTCCCAAGGCAGCCCAACCCCTGCATGCAACCCCCCTGGCTGCCTCATTTTTCAGCTGGGGCAGTCGCACATCTACCAAACGTTGGAAGGCAGGCAGCATCTCAGCAGGGAGACCGTGTCCCAGCACCTACAAGCACGGCCAGCACCATACAATTTTGCGATGTCTAGCACTCAAGTATGGAGAAAAAATTATTGTGTGTTGTAAGCCTGCAAATCACCAAGGACGAGATGCTGAATGATTAGTGATAAATGATAAATGAGTAAAAACAAGGATGTACAATGCCCAGCACTAGCATTCATGTACTCATGTATTTGTTCTCTACAATCCTGCTATTTATTCTTATTTTTGTCTGAGGTCTCATCCTAAGCCATGCTGCCTTTCGACTTCCCTTGATGCACGCTGATCCATCCCAGCTCTTTTGTTACTCTCACTGTTATCAGCGAGCATACCGGTAAGGCCATTCCCAGCTGCACGGTCTCTGCTCGGCCGGCAGCGGTAGACAAAGAGGTGGGCTGGAGGGACAGTAGTAGTCCGTGCACAAATCGCTTGTTGGGGCGCAGGCGGAGGCGAGCCAACGAGAGCAGCGTGGTGGACACCAAACGGGGCGTGAGGCGGTCTCGGCTGCGGTCACGCATAGAAGCGGGTGGAGGTTGAGAGAGGAGCATTGCTTTGTGTGTTCAAAGATAAAAACAAGGAAGATAGTACTGTGGTTGTTGATCAGACAGGGAAAGAAGGCCAGGGTGAGCAGCGAGGAGGAGGGCTTGGCAGGATTAAGGAGCAAGGAGTGCCGTGCAGGCTTGTTTGAGGCAGCTGTGCCGGGAGCCTATGCAACCAATTGTCCTTGCCATGTGCGTACAAATCAAAGCATTGCTTTATCCCTCTATTAAGACACAAGAGAGGGCGAGGCTGCCTTGGGTTGCTCAATCGCCAGGATAGAACCACATACGCACTTGCACACACGCAAATACGTAAGCACATACACACGACCATCAACATAGCAAAAAGCAAAAACACCTGCTTTGTGCATCTACCTGCGGAACACCAGCCGCAAGAAGCGCTCAGCCCAGGACGGGCTGGGACGGGCCCCCAACTGTGCAGCCGCCCACACCACACACACCAGCCCTTCTATTGGCAGCTCTGCCATGTGCGCATATGCCCTTCCTAAGAGCTTGGCCAAGAGGGGCATGGGAGGGCGGCGGCGGAGCTGACCCAGTGCCCATAGAGCATTGGCTATGTCGATGGCATTGAGTGAGCTGGCTTGCAAATCCACCTGAGCACACAGGGCACGAGGGTAGTGTGCATAGGTGCAGGCATGTATACACACGGCTATCAACTAATTTATTAGCACAGATTGACTTTCTAGCACAGACTGCCCCGAGGGCATAGTTGAGCAACCCTGATATATAACACAAGCAAAAGTGCTGAGTGGCGTGGTCTAAGAAGGAATCCTTAACAGCAGAAGCTGCCATCTTGACTGTGCTTAAAACACCCTTGAAGAGGGCAAACACTCTTGCACTTTTCTCCCAATAATACCTGCTAGGAAGAGACAGGACATTCCTGATAACCCAACCCATTCCGAAACAGATGACATGCCCACCTGGGCAAAGCAAGTAGCCAGCCAAGGTTTTGAGGGTGATGTGCCCCCCTTGACAAGACACCAGAGCAGGCGGACGAGCGTCGAGGCATGCACAGTTGAAACAGCAGTGCTGGCATCAAACAGGCTGCCTGAACCCCTGTCCAACCCGCTTCCCTGCTGCTGCTGCTGCTGCTGCTGCTGCTGCTGCTGTGCCAATGGTGAGCTGAGGGTGCGCATTACAGTACTCTGCTGCTCGCCACCCTGCTGCTGCTGATCTGATGGATATGACTGCTGCTGCATGAATCGCCACGAGGCATGTATCAGCTTGAGGTGCCAGGCCCTAGGAATGAACAGCTGCTGCCGGCTGCTATGCATGAGTGTGAACCCATAAGCCACGCTCACCAGGCCCTGCGTTCACAGGTACAACCAAAAGGGTTTGAAAGCATGAGGAGGGTAGGGCTGAGTCAGGAGGTGAACAATTATAATTATAATCAATATCTTCGGAAAAGGTAGCTATTAAGCCCAGGCCAACGTAAGCATCTGATGCTTCTGAAAGGCTTAGGCGATCAATCAACAGAGCTCCCAACTGCAGGATTTGATAATTTTGAGACCCTCGATGTGAGCTGGCGCTCGTTGGTGGTGGCACAAGTCTGACACTGTTTGAATAGCACAAGCCAAATAGAGATTACTACAAACACATACCTGTGGAGTGAAGTCATACATTTGGTTGTAGGAAGCATGTAATAGCCGCCGCAGCAGTTTAGGTGGAGGAGCCATGCCCATTTTCCCCAAAGCCCACACACTGTTGGCCAATGCCTGCAGGACCAGATCCAGCCATACATGAGGATGTGTTTTTATAGGTGATTAGGTGGCAAATAATTGCATCGATGCGGCAAAGGATACCACCCAAAACCTTGCATAATCTGGCATCTTAGTAGCGCGCTTTCCCCGCTTCCATTGACATTTTCCATTCACACCTCCCAAACCCTGCATATCAAGCAAAAAAGGCTCCACTTGTAATCCAGATTCATTTAAACAAACAACACAGGGTCTCCCTTGCAACGGTGACACTAGCAGCACTCTATGGTAAAAACCCATCTAAACATACACTCACACATGCGCTCTCCCAAAAACACGATGCAATTAAGGCGCACACACAATTCTTGCCTGCGGCCCTGCGGTGTGGCAGGTGTGGCAAAGATGGTCCAGGCAGGCGAATAGTGAAGACCCTTTTGGCCGCAGCCCCAGCAGGGCTGACGCATAGAGCAGGATGGAGATCTCTTGAGGGTTCATGGCACGCCCTAGCTTCCATGCGAGCAGCACCAGAGCAGGATCCACTTCAAACAGGTGGTGCTCTCCTCCAGCGCCTCCTCCTTTATGCTCCCCTGTGACACAAGCACGTATCAACCTACGTTTTTTACATTCGGCGTGCATGCACTGCCTGACCCAGGGTGTTGTTAATGCTCCTCAAATAAGCAAATAAGAGTTGTGCCTTGATACTGCATGGATTTATTTAGAGCCTATGTCTGTACTTGATCACCTCAGCGCCGATACACAAAGTGTTTAGGTGAAAACTACACACTGTAGAAGCCCTCGCGCTTCTATTGCGCCATCAAGTGTGACTTGAGGGAGACTTGAGGGAGAGCAGATGATGCAAAGCTGTTTGACTCGCCTGGTTGGCTAGCGTTGAAGTACTGCTGCAGGCGCGCAAGGGCCCACAGGCAGTTGGCAGCCTCCCTCGGACGTAGCTCTACGGATGCCGCCAGCACCTGCTGCTGGACTGTGAGGGCTAGATGCATGGGGTGGGGACAAAGGTTGAGGGAGGGGTTTGATGGAGGAGGGTCAAGACGGAGGCTGTCAGCATTGTCGACGGTATTTAAGGAGGAGGCACCTGAAGGAGAGGAGGGCGAGCTCCAGGGAGGGGGGAGTGGATCTGATGGGTAATCAGAAAGTGAGACGGCGTGCTCCTGACGAGAGGGATGTGCAGGGAGAGGGTGGTTGTGGTCACTTGCGATGGGGGATGAAGTTGTATTGGGTGGTGGGGTGTACGGAAGGAGGGGGCTCCGTCCTAATGAGGGGCTGGAGGGGCTGATGGTGCTGCTAGTGTTGAGAGGTATGGTCTGTGCACTTGCTCCCACTGAGGTTGAAGGCTCAGTCCCAGCAGCTGCCACTCTAGTTCCATCCGCACTTCCTCCTGCATTCCAGGTAGTATCTTCAGCCACCAGGCGTGCCAAATGGCTCAGCATGGCGCTGAGGTGGATGAAATCCAGTTCTGAAGCGTGCTGCTGGTGGAGCTGCGCCAGCTCTTGCCATGTCCGACAAGCTGTGATGCGCCGAGTGAGCTGGGAGGCAGCGTGCCTTGTGGCATTGAACCAGGGAGGAGGCTCTTTGGGCGAGGCATGAGAGTCATGAACACGAGGGGAGGTGGTGCTGCATGAAGAAGGAGAGAGCTTGAGGGAGGGCTGCGGTGGAAGAGGCCATTGGTGGTGCTTTACCACAGTGGAGTCCTGCTGAGTGGCATTGGCGTGGGTGGACTGAAGCCGCGGCTCCTCCTCCCCGTTTCCAAACTCTTCACACACCGAGGACTGCAGCACGGAAACATACGTCACTTGAGGGGTGGCTATGCTATCATGGTGCCTCTGCTGCTGATGGCAGGTTGAAAACAGGAGTGTGGGGAAGGGACGAAGAAAACTTGAACTAGGAACAAAGCTTTTCATGGTAAAATTTCAAAATGGAAGCTCATGGAACTGGTAGGTAAGTGGATTTAAACGCAAATTCATTTAATTTAAGTTTCAATTGCTAAAAATCCCCATTCACTACTCCGTTTTGCTCTGACCCTCTTAGCTTCGAGAGCTTAACAAAGTAGCTGGGAGGGAGAAATGGGTAAGCACGAATTCACTGCTCACACACACGCACATGCACACACACGCACACACACACACGCACGCACACGCACACACACACACACACAAACACACACATACACACACATACACGCACACATACATACACACAATAGACACGCACACAAAGCACACACACACACATACACACACATACACACAATAGACGCACATACACGCACACATACATACACACAATAGACTCGCACACAAAGCACACACACACACACACACACACACATAAACATGTTCACGCACGCACACAATATACATGCTTAGATAGGCGCGCACAAAAATGCACAAGTACACGATAATAACACACAAGTATGCGGATGCAACAGGATGCAGGCATTATTAAGCATTTTTGTTAAAATAAGGCATACAACACATGCATCTGCACCCACAATTACAGGCCGTGATTTCTCTAACGAAGGTCTTGTATCAAGAAGGGTCGGGAAGGTAAGATGAAGTTCCGTTCTGCTCTGCATTCCACGTATGCTATATTGCTGTATTAAGATGTCGTACTACATGCACACCTGCGCACGCGTGCAGGCTGCCCTGCTCAAAAGTGCACCAGCTTATTCATTTGGTGGCCGCTACAAACAAAGCTCAGGCAAGTCGAAGCCAGTGACAAAACTGATGCACGTAAATAAACAGCTATGAGCTGGCGTGAGCATTCTGTTTACCCCCTCCCCTCTTCACTTGATATTAAGGATTCTTTTTCTTGTGAGTGGTGCTGTTATTGGGCATCTTTTATTTACGCAGTCCTAACATAATACTCAAGTGCGCAGACACATGGTTGTTAGACCATGTCAGGGGATTGACAGGATCCCTACGACGGAATAAAGGGGGGAGGGAAAAAAGGAGGAAAGAGGAAGAAAGAAAGAAAGAGCATTGATTAGCTCTAGAACAAACGTGTAGATTACAAAACCGATGAAACAGAAAAGATAATTGTTTATGCAGGAGGGTAAAAAAAACTGTTGGACGTCACGTGTAAATTTTGGCCTGGACCTCCCTGAGGGACCCCCCCCCCGACCCCCATCCATTACAAAAAGGGTACCAAACTGCTCCTTTTTATTTCTGCATACGTCTGCATGCTTACTAAGACTAAAATTAAAATGTTGCAGAGTTATGGGGCGAAAACTGAGATGCAGACGCCCATGCACACATATCCTACCAGGCACCCACAACTGGCTTGCACAGCCCCACAATGCTTCCATTTCTTCAGAATTCCACTGAGTATCTTATGCTGGCACTATCTAGGAAGATTGAAGTGAATTGCTGCTCCTTTGGCTTGACTCACCTTGTGGCCTGCACCCAAGCGCGCGTGCCTCTGACTTGTGGACATGTCCACAGACCCCCCCTTTGACACAATTTGCTCAAGAAGGGTGCCAATCGACTGGGTTTGAGCTAAGGAATCCGATGGTATACTTAAAATTCCAAAAATTTGTCCCAGAATATTTCTGGAGACCCCCCCCCAAAAAACTTATACCCCCCCTGGGGGACCACCCACCCCCCGCTTCCCCCGATTGGACCCATAAATATACCAATTGATAGCTCTCGACCTCAGGATTCCGAATATTCCCAAATTTCTGACAGGAAATTTGTGCGGGGGGGAGGGTTAACCAACGGTTTGAGCGCACTTTGGGCCTGAATAGCTCCGCGGCCAGGCGTCTGTTCCGTGTTAGGTTCTGTAGACAATTAACTGGCCTGGTTTTAGTCTGTGTGTCAATTTCGTGGCGAGCTGTGATGGTCGAACTGTTGACAACGGTAAGGGCTGGAAAGTGGCACATTGTGACGGCGTCAAAATGCAGAATTCACTGTTTTGATTCTTACTCAATTCCGTTCAGGAATTGTGCAGTTATCATGCGCCGTCATTTTCTGTGGCTGCATGGGGACCGACGAGGAGGGATTTTTGGCCGGCCACTTTTTGATGCAGTTTAATGCCGCTGTTATAAATTATTATTTTATTATTTTGCAGCGCACTTACGCACTCTGGATTGTCTACTTGTTGAGAGCTCAAACAAGAGACTTGACTGCAAGGTCACTTAAAACATGACAACAAGTACACAAAAATGCAAAAAGTTTTGCAGGTAGAAACTTGGGCGGGCGGAGCCCTTCTATATAATTCTTATCGGGATTGACACGTGACGTCCAAAAGCTATGCTTTCTGCAACCTCCTAATTTATGCAAGGAATAAATGGGTCTATGATCTTATAATCAAAAACGAAGCGACAGGCACATCTTCGCTTCTATTCTTTGGCTCTCGATTACCGGTGGTGTCTCCAGAATACCTCTTTTGTGTGCTCGTTGTATTTGTATGTGCAGACGAAGGAACGCCAGGGCCAGGCACTTACGCCCCCTTCAGCACTTTCAGTTCAAAGGGCTCTGGATTTGGCAGCAGTGCAAGGCTCAGCCGTACAGATGATGCCACACCCTCGCCTTTAGATTACGTGAGCGCTGGCCACAAATATTACCACGAGGGCACAAGCTTGCAAGAACAACAGTAATATTGCTTAATGTACTCGAATGATCTGCAGTTTCCACCTTTGATCCATTGTAGTGTAAGCTGGGTGCAGCAGTAATTATCTGTATGACATTTCCTACAGCTGAGATTGATCTGCTTCGTGCCTCCTTCGCTGCAGGCACCCTCTGTTGGACAAGTCCGGCACTCTGCCAGTGCGTACAGCTTTGGTGCTAAAAATGCGGGCAAGCAGGCATGTTGCATGCTCTTATGTACTTTTTTGTGTCGTAATACACACAAAGTGTGTGTGTATCACAGCACTTTGATTACTGTGGCTTGACACTGAACAGAGCTCTCACTCTACTCATTGGAGCACATGCTTTCGTTTCTGTCAGTACGTGTGAGTGCAAGGAAAGGCAAATACATTTCTGTTCCTCGCCAGCAGTTTTGTCTCACGAGCCTGAATTGTCGCCCGAATCAGCTGCCCCTGCTTTGTTTTTATCCAAAAGCCGGTGATTAGTTAAACCGACTCGCTTTTGCACACCATCTTCTTCTTTCAGCGCCCAGAAACGACCCCTGGACCTGGCGCCTATGACGCCGGTTCGTCCAAGGATAAGCAGCGGCCCAGCAACCCACCTGTGACCATGAGTCCTAAGCTCAAGCCTCCAAATGACGCCAACAGGAGGCCACCACCCAACGCGTACAGCCCAAGCTTCAATCCAAAGGAGCCCAAAAGTGCAACCATAAAGTGTGTCGTGCCTCACCTGACACTGAGTCACCTTGAGTTTGTGTTTCACGCTGAGACGCGGCTTGCTTTCGCTGCATTTTTTCTGTTTCACGACATGCAAAATGAACTTTGAGGGCGCAGGCCAAATTTCTACCCTTTGCTGTGTCTGCGCAGATTTCGACACAGCATACACTCCTACCAGTCAGCCGGACCAGGTCCAGGTAGGGCCTGTCAATTGAATTGCACAGGTCTATTAAGCACGAGTTTTTTTTGTAGAGGCTTGCATTTCAGAGTGCTAACTTATAAAAGCCGACCAAGCATAATAGCTAATAGCATGGCAAAGGATTCCTCATGTTGGCTGCTTGAAATTGACAAAAATTGAGTTTCTACCCAACTCAAGCCTGGATTTTGGAATAATAACGCTACTTGCCTTATACCTTGCTGCACTCCTAGGAGCGTATGACGTGAATTCAAGCTCACCAAAGGTCCCAGGCCCTACCATGGCAGGTAGGTGCTTGATGTGCTTCAGCACATGAGAAAAATTCACTAGGGCAAAGTGTTCTTGATGTGTGGCATGCACAAAGCTGTAATTTTTAGGCACAACGAGCATGCACAAGAGACGAGACAAATAAGACAACCAAGGCTGCTGCTGCGATGTTGGGGCTTAAAAAAACTGCAATCGGAAGGCTGATATAATTCTGGCACAACGTCAACATGAACGGTTTTGACTCCTCAGATGCTTCGTCCTTGTGCCATCATAAGGTCACGACTTTGTTTTAGTTTCTTATAATAAGTACAGCTGCACCTTGCTTATGCCATTGTATAATTGTTGTGGGCTGAGTTTATCTGGAACTACTGCTAACTTGTCCTTTCTTCCTTCCTGCCTGCCACAGGCAAGTGGTCAGGTCCTAGTGGGGTCCACGATGGCCCTGGCCCTGTTTACTCCCCTGAGCGGGGCATAGACGCCGTCCTTCCTGGTCATGCTGCACATTCGTTCCCAAGGTAAGGTAGGCTATTAGTCGCAAGTAGCCTTGATACTCGTTCACTCTTGGTAGAAGACGACCCTGTTTCATTGTCTGCACGTGTTCAGCAGATGTGTAGATGTGCCTGCCACGACCCAGCAAGCGGTGCACATTCAGCACCAATATGACTGAGCGGTACCTTATAAAACACTACTCCTTATCTGTCGACTTTTAGGGCTCATATGAGCTACGGCGCAGAAGAGGGTCCTGGTCCTGGGTGCTACACACAAGACCCAGTCATTGAGCGTCCGGCTGGGTACTCTGTAAGCTCTATTGGACGGAGTCAACCCGCCTACACAATGCAAGGTATGTGAAATGTTCTGAGGAGATGGAGCTGGCATATACTACAAGGATCAAGTGCAAGGAAGGACACCCTATACAACACTTTGAGCTATTCCCCTATCTAAACTGATGCCACCGGCAACGCATTACAACTGTGCAGCTAAGTATTGATCGTGTTCATGGCCCACTCTCCAGCTTACCCTCCTACCCGTGGTTCTTATTGCACCGGGGAAACCTTGCGCAGGAAAGCCGTTCTTCTCCCGACCAGCTGCACACCCAGGACCATCAGATTACCGACCTGCGGACCATATCACGAGGAGGAGTGCTCCTGCGTCCGCTTTTCATGGCTCTTCGACTAAAGACTCACGAGAAGGCTACCCTGCCCCCAATGCCTACACTTATGAAGACGTGCACAAAAAAATACGTCCCAGCAATCCACCAATCACCTTGTCACCAAAGTATCCAGAGCCCTACATGGGCGAGCGCAGGCCAGGCCCAGGTAGGTCTTGGTGCATAAGCTGGGGACGATTCATTTACGACTTGCACGGCCCAGTGTCACTTGGTTCAATGCCTGATATTTTGATGCCTTTATAGTTTGAACTCATCTTCCATATAATACTTTTCCTTTTCGCACCACGTACTAGCGATCGGCCTGCTGTTTTCTTAATTATCTCTTTGCATTGATCCTGATTAATCAGCAGTTGTGTCACCCAACCTCTCTTCCTCTCTACCTTTACATCCTTATTCAAGCCTTGACATCCTAGATTAATGAACAATTTTAAGCCTTGTTTTCTTGTAAGTCCTCTGTTGTTTGAAGCTCCAATCAATGCTCTTTTCTTTGCAGTTGTACGTGTCCTGAATCCCGGGGTCATAAACTTTGTTGCGCGTGGCTCTATCCCTGATTTTCAGGTGGCAACCCAGACCTGTAGTCCATTACAACTATTTTCTCTGATTCAGACACATTCTTTTTTCTTTTGTAGCTTCGTACAGCCCAAGCTTCCAGCCTAAAGAAGGACACGCAGCATCCATAAAATTCCGGTGCGTGCCTTGTGCTGTGTGTTGGGGGAAAAGTCAGGAAGGTTTCTAATGTGTAGCAGACCGATGGTACCAAGGGTCGGTATTATAAACAATGAGAATTTAAAAACAATGAATGGTGAAAGGATTATGCAGCACAGGCAGATTTTTTTCAGATGCGTTCAGTCGTAGATGTTGATTCCAGTTGAGAGTATGTCTCAAGCATTTTCAACATGAAGCAGGGTTGTTCAAATCGAGGTTCAGCAAAAAGTCAAAATTGCAAGGGACAACAGCCCCCCCAGTTCAGTCCCACTCTTTCCTTGCAGTAAAAAGTAACATGCTTAATGATCTATATATGAAATATGATCTGCAACCTGGATCAGGCCAGGAGGTTTCTTTGGTCTTGAGGCCACACTTGTCACACATTTCTGAACTGCTAAGGACTTGTACAATGTGGCACTTGCACTGCACTTTATGGCTCTCCATTTTCTGCTCTACAATGATGACATGGTTTCATTCTGTACACAACTAATTGGGAAGATTTGAAGGTGGGGGGAGGAGCCCAAGGGCCCGTTTCCCAAAATTGCACATCGAACCCTTCAAACAGTTCGAGGGTTCTAGAACTCTCACAAACTGAACCCTTGCTCATTAAAGCAAACTGAATTACCCTGACATGAAGTGTCATAGTTAAAACCCTCAACTTCTGTCACCTTGTTTTGTTCCCAGACTGTGTTCTGTAATATGCAGCTCCTGTTGTAAAGCTGTAATTTGAAAAGTACACCTGCTGCAAAAGGTTTTTTGTTACAACCGTATCTTGCAATTTTTGCGTCACCGCACTATGCAGGCACTACCCTCGCTTCCAAGAACAAATGCATGGTACTCCTGCACCACACGATTACGCAGACAAAGACTTTGCAAGCCCCTATTTGTGAGTAATTTCAATTTTGTTCGTTCCACCTGATTATGTCTGGATCATGCATGGCATTGACAGGCTTATGGTTAAAATTATAATATTATAATGTTCACACTGTGACAACCAATTCCCACCTTAGTAAAGGATCAGGAGCCACTCTGATACCGGTTACTATAATACTGTTCAACCAAAAAAATATGGGGGGAATCAGCGGGAAAAAGAAGGATTGCAGGCCAGGCTTGGAAATAAACCGTCATTGGAAAGGGCGTGGCTGGTAGAAACAAGTCAGCAGTTGTTTGAATGACCTAGCTAAACAAACTACAGGATGTCATCTGTGTCATTTTCCCCCCTCTTTCCTGTGTGCAGGAACACGGGAGCACTGAAGAAAGGAAAGACATTCGGCATCAGGCACCTTAGTAAAGGAAAAGAGGATGTTCCTGGTCCCCAATATCAGACAGGCTGTAGTACTCTTGGGATTGCAGCCAATGAGAAGGTCGACCGTGGAAATTTCTCTAACAGCCACATCCTCTTGTAATACGTACCTGCTATTTCCCAATCGTATGAAGCACAGTCTTTGCTCATCATTGTAAATAATGAGGCACACAATGGCCCAAGAAAAAATGGAAAGAATGCAGGTATAGGTAGTGTAAGCACTACTGGCATGGATGTCACACCCTAAACCCTGCCTATGGTGGGAAGGGTGATTGTTACGTGTTCTGCCACCGACCAATGGATGGAGAGCCACACGATATCCGACCTGAAGATATAATATTGGAAAGGCTTTTCAATGGGGATCAGGTGGTTGGGAGGCCTTTGAAAACCCTGCACACCATCAGGAGTACTGTTGCTAAAGTATTTGGCGGGGTTATGTTCAGCGTCATCAAAATTGTATGATTATTGCTGTGAATCAGATTACGTGCAAACACTTTTGCTGCCTTCTTTATCTGCTCTTTTGTGTTTCCTTTCTGTTTCGTCTGTGACTTTATGTGCGTTCCATTAAACATCGTATCCAGTAAATGTTGTATGGTTTGAGTTATCAGTGTCTATCCTAAGTCATGCCGTGTTCATACGACATTTTACTTTTTGGTATTGATGACTCCTGTCACGCCTTAAGTCTGGCAGAGGCACGTGCAATCCTTCATACTCCAAAGCTGTCGAGTGGTGTGGTGGGATAGTTTAGTTGGCTTGCAAGGTTTACAAGGAAAGGCCTTCAGTCAAAGCGTGCGACTGCTAGCCTGCTCATAAAAAGTAATGAGGTCATCAGAGGTCATGCAGAAAAAAAATAGAGTTTGTTGTTGTTCTGGTGCAAAATATTAAAAGCATCCTGTGCTCTTGCCTTCGAAAATAAGGACTCATATCTCCTGTGTAGAGACACTGTATGGGGGTGTGTGCAGTGGAGAATAGCATGCTGTTCATCTTGGACATCATCATCAGCGCGCCTTACACGAATCACAGGCAGGGGAGGAGCTGGGGTGTCATGTTGCGGTCTCAAAGCGAAGGGTGTGGACACGCAGTCTGAAACGGGCAACACTGCGAATGACATCTTGTGGGAGGTCAAGGAACATGTACTTGGGAAGGCTGTAGGGAGAACGAGTAGCCAGAGCCTATTTTGGGGGCAGTGCGCACCATCTGTTATAAGTGGGAATTTTGCTGTTGTGCTCTCGTGGGCATCCATCAGAATAGGGTGTCCAAAACTCCAAGTGTCTCTCTGAGGTCCACAGCAAAACGACTGAAATTAATGGGTCCACAATTCCGCAGCTTTTCTTTGAACATGTACTCTTGTACCAGACCGGTCATGGCTGAGAAAATATGGTAGACCAGCAGTCATCAGACCTGGAGCTCAGTCGCATGTCAGCATGTAAAGCTTGTTTGGCAGTAGTGCTGTTGCATTGGGTCAAAGAATTGTAAAGACGCATGCATCGTGGCACAAAACCAGTTGAATTGTAGGGGCTCAAGGCCAACTCACGCACCGAGAATCGAAGGAGTAGCGTCCCTGACCCCAAGGATTTGCCATGTGCCTGTTAAAGAAGCGCGGTTCTACGTGGGCACGTCCCTACTATACGTCCGGGCAGGCTTCATTTTACAATAATGCACACTATACAGCGATTTAAAATGTGAACAAAGGGCAGCCTGACACTCCTGATTTTGTGCTGATGCATGCACCCAAAGAAATTTCTGATCTGCTGGGGTGCAAGCTGGGTGTAAAAATGCCTTTTCACGTGAAACAAGGCAAAACAAAGCGCACACACACACACATTTCTGAGGTCGAAAACATGGGGTAAGGTGACTGCTACAGGTCGTTCTGAATACTGTGCTGTGCGTGCTGCAAATAGACAATGAAATCGATACACACACACAAGACGAATGACGCACATCTGATGCTTTGCGTGTGTTCCTGGGAGTCGAAAACATGGCCTAGGGCAAGTGAGAGGTACCGAAGGGGACAATTTAGGGGTCTTTGCATGCAAGCGCAAGACAAGAAGCAAAAAGCGGCTCGTAGACGAGGACAGAGGCAAAGCCTGACACAGCCGACGCCACACACACATTCCTGGTGCTTAAAATCAAGGGACAGAATGTGTGTCATCGGAGCTGCGTGAGTGAAAATTAGTCATCATGCTGTACGTGCTGCAAATGCGTGCGTGCGTGCGTGCACACACACACACATACACACACGCACACACGCACACACACACACATACACGCACACACACATACACGCACGCACGCACGCACGCACGCACGCACACACACACACACATACACGCATGCACACACACACATACACACACACACGACCCCCCCTTAAGTCCCGCCCTCCTGGAGTCCACCTCCATACACACACGAGTCCCCCCTCCCTACACACACGACCCCTACTGGAGCCCCCCCCTTACTGGAATCCCCCTCCGTACGGAGGGTAACCTTCTAACGGACCTCCTTATAGGCTTCCGTGGGAAAGGAGACTATGGAGGTCCGTAGATTTGGCTGAGCTCTCTACGGACCTCCTTATCTATCCATAAGGTCCTCTTTTTCTTTCCTAAGGAGCTCCCTAAGGACCTCCCTATCTTTCTTTCCAACCCTTTCAGGACCTCCGTTTCTTTCTTCGCAGGTTTTCAGAACCTCCATATCTTTCAGGTCCTGGTGATCTGACACTCTTTTATGACCCAGATCAGGCACACTAACTCAGATCACAAGCCTTCTAATTACAGTGACTGATCAGGTGCACTTGCATACACATTAAGGCCGGTAATCAAAACATCGTAACTGCAGCACATAACTGCTTCAATTCCCAAACCTGCGAAACATCTGTCCAAAACAATAAACATTGTTCTAGGATTCTATTTAACATCATATGACCCCAAGGATTCTTGTTAACACTGTCAGCAGCCACTTCTGAACTAGGTTATCCGTAGTTGGCTTACAAAGACATTCAGCCTGGGATGGCTGCTCAAAATTTGAGAACGAGGTAAAACCTCAAAGTAAGCCAAATGAAAACTGTAACTGTAATAAAATTGATCTATCCAACAAGAACTCTGGACGTACAAGAAAGACAAGGCCTTCTCTATGACACCCACTGAGGCCATCGAGGCACTTTTATCATGATGGACGTCCACCACTTAGATGATCGGAAATTTTACACTTGCAACAAAAGGGGTTACTGGCCTCCCAGAAAGACAGAAGCAATACCACACGCACCTACGCCCCAATGGACCCTACCCTTAATGAAGGCAGTTGGATTAGTGCCCAAAACCATCCAAGCTGCTGCTCGCACCGATATTGCCTGTGCATCCTGTTAAGTTGCTCCTACCATCTAGGACTCGAATCACTGGATCTGCTCCCTCTCTCTAAAGACATGTACATATGTGACGTCTGTAATCGTATCTACCATTGGCAGTGCCTACCAAAATTGCTAAAATAAAAATATGAGTGAGAGGCTATTGACACCAACGACACATGGGCCTGCCCAGCCTTGTAAACCTAAATGAAAATGAAAAGACCTTTAGATCTCTCAAAAAATAGTTGGTGAAAGTTGCTTGGAACCCAAAACACTTGTAAAAGTTTTAGATGCAGTCTCCAAATGTACGAAGAGCATATCACGGCACCAAATTTACCGCAACCTGCACCAGACACACACCTTAATGATCTTCAAAAACAATGGTTCTCAGCCAACCAAGAAAGAAACTCCTACCAGCCCTATGACGTCAAACTTCGGAACAAAGTCAATTTTAACATTTAGCCCACCAACCCTCAAGCAGACATTGTAGCCACTGGGCGCTTCAAGTACTGGATCACTGACGTTCACCTCACAACCAGGAAACGACACCGAATCTCCATCAGACGACCCTATACTCCCAGAAGTGTACACCGCCACAGTAGCTTGCAATTTGAACGTAGACAGAAAATGCAAAGGCATGCTCACCCCTGAGTGCCTCAACATTCTACAAAAGGCTTTTGAAAAGGCAATATACAGCGGCTTACTACATGACGCACAATATC
>Ga0307947_1000421_pt1:0-27500 | contig 29475 bp, 33 predicted proteins | sample OrgLakmetagen232_FD_201840 | JGI IMG/M metagenome (GOLD analysis project Ga0307947, IMG submission 201840) | Saline water microbial communities from Organic Lake, Antarctica - #232 | ecosystem: Environmental > Aquatic > Non-marine Saline and Alkaline > Saline | place: Antarctica: Organic...
GACCAACTTCAATCGTTTCCGGAGTTAAGAAGACCCTGATTAATAAGACGCCAACTTGAAGCGTTTTTTTTTTTTTTTTGGGGGGGGTTGTTAAACGGTCCTCAGCAAGGGCCTGACAGAATGAAGGAAAAAACCTAGACTGGGAAAAGGAAAACTCCTGCCTAAACAGAAAAACCCTCCTTGAAAAACCACAGTCTGAGAAATTGGCCCACGCTCGCAAGAGCACAAGCTGAGAGTGTGTCTGAAGACAGACAGAAAAAGGTTAAAAGGGGAAGCGTTTTTAAGTTGCCAACTTGGGGATGATGCACTACCCTCCAAACGTACAACGTTGTTAGGTTAACCAGCTCCCCCCTCCTCCAGCTGCTGCTGCTGCTGCTGCTGCTGTAAATGTCAGCTGCCAAGGATGGTAGCTGTCTGGCCTTTGGCTGGACATTCTGTACCAGCATGTCCTCCTCGCGATCTGCACGACGGACATCATGTGTGCAATTGAAATTCTAAACGAGATGGGAGGACCGGTTGCTTTCCTGCAAATGTCACACCGGGTCATGCATATCATGTAAAATCGATCTGCCTAGCAGCCCACACCCTCTCCTGACTTCTTCCCTCATCACCTGCAGGTAACACTTTCTCCTTCCAAAACTCCTTCAGCTGCGCTGCGCTGGCTTTTGAGGCGCTGTCTCTCACAGCTCCCTCCTCTTACCACTGCTCCTTGAGGGTTCCTGCAAGGCGTCGGGCATGTGTTCCCAGTGATGAGCGAGGCAAACAAGCCCATCCACACACACACACACACACACACACACACACATACATACTTACACACACACAATCTTCTGGCCAGCCTCCTCTTCCTCGCAAAGAAGATCCCTCTGCTGTATCCCTGTGGGGCGCACCATGAGCTAATCAAATTAGGCACCCTGGCTTTTTTGGTATTTAAAAGCTTTTCCAGGTTTGTGCGGGGGTTGCATTGGAGCACCTTTGCCTGGTTTTTGGAGTTTTTCTCGGTTTTGCCCCTCTGCGACAAATGGAGGGTTTACAATCTATGTGTTTTGTTTTATGCCCTGCACCACCAAATAGATGCAGAGCCACACAACATCCCACCTGGAGAACTAAAGAGAAAAGGCAATTTGGCAGCGATCAGGTCGTTGGGAGGCATGGCCCTGCACACCACCATGAGTATTGCTCAGATATTTGTGAGGGTTGTGTTTGATGTCTCGTGTCATCTGTATGATGTTTGTTGCGGATCGGATTGCATGTGGGCATTATTATTTCATGAGTGCTGTGCATGTAGACCAGCAAACCTGAGGCGGTGGAGTGGGTTCCTTGTGTAGCTGCTGTAGATGTTGCTTGCTGCTCCTAGCAGGATGGCGCGGAGGGTTTTGCAATGTCCGAGTAAATGGGGCATTAGCAGCTTAAGTTGTTCTTGTGCCTTTTCTGCTTGTTGGGGAAGTGTCAACACAATACCTAATTTTGATCAGGCCCATTTGTCTGGCTGTGTGCCTCTTGGTTTCATAGACAGGGGTATGGATTGGCAGCGCCATCTGCTAGGTTGTCATGGGCAACTGTTCTTGTGTTATTGGCAGCCCTATAACGATACGTGTTAATTGGGTTTCCTTCAAGGGGCATGGTTGCTTCCGAGGGAATAACTAAGATTGCATCCGGCTTGCTAAATTTCCGCCGCTGTTGTGCATTGAGATTGGAAGGTAAGAGCTAGGTTAAATCTGAGTCTCTTCTGAAGGGCGTATAATGCCTTGTTGTACCATTTGTTCACGACTGCCTACGTCTGCTTGTGCTAGCAGGCACGCACCCTGTGTACCTTGTTAAATCGCTTTTAAAATCATCTGTCCAGCAGCGTTGTGCCTGTTAATAATTAATTATTTATAATGGGATGATTGCAGCCTGACAGCATGTGGTAGGTGCCGTCTAGCTTCTGGAAGATGGTGCAGATTGGTGGGCCTTCTATATAGTTGCACTGAACGGCACGCTTTTGGTTGTAAATCAAAACTGTGTGGCAGAGCATGACATTTTTCTTTTCTCCAGAGGTAAAACTTACATTTTTCCAAAATGAGTTACTTATGTCTATGCCTTTTTCGGTAATACCTTTTTCGTTGATCAGTTCTTGGTATTTTGTGTTGCATTTTGTGGACTGATGGTTTGAAACCTTTTTTATTTAGGACCTCGTTTGTGTTGGACGTGCATGTGTGCTCCTCTTACAGCATTGAGATCTGAGAATATGGAGAACTTTTCTGCTGAAGGTCCTGGTTGGCAGATGCTAAGAGTATCTGGTAGGCAAGCTAGGGGGAGGGTTTTCCACCCTTGCTGGCAGAATATGGATGAATGGGGATGGGAGTCGTGTTAATGTGATGCGGTACCTCATAAAATTACGCTTTTTGCAGAATTTGAGGTGACAACTGTTGCAAAAAGCATTTATAGCTGGCAAGAGCCATTTATGTTGGTTCTGGGCAGTTGGAGGGTTGGGTGTCGGTTGCAATCAGGCAACAACTCCTAAAAAGCATAGTAGCGCTTGAAAAACAAGAAACAATGCGTCCTTCCACAATGTAATGAATAACGGTCTCATTGACTATGTTAGAATTGCTGGTAGTGCATGATGATTCCTAACGCACTAGCTCGTGCGCACCCCCACCAACTGCTCAGCGCAAAACGGCCAAGCTGTCCAGGGACTGTCCAAAGGCAGGCACGAAGAACCAGACCTGGCCACTTCAAGCCAATGGCCCAGCAAAACGGAGGTAAACACTGCTTGCTGTTGAGCCTGACATTGCAAAGGAGGAGGAGGAGGAGGGAAGGAGACTGGGTAATTCAGTTCCCCCTGCTGCGCCCAGTAGCTACGCTATAGCTATGCTGGGGGGTCTGGCCAGGACCAAATAGTTAATGTAGTTGCAGGCCATCACGGCTTGTGGGAGGGAACAGCCTCCTCCTTCCAGGCGGTCTGTCACACGGGTCTTGGCGGGGAGAGTTGTGAGGGTCAGAGTCCCGCGAATAAATAAAACAAATTTTTGTGTTGCACCTCTGTGTGCATCGTGGGCGCTCCTGCAGGACGCGACGATGCGGGTGCGTCCGCATCTGAGGCTTTTTTAGGTGCAAAAGCTGGAGGAGTAGCTGGAGGAGGGCAGCAGGAGGCCATGGGGGATGCGGCATATGTATTGCAGCTGAACTCGTGTGTCGAGTTCCTGCGCCAAAACGGCTTCCACCAGGCAGAAAAGCAGCTGCTCTCAGAGCTGGAGCAGAAGTTCCCCAGCCTGGGCATGCCAAGCAGCAGTGAGGAGGAGAACGCTTCCAGGTAATGAGTTTCTGGAATTTCTGACCAGAGCGAAGGGATTTGGGCGTTCACTTCTTGAGCTGTCTGCGATTGCCCTATTCAACCACCAACTGTGGGGTGATCACTGCCTGTCCTTCCTGTCCTCCCTCCCCAACGCATTCACAAGGACTCCTGAGCCTGAGCAGGCACTGCAAAGGGGGTGGAGTTATGAATGAGGGGGTGACTGACCTGGGTGTTTGACCTGGGCACGCGTACTTGTATCTACGTACAGGCAAGCGCCCCAAGATGTAGCAACAGCGGCACCGTTCTCAGTAGCAGCAGCAGCAGCAGGAGGACAGGCAACGAGTGGATCACAGCAGCAGCAGCAGCAGCAACAGCAGGGCGACGTACCGGCAGGGAGCGTACCCCCTTTTCCCCCTCGACAGCCCCCCCAAATGCGCAAGCCCCCTCACAGGATTCTCAAACAGATAGGTGTGTTTGACCTCAGCTGTACTGTTTAGGTAATGGCAGTTCATCAGGACGAAATCTGTATTTTCAGTCCTGAATGCAAGCGTGTGAGTATGCGTAGAACCTGCCCCCCACTACCTCCTTGTTCTGCTTTGCCATACAAACTACAACTAAGCACTGGCCTTCTCCCTCACAGTGCCCTGGGGCCCGGATGTCGATGAGTACCAGAATGTTGAAGACGTGGGCTATGTCCGGAAAGATATTTCAGGACAGCAGCAGTTTGTGGAGCTGGAACTGGCAGCCAGCGACATCGCCAGCGAGGGCAACGCCAGTGTGACGGGGGCGTCGGAACTGGTGTCTTCCCACGTGGGGGATGAGGAAGACGAGGAGTTTGGCGAGGACGACAAATCGCAGTCAGGCTCCACCAGCAGCAGCAGTATGAATGAAGAAGGGGACGAGGAGGAGGAAGAGGAGGAGGAGGGCAGTGTGCCTTCTGGGAGCGGGGCAGGGGGAGATGTGGCGTCCCTCTCTGAGACAGAGGAGTTGGGGGTCATACACCCGCAGAGGCGGACATCCAGCTTCCAGTCCCCAGCCAGCGACACGCTGGACTTGCTCCCCACCGCAGCTGCTGCTGCAGCTGCTTCCCCCTTAGGGCTTGGCTTGGGGGAAAGCAGTGACCCCACCTGGGACATGGGCCCTCAGGACATCAAGCTCACCGAGCCTGTGTCCACGCCCAGCAAAGGCAGTGGGGACCAGCAGCAGCAGGGGGAAGAGCCTAGGCCTGTGCTGTCCCGCGTGGAGTCCTTGTCGAGCTCCCTCAAGGACTTTGACGCTGAGCGCATCCACGAGGCCATGGAGGGCATGACCTCAGGGCGCGTGTCTAGGGCACAGTCAGATACAGAGCACCACCCGCCCCAACAGGCTGAGCTGCAGGGTGCAGTGGAGGTCATCGACTTCAATCCCATTCCCCTAGCTGAGGCCACCCCCCAGGACCTCAAAGCCATTGGCCTGCAAGTCCAGCAAACAGGGGCAACATCAGACGCCAATCCCAGGGAGGCCTCCTCGTCGCTCGCAGTTGCAGTCGGCTCTAAGGTGGTGAGCCCTCTTTCCGCTGGGAGCAATCCTGAAAAGGCAGCAGGTGCAGCAGCGAGCAGCAGCAGCCATGGCCCCACGACTCCAGGCAGGGAGGAGGGTTCGCAGGAGGCACAGCAGCAGCAGCAGCAGCAGCCAGATCTCTCTAGGTGGGTGGGGCACCTCGTTGTGGGAGGAGAGGGCATACATACAGAGATTAGTGTGATTTGCTTGCTCACGCACGGGCGCTGCACACCAACTCTGTCTTGCTCTGATTGCGACTCATTTCTGGGACAATACGTGACCGTTTGGATCTCTCTGCCTCATAAAAAGGGTACCTCAGTCTACAAAACAAACACGTATGCACAAATGCACTCACTTACACACAGCACACACTCACACAAGACACACACACACACACACACACACACACACACACACACACACACACACACTAGACACACATACACAAGCACGCGCGCTCACACTCACACACACATATACATATACATACACACACACACAGGGAAGCGGGGGGTGGCTTCAGCTTCCCTGTCACTCCCAAGCAGAGCGACGAGCCTCAGTCCCACCCTCCACCCTTTAAATCGTGGCCCTCCGTCCGTAGTAGTTTCACGTCTGAGTTTGCTGCTGCATCTGACGATGACCACAACGCTGCAGACTATGCTGACGAGGGTACGTGTGTAAAGGCGAGCTTGCGGGTATAGTTGTTTGTGGGGGGGAAATTCTTCTGTCCACTCGGTTTAGTTCCTCGTTCCTTTTAAGTATCTGTATGCCAGAAGAAAGCTGCGCAAGCGGCCAATCCGTTGTTTTCACCTATTGCGGAAGAGACCCTGCCAGTTCACTCTGTCGCGTGCCTGATAGCTCACTTCATTGACTCTGTCGCGTGCCTGATTGCTCACTTCAGACTAATTTCTGCGCACCCCCTAGTTTCATTTGTATCTCCTTTCCATTTCATTTTTTTATGGTCGTCTCAAGTGGTTCAAGCCTTGGAGTTGGATGCTCATGCACCAACGCCTTCTCCGCATGCAGAATGCAGTCACTGTTAATGAGCCAGCATCTATGATCGAGTTTGCACACTCTTCTTTTTGCTTACAAACTGTGTACCTACCATTTGCTCACAATCTGCCTGCAGGATGCTCTTCAAGCCGCCGCCCACAAAATATCTGCAACACAACCTAGTTTCCAGTCGCACACTTTGCTCACTTTGTGAATGCCATTTGTCCTTACGTCCTGCAGGCTGCACCAAGCTGTTGTCCACATGCTTTTACGCATACACACACACTCATACACACACATACACACACACTCACACCCATACACAGTCGCATGCACCCAGTCCACATTAAACTGCGCATTCGTTCTGCTGCAGAGTATTCCAAGTCGCTGTCCGCAAGCAAGTCCGCCAGCCGCAGCACGTCCCAAAATCTGAGTGCCCACCTGCGTAAGCTGGACATACATAGCCACGCAGATGAGGATGCCGGCACAGGAGGCTCTACGGTGAGTGACTAGTCATGCAGAAACGAGAAATCCACAATGGCTGAGGAGCCATGTGTAGGGTTGGCCAAAACCGTGTATATTAACACCGTATGTGACCGTGTATTTAGTGATTTCCCTGCCAAAATGCTGCATATTTGCCGTATATACATGGTTCTGGCCAACCTTAGTTAAGCGGGTTCGGCACTGCTTTGGGAGTGACTAGCAGATGAGAATTGTGTGACGAAAGAGTGGTGGGAACAGGAGGAAGGAAGCTCTCCTTGTCAGGAGAGGAGCCGCACAGGATCGCTCCTTGGGGGTTATCAGCAAACAAGTTGGGTTGGCCAAAACCAGACATATGTACACATGTACGTGGTAATTTTGGCAGGAAAATCACCATGCATTCGGTCACACACGTTGTATATGTACGGTTCTAGCCAACCCTACGCATTTCCCACCGACTGCACTTGCTTGTCGTCCGACTAAGTGTGCGTACTTTCCGTCCCTGTGGGTTCTTAGTATAGCAGTGGCTGTCAAATGTCTGGGGAGACCAACCTGCTTTCAAGATGCCTCTGCTCGCTGATTGCAGGGACGCACGCACGCACGCACACATATACACACACATACACACACGCAGGGTCCTGACCAATGGAAGTTGCCCAGCAGCAAGCTGGGGCAGCAACAGCAGCAGCAGGCAGAGTGCAGAGCGTCAGGTACTGAGGAACTACTTATCTAGAGTTAATGTTGCCAAGCTGGTACGATACAAACGCAGGCAAGGGCTTTGTTCGTTTATTAATTCCTGACAGAGAATTCTCAGTTCCTGTCCCCTTATTGGGATGGCAGCAGTTTGGGCTTCCGACCATTCTTCTCGTTGGCAGAGTAACACAATCAAAAACGCACGTCTGCACCACACGAGAGCACCACCCACCATAATATGCTCTTGGACACAGAGGGGCACCAAGACCCGAGTCTCAAGCTCCTTGTTTGGATTGACATATCAATTGACGGACAGGGTTATCCTCTCTCAGTTATGATGCATCTGAACAAACACACATTGTAATGTGTGCACACTTACACACACACGCGCACACACAACACACGCACACACACACACGCACACACACGCACACACACACACACACACACACACTGGAACGTGCTCTCAGACGCAGAGGGCCCCCACTCAGGGCCTACTCCCAGCAGCAGTGGTGCGAGCTACGTCGGGCCCACATTCTTTGGAGGGACCATGACCCTCAACGGAGCTAGCCAAGGCAGCACAGGTGCGTGGGGTCATATTGTGGCAAGTGGAGCAAAACACACATATGTAGTGAATGACTGTGAGGTTTCAGCCAAGGCAGCACAGAGCTGGCACGTGGTCGTGTTGCAGACAGGGGTTGCAAGAGGCGAGCGCAAGCAGGTGTGCTTTTGATGCTGTGATTAGGCAGTGAGCCAAGGGGGTGTCAGCCAAGGCTGTGCCGGACAAATTTCCAGAAGGAAGAGGCCTGCCTCACGTCGTCGCCTGTGCTGGCATTTGTGAAAGAATCGCCCTGCATGTGCGTTGACACACCTTTTATATGTGCACATACATATGGGCACGCGTGTACACACAGATACATAGACACATGCATGGGCACAAACACGCACACACACGCACACAGGAGCAGCTGCACCATCCCCTACAGGAAGCAGACCAGCCGGTGAGGGTGGAGGAAAGAAAGGAGAAAGTAGCAGCAGTCAAGGGCCGGCATCAGCAGTAGCAGCAGCAACAGCAGAAGCAGGAGGAGGGTGTGCAGGTGGGAGGGCATTTGGGCTGATGTGTGGTAGATGTTGTTGGGGTAAGAGGAGGGGCGTGGGGATGGTTGAGGCATGGGGTGTGCACGGTGGGGGTGCTGTTGGGGAGAAAAAGAGGGAAGAAAATGTGGGTGGAAGGGGCAGGCGGGCAGTGTAAGCTAAGAAGCTGTCTGTACAGTGCCTGCCTCACAGAAAGATGTGCAAGCTTGTGTGCATTGACACACACACTTGCACGCATGCACGCACATTTATGCATGCACACACGCACACTCACACACACACAGATACTCACGCACACACAACACACACATACACACACACGCACACACACACACATACACACACACGCACACACACGCACACACACAGGGTCCTTGGAGAGAGACACCGTGTGCTCACAGAAGGACCTTGCAGAGTCCCACGCTGCAGCAGCAGCTCAGGCCGGGGCGGAGCTGAGTTGGTTTCAAGGAGCTGCAGGAGGCGGAGGCAGGCCTGATAGCCCTAGTGGCATCATTGGCAATGCAGTGCCTTCACGCAGCCCCATTATGGTGATGGCAACATCCACGTCAGGTGTGTGGTTCAGGTAGCATCGTGGTGGAAGGCTTGCCGTCCCTAGAGTGCAGCCATTGGCAGCGCAGTGCCTTCACACAGCCCCATGATGGTGATGGCAACACAATATCACCTGTGCGTGTTGTGTTTGCGCGTGCGTGCGTGCATGTGTGCGTGCGTGCATGTGCGTGCTGGGTGGGTGGGTGGGTCTTTACGTGTGTTTATTGCAGGAGAGATGAGACTGCTGCTGCTGCACAGATCATTGTAGTCATGGCTGAGTTGTGTATGTGCGGTTTGCTTGGTGTTGCCGTGGGGGTGGTGGTGTAGGTGGTGAGCGCAAATTATGTGAGGGCAATGGACAGAGCAAGTGCAGACAAAATGGACAAAGAATGTGATGACCAGACAGTGGGAGGCAAAAGGCGACGGCCCTTTGACGTATCTCAGGTGCCAGCAGAACAGAGCGCAGGGGCACATGTTCACTCAACTACCACGATGCATGCCCTGTCCAAGAGCTCAAGCTCTATCAAAACAGCGCATGTTCACTCGTTGCACTTTTTAACAAGGCATCACATCCGTTTGATTGGTAACATATGCGCTTGTCCAAACCACACACACACACACACGCACACACACACACACACGCAGGGGAGTCTGATGGAAGTCACGAGGGCTCCTACGGCAGTCCTATGGCAGCCTCTGAGTCCGTGCAGTCCGCCAGCCAATTAACCCTGGCACCCTCACCCTACGACGACGGTTTAGAAGGGCCAGGTGCGATTGTGGGGACTGAGGGAGGTAGCAGAGTAAGCAAACATGCACACGCATGCAGGGTGGGACCAGTATCCTTGTTGTGTGGACCTGCGTCAGACCTCATAGCCCTCCTAGGCCGTTGCCACGCGTTTTGTTGTCAGGAGTTCTCATGGTGTCGACTGGTTACTTCAGTTTGCTCCTTGTCTTGCTGAGGCTCCTTATCTAATCTGAACTACGAAGCAAGGTGCTTCATAACATGGTCATCTGAAGGGGGGCAGTACAAAGATCTTCAGGCAAACAAACATTGATTGACCCTCAAATCGATTTTGATGCAGCAGCCTTAAATTGTGTAACGCACCTGTCTGATGAACCACTCTATTAGACTAAGACACATGCGCGCACACACACACACACACACTTCGCACACTTCGCACACATACACACGCTTACACTCACACACAGCTGCCCCAGATGTCGTGGCTCACATGGTTGACCACTCCAACGCATCCTCTACCTCCTCCATGCGAGCTGCGGAATGGGACGGAGATGGAGGGGATGCAGGAACCTCCTCTGTGCAGAGAAGACAAGTTCCACGCACAGGCACATATGGCATGGAAAGTGGTGAGTGTTGCGTGGTCACCTTGAAGCTGTGCAACAGAAGGCAATGGTTGTGAAATTTGAAGCACGACAGCGGTAGGGCCACCTTTATCTATGCAGGAGTTGAATTCCATGCTTGGAAGCGGACGGCATTGAGAGTGACGAGTGCTGTTGCACAGTCCTGCTATTTTCGTTGCATACACTCACGTGGAAGGTTGCCGGTGATAGATAAGCCGAGGAAAGGATAGGAATCGCTAGGCCTCCACGAACCAGCGTTTTGTTTCTACCCTCCCCCAATTCCTGCTGCCTCTGATGATCTGGTCATTAAAAATCATGCCCTGAAGCACACGACAAAGGCTGCAGGCACAACTTTGTTGAGATTTGTTTCTGCAGGTCTTGGCAACAAAGAGGGTTGTCCTGAAGCGTGGCAGGGTTCGCAAGCCTTACCTTTCATTTTCTCCCACTACTACTTTTCCAGGTGCTGATGACACAGAGATGAGGGAGGCCGAGGCAAATGTCGAGGCTCAAGAATTACAGTGGCAGCAAGTGCAGCTTGGTATGTTCGGGTGTGAATGTGTGTGTGGGTTTGTTAGTATGTGTCTACCAATGCGAACTGTCAGTACCCCGGACGCAGCCAAAGGTGTGTGTGCGTGTGTCTACCAATGCGAACTGTCAGTGCCCAGGATGCAGCCAACGATGTGTGTGCGTGTGTCTATCAATGCGAACTGTCAGTGCCCAGGATGCAGCTAAAGATGTGTGTGCGTGTGTATGTATGTGTCTACCAATGCGAACTGTCAGTGCCCAGGATGCAGCGTAAGCCCTTGGTTCAGTGTTTTTCAGTGTGTCTGACACGTATTTGTGTGTATTTGTGCGTGTATGCGTGCTCGTATGTGTGTGTTCTCCCCATTTTAACGCTTCCTGCATTGCTAAGGGCAGTCAGGCAAAGAATGGAGGAGCGGTGGGCTAGCTTGCATTGAGCAGACTGTAACCTTGGTTGTTTTTCGTATAATAATTGCGTCGACACAAAAGGGGCCTTTTGTTAAGGTGCTAGCTTTTTGCGCTTTCCCAGCATCACAACAACGAAAACACGCATGAGCAGGCGTGCGCACACACACACACACATACACACATTAGCACATGTGCAAACATACACAAACACAGGGGCCCAACAAGAAGCTGCCAGCCATAACACCCCACCCTACACAACAGACGAGAATGGCATGCTGATGTACCAATACGACCAAGACTACGTTGCTAAAAACTACGAAGTCTTTGATTTGCGCGTCTACCATAGGTGCGTGCTTGCATCAACACTTTTGCTCTTCTTACGCAGGCCATTGCCCTGAGCACATGTGAGCCTGTCAGGGCTGGCCTGGTCATAGAATTATTTGATGTGGGTGTTAATTCAGGTGTTGGTCTCATAGACTGTGGGTATCTCGTGCGGGTGGGTGACAACAGAGTTTGAGTGCACTCAAAAATGCACATAGGGTGTGTTATATGGATCTGACTAGGCCTAATTTGTTTAGGTACCTCTGGGTACAAACAAGAGAGGCTCACTTATTTGCATCAGCATGTCATGCCTTTGAGTGTCGCGCTTCATCAGCAAGGAACACCTGTTCCATGGCACTGTGCCACCCCAGGCAAGCCGTTGTTCACGCCCTGTGCCTACATTAGTGCATTTGCGCTACTGTATGGCTACTTGCGACTGAATAGTTAAGTATATGCACAGCTCGCAATGTTCAACACGCAGAAACACAAGAAAATGTGGGTGTCGCAATACTTGGACTCTGAGCCTATTTTTGCTGGGAGCCTGCAGGTCTTGAGATCAAATCCCTGTCAAAATGTACCTCTTTGTCTGTGCAAATGTGGACCACATAAAGAACTGCAAATTCCCTTAAGGATCAAGGTGTCAACAGACAGCAAAAGACAGATATACCCCAAAAAATCTCGAAAGCTTGCAAATAAACTATGCTATGCTATGCCTTTATGCGTTGATTTGGCTGGCCTCGCAAAGCCCAAGTACTTGCAATTGAATTAAGCTAACTATGTGGGCATCTCGCCATAAGGAAGTCGTAATTACTTAGTAGCCTCATGGTTCAAAACAAGGTGCAAAACCTCGTTGTTCGCACACGCACCTGCAGACGGTGCCACACTGGGTTTGAGGAGACAAAGGACTTTCCCATCCGCATGAACGACCTCATTGCGGGTCGCTACCAAGTCATGGACTTTTTGGGGTCTGCTGCATTCAGTCGAGCCATCCAAGCCCTTGACGTCAAAACAGGGATGCTGGTGTGTTTGAAGATCATCAAGGTGAGCTAAGCCACTTTGTCGTTTGGGTAACTGATCAATCCTGTGCATTAAAGTCCTCATGGTGTGCTGTCATGTTGTCCGTATGAAAATTTGTAGTAATGCACTTCCAAGAGGCTTGTGTCATAGTAAATATTAAGTTTATTGTCTTGAAGTTTGCTCTTAATGGCGAAGCTGCGACCTTGGATATCAGGTGCTCTATATTGCTGTACAATGTCAGGTGCACACTGATGGGGTGCCTATGGGTAAAACTTGAATGCTTGCATTTTTGGTGTATTTGTTGTGTTACACAACTTGTGTATGTTGCAAGTGAATTTTGTGGGGTGGCAATTGAGTTGTATGTTCCTGATCTTAGATTGACTCCCTATGACTTCCAAAGTCTCATTGATGTCGAAGCCCTCCTTGAAGGCTGACAAAGATGTAAGAGGCTGACAAAGATGTAATAATAAATCGTTCTTCCCACGCACCTCTGCCTCCAAACTCCCAGACTCCTTGCGTGCGTGTGCGTGAATGCAAGCGTGTATGCCTGCTTTCCTGTCGCTGCTGCTTCAAACCCTTCCCCGCCTCAGCCTCTGAACCCTTCCCTGCCCCTGCAGAACAACAAAGACTACTTTGACCAGAGCTTGGATGAGATCAAGCTCCTCAAATTTACCAATTCGTACGACCCCGAAGACAAGCACAACATCGTGCGCCTGTATGACTTTTTCTACTATAAGGTGAGCCGTCTCTCCCGCATCCTTTGTCCCAGGGTTTTCAGATAGTGCAAGCCGTGTGCCATCCAGAAAGACAAACACTCGCTGACTTGTATTGTCAAGAAGCAAAGTGAACAACCCGATTTGACATTGGTTTGTTCCAACATTGAGGTAGCCCTCTGCTTATAACCTAGGCTGCAGTGCAGTGTGCGATGGAATCTTGTGGTGCAGAAGTGTAGAGATGTTCAGCACCGACAAGCCAGCCAGGCGTGCACACACACACACACACACGCACGCTCACACACACACACATACATACACACACACGCACACACGCACGCACACACGCACACACGCACGCACGCACACACACAAACATACACACGCACGCACATACACACACACACACACAAACACACAATGTCGCTAGACACATGTGCACCTAACATGAATTCACGCACACTGCACGGCATAAACTGCCTGCCTGTTGCATTTGACGTGCAATGCGGGGTTGCACCTGGGCCCTGATCTACTCAGGCTAGCAATGTGTATGTGTGGATGTGTGTGTGGTGTCAGATTTACGCACACCTCAAATGTGCCTGCGTGCGCCTACGAATTAGATCCATAAAAGTACTCCTCTTTCCAGCCAATGCAAGTCCATACAAATTCATTGAGCAACGCACCATGCATTTCCAGAGGTATCAGCGGCCTTCATATTAAAAACGTTTTCCACATCTGCGACCTTCACTTGAGGCATTTCCTTTGTATGTGGTAAAGTGAATTGGGACTCGTTTGCTGCATCCGCACACCACTTTCCTGTGGTAATCAAACAGAGATCAATTGATCTATCTGAGCGATTGTAGAATTATTTGACCAGAACGCCATTTGCGCAATGAATGAGCATGCAGCTCATTGTTGGTATCTGGTTATGTGTCCCTTCATTTATTGCCGCATCTGCCTCTCAGCATGGCCAATCTTCTTAGTTGTTGAGGGTACTTAGCTGGAGCATCTTCTACTTCGTGACAACTACCAAGCAAAGCCAGGCTCACTACCAACAAAGTAAAGCCTGAAAATCTGCACATGGTCACAGACAGAAGCACCCTGAAGGTCCCTGCAAATTACAACTGAATGACTGACCAACTGAACGACTGACTGGCTTTATGTGTGATGCATACATGCAGGAGCACCTGTTCCTTGTGTGCGAGCTGCTGCGTGCCAACCTGTATGAGTTCCAGAAATACAACCGCGAAAGCGGGGACGCACCCTACTTCACCAATGCTTGCATCCAGCGGATCGCACGACAGGTTTGTGCCGAGTGCTCGTGTCTTCCTAACGCAACAAGCTATAGTGTGCCCTGCAGTACGTCCTTCCAAACGTCCGGATCGGTTTCTCAGAGCTTAGAGACCTTTAGTTTGCGTCGGCGTCAGATCTGACTTTGTGCAATGCTCCTTGATTTCGTCTTATTCTTTGAAATCTTTTTCTTTACACATGTACCCAGCAATAGGTGCTGTATTTCCTTCCCCTTTTTCTCTTCCAGCCTTAGTGCTTGTACCTTCGCAAGGGAGCATGTCTGCCTCCATGTGTGTGTGTGTGTGTGTGTGTGGTGTGGTTCCCGTGTTGACATAAAGCCACAATAAGGCATTGCCGCCTCAACAATGCTTCCTGCCCTTTACCCTTCACAAATCAATTTGACTGTGGTCCTCCTTGCACTGCTGTATCTGCTGTGCATGTGAGCAAACAGGCTTAGACACTCAGACTGCAGTTCTCTCCTCCCTTGCACTTGGACACACTCACAAACTTGTACACACACACCAGTGTTTCTTTTATGTCAATATACCATATCAATTAATATGAAAACATGGGTTTTCGACTTTTGTAATTGAGATGAAATTAAGGTTTTGGGGTTTCCGAGGAGCCCCTGTGTAAAACGGATCCGTGACCCTTAAAAAGGCCTTTGAGGCCCTCATACACCCCAATTTCAATAGTTTTCAAATGTTTATTATCATGTTAAAACGAGCCATTAACACCCATCATAAAAGCCCAAAGTTGCCAGGGGGAAAAGTGTTGGGAGGACTCAAGGGCTCATGGCCCACAAAATTTCCCACAAACAAGAGGATGCAAACCCTGCTGCAGCAAGCAGCGATGAGTTTGATAACGAACCGCAATCAGCACAGCCCTCCCCCCAACCCCTCTCTCAGCCAAAGAGTTTTAGAGAAGCCACGTGCTTAGGGGCGTGGGATAGGTTTGGGGAGTGGGTTAAAGTAGCAGAGTTGGTGATGGTAATGGTGCCAGGGTCAGTGGAGGATGAGCGTATGTTCAGCACGCTCAAGTACATCTGTAACCCCCAGCGCATCAGGCTACATGCACAGCAATTGATGTGCTGCGCACGAGGGTTAAATAGCTCAGCAGTCAGCATGGAGTCCATCCCATATCCACGGACCAATTTGGAGTGGCTCAGAGCTAAGAAGCGCCGTGGGATTAAATAGATGATGAACAACTCAGTTAGATTGTACAGTTTGCCCAACTTGCAATTGCAGACAAACTTACTTGTATTAATGCAAATGCTTCCTCACAACCTACAGTTGACTTACATAACACCAAACGCAGGCCTCCCGGCTGGATTAGGCAGCAAAAGAAAAAAATTTGAGAACACAACTCCTTAAAATCCCAGATTGGGGGGTGACATGAATACTAGGTTTTCCATAATCCTTAAAAAGAAACACTGACAAACACACACGTGCACACACACAGATACAAACACACACACCACTATGCACACTTACACGCTCGCACGATGACACGTATTTCCAGGTACTTGGTTCCCTTGAGTTCTTGCACTCTCTGGGTCTCATCCACTCTGATCTGAAGCCAGAGAACATCCTCATCAAGAGTTACAGCAGGTGGGAAACAGATGCAGCTCCCCTGCGTCCAAACTATCCTCTGTGGTGTTGAACCTGTTTGCTGCCACCAGTCCTACCAAAATGCCCTCACACACAAGCACGCGCACACACACACTAATGCACAAGCGCACACACACACAATAGATAACCACGACCATGCTCCCCCCACTCGCCAGGTGTGAGGTCAAGGTCATAGATTTAGGCAGCAGCTGCTTCACCACCGACCAGCTGTCGTCGTACGTGCAATCCCGCTCCTACCGTGCACCAGAGGTCATCCTGGGTCTCCCCTATAACCAAAAGGTGAGAAGCACACGCATTCTGGGTCTCTCCTACTACCAGAAGTTGAGAGACGCACACGCGATGGGTCTCTGTTTAGATAGCACTGCGGCATGAGACCAGTAACACCTAGGTGGCGTGCGAAGCCACACATTCCTCGCATCATGTGTGCGTGCGTACAGTATTTGACTCCAGTGCCGTGTGCATTCACATGTGGCACCCTCATCCTCTCACTTTCCTTAGCTCATTTCTTTGGTGTTCCTACTTGCACGCCTTTCTGCAGGTGGATGTCTGGTCCTTGGGCTGCATCTTAGCCGAGCTGTCATCTGGACAAGTGCTGTTCCAGGTAAGTGACCAGAGGCTATTATCTGTTTGTGCCTGTAGGCTGTTATCTGTAAGTGACTAAAGGCTGTCATCTGGACAAGTGCTGTTCTAGGTAAGTGACCAAAGGCACGGTGCCGGTGGTGCGTGCACCGGCAACTCATCCTCTCACTTCCCTCCAGCAGCTCATTATTCGCACAGGCTAGCAGTCGCACTTCTTGACTGAAGGCCTTTTTTTGTAAACCTTGTAAACCATTTTTTTCACACTTACTTGCACGTCCATCTTTTTCTGCGTTCTGTGGGAGGTCTGTTTGGGTGTCCTCACCTGTCCATTTCCCATGATCTTTCTGTGTCCGCTTGCATACCTTAATCCGCTGCCTCATTGGATGATCTTCTGTTCTGAAGTCTTCTGTTCTCGGGTGGACATAAAGAGAGTTTTTCGTCCAACAATTATTCTGAGCGATTTTGGCATAAGAGGTTGCATCCGGTATTTGAGTAGCCTTGACCTGAGCCTGCCTTTCTTTATAATGCACGTGCAATTTCTCACGCGCGCGCGCGCACACACACACACACACAATCTCCCAAGTCCAATGTACACTCGTCTGCACACAGAACAACTCCTAGCCACGCTGCAGGCACAGTCAGAGGACTTGCACACGCACACACACACGAACACACGCATATACACTCTTTCACATTACACACTCACACACACTTCCTCACACAGAATGACTCCCTAGCTACGCTGCTGGCACGGTTAGAGGGCATCCTAGGGCCTGTACCAGAGTGGATGGTGCAAAAGGGTCGCTACGCTAGCCGCTTCTACACACGCAGGTGAGCAAAGATAGCATGTGTGTGTATTTGCACGTGTGTGTGCGTGTTTGCGTGTGCATTGCATGTGCCCATTTGCCTTAGGAGGTTAACAGAAGGACGCTGGGAATGCAATGACTCATCTAAATTTAATGTCCTGTTGTTTGTTTGAAGTTCAAACTTTGAACGACCTGCAACCTGCCTCTAGCCTTCGTATTAAGGCAGAAAGGAAATAATGCACGTCTCAGCCTCTTATTTGAAGCCATACCACACAAAAGCATACACACTCAAACTCTCACAGGCACACAATCACAAACACATAAATACACGCACACACAAACTCACACGTGCAGCGGCCAGCTGTACGAGCGCAACCCCACCACCGACCGCTACGAGATGCTCATCCCTAAGCGCACCACGCTCAGCCATCGGGTGCCAGATGCACATAAAGGCCTTGTGGACTTCATCTCCTACCTGCTGCTCGTCGACCCCCACAAGCGCCCCAGTGCAGCTGAGGCTCTGCAGCACCCGTTCATGGCAGAGGACTACTACTCATGATTCTGCGCAGCGTGTCGCCCCCTTGGTCTATTATGGTGCAGCTTGGTGTGTGCTGGCTGGCTGGCAGAGTGCAGGGCTGGCAGGGTGCATTGCATTGTCCCCTTGTGGTGAGCCGGGCTGGTGTCCTGGTGTGTGTGTGTGTATATGGGCACAGCACAGGCCACAGGTCGCTCGTGGGGTTTGATTTCACTGGGCAAGCAGTGGAAAGCTGGTTGGTGCATGTGACAAGATTAGTTCAGTCTGACATCCTTAGTGAAGGAATGTGATTGTGAGAGCTGCGTGTTTTGTGTCCTCGTTGCGCGTATGTGTGTGACTGTGTGTGTGTGTGTGTGTGTGTGTGAGCATTCCCTTGGCTGCAGCTCATCTGTGGTCTGAAAGATGAATGGCGTGGCCTTTCCCCGCTGCCTTATTGGCTGCGTTGCCTCAGCCCGCTTCTCCTTTTTGTTGTATTCTGGGGCGCTGCCTTATGTGTGTAGGATATAAGAATAATGGAAAACTCGCAGTGCATGTGTACCTACACCGTGTGCATGTGGTATATGAATGCGATGCCTGATGTGATACATGTGGATTGAACAAGAGGTTGGGGGGGGAGGGGGAGCAAACTATGATGCCTCAATGTACTCAACAAGCCTTGGTAGAAGCCTCGCCCCTCTCCACCTGCACTCAAGTAGAGAGGAGAGGAGGTTTATTTGGACTGTGATTTTTATTCATGAAGCTAACTCGATGTAATCAAGGGTAAGGGTAAGGGTAATCAAGGTTTCAGGTGTGGTTTTTCCCCTGTCCAACTGTGCCACCTAAAACAAAGTCCTCACGCACGCACGTCAGAGTTATGTAAAGGACAAATCACTAAGCTATGCAGGTAGTGATGGTGAATCATCCAGCATGAATTAAGGAAAGTTTTCAGCGCCTTGTCGGTGCTGGCTCCTCTGCGCCCCTCGCCGATGCAAGTAAGATGAGGCCATTCGATAAGCAAGAGTAAGGGAGCGAGGTTATGCTGATTCTTACAAACCTTGGCTGCTTCCATTGCAAAACACAAATACATGCAATATGTAAGCGTTCTTCGCGTTATAATGCCTTACGTATTGCTTAAGAGAAGGTGCGTGTTCGATGCAGAAGAGGAAGCATACCTCTTGCAGCAGAGGTACTGGGTGTACTGCAACACGTAATTCAAATGTTGCCTATAACCCATGTCATTATCACACCTCTTGACCTTGTAAAACCAAGAGTCTATAAGATCATTCATAAGAGTTGACGACAAAATATCCAATTCAATATATAGCTAAGCGCGCCTTGTCCAACTCAACATGCTGGTGTTAAGAAGGACACCAAGCTAGGCTAGCTTCCAGAATAGCACACTGTTTCGGTAAAGTGGTCGCAATCAAATTGCTCCACCTTCAAGCAGCATTCATCAGATGCAGCAATGCAATAAGCCGGGAGCAGAGATGGGCTCCAACTGGCCGATATTAGACGGATAAAGATAGCCACAACGCAAACAAGCCTCATGGGTCCGAAGCATGGTGAACAGAATGACCTGCTCAGCTTATTCTGAAAGGAATATCTTTGTATCCTCATGAATGAAAAAACAAAGGTACATGGCTATGTTGTCCTCCTCCTCCTCTTCCTCCTCTTTTTCCTGACGCTGAAGGTCTGAAGTGTCACGGAAGAAACTTACTGCCTCATGCAGTTGCGTAAACCTTGCTCTTGAACGCTCCAGAGTCAACCTGCCAAGCAGTTTGGGAGGAACAAGCCAGAGCAATTATCGAAGGTTGCCCAGAAGCCAGCGCAAAGCAAAGCAACCATGTTGCTGCAGTGCAATGGTTTTATGCCACACGCCTTGCTCACGATCAATCTGAACTATTTGCGAGGGGAAATAAGAAAGAGATAGGCAGGAATTACAACAGAAAGAAAAAGATAAGCTCCACTGATGGTGATGACACAGCTAGCGTGATTGAGGGAGGTGGCTGCGTTGTATATTCTTGGAATGGCACGATGCTTGTGATGTCAGCACGGCATCAGTTGTTGCGCTCACAAACAGATGACATGAATGCCTGATACATACATACATACACACGCGCACACGCGCACGCACGCACGCACGCACACACACACACGCACACACACAAACACACACACACACGCACGCACGCACGCACGCACGCACGCACGCACATCCATCCATCCATCCATCCATCCATCCATCCATCCATCCATCCATCCATCCATCCATCCATCCATCCATCCATCCATCCATCCATCCATCCATCCATCCATCCATACATACATAAATACGCACACAGCTCCCTCACCTGCTCCTTCACCCAGCGTCGTGCCTCAGCATCAGCAGCCACAATGTCCTCCAGGTTTGGGGTGGCCAACCAGTCAGCCTTGTGTGCCTCACAGCAAGCCTCATTCAGCTTAATGATATCCAGGTAGTGGATCTTGTGCTCTAGGAACATCTGTGCATGGTAGTGTGTGCGTGTTTTGTGTGTTTAATTGTGCCTGCGTGTGTTTGTTTGAGGGAACAATTGGAGAGGGGCACAATCACTCCCAGGCTGTTATCAATCCTTTACCAGGAGCGCTTGTGTTGTAAATCTCAGGCATGTATCAACACACACACACATGCACAAGCATCCACCCACCTCCACTGCTTGCTCAACCTACACACCTACACATGCGCACACATGCACAAGCATCCACCCACCTCCACTGCTTGCTCAATCTACACACATACATACGCACACACATGCACAAGCATCCACCCACCTCCACTGCTTGCTCAACCTACACACCTACACACGCGCACACATGCACAAGCATCCACCCACCTCCACTGCTTGCTCAATCTACACACATACATACGCACACACATGCACAAACATCCACCCACCTCCACTGCTTGCTCATTTCCCGCGCTTAGCACGCCTGTCATGGAGCCGCCGATGCGGCCGGCCGCGTATGCCAAATCCATGGAGGGGTACTTGGCCCTGAGGAAGCGTGCACACACTCGTGCCGGATTTGTGCATAATCTGTCATGCTGATATTTACAGAGCTATGTGCATGAGCTGTGTGGTCACACATAGAGCCGCATGCAAGAGTTTGTAGTACCTACAGAGCTGTGTGCATGAGCTGCCACGCCAAAACACACACAGAGCTGGTACGTTTGGGGAAGCACTGAATGCATTGGGCGTGCTGTATGAGAGGTCACGCCTGAGGAACAACCGGTACGCGCACACACAAATACACACGCACACACATGCGAGCATACAAACGTACGCGCGCACACACACAGTGCATGCACGCATATGAGATCGCGCGCTAAGCATGTAGCAATGATTCAGGATGTGAGCGTAAACATTGCAAGAGTGTATGAGCACACACACACGCACATACACGTGCATGTTTTCATACACGTAATTTTCAACGACATATACAAAGCCTGCCCAGGTGCCTTTGCGAGCTGAATGATAAGAACTGGGGCAACACGCACAAGTACAGGCAGACAAGCTCTCCTGCCCTCACTCGGCCCCCCCTTGCTAACCAGTCAGGTGCCCTGAGTATGTGCTGGCTGGCAAAACTGAGGTTAACACACACAATCACACAAGCACACACATGAACCCATCTGCCCTGCAACGCCCCCCCTTTGCTCACCTGTCAGGTGCCCTGAACGTGAGCTGGCTGGCCTTTGCCAGGTCTAGGCGTGGCCATGTGGCGTCTTGAACGGGCACACGCTCAGGCCACGACATGGTGTACATGATGGGCAGCTTCATGTCTGGCCAGCCAAGCTGCGTGGATGTGTGTGTGTGTGTGTGTATATGTGTGTATGTGTGTGTGTTATGTGTGTATGTGTGTGTATGTGTGTGTATGTGTGTGTCTGCAGGTGTGTGTATTTGCGTGCATGTGTAAGAGTATGTGTGTGTGTCCGCGGGTGTGTGCATTTGTGTGTATGTGTGTGTGTGTGTGTGCGTGTGTGTGTGTATGTGTGTGTGTGTGCTATTGTGTGCAAATACCTCAAGTGACTATGCACTCAGGCCATGCCATGATGGGTTTTTGTTTGAGTAATATTGGAGTTAAGCAACCAACCAAAACTAACACGTGCATACAACATACACAATCTCACACACGTGCGCACACACTCTCACAATAATAGACACACATACCCACACACGAACATACACACACCTGTGCGAGCACAGATGAGTCCTGGGTCTCGATCATGGAGTGGATGATTGATTGTGGGTGGACCACAATGTCAATGTCGTCATACTCAGCGCCAAACAGATAGTGTGCCTCGATGACCTCCAAGCCTGCGCGCATGTACAGGGTTGGCCAGAACCATACATTTATAAATATACATATGGTAATGTTTAGCAAGAAAGTCACCATACGTACGGTCATATACGGTGCAGATATACGATTCTGGCCAACCCTACGTATGTGCAGCGTTCGTCGGTACACAAGAGAGGGACGTCAGCACGTGCGTGCACAATTAACAAGGCAGCTGTGTGTGTGTGTGTGTGTGTGAGTGACGTGATGCTCAATGTACAGCTGCACGTTGCAGCTGAACAGGCAGCCACCATACTTAAGGAGCACAGTGTGTGTGTTTTTGTGTGTGTGTGTGTTTGCGTGTGTGTGTGCGCGCGCTAGGGCGTGCAGAAGGAGGCATACACAGCAAAAGTGTATATAGTAATAGCGTGCATGGGCACATACACTCTGTGTTGTGGGCAAGGCTACACTGATGATGGTGTTTACGATTTGTAACAGTGATGGCGGCATACAAGCATTGATCCTTTACACATTGCCACTGTTTATTGGCACTGGTTTCTGCTATCAATAAGGGTGGTAAGTGGTAAAGTATGCTAGGCAAAACCACATTTAACACAAACGTGCTAACACACACACATATACTGCCACCACACCCCTTTCTTTGCTCATGAGCGAGGAAGGTTTCATAATTGGTACTAAGGCTTTAAATTATCAGTAGATGGAATCACACACGCATGCACTCTTACTTATATACACACATTGCCCCTCCCACACAATACCACAAAAGCAGCACACACACCCAGCCCCTTGCACACATACCCTTGTTCATAAGGGTGGCAGAATCGATGGTGATCTTTTTGCCCATGCTCCAGTTGGGGTGCGTGATGGCTTGCTCCACGGTGACCTACACACACACACATACACGGACATACAGATGACGTGACACACACATGTAGCTGCGCACACACACACACACAGCACATCACAGCACTCTGTGTGTGGTGTGGTCACTTCTTGTGGCCTAGCTAATCAACGTGTGTGTATGTGTGTGTGCGTGTGTCAACGTGTGCATGTGACAATGAATGCTTGTGTGATGGAACTGCTCCCGATGACCTGCACACATGACACATAAAACAACACTTGCGTATGTATACATGTCTGTGTCACTTATTCACTACTTGCTGTGGCCAGCCTCAGGCATTCCCCACCTGGAGGCACACACACACACACACACACACACACACACACACACAAACACACACACCTGTACACACACATTTACATACGCGACACTCACATCCTTGAGCTTCTCCACTGGCCAGTCACGGAAGGCTCCCCCAGATGCGGTCAGGATGACACGTCGCAGGCCCTTATCGGGGATACCCTATACAGGAAAGGGTTTGTATTTGTATAAGTAAAAGTAAAAGTCTACACTGGAAGTCACCAGCGTGCATTAAGGAAAGGCTCTCAACTAGTGCTCACACTAGCCAGAGCCCCACTGAAAAACGAAAAAAAGAAACAACAGAGACTTATGAGGATCCGGCGGGTTGTCAGCCATGCGATCCGGCCTGCGCCTTGCCCTCCTGAAGCCAGCCGCTCTACCAGTAACCCCCCTTCCAGATCCCCCATTATCACTGTTGCTGTTGTTAAAGTGTATTTTGTTTCTTGTTTTTGTGATCTTGTTTAAGCTTTTTATTGCATGGCGGTGTAGTTTAGTAGCTAGTTGGTGCACTTTGTGCGTGGGGATGCCCAAGTTTAGTAGACGAGTTATGGTGTACTGATTGTAGATTGTGCCCCTGACTCCAAGAAGTATAACATGAAGTGTGACTTTGTTGTTCCGAGAGATGCCTCGGAGGCTCCTTGTTCGTAGACGCTGGATAAGAGGTTGATGTTGGTTGTGCGCTTTTTCTAATGTCTGTTGCGGGTTTATGTCTGAGCAGAATTTGAATTCTACAAGATGTATGCCTCTGTCCCTAGTGGAAATCTGTTTGGGATCCAAGTGCCTGTCTCTTCCCTCAATGGGCATAACTAACACGCCATCTGGACGGCTTTAATGCTGGGTTGGGAGAACCCAGTCAGGAATGTTTCTTTCAATGTCATGTTAAGGTCAGATAACTTTTCACTATTACAAGCATCCATTGTAACAATTGCTGAGCCCAGCTTGCCTTTACTGATCTCTTCGCCACAAAAGCTAACTGCGTGGCGGTGTCGGTTTATGTGCACTCTTCAGAGTATGATTGTTGCACCTAAGAAGTATGTGTGGAGCACTGTCTGATCCTCCGCACAAAGGGCATGTGGCAGGCCCTGTCGTGTGGCTAAACCGTTTGGTGTGCTTGTCTGTGTGTATCGTGTCCGTCCTGTACTTAAGGACTTGTTCCTGCTCCTTAAAAGTCACATTTGGCATGGACCAGAATGTGTGACTGAGTTGGGCATGAGCAAGGGGCTTTGCATTAGGTTATTAGGTTGCTGTGTGTGAGAGTCGGGCTGTGCTGCACGTTCGGGCGTATCATGCAAAATTTTCCAGAGCTTATAAAGCAGCGTATCTATGTTAGCTTCATCAGGGTAATGGTGGGCGTGCATGTGATGTTTTAACTTGTCTTGCAGGTTAGCCAAAACTCGTAGCTCTTCTGCATGGGAGCCAACTTAGTTTGGAACGCTTAGCCAGAACAGGTCGTAGAAGGTGGGAGAGAAGTGTCAGAAACTTGATTGACTGCTGCTCTGTGTGCTAGGTGGTCTGCACCCTCATTGCCAATAATACCAGAGTGAGATTTCACCTTGTAGAAAGTGACAGTAGAAGGTGAGGATTGGATTAAAGTTACAATGTCCTTGAGTAGTTCCCTGTGCAAGTGGTGGAGTACAGCCATTGGGTTCAATAGCTGTTTTCTAATCTGAAAGAGGGATGAGGCACTGTCTGTAGCAATTTCAGTGTAGCCGTTTTGTACCGCTACTAGCTCAGCTGCAAGTTCGGCTTTATTGATGGTGAGTGTGGGGCCGTTGCCCCCAGGATTGATAGGGATGGTATCACTGTAACCAGTGTCTGTAGTGGGGGTGAAATTGCCAGCGCCTATTTGTTGGCCACTGGTCTCATCTTGCATGGCACTACCGTCAGTGTAAGTGATTGGTTTCCAGTTTTGTACTTTGGTAATGTGTGGGCTCTTGTACTGGTCGACGTTTGTGTTATAAGGCATTTGCCACTGGCTGATGTTAGCAACAATGGGAGTATCTGGGTGTAGGAGTTGAAATCTCTTCCTCTGCTTGTTCTTGCATTTCACACAAGCAGTGCCAATCTCGTGGGCACTATTGTTACAAGTCCACGTTGCTTCAGGAATTGTCTGCTTGAGATTGTTGAGCCAAGCTGGGTTGGATTCATTCAGGGCTTGTTTCCCTTATTGTTCCAGACGACAATTAGCTGCATTTTATTCTTGTTGTGCTGAGGCTGGGGTGGAGCGTCTAACCAAGCTTCTGTAGGGTTTAAGGGTTGTATTCGTTTGTACACAGATTTGGGGTTGTATAAGGTTGTGGTTTACATCTTACAGTCTTATATACTTGTTTGGTGCAATGTGACTGAGAGTTTAGTACACGTGTGTGTGTGTGTGTATGTGTGTGTGTGCACGTGCGTGTGCGGCATCTCAGGCCCACTCCTGAGATGCTCATTTGTGTGTCTGTGTATGTGTGTGTGTGTGTGTGTGTGTGTGTGTGTGTGTGAGTGAGTATGACTGTGCTTAACAGTGGAAGCTGCGCGTGCATGGGCTTGAGAGGCTTGCACCCCCTACACCAACTATGTCAAGAATGAGTCATACAGCACAAAATAAATAAAGCTTAAACGCGCCCCAAGGAGTACCGAAGAACACTCATATACACTCACACATGCACACACGTGCACACACGCGCACCCGCCCCCCGCCACACACGCACACACACACACACACACACACACACAATCACATGCACACACACACACACACACACACACACACACACACACACACACACACACACACGCGCGTGCATACGCACACGCACACGCATACGCACACACACACACGCATACGCACACGCATATGCACACGCATACGCACACACGTACACACACACGCACACTCACTCACCTGCAGGCATTGGAAGATGGCGCTGTGCTCGGAATCAGCCGGCAGAATGTTGACGCCGTGCTCCCTGGCCAGAGGAAGCACAAAGGGCCCTCCTGGAAATCACAAAGGGTGGGAGCAATCATTGGACAACGTTCAGCTTCTTTAGCCACGTAACACACACTGCATTGAAGTTGACGTCGTACTCCCTGACCAGGTTAGGTGGCGTTCATGAGGTGATAGCGTCCTTTTTAACCTTACACACACACACTCACGCACACACACATTCATACACACACACACACACACACACACACACACACACTCGCACACACACATACACATACACATACACACACTCACACACACATACACACACACTCACATACAATCACACTCAAACACACCTGCAATGAGTGTCTCCTTGTTTGCCAGGCAGATCTCCTTCTTAGCCTTGATGGCGGCCACCGTGGGCAGCAGGCCAGCACAGCCCACGATGCCAGTGACCACAGACTCAGCCTCACTGTGGCGTGCCACCTCCACGGCGCCCTCATCTCCGACCTGTGCAAGTGTACACATTTTTGTGTGTGTGTGTTTGTCAGGGAGTATACGCGTGTTTACGTGTGCGTGCATGTGTGTGTGTTCGTTTGTGTACGTGCCTGTGGCGTGCCAGCTTCACAATCCCCCCTGCTTCCTATCACTGTGTGTGTGTGTGTGTATGAGTGAGTGGTTGTGTGCATATGAGTGTAGTAGACACACTGTGCGATTGGCACTACCTCAATGCCACGCTCCCCCTCCACAACCACACTCATCTCTTTCCTGTACATTTGTTTGTGAGCCTTATGTGGGTCAGCCGCCTGCCATGTACAGCTTAATCATTATATAATTTATACATGAAAAGCTTGACGGTAACATCATGCTGTATGGCATCTCACCTTATGGATCTTTTCACTTTATATCTTGTGCAGTAATTTTTGATTAAAAGGACTCCGAAACATACAAATTTACTCGATTTGGTGCTGTGATTTGTCAGGAAGAATCGGCAGCAGGAATTGGGGTTCACACCACGGCTTATCAGCATGGCTCCTCAAACTAGCAAGGTTAGACAACAGTGCTTTGGAAACTCACGCATGGGTTGAAGCCTGTATACTTGAGAAGCCGTAAGAGAAGGGAGAGAAGCGTATGAAACACATTCTGTTTGGACCGCAGACCCCTCCCTATTAAACATTGAACATCATCAATCTTCTGGCACCAAAAGGCACTCACCAATCTTCTGGCACCAAAAGGCACTCACCAGGATTTCCGGCTGCCGAGGCAC
>Ga0307947_1000424_pt1 | contig 29413 bp, 38 predicted proteins | sample OrgLakmetagen232_FD_201840 | JGI IMG/M metagenome (GOLD analysis project Ga0307947, IMG submission 201840) | Saline water microbial communities from Organic Lake, Antarctica - #232 | ecosystem: Environmental > Aquatic > Non-marine Saline and Alkaline > Saline | place: Antarctica: Organic Lake...
CCCCCGACCCCCCCAGAATCGACTCGTTTATATACCAATCAATAGCTTTTGACATTAGGATTCAGAATATGTAATTTACAAAACGTAATGCCAAAAAGTCATGATACTTACAGGCTCTGTCTTATAATTTTTTTCTATTGACAGGAGATATCATCGTACCAAATCCCCAGACCTCCATGTATATGGATGACCATTCCCGGTTTATTCATAGGGATGCTGCAGCCCTTGAACATGAGCGTAAGCATCTAGAGCTGCAAAAGAAAGAGGTGAGGGCTGTGTGTGCGCAAGGTTTAGATCTACGGGAATTGCAAGAAGAAGAGAGTATAATATGCGTGGCAAGGAATAGGTCACAAAGTTCACATGCAATATTATGCACTTAACAGCCAGGCACCACGCTGTTTTTCTTCAACCGTTTTCCCTCGAGTTGCAATTCTATATTTCTGGCCACACAAAGTGTAGGCAAAGATTAATCCAGTCGTGGTTGCCAAGTGTCTGCTTAGTGCCGTTTTGTTGTAATTAAAACCTCGCCCTGCCCCTATGCAAACACATAGCTTAAAAGTTTTCCTGTGGTTATCTAATGTAATATCCTCTTCCAATTACTTTAGCTCTAGGTAGTGATTTTTGCTGCCTACATAGTACTTGTTTGGTCCGCTTAAACGGATTCGCCAAAAAAATGCTGGCTGGAGGCCTTTTGCCAACCGTAGGCCAAACTTCAACTCTGCCCCTGCTGCAGGCCATGTACGATCGCAAACGCCAGGAACATTTTGAGAGAGAGACCAAGAACTGGGAGAGCAACCAGGCTTACTATGAAAGGGTGAGTATGGGGGGGTTAAATGATTGAATTTGAGCAAAGAATGATAGAGTAAATTGCTTGGGACAAATATAGCCTAGCACACATGGACCCTGTGAAAAGCAGCTGTGTGTTGATTTAAGCAAGTTGCCTCCCCTGAGTCGCTTTCTGGAATAATGTTGCACCACCTTTCAGAGCGAAGCTGTAGCAAAGGCAAAACGAGAAGCTGGTGAAGGAGGAGCCCGGCGCAACAGGTTGGTGATTCCCCCTAGGCGCACATCGTTTGAACTGGTGCACCGTACTGAGCACTTGTGAACCTTCATGATGTATATCCTTCTGACTTTAAGCATCTTATGTAGTAGGTACTTAGCGACCACAGTTAGCTAGAAAAGCATTCTGCAAAACAAGAGGTGCTGAGAGTGAGAGGAGTTGTTTTGCCGATTGTACATGCTTTTGCGTATGCATTTTTAAATAGAGCAGCCAGTGGTTGTAATAAGGTGTTCCGGACAAACGTATTTGACATCCGTACAAATTGCCTCTGCAGGGGAGGCACTAGTTATAATATAGTAACTTTGGACTACGCAAATACCCCTGGTGGCGATGCTCTCAAGTACCAGGTAATAAATTGGCTCTGTGTGGAGCTTTTAATTTACGTACATTCTTACACAGTATACAGGCGTGATTAAATTATGCCGCGCAAAAGCAACTGTGCAGTCGTATCGCATTTCTAGCCCAGTTTTGAGAAATCCAATTGCAACAAGTAGCTCTTAGAACATCGACATTATTAGACAAATCACAACGTTGAAAGGTGTGATTATGCTTGATGTGCACAGGACTCCCTCCTTCGCTACAAAGCCAACTTGCGCTCTAACAACCTTTACAGCAAAAACCACTCCACCGGTTTTAACGTGATCACGGGTGCACCTGCCTGGAAGCCTGCCGAAGTCCAAAAACCTACACCTGCGGAGCACGAACAACAGTAGCGATCATGTGAACCAGTGTATGTGTAGATCCATACCAGAATAAATAGGTTTTACACGATCTTAGACCATATGTTTAAAAATATGTATGCGAGACGCGACGGAAGTGGAAGATGTACAGACAATGTCGACTTTGCTATCTACCTTGAAGAAATTCTTCTTGTTTCCCGCTTTTTCCAGTGCTTCTATCGTGTAAATGCCAACTTCGACGGTTGTACGCGTTGTTTATCGGAGACGGGGGTTCGGAAAAAACCCTCGGATACAAAACTGCATATGCGCTGGAAGCGCGTCCTTTAAAAATATGAAATTTAACTTGCAGGGTGATCAAAATCCGAACGGCTTGACCCCGAAGCATGAACTTATTCCCATTTATTGTAGACATAATATGGAGGTATGTATTTTGGAATATTCAAAAAATCAAAGTAGCAGTTTAAAAAAATTGCGCCCCACACAGCCAAAGCCAGCACCTCCCGTCTTTCGCAATGGGTTCATGAAAAAATAAGAAATACTCCAGGGGGGAGAGGGGCGGGAAGAGCCTTGTTTCATGAGTGCACCTTAGAAGGTTCCGCCCCTCTCCCCCCCTGGACTTTTTCTTATTTTTTCCTCAACCCATTGCGAAAGACGGGCTTTGGCTGTGTGAGGTGCAATCTCTTTAATTAATTATAATAATACCAACCGATAGATAGATTGCATATCTTAATAAGTTAAAAAATTGTTACATCTGAATTGTTCAAGAAAAACCTATACAAATTTTCATTTGGACTCATGGCCTCTTTCTGCTGGCATCCCTCCCCAGCAATCTTTAATGCAAAGGGTGCAGTCCTACACCCCCATGCACCCACACTTCGTTGCGTCCGGTCGGGCCGTGCAACACAGCCATCAAGCCTTAACGTCCAAAAGACACAGCATCATGCAACAGCATCTGCTGGTAAATCCTGCACGGTTGCACACAAATTAACACACACACACACACACACACACACACACACACACACACACACACACACACATACACACACACACACATACACACATGTACAATTGCATACACATGCACTTGCGCATGCACACGCGCACATACATACGTATGTGTAATCACGAACGAACACCGAGCCGGAAAACGTCTTTCCTGGCAGGCGTTCCTGACGTCCTCGAGACAGAGCCATCCAACAGCAATGCTCTACCAGCACCAAGTTCCTCACCAGACACATCTCCTGAGCACCAGCTCCGCCACAACATACGCCTTTTATTGGTAGCATGTCTGTCCACTGCCCCTCCTAGCCTGGACCAGCTCCAGCAGCAGCAGGAGCAGCATCAATTGCTCCTGTCCCTTTTAACATGTAAGTGAGGCAAATATTCTGAGCATGAAATCATACAAGCACACAAATCTGCAACACCACTTGACAAATACACACGCACACACAATCGATCATACACACATCCTAGCAGTGGTGGAGAGTGCAGCAGCAGCATCGATACAAAAGGACAGCTCGCAGACAGAGGCTAAGGAATCAAGAGCAAACGCGCCTTCGTTGGGAGGGGGGAGAGGCAACAAACGTAGAAGCAAAGGCGCAACATCACTCAAGCAGGCAAGCGCACCACAGTCATACAATAAGGAGAAGGTATGCTCAGCAGGTGGAGGGCAAGGGCTGTGCTTGGCGACCGTGCCTGAGTGGACTTTGCTGCTGGGCAGGCTGAGAACAGTCGGAGTGCGCATGGGTCCAGGCAAGTGCCGTATCACCATTCTGGTTGGTTGAGTGTTTAAGCAGCAAAGAAGGCGTGCACAAAGTGCTTGCAACAGAGTTGTGTTTTACGCGTGTGGATCCTTGGGTTGAAACGTTGTTGAAACAGAGCATAGGCAAATGACGTGCTTAAGAAACAACCATCAATTTTATGGGGCTCATATCAACGAGCTATGAGCTGTGAGCCGTGAGCTGTGAGCTGTGAGCTGTGCCCAACTGTTTTTGTGTATGATGACCATCTAATGATGACCATCTGAGGGGAACTATGCCCACCTTCCTCCTTTTCTTCTATGTGTTATCCGTCACCGCATGCTGTAAACTTGATGCTTACCTTGCCAGCATGTCCATCCTCTGCCTCTATGTGCACCTGCCCCTCCGAGGAAAGCAGCCGCTTTGAAGTAGCTTCTGCCCCTCTGTGAATTACACGGCCTTTGAAAACAGTGAGCTATGCCACGACCTTATGCTGCGTGCGTACCCCACGCTCATCCACATTTGCAGCCCTGCAGCTGGTCCTCTATCGTGACGTGCAGCCTTGGAGCCAGCAAGTCACCTCAAGCAACCCCCAGCAGGAACCAGCTGACGCTGCAGCAATGCAGCAGGGATGCTTTCCAACAGTAGGCTACCTGGAGGAGTTCACGAGCCTTTTGTGTTGCATTTGCGGGTTGCCGTCCCTTCCCCTGTCCCCCGGCAGCAGCAGCAGCAGCAACAGCACCACCCCCACCACCACCACCGACGCCCCCATTACCAACACCACCATAAGCACTAGCATGCCTGAGCACAAGGCACTAGAGTACAGCGCAGACGAAGAGCGTACCAGCAGCAACGCATTCACGAGCACCAGCCAACCCTCAAGCACTTTCTCTGCACCTCAGAGGGCACGTAGGAGCTCTGCCCTCACACACACAACCCACGAGCCCATTACAGCTGAGCACATGCACTCCTTTGATCATGGCAGCAGGGGGGGGGACGCCGACCGGACAGCAGAGGCAGCAGCCGCTGCAGAGGCAACAATTGCTGCAGAAGCAACAGCTAACGAAGGCAGGAAAGGATCGCTGGCTGCAGCTGCACAGGCAAGCAGGCACGCTTGGATCAGCAGTGCTTTGAGATGGCTGGTGCCTGTCCCGCAGCCAAGCCTGAAGAAACAAAGCAGCAGAGCCAGGCAGCAGCAGCTAAAGCAGCAGCAAAAGCAGGCAGGCAGCGCACAGCAGTCGTCCTCCCAGCCGCAGCTGCCACATTGCTCAGGCATGAAGAGATGTGCTCACGCTGCTGGCGAATCGCTTTTAGGCTTGCTACCGTTTGAGCAGGTGGTGGATCTGCTGCGTGCGGTGGCACGGAGTGACCATCAAGTGTTCTCTGCATGGATGGTGCAGTTGTACCGTGTCACGCTGCCCGTGCTGCAGCAGTTGCAGCTTGTGGCAGGAGCAGAGCAACAGCAGCAGCAGCAGCCACTTCACCTGGAGGGGGAGCATGCATTGGACTCGTCCCAGCACCAGCACCAGCACCAGCTTGTAATGGAGCAACCAGGGCAGCATTTGCAGCAGCAGGAAGAGCAGCAGCGGCACTCCTCAGGGGCTCCCACGGCTCGCCAGCTGGACAAACTAGCTTGGGCCGTCAGCAAGATGGTGCAGGGAGGAGCCTCTCCGCCTCCCCTAGAATGGCTGCAGGTGAGAGTGGATCTGAGGATGGGTGTGGTAGCGTTGCGCAGCAGCTAAATGCAGGGCCAGTTTTGGGCAAGGCGGTGCAGGGAAGAACCTCCCTGCTTGCATCTTGCACTGCCCTGCAGCTCGTGCGCATTGGTGTGCAGTTGCGAGGATTGAGAAATTGAAACCTTGTTGCCCCCTCCAGTGCAATAATGTGTTTGGACTTATTGTGTAGGGATTGCAGGTCTGTGTGTGTGTGTGAGGTGATTCACAGCATGTGCTACCTCAGTCATGTGGGGGTGTCTCCTTCCCAGCAACGTAAGGGAACCAGCATGAGTTGACATGCAGGTTGCAATTTGACACATGTCGGCTAGAAGTTCAGAGTAAGGACACAAGATGATTTCTTTATACATTACAAATGATAAATTAGCCGCCAGGTGATTCATTTGTACCTTTAACACCTTGGACTTGTGTTGCAGCTCCTTTGCGTCTGTGACATGCATACCATACCCGACCACTGATGCCTTCCACCTTGCCTCCCAGTCGCCTCTCTTAACAACATGTGAGGCGCTACCCTGTTCTGGTCTTAAATTTCACTGACCAACCCTTTTGCTTTTTTTGCTCCTTTTGCTCAGGCACTGGAGGGTCAGCTGCTCACTCTGTGCACGCACACCACCCTCAAGCTGCAGTCACCATCACACCACCTAAATCCTCCCACTCCCCCCCACCCCCACCACCCCCAGCAACAGCAGCAGCAGCAGCAGCAGCAGCAGTCTGCCAGCGACACGTCCCCTCAGCCCCAGGTAGTTCCCCCTCCTGGCAACAGCTTGCCCCTCCCAACACACACGCTCTTTCCTCCACGCTCAGAGCAAACCACCTCACCGCCTAACTTGAGCAGCAGCCCATACACCCTCGCACATATGACCGACCCCACAACACCTCAACCGCCTTTATCATCTCCCACCGACCCTTCTCCTGCCACCCTCTGCGCAAACTCAGTGCAGTCATGCGTGGCCGTGCTGACGTCACTCACCCACATCAGTCTTGCAGGGGGACCTCAAGAGGCCCCCAGCCTGGGTCAGTACAAGCCCCTAGGCTCACAGGACCTGTCCTGTAACAAGCAAATTAGCAGCAGCAGCAACTACAACAACACCAGCAGTAGCAACAGTAACGGCAACAGCAGCAACAGCAGCAACAGCAACGTGCCTTCCCCCCTCACTCTGTGTGCACTTGCACATTGCACCAGCACGGCAGCAGCTTCCGGCCTGCTCGCCCCCTCCAGCTGTGCGGAGCTGCTGTGGGCCTTTGCACGCCTGCACTGGCACCCCGGCCATGTTTGGTTGGAGGACGTGGGAGCTTGTATGTCTGAGCACCATCATGGCAGCAGAGCACAAAGGCCGGAGGGGTGTGCTGAGGAGGGGAGGGGGGAAAATGTCCGTGCGCACAAGGGAGAGCCAGGAGCAGAGGTAGAGGCACAGAGGGCTGCCGCAGCAGCGGCAGCGGCAGCAGCAACGGCAAGTGCAATTGAGAGGAGTGGGGTGAGCAGCAATGCAGGCATTGCACAGCAACAGCAGCAAGAGGGACAGCAACATCAGCAGCAGCAGCAGCAGCATCAAGGTTTGCTGGAGGTAAATTCTCAACGTGAACAACACAAATCTGCATCAGGCGCCCTCACTGCTGCTAAGGCCGTGCGAGCCCTCTGGGCTGTGGCAGCTTTGGAAGGACAGCCCCCAAGCCCGTACCAGGTGCGTGTGTGTGTGTGTGTGTGTGTGAGAGAGTTGTGTGTGCGCGTGTGAGTGTGTATATGTGTGCGCGTATTTTACCCGAGCACTCCAATTGATCCCTCCATCTGAATATGTTTGTCACGTTCCAGTTTGCTGCATCGAAGTTCACAAATTTTTAACACACCACCCTCACTTTGTAAACTTCAGTGGTAAAAGAGAGTTGTCTCTTTCAAGAGCTTTGTGTTTTGAACGCAAAAGTACACTCTCTTGCACGTGCACATACGCACTCACACGCGCACACATGCACATACACACACGCACACACACACACACACACACATGCACATGTGTTACCAGGAACGGCAGCACCAGCAGCAGAGAACGGTGTTGAAAGGCCTCCTAGATCGTGACCAGCAGCACCCAGAGCACGCTGGCAGCTCACATCACACTGAGCAGGAAGCATACATCACCTCCACCTGGCTCCAAAGTGCTGACTCGTCAGCACCAGTATCAAGGAAAGGGGATACAGCAGCATTATCACCATCACCATCCTCACCACACCCACCTAACAGCATGCAGCTCCCCCCCCAAGCTGAAAACCCTCCCCGCCAAAAAAACACCTTCTTCCAGCTGTGGTCCGTGTCAGGGCAGCAGGGCACCCCGCCCCCCTCCTCTCAGTCAGCACACTCATCTGCACGGGCGCGTGCTGTGGCACATTGGCTCCTGCTGCTACTGCCCAGCATAGAGGGCGAGCTGCCCGCCCTCACCGGCCCCTCCTTGGTCACTCTGACCTGGTCGTTGGCCATGCTGGCACCAGTTGCTGCAGAGGCCCAGCACAGAGGCCCAGCCGTCGAAGAGGCCCAGCACAGAGGCAGGCTGCCCACTCTGGGTCACTCACTCAGCACTGAGGCGCCTGCTTTACAGTTTTCAGGAAAGGGGAAGGGACTGATGGAAGGGAGCGTAGTAGCTGCTGGGCAGGAGGCAGATGCAGGGGTTGGGATGGGCGCTGGGGCACACCCAGCAGCAGTCACACAGGGAGCGAGGGAGGCAAACGGTGGGACAGGCTGCGCAGCACAGGCAGCCACAAACGCAGTAGCAGCAGCAGCGTGCGCAGTGAGTGAGGCAGCTGATAGCTGGAGAGAGGCGCAGCGTCCCACAGACAGCCTGACAGCTGCAGCACACTCTCGTGTGTGTGCCTTGCTGCCTGTGCTGCTGTCCCGCACCGCTCTCACGATGCATGCTACCTCTCCTTACATGGCGGTTATGAGCCTATGGTCAGCTGCTCGCCTGCTGCCGATCGTGCCTCCCCTCCAGCCCCAGCCAGTACTGCCGCCAACCAGCGCTGTTAGCACCACGCAGATCGCACTCAATGGCAGCAGCAGCAGCAGCAGCAGCAGCAGGAGCAGATCATCCAGTGCTGTTAGCACCACACAAATAACCTCCCCCCCAGGCAGCAGCAACGGTGGCATCAACAGCAGCAGCAGCAGAAGTGTCCGTAGGCAAAGCAGCAGCAGCAGGAAGGACACAAAGCAGAGCTACAGCAGTGACGGCAGCAGCAGTAGCATGGGCCTCGGGCAAGCCAACAGCAGTAACAACAGTGACAGCAGCTGTCAGGGTGCACTGAGTGAGTTAATGGATAGTGCAGCACAGCTAGTGGGCCAGGGGGCAGGTGTCCTGAACGCGCACGACTCCATTGCCGCTGTGCGTGCGTTGGCGAGCTTGGGCTGGTCTGGTGCAGGGTGGGAGTGGCTGGGAAGCGTGGTGCAGGCGTGCAGGTGCGCTTGTGTGTGTAGACTTGTGTGTGCTTTTGTGTGCGTTTGTGCGTTTGAACGTGTGTGTATGTTTAAGGTGTACGCACATGTGCCTGTATGTGTTTGTGCAGACGTGTCTATGTGCCTGGGTTCGGTCAGGTGCAGAGTGGGAGTGGTTGAGAAGTGTGATGCAAGCGTGAAGATGCACTCAGTACGTGCGTTCACGTGTGTATGGGTGCATTTGAGCATGTTATTATAAATAAGATGCATGCGTGCATGTACCTTTTGTGGGATTGAGTGCATTACACAATGTTGTTTATGTGACTGCAGGGAAAGCAGAATGGTAATAATTTTAGCTTGTGTGACTCTTGTGTGGCCGTTCATGTGAAGAGGAACGATTAAAAGCTCCCCCTTTAAGCATGGCCCTCCAGGCTAGGTGTATCAGGTCCTTCAAGCACCCGTTAATCTCGCCTGTGCAATCCATTCCATTGCTCAGTGCATTGAGGCAAAACAGGGACCAGCTGGCCCAAACAACTGGCAAATGTTCAACGCTTTCAATCATACCTGGCCTTGGGTCTGCAGGCCAAAGCTGCCTGACCTGAACCCTGCAGAGCTGGCAGGCACAATCGAGGCCATCCTCCAGCTTGTGCACTTGCACAACCAAAAGGGTAGCGTGCCTAGTGTCTCACACAAGCAGCAGGAAAGGGTGGAGGGTCACCGCCAGCAGCAGCAGCAGCAGGAGCAGCAGCAGCAGCACCGCCACATGCAGAAGAAGCTGAGCACAGCCGCAAGGAGAACAGGCAAGGCTGGCAGCAGTGGGGACGGAGTGCAGGGGTTGGTAGAGCTGGGTGTGTGTGTGTCCACTGCTGTGGTGCAGGCACTATCTGTTCTGGAGCCTCAACCTAAGCGCAGCCAGCAACAGCAAATACAGCAGCTGCAGCAGGGGCAGCAAGGGCAGCAGGGGCAGAGGCAAGAAAGCAACAAGGGCTCTTGCTCGCCTCTTCATTCTGACAGCTACGGAGGCAACGGCAGCCAGCATGACGAGCTTGCTCCCAGGGAAAGCAACAGCAATGCTGCAGTCGAGGTTGCAAGATCTAGAGGGCTGAAAGAGGATGTACGGGTGCTGACTCGGCTGTTGAGTGCTCTGAACGCTCTCTTGCATGCCTTGCTGCTCTTCCACCACCACAAACCTCCGCACCAGCAGCAGAACCACCACCATCTCTCAACGCAGCCTCACAATTCTTCAGCACCTGCGGTTGGAGCAGCAGAGCCCTCTAACCCCCAATCACTTCCACCGCTGCCAGGATCTAGCACACACTCGCTGTGCTGTGCTTTGCACGACGCGGTGGAGGCAGCGGAAGGGCGCGCGCTGTGTGTGCTGCGTGCCCTACCTCTGCGCCCAGAGCCTCAAAACCATGCACTGGTGGGTGTTAGTGAGCGTGGGCTATGTTTGTGTGCATGCTGGGTAATGTATGTGTGGATATACATCAGTATGAGTTACGGTTTTAAATTGACATGCATACATATTATACCATTGATATGCATACACAATAATGAAACATGTATCATTTCAACACATGATACAAAGGATTCTGGCAGCTTCTATTTTTTGCTTGAGGCTGACTACCCTTTTGCTGTGCACAATCGCCTGCCAGCCTCACTATTTCCTGGCCAATAACGGTTATCCTGCCTCTTATCTATCTGATCTATCTGCTTTAGAAATCGTTGGTCTTGTTGTTAGATGCATTAATTCCACTGTGCACAAACGCATCACAGTGGCCTTGATGTCTGCTTTAGTTGTGCTGTGTCAATCACTGGTCTGCACGTCTTGTAAAGCAAATTTAGATGGTGAAAAAAAGCTTTGAGCTGTGCTCCTGTTCACACACACTTTTCTGGCCTTGCCAGACTTTTGCGAGGAGCACTTGCGTCGTTGCTCACGGATATCTCGTGCAACGTAATCAGCACAGTCAACCCTGGGATCCCACTTGGGATCTCACCTGTGCATGTTCTCATTGATCTACGCGTGATGCTCTTGCGACATTCTTATCAGGGCATCAATAGCTGATACCTAGCTCCCTCTGCTTTGCCCCCCTCGGGTCTAGGCCATTAAGGACGGAAAATGTTCACTTTCTAAGCCTACATCTCCTTCACCCTGTCTCGATCTTTCTTCTAGCACACACCCTGTGTTGGTCCCTGTCTCCTCCCTCCCCCTACTTTAACTTCCTCCAGGCCTGGGCCATTTGAAACAGAGTGACTTACGTCATACAGGTCAGCCCCCTTCTTCCACCCTGTCTTGACTTGACTTGCAACGCACACCCCTTACTGACCTTCCTCTCCTCCCTCCCCTGCTTTATTCTCCCCCCCAGGCCTGGGCCATTTGGGACAGGGTGCAGCTGCTTGCCGCAACAGCTGAGCTACGAATCAGCACAGAGTCTTGGCTGCATCACTGTCAATGGACACCCACCACGCACCCCTCCGCAATTCCCACTCCACACGCCTCCCCATCTTCAGCTGGGGTGCACGGCACCACCACTCCCTCAGCTGCAGCACATCCATCGCACACACTCTTCAACAGCACCGGCTCACCTAGTCAGAACGGCAGCCCCACCAGCAGCAGCCCCACCACCGCCAACAGCACCACCATAACTACCACCAACAACAGCACCAGTAGAGGCAGGATGCTCCTCTTCCCTTCCATCCTCAGCAGCAACTCCAGCACAGACACCCTCCCCGGCCCCTCCTCCCCTCCACACACACCCTCCCTCTCATCCCTCCCTTTCCCCTCCCCACCACAGACCCCAATCCTCAACCGTCCCCGCCTTCCTCCGTCCCCCCGTCCCCCACAACCAACCTCTCCACAGACTACTACCAATACTGATCCGCGTGTGCCCTCACCCTCTCATTATCCACCTGCACCCTCCTCTTCTCCACCCGGACCTAGCCTCCCGTCCCAATTGCACACCGTCGTCACCTCCACCGCCCGCCACCCACCCCTCCCCCCTCCACTTGCCCCCCTCCCCCTACTATTCACCGCACACTCCCCAGGTCTGCTGGCAGGCCTTGCACGCTTGGGCAACCCTGCGCGATCCAATCTGCACACCTATGGTATGCATGCCGACCCACCTCCTTCTTTGCCGCCTGTGGCCGGGGGTCAGGGTCACACACGCCGTGCGCCACAGCAGGTGGCAGCACTGCAGCTGCTGTTGCACACGCACGCTGTGATGAAGGCCCCTTTATCACCAGAGCTGCTGGATGAGGCACACAGGTGCGTGGATGTGTGTGTGTGTGTGTGTGTGTGCCACCGGAGCTTCTGGTACCTCTGAAGAGTTACATGGGTGAATGGATGTGTGTGTATATAAAAACTGCTTAGAGAGGCACGCAAGTGCATGATTGTGTGTGTTTGTGTTTGTGTGCCAACCTCTGCTTGATCGGTGCACAGTCCCAATTGCTGCACAGGAACAAAAGGTATTGCAGTTCAGACTTAAGAAACCGAATGCACATGTGCTAGGGCATTTGAGATACGGGTTTGTGTGCAAGGTAACCAAGTACATGCACACGCACACAAGCACACACCAGTCCATGACCTGCTGACTCCTGCTGTGCATTGCTGCACATGTACATGCACACACACGGCACATATACACACACACGTACATACACGCGCACATACACCCACTCGTACAAACACCAACCCTGCAGACTGCTAGCCCTCGGCGCTCCAGACGCTTCCTCTGCCTCACAGCTACTCCATGCTCTGTCCGTGCTGCACCACCTGCGTCTGGTACCCAGCCCACGCTCGTCAGCTTCCTTGCACCCCTCCCCTGCACCCTCTCCTGTCCACTTCCACACCCCCTTACCTTCTCCCTCTGCCCCTCACCAGCTTGAGGCTGAGCGTAGCATAGGCTCTCCCGGGAGCATCAACCCGGGCGGTAGTAGCAGCAGCAGCAGTAGTAGCTCCATGGTCGGCTCTCCGCCCACTGTCGCAGCGCAAGCAGCTCGTGTTCCTTTGCACAATGCACACACGCCCTCAGTACATCCAGTGCTGCTGCAGCTCACTGCTTTGTTGGTGACCAAATGGCTGGGCCAGAGGCCCACCCACACCAGGAACAGCAACAGCATAGGGCAGCCCGGGGGCCCTTCAGCCTCAGCTGCCCCTTCTCAGACCCTGCCCATGCATGTGCAAGGTGAATGTGTATTTTAACAAGTTTACGAAAAATGAAATTTCAGCGGGGTTCAGTCATTGATGCTTTAGATGGTGTGGCCTGCATTCTACTGCCTTCGTTTTGCACGTACCAGCACCCCCCAAGGGGACCCTTTCAGTCATGTGCGTATAGACATACCCATACACATACACACACACACACGTGCACACACACGTGCAGGTGCCTTGACGCTCATCTCTGTAGCTCTAGTCCACAGCACCCACACCCTGCTCCCAAGCACCTTGCCCTCCCTGCTGCACAGCCTCGCCACGCACCAGCAACGCAAACGACAGCACAAGTGGCAGCAGCAGCCGCCACAGCAGCAGCAACAGCAGGTCTGGTCACAGCGCAGCAGAGCGCATCTAGCAGGCGACGATGGGCCCTACCAGCCCTACCCCCCTCTGCCTCTGTCTCACCAGTCACAGCCTCCGTCTTCTCACCCACTACTTCAGAAGGATGCAGCAGAGGATGACAGCAGCAGCAGCAGCAGCAGCAGCAACGTAATCGGCAGCGCCAGCAACAGCAGCGGCACTAAGAACAGCAGCAGCAGCAGCAACATTAACGGCAGCGTCAACAACAGCAGCAGCTCCGGTGGCAGTGCAAACGGTGGGGGTGGCGGCACGGCCTTCGGTCAGCCAGGGCTGTGGCTCGCCCATGCAGTGGCAGTGCCCCCACACACCACTGCTGCCATGGTGGCTCAGCTGCAGTCAGCCGTGTGGACTTCAGTGTTGCAAGCGCTTCTTGGTCTGCAGGTAGGGATGATGAAACAGCGGTGAAGAATAAAGTCGGACTTACTATCCACACTCGCATTGCTAAGTAAGACAAATGTTATGTAACGGATTTATGTGCAAACAGTACTAACTCAAGCGTCTCCCTTTTTGGTGTTTTCGGCCCTAATTGCGAAGAGCAAAAAAAAAGTTGTTAAATACAATAAAGGGCCTTTTTTCGGCAGACTTTTCCAAGCCCGTGCACGGAAAGCTTGTATGCATAATGTAGGCTCAATTGTATGACGCTTCAGTATTTCATGGTGTTTTGGGTGAAGCCTGGAGTAAATGGAATGATTGTGCTTGATGGATGGAGCTGGCTATTGACAGACGCAGGTTAAAAGCGGCTCTATGTGAGACTGGTTTAAGGTTTAAGGGTGCACAAGCAAAGCTGTTTGACACACCACTCATTGCTACATATACACATACATATAAAATATATCGTACAGAAAACTATTACAAGCCACTGAATCGCTGTTTCAACTGCAGGCCATGCCTCGTAGCGACCTTGTAGGACTGATGCACGCATTGGCACGCTTGCGCTGGGCGCCCCCTCAGGTGCGTACAGTGTGGTTTTGTGTGTGTGCCTAACTATTTGTGTGTCTGTGCCTTGTGAGTGTATATGCGTGTGCAGGTGCGTGCACTTATGTGTGTGCGTTACCTTTTGACCTGTGTGCTCACTTGCTTGCCTTATTCTGTTGTTTGTCATAACCTATGATGTATTTGCCTGAGCATGAAATTGCACGCACATATACTGTATATACACACACCGATGTAATTTTTTATTAAACACATATACTCAAACAGGGTTGGCGTCAGGGCAGTGGGCCGAATTGCCTGCACACCGCTCTTCTTTACCATTGGCCTCATTCAAGTATAGAACAGTCTTCTTTTGGTGAGTTATATTTAATTTAAATTTATAGTTAGTTATAGTTATATTATTTACAGGGATGGGTCATACGGCTTTTGAGATGTCCCATACGGTATAATACGCTATTAATACGCAATACGCGTATAATACGAAAACGTATTTATGCTATTTTGGGGGGTACCCATGGGCTTGCACCAACCACCCTCCAACCACCACACATTGTCCCCCAGCCTCCAGAACATTATAATGCCTCCTGGTAAAGACGCTGAGTGGCATCGTGTTGTTATTATGGGACAGAAGGGGCAGATTTACGAGATGCCAGATGCCAGATGCCAGAATTCCGAGATTTCAGCAGCGGTGCCCCCCGCATTCGCGAGCACTTCATGAAGCAGAATCCCAGCGTAGGTGTAGCAGCATGCAAAGCTGACCCAGCAGAAATCCGCAGGGCGTAGTCGCAGCGCTCGCTAGCAATGGGAGAAATTGCCGACGCTAGCGCTCAGAGGGAGGAGCATGCAGGAAAAGAGAGGCACTTGCACAGGACTACAGCAAACACATCAGCAGCAGCGAGACCTACACAGTCATTGGACACCTGCAGCAAGAGGGCAGTGACCAAGGCTTGTGTGGATGCAGCTGTTGCACAATTCATCTACGCTACAGGCACCACCTTGGGTTGTGGTAGCATAAGCAAGTGGTCATGCTACGTTCTGAGGGGCTGGGAGTTCCTCTGGGGGGCTCTAGAGGGCTTGAGAGTGCCTCTGGGGGGCTCTAGAGGGCCTGGGAGTGCTTCTGGGGGGCTCTGCGGGGCTTGTGGCTGCAAATTTTGTTAAATCCCCAAAATCTTATTATACGGAGCAATTTGAAAAATACGGTTAAATACGTGATAATTACGATACGACGAATAATACGCCTACGCCGTATGACCCATCCCTGGTTATTTATATTGTCACCATGTCACGCAGCTGCGTCTCACCTCAAAATTATGGCATGCATGTGTGTTTCAGCTGCGTGGTAGGGGCATTGCTCTTGCCCTCCACTACCAGACACAAATAGACGTGTTTGTGTGTGTGTGTGTCCTTTGCGTATGTCCACAACTAACCCTGTACAGCATCTAGTTCACAGCACATGACAAACCCTTTACAGCATCTAATTCACAGCACTACACAACACAACAGACCACCTCCATGTCATATCAACGTGCAACACACGCAAAACCACGCAACAGGCGGGCATGACGCCAACGAGCTGTGCTGCTTGCTGTGGTCCTTGGCCAGCCTCCGAGTTCCCCCTTCCAGTGATCAGTGGCTCATCAGCTGCTACCAACGCGTAAACACGGCTGTGTGTCAAAGTGGCAAGGTCGAGGTTTACCGGAGAAATGCGCAAGCAGTCAGGACGATGTATGAGGGCGAGGACGGTACAAGGCATGAGGAGGGTACAAGGCATGAGGACGGTACAAGGCATGAGGAGCCGCAGCAGCAGCAGCAGCAGCAGCAACACAGTCAGCAGCAGCCGCAACATAATCAGCAGCAGCAGCAACACGGTCAGCAGCAGCAGCAACACAGTCAGCAGCAGCAACACAGTCAGCAGCAGCCGCAACACGGTCAGCAGCAGCAGCAACACAGTCAGCAGCAGCCGCAACGCAGTCAGCAGCAGCAGCAACACAGTCAGCAGCAGCCGCAACACAGTCAGCAGCAGCAGGAGGCGGTGGCTGTAGAGAGCTTAGTGTGCTTAATTTGGGCTGCAGCACGTTTTGAGCAGGGGGCCAAAGGTGTGAAAATTAAGGAGGGCCATGTAAGTGGCGGCAGTAGCGACCGCAACACCAGTGGTCTTGACAGAGACAACAGGACCAGCAGCAGTGGTAGTGGAAGCAGCAGTATTAGCAGTAGCAATGGGTCCGTTGGCAATGGTAGCAAGAGTGGCAGTAGCAGATGGTTTGAGGGGGAGGGGACAGCCGACCTTGAGGCTCAGGAGGCTGAGGAGGAAGACTGGGACTTGTTAGCGAGCAGCAGCAGCAGCAGCAGCAGCAGCACAGCCAGAATGGAGCCCTCACCCCTGACCACTGCCTGTGCCTGGATTCCCTCTGTGTGTGCACGCGTGGCCAGGGCTGTGGGCAGCATGAGTGGCAGTAGCTTGGGGTGTGTGGTGTGGGGGAGTGGGGTGCTGATGGGGGCCCTGGCTACTGAGCTGTCATCACCACAAAGGCTGATTGATGAAAGTGGTAGCAGGGGCAGCAAACAGGGTAGGGGCTGGGAGGGTGCCAGTAGTGGCGGTGTGAAGCAGAGTGATGCGGAGCCCATATTGTGTAGTGGCCGTGGGGGTGCAGAGCAGAGTGGTGCGGGGTTGAATATGCAGGGTGCCAGCAGCAGTGGTAGTGCGGAGCAAAGTGGTGCGGAGCCCATCACGCAGGGTGCCAAAATTGGTGGTGTGGGGCAGGATGTGCTGGGTGGTGGTAGCAGGGGTGGGTTTGATGCGCTTGGGAGTGAGGCACCGGAGGGAAGCACCACCACCAATGGCAGTGGCCCTGGAAATGGCAGAGAAGCGGTCTTGCGAGTGGGAGCAGCAGCAGAGGGAACAAAGGGCCAGGCTGAGGTGGCGTTGCAAAGCCTGGCTCGACTGCAGGTAATCACCGTTCTGGATTTAAAGCCCTCTAGTGTCCTGAGCTATATCCCTCGTCCCTCTTTTTTAAAATAACGTGCAGTCCAGTCTTCTCTTGTACTTGTCCAGTCCAGTTGTCTCTTGTAATTGTCCAGTCTTCTCTTGTATTTGTCCAGTCAAAAATCTCTTGTACTTGTCCAGTCCAATCTTCTCTTGTATTTGTCCATTCCAGTCTTTTCTCGTAATACATTTTTGTTCAAAAAGCTGCCTTTCGATCTTTTTCTTTGCACCTCTGTTCCCTCTTTGGTCTCCACTTTCCTTTCTGGCACAGTTCTGTCAACCTAGTCAGGATGCAAAGGCATCCTTTCCTTCTCTGATGCTTGTGCACAGTTCTGCCTCTTCACACGTTCTTTCTCTGTAGTGCACACCTCCCCATACACACTTACACAGTACATCCAGTACCCAGTGCATGCCTTTCATCAACCACCTCCTCTCCATAAGCTGTCTCCAGTATACATCTCTCTGTCCTATCATTCACGCCGGGCGTTAGATTAGATCTTTGTGTCCTATCGTTCACGCCGGGCGTGAGACAACTTGCAGGGTTGGCTAGGTAGCACACACGTGTATGACCATGCACTGGGAGATGTTGTCGCCAAAGTACACCATTAAAAATGCATTGTACAATTATGGACACTGCAGTTTTAGCTAACCGTAACAGTACAAACAATATGGCTGAGTTCTGGGGTTTGTTTGTTAACCTTACCATACCTTCACGTTATTTCCCCGTCTTTGTGTCATCTGTGCATATGCTATTCTGTGCAGTGAGCAGCCTTAGCACACCGTCGCGTTATTTCCCCGCCTTTGTGTCATCATATGTGCTTGGTACTCTAAGCTAATGTATGTACATATGCGCTCCACCGCACCCTGAGCAGGTGCAGGTGTGCTTGGTCTTATGAGCTAATGTCTGCACCTATGCACTCCACCACACCCTGAGCAGGTGCAAGCGTGCGGGGAACTGCAGAGCAGACTGCTGCTGCAAGCAGACAGGGGGTACAGGGGCACAGGCAGTAGTGGTGGAAGTGATACTGAGACAACAGGCAGTGTCAACAATGCTGCTAATGTAGGAACACCACGCAAACGCCAGCAGCAGCATGGGGCTGTGGCAGCCCCTGCAGCACAAACAGACGCAGCAGCAGCTGCAAAAGCAGGCCCCTCCGCGCCGCATAACTCTAAACGGCAAGGTTTTAGCAGTAGCACCCGCAACGATGGCAGCAACAGCAGCAGCAGGGGTCGTCGATTGGCTAGCAGCAGCAGCAGCAGCAGCAGCAGCAGCAGGGGCCGTCGATTGGCTAGCAGCAGCAGCAGTAGCAATAGGGGCAGCAGCAACAACCACAGCAGTAGGGACAGAAGAAGCTGGCTGCAGCGAGCAGGTCTACCCCTCTCAGCGCTCCTGTCTGCTTGTTCTGGAGCATTACAGGTGAGGTTGGTGCAGTGCATTGCAGTGCAGGTGAGGTGCATTATAGGTGATGTGCATTGCTTGTGAGATGCATTGTAAGGTGCATTGCAGGTGAGGTACGTGCATTGCAGGTGAGGTAGGTGCATTGCAGGCTACCGTTAGTAGGGACAAAGGCATAGAGGGTGCCTATGGATAGGCCTGAGGCTGTGAGGGCGGTGCATTGCAGGTAAAATAGGGACGGTGCTTATGGATAGGCCTAAGGCTGTGAAATTGGTGCGTTGCAGTTAAAGTAAGTCAATGTCTCTTGTAACGAAGTTGGGCACTAAAGTTGCAGGCAGGGTCAGCACAATGCAGTACAATGCAGGCAGGGTCAGCACAATGCAGGCAGAGTCAGTGCAATGCAGGGTCAGGTAATGTAGGGTCAGTGCAATGCAGGCAAAGTCGGTGGCTGCAGGCACGTGATGTGGTGGGATGAGGTGTAGGGTGTAAGATGAGCAATGCTATTGACTCAGCAGATATCGTGCAGTTCTATCGAGGTATGATACAATTCAAATTTCAAATCACCGGCAAAAAGATGCAGCTCGTCACTGAACCCATCTGTGCTGCACAGCATGTGGTGTGTTGAAGGAGGAGCACGAGTGAGTGATGCTATCGATTCACATACAAGGAATTATATGTGCAATTGTAGTGGGGTGCAAAAGAAATGAAGCTACAGAATGACTGGTAAGGAGATCTGGCACATCGCTGAACTTATCTCTGCTGCGTGGCATGTGATGTGGTGGCGTGTAAAATGAGTGGAGCTTTCAAATCGCTGGCAAACAAATGCAACACATCGCTGTACTCATCTCTGCTGTACGGCCACCCTCCCATACAGTCAGAACACCCGTTGTGGCCGGACTTCATACATGTGGTTGTAAATAGCTGTTTTGCTTTACTGTACGCGTCGTGTGGCCTGTGCCTCCTTAAAGGGATACACATAAAATTAATGTTTGTGCAGTCCCTTTGCCCACTCACAGCAGTGCACACGCTCTTGGGTAGATGTGGTGAGAGCGCACGACAAAATACGTAGGGTTGGCCAGAGCCGTATGTATACACCGTATATGACCGTATATTCGGTAACTTCCCTGCCAAGAATACCATATATATGGGGCTCTGACCAACCCTTAAAATGCGAGGTATTGTGAAGATTTGATATCATGGATGATATGATGATATGACACTCCTGTGTATTCCAGGGCCGTGCCGCTCTGCACACCTATGCTACGGCTGGGGCGCAGCTGAGGGATATCCTCAACGTACGGCAACCCACGGCAGTGGAGCAGGCCCACCAGGTGCGACTGCCTTTAAAACTGAGAAAGCAAAAAGTAAATGGCGAAAAAAAAATTCGCCCTGGTCCGGTGCCGAGGTTCTACATTGAGCTAGGTACCAAACTTAATAAAAAAATGTGTCGATTTTTTGGGGGTAAGATGTCATCACTCGTTAATAAAGCAGCAGCAGCAGCAGCAGCACAGAGGCTTAGTTTCGTTTGGATTTTGGAACATAACTGATCATACAGTCCTTTGATGCCCCCTGATTCACGCATGCTTGCTGCAGGAAACCCGATCATCTTGACGACTCACTTATGCATGCTACCTCTCCCACATCATATTCTAGGAGAGCTGCACATCAAAGGATTGCCTTACACACGCCTCAAAGGATTGCCTTACACACGTCTCTCAAAACACGACCCAAAACAGCATCAAACCATTCCTAATTCCTATGCTAACCTCACAAGACAGCCCAAAACTGCACCGAGCCATCTTAACAACCCACAACTGCATCAAGCTGTGGGTCCAGTGAATGACCTTAATGGCGACAAATGACGACACAACCTCGAGCACTGCTGAACGAAGGGTTGCTCAATACCTTTGGGTAGCATACAACTCTGGGTTGTCCAGAACTGTATGCACACTCACTGAATATGACCGCATACGTGGACAATATCCTGCCAAAAATATTGTATATGCACTCAAGTATGTACATATGTATGGTTCTGGCTGACCCTATAATACAACCGATAAGCAGGTTTAAATCTGCGTCTCAAAGCAGTCTCACCTGATTACAAGTAACTCAGATGCCAGGACATCTGCTCAAGCCGTAGTTAAAAGAGCACAGAGAAGCAAGCCCCTTTGGAGTTCTGCACACATATGTTCTTATATCAAATTTGAGCCCTTAGGGGTTAAGGAGGAAGCCACGTCTGAGCATGACATGCATGTCAGCTCTTTTGGAAAGCAGCATCATTCAGGATCAAGGGTCCATGCACACATGCTCTTATACGATTGAACACATGCTTACTTTTAGGGAGGAAATTCCACGCCAGTGCATGACGCACCAACTCCTGTGGACAAGCAGCATGCTGCCATTACGCAGCATGTGGGAGGGACTGCAGGGCAAGCTTTACCTCAGGTGTGTTGTGTGTGTGTGTGTGTGTGTGTGTGTGTGTGTCAAAGGTGAATGTGCGTACGTGCGTGTGTGTATGCTTGTGCACGTGCATGTGCGTTTGCGTGTGCGTTTGCGTGTGCATGTGTGAGTGGTTAAGCACATCAGCATTCATATTTCACCCTATGTTTGGCTGGTGTTTATCTTTTAACACTACTCCACTTAAGCTGTTCCATGTGAGGGGTGATTGTGATTGTGATTGTGCTGTTGCACAGAAAGCGCGGTGATGTGTTGTGCTGTTGACTGGATTATCTGGCTTAAAAGTATTAACCTAAAATGTGCCCTGAGCACCAGCTGCTCTATGACCCTGCAAGCAATATCATTCCTTTGTAACTCTTTCCAACCTCCCACATGCAACATGCACAAACTATTGCACTGGTTTGTGCTTGCGTAAACTGCAGGTTCTGATGGACGCCCTCGTCTCAGGCTTGGCCACAGAGGCTTTCCATCCTTGCCAGGTGTGCATGTGGGGGGGGGAGGAGGGGAGGGGGGTATAAGTGTGGGTGTGGGGGGGTGTTGATGTGTATGTGTGTGAAGTGCTGTGTGTAGGGGGGGTGTTGGTGTGTATGTGTGTGTAGTGCGCGTGTGCACTCATTTCTGGAAGATGTATATTTTATGGAGGTGTGGCCATTCGTGCACGCATGCAAGAAAGTGAGGAGTGACTTACATGTGTAAATCGTACATCAGCGTTGATGGTCACCAAATAATCAGGACACACACACATGCGCTTTCACACACCCACAAATACGCACACAGGGTGTGACCTGCCTCAGCATGCTATCACGTCACCGAGTACGCCCCCTTAAGGCCTTGCGCCTGCAGCTGTATGCCTTGCTGCTGCCCCCCTTAGCAGCTACGAGCACGAGGCTTCTTCAGAAGGTGGGTGTCCTGCTTGCTTAATCTAAAACCTGATCTGTAACCTGATTTTTGAGCTGCTCCTCCATGGGGCAGGTAACCTGCTTGATCTGTAATCCTGCTTACAGCCCATGAACAGTAGCGTCTAAGCAGGTGTACATGTGTACGCTTCACCACTCTCACACACACACATACACACACACATAAATGCATACACACACGCACACATACACGCACACGCACACGCGCACGCGTTTTCACCCCTATGCTTGCGCTGGCATGTACACACACACACACACACACACACACACTTGCATACACACACACAAACACACACATACTCACGCTTTGAAGTATCACAAACACTCACGTGTGCACGTTTACTCACAGGGACACGAAAGAAACCAACAACAGAGTCAATACATGCTAGACGTGCGCGGGGTGCTCTCTGTGGCTCTATCCTTGGCCCGTCTGCGCGTACGCCCCCCCCCTCCTATGATCTCAGTGCTAGTGCGTGCGCTGATTGTGGTGATGCCCGCTGTGGGGGTGGAGCAGCAGGGGGGGGGAGAGACTCGCAGGCTGGTGTATGGGGCTAAGTTTGGTCACTTGGTGAGTGTTGATGTGTGTTATTGAGCACGTTGTGTGTGTGTGTGTGTGGGTGTGGGTGTGGGTGTGGGTGCATGCCTGCTTGTATGTGGGTGCACGTGCACCTGCAGTGCCTAATTATAAAGTCAACAGGGGTGCATGGTAGGTGCGACAGGCGTGAGGGCGAGTTGAAAACACATGAAAATGCTACTATTAGACGTTGGGATTTGCAAGGCTTTGAATTGTGGCATGGAGCAGGCGACACAAGATCCAGTAAGTTGCCGTTCACCCAAGTCAGATGCTGATTTTGTGCCATAGCTGCAACTCAGCCTTTAGAAATAAAACGCTCTATACTCCTGTAGTCTTAATCAAGAGGTGCTGACGGCAGGGTAAGACGCGCACAGACCGCAGACCACCTGACATGTGCCTGCTATGAGATTATGGGACTACAGAGAGTAGAAAGAAGCGTGCTTGGACTTGAGCTTATTTAGTGGAGTGAGAGGCATGGCATGACGAAAGCAGTTGCGGCAAAGTACTGTTCAACTGAGTTTGTGCAAAGGATGGGCATTGTAACAGAGCAGGCATGATCATACGTAGGTTTAGCTAGAACCATGTATGTGTAAGTGGCTTGCGGACGATTGCCCAGAAGCCTTGTGGTGTGGTAATTAATGAGCAGTGCAGCTATTTGGTGCGTGCCAACCCTACTTGCATTACTCTGACTCGTTATTTAAACAGCGGCAGGTCCGCCACTTACCATTAGTGAGTCCTGGGTACGGATAGAAGTTAATCAAGTCTGATTTAAGTTTACAGAGTTTGCGACGGGCAATGGATGTTCAAAGCTAAGCTGAGCATAGTGTAATGTCAGTGCCTGAAAACCCCTGTACGTTCCTCTGCTCTTTGTTGCAGGTGTGGGCGTTGACCAGGCTGGGTGCCCAGCTAGACGGCCCTGCGGCAGCTTTGCTGCTTCAAGAAGTTTCAAAGCGGCTTGAGGTGAGAGCTGCGGCGGCGTCATAAAAGGGAGCGTCATAAAAGGGCTGTATATTGCATAGTGCCTATGGCTCGTCTCAGATCATATGGTCTGAATGGAGAGTCAAATTTGTTGCTGAATCCTTTTGCATGGATTTGTTCTCTGACCTACGCCACATCAGGCAGTGAGATGCGCACGGCATTGAAACCAGCAGTCGCCATCTTAATGTTTGTTTTACAGTACCAATACAAAACAGCCGTGCTCTGATCTCTGATGCATGTGAAGGAGGGTCTAGCCAAGCTGCTCTTACAAACCAATGAAATAAGGAATAGGCATTGTGCATAACTTGAAGATGTAGTCTTTTCACACTCTCCCTAGTACTCTGCAGCTCATTTCTTCGGCAGCCATGTTACAGCCCTGGGCACGTCATCCGTTCTCACACGTTCTAATTAAAGCAAAGAAACTTCCAAATACCGTATACCAACCTACATGCGAGTGCACACACACACATTCACATGCGCACTCTCTCTCTCTCTCTCTCTCTCTCACAAATACACACACACACCACACACACACACACACCACACACACACCACACACACACACCACACGAACACACACACCACACACACCGCACACACACACCACACACCATGCACACACACACGCCCACACACTCTGCAGCTCCGCTCCTTTGGCAGCCCTGCCCTGGTGCACGTAGTATGGGGCCTGGCCAAGCTGTCTGCCCTCCAGTCTTGGCGCCCTGCAGAGCCCTTGCTGCGCACCCTGTTTGCCACCATGCAGGGTGTTGTGCAGGAGCTAGGTGCGTGTTATTATTGCAGACGCGTGTGTACAGTGCATACATGTGTGAATGTACGCCTGTGAGACAGTGACAGGCTTTTGAACCTTGAGTGAGCATATCCTCGTATAATTACATATGGGGGTGTGTCCAGGCAAGTTTGATGGTAATGTGTGTGGTGTGGCAAAAGCTGTACAAAGCCGAGCCCTTGTTTTATGGCGCCATGTAAGCTTGCTTTGCATCTTTGACCTTTTGCAACATTACGGGCAGCATCACAGAAGACAAAAGAGTTGGGATGTACTGTAAACTGTCAAGCACTAGAAGAAGGAACGCGGGCTTGAAAAGGCTTGTATAAGCCATTGTGTCCATTCCGCGGTCCTTTTCCTGTGTCATACCATTCACTGTCAAACATTCACTGTCATACCATTTATACTGTGTCATACCCTTCAAAATCGGCAAGAAAATCTACCCCCAGCGTGTCTCAATTTTGTTCCTAGGCTTACTCCAACAAATTTGTTGAGGCTGTTGGTAAGTGTGTACCATTTTTAATTGTTTGACCCGCCCAGGATGAGCATGGCTGCACGGCACGTTTGAGCAGGCATATCTCACCCTTCAACAAAACTGTCTATGTAACCTCTCCAACATTAGCGATCCAATTCAAGCTGTTCAAACACCGATGGGTTATGGCAGGTCTAGCAAATTTGACCGTTTAGGACGTTTGTGTTAGGGCATCTTGCAAGGCTGCTTCGTGCACGGTTTATCGGCAATGGCTTCATTTTTAATTTTCTTCACGCACGTTATTTCCTGCGCACAAATTATAGGAGATTTCTAAGCAGTGCTTGATCAGGGAAGATTGCACAAGTTGTCATGGACACAAAGCTTTTATGCTCTTGGCAATGCTTGTTAAGCCCTTTTTAGTACGCTGGGCAATGCTCAGCTTGTTTAGCCATTTCGTATGCTGGGCAATGCTTGCTTAGGTGAAATCCTAAAAGGATGAGCAGCCATGCCAGGTGGACACCTTAATTCAGCATTGCTGATTAGGGGGAAAAGGACCCTCAATCTCCCCCTTGCTGTTGGCCAAGCAATGCTTAATCAGAAGGGTGTGTTTGTCAGGCAATAACGAAGCATCCTTCTTTCTCCGTTCCTGCAGGTATCGCAGATGTATCCCGTGTGGTCTGGGCAATGGCACGCCTGGATTCAAAACCCCCCGCCTTGTTGCTGGAGTCCCTGGTGGACCAAGCACAGGCCCAGATGCAGAGGTTGGTTGCAACCTTTTTACTTTTTTCTCTAGAGTAGCATATGCTGTAGGTTGAGCAGCCTGCCAGGTCGGAGGTAGGATCTAATGGGATTTGGAGTTTAAGTGTAAGAAAAGAAAAGAAAAGACTTCGCTGGTAGTGATGACACAGTTAGCATGATTCAGGGAGGGGCTTACGTAGGTGCCCACACCAGGCAACCCCCCAGTGTATCAAATTGAACGGGTAGACCGAGCACAGTCCCGGATGCACACACAGATGGGTAACGTGTGCATACTCGTTTTCCACAATAAGGTTTACAAAAATTTACAAAAGAAGGCCTTCAGTCAAGAAGTGCGACGGCTAACCTTTCACAATAAGAAGGCAGAATGTCTGCCCTAGTTAAGAGATGAGAAGCCTCTTTCTTACCGGGTACCTTTAAAACTCCTCTACCAACAAATGACGCTCTCCATGCCTGGCCTACATTCTAGACGTCTGCGATTCACCAAGTTTTTTCTTCAAGACATGTTGTAAAAACAATGAATTACATTGTTTCTGCCTGTTTATCATCACCCAACAAGCACCACTGTTGTGCATTTTAGTCCTGAGTGTGTTGCACTGTTTGACAAGCAGACCATGAATTATATTGGTATGTAATCAACTAAATTAACATAAGCGTCGTCTGATCAAACAATTGGGAAATCCGCCCTACTTTGCAAACACTTGCTTTTGGTTGAAATAATTGGATGCAGCACAGTCCCAAGCCCTAGCAACCCTCATGTACCAAAGAAGTCAACTCAAAATTGACTGCGCTCCTTGTTGTACAACTTGACCCAACTACACACCATTTCATCAATGCAGCGCAACCCCGCATGCCCTGACCACCCTTCTGTACGGCTTAGCAGCCCTGGGCTACCGCCCCCCTCCTTCCTTTTTCACTGCCTTCTACCGCGCTACCTTCTCTCCACTCAAGTCTGCCAGGTCAGCACCAGCCCACGATCAGCTTAGGTCTGGGAGTTGCGTTCAGGGCAGTGAACGTGGTGAGGAAGGACAGGGTGACAGCAGCAGTGGGAGAGTGGGCAATAGCAGGAAGGGTAGCAGTGGCAGCAGCAAAAGCAAAAGCAGCAAAAGGGGAGGAGATGCCAGTGAGGGCAGCTCCAGGAAGGGAAAAAACAGCAGCAGAGGTGGAGAGGCTAGCTGGAGGCCTGGGGAAGGGGTGGAGCAGCGAGCTGCTGTTAATAGTCAGGGCCTCACCGGACGTGGCTTGGCTCGCACGCTGTGGGCTCTTGCTACACTGCGCAAAGACCCACCTGGACCCTGGCTGATGCTGTGAGTGCCTGTGTATGTGTGTGTGCGTATGTATGTGTGTTACTGTGCACGTGCAATCGTGTATAGTTTCGTTTTGCTTGGCTGTATGTATCTGAGCCTGCTCTCATCTGTGCAACGATGGACTTTATGGGCTTGTGCTTCTAAAGATTGGAGCGCAGCGTGTGTCATTGTTCTTTAAGACCTGAGTTTATTTCTCCCGCACACATAGTAGTTTCAAAAGAAGACGAGGGCTGCAGCTGACTCTGAAATGACACCATTTTTTTTTCTTAAAGGCACGCACACACATGCACATACCTACATACAAACACACATCACACACACACGCTCACATACATACACACGCAGTGCAACGCGCCGCCTGATCTTGGAGCTGCCCAGCTGCAACGCCCACGACCTGGTGCTTGCTGCTCTGGGCTGTGCTGTGCTAGGACCCTCCCTGAGCCCGGAGGATGTTGCTGCCTTTGGCGCTGCTGTTGATCAGCAGCGTTGGCGCAAGACGGCTGCTCGGTACGAGCGCGACAAGGTACTAGAAGTAGATTAGATCTGGATGTTGCTGGGGATTCAAACAGTCTGAAAACTGAGTGGTTAGGTCCTCCCTGCCTAGCTGGTCAAAAGCCTTCACACGACTCAGGAAGCCACGGTTCCTGAAGTTGTTTAGCGGGCAAAGTTTGGAGGATGGCGGTCCTGAGCCTATTGCTTGCTTATGACGAGGAGGGTTCTTGAGTCACAGGCTTGTGTTTCTCATATAATAAATCGACCAAGTATGTTTCTTATTGTTGCTTGAAGAGGTATCTCTTCATCTCCACGATGAGCAGGAGCAAATTGAAAATTGTATTTTAGCTTTTTACTTCCTAATCAAAATGCGCAACTTCTGCTCGCTTTCCTGGCAATAAGGCCTCGTAAAGGTATGCACAACTAAGATTTCCTTCCCTATTGCCACTGACTCTTGTGTTTGTTAGGAAATGCATTTTAAAGCGTCAAAGGCAGGGTCACAGCCCTTTAATTACCCTGAATTTACCTCGTTCCCATAGGTTGAGCGGCCATTCCAGGTTGAATGCCTGTGTAATCCAAACTAAGCAAAAACCATACGTGTTGGCAATACGACATCCCAGTCAGTTCCTGCCCTTTTGTTTGCTGCAGGCTGCCATGATGTGGGCTTGGGGCAGGCTGCGCGAGCGTATCAGGGTTGATACTATGGAAGAGCATAAGCAAACTCAACAGTACGCTCAAGCACGTGTGCGAGTCCTTGGACGTAGAAGGGCTTTGCCCACAAGAAAGACCACGAGCAAAGGTTGCGAATGAGCTCCCTTCTGTGTGTATGTTTCAAGGGTTTGCTACTCCTTACTCTGTATCCACGCCTGTAGGAGATGTCAATGACCAAGGACTGCACTGAAAGACCCTTTGCGTGTACAAACTGAAAAATCTGGTACTTTGTTCCTAATTTGCGATCGTATTTGCATCTCTACAGGAAGTGTAGGGTGCAACTTAAATCTTCTCTCTTTGTACAGTGATTTATATAGTTGTATACAGGTCCTGGTAGACCATTGTTTCTTCTTCGACATGAGCACGGTTCCCGCTTGTCTTGTGGTTTGTGGTTCGCGTGTTCAACCCCTATCCTACAGCCAATTCCTTCTTGGCATTTGTTTCATCTTCAGGATTTACACGGTTCCCGCTGGGCCCATAGCAGCACATCGCACCAAACCCCTGCAGAGCACTGTTTTGGCACTCAAGCACCAGACTCAAATATGCAATAGGTATAACTTTCACCATATAATTAAGCCGGAACAGTAAGCAGCTGGGGACAGCCATGATCAGTCCTTCAGATGCTTATCCGATCGACGGTCAGTCAGTTTCAGTTTTCTTAAGAGGTTTTGGTTGCAGGCTTTTTCTAAATTTCCGCTCAGATGCCCTAGAGGCAAATATAGCGACGTAACCTTACCTTATGACGGTCAGTCAGTCATCTGTGCAAGCACTCTTTGGTCACTTTCCTTTGTTCTTCAAATTAGGTTATTTGTTTGATCTTTGTAATCTTTCATTGCTTGGTCATCTTTGTAACTAAATGATGAGTACATTTTGATGGATGGTGAGAAGAGGGCTCGGGTGCATCCCACGAATGGTGTCAAACAGGGGTGCCCTCTGTCCCCCCTCCTTTTCTCTTTGTACATCAATGACATGGGTAAAGAGATCAGTGAGGGCATTTGAGGGTGCCGTGACTGGTGATCGAGTGAATTGTGTGTCCCACATGCTGCATGCTGATGACCTTGGATTAATTACTAATGACCCTGGTGAAATGCAGACGATGCTGAACAAGCTTCGTAAGTACGCTGAGAAGAAAGGATTGACTGTGAACACGGCCAAGTCGGAGGTGGTTCATTTTATAAGTAAGTCTGTCTCTCCTTTGCAGAATCCGTTCACGTACGATGGTGTGGTGCTTCCAGAGAAGGACAGGTTCAAATATTTGGGCATGCTGCTTGATAGAAGGATGAATCCGAAGATAGCTGAGGAGCATGCGGTGCGGCCTTACATGGATGCACAGAGCAGGATTTCTGAGTTTGCCAAGAGTCACGATTTAAAAAGCAGGCCTCATGCTATGCTCTGGTTGTCTAAGGTGTATGGTATTCCTGCTGGGATGTATGCGAGTCAGGTGTGGGGCACA
>Ga0307947_1000426_pt1 | contig 29369 bp, 33 predicted proteins | sample OrgLakmetagen232_FD_201840 | JGI IMG/M metagenome (GOLD analysis project Ga0307947, IMG submission 201840) | Saline water microbial communities from Organic Lake, Antarctica - #232 | ecosystem: Environmental > Aquatic > Non-marine Saline and Alkaline > Saline | place: Antarctica: Organic Lake...
GCTTCCGTCAGTGTATGCCCATAATTTCCAATTGGGGCACTTCAATTCAAACTGCTTATCGTCCCATGGTTGGAGGTGGACGTTAGCGTTTTGGCCTCTTTCCTGGCCAGTGACGCTGAAGAATTAAACGCACAAAACTGTCACGCCCAATCGTTGGCAGCGACAAATCGCATGACAGAGCAGTTCAGTTCACGCTTTTTGTCCACGCTTGAAACTTCAACTGCCACTCGCCCTTAATATTTGCGTGGACTCGGGCTGTGCAAGCCCTACCTTTTTATGTAATCAGGGCAACCAAACTCCTTGATTACTTCTTTTTACACTTTTTCCATACGCAGCCTAGCAGTCGCACGTTTTGACTGATGGCTTCCTGTAAATCCTATATGTCTTGGTCAATAAGCTGGATGGCCAGGCTTGTTGATATTACAGCTTTCTTCCCACTTCAGTTTGAGGATGGTCCAGCTCGTTTGAGGACCTTTATGAACCAACCTAATAATTTTGGTGTTGCCTCTTTTGTAGCTAAGTGCCGAGCCCTGTTCCCTTGATTTTCCTAGCGTTTTTTTGGTTTGGTTTCAGGCTTTTTTTCAAGCTTCCGCTCAGATGCCCACCAGAGGCATATATAGCGATGTAACCTCATTTTACCTTTTTTTACCTTACCTTATTGATATTTTGGGGCACCTTCGGACCAAGGAAGGCCTCTAAGCTGAAAAAATAAGGCAGAGGAGCGGGTTCTTTGCATCGCATTGGTCCCTATCAGTGGATTTGAACTCCAGTTGTCCCTGCGTTTCCAACTTGTCCAACTTATTTGTGTGCAGTGTGTGTGGGTTTTGACCTTTTGAAAGGTAACTATTTTTCAGTATGTGTCTACTTTGGTGTACCAACGTCTACACTCTTGATGTGTTTTTGCCTACTTCTTCTCGTGTCTGTAAGGTTAGCATTTTTTAGTTGCGTTACAGCCCTTTTTTTACTTGGTTTGTTTTGAGGTTTACCTCGTTCTCATAGGTTGAGCAGCCATTCCAGGTTGAATACCTTTGTAATCCAAACTAAACTAAACTAAACTATCAGTGGATTTGCTGAGTCTTATACTTTGCTCTTTAAATTTGCCAAGACCATCGAGTTTGTTAGCTGAGGAAACACTTTTCTTTTCTGTTTTCACCTTCTTTTGAGGACTTTTCAGCAGCCCAACCCTTTTTGCTGCAACAGGTCAACAACCTTGTTCATGATTTCCTTTCTCAGCAGAACAATAGACTTTTTCTCTTTCTTTCTGAGCTTATGGATTTATTTGTGGCTGGCCAAGACCAGTCAGCAGCCGATCAGCCAAACAACCTGGCTTAACCCCATTGTAACCATTATACTTTGCAGTGACAGTGATTTGATCTGACAAAATAAACATGAGACAATATCTATAATATGACATTATCATATGAAACCAAAGCATGTAAACTCTTCTCGCCCACAAGCGAATTCTTTGCAGTTTCGTGGTCGTGGGAAAGTACAAGTGATGATGCTCTTAAGAGTGAGAGCTATACAAAAAAAATATCAAACGACACCCAGCCGTCTCCTGAAATCCTTGACCATGTGAGCTAGTCCTTCACGAAGAGCAATTTTAGGCTCCCATCCAAGTGCATTGTAGATTTTGGAGATGTCCGGTCTGCATGTGCAGTTGCAAGGAAATATAACAGGCAATCGACTGCATCATCCTTCGGCAGCAGTGCAAACATCTCAATATTCAAATTGAATTTCGGAAACAGAGACAACGTGCCAGTGATCATTGCAGCTCCTTGCACCCTTGCATGCGGCACACAGGAGGTAGTTAGCTCTCTATTCCAGAGGGTGATAGCCTGCCATTACTCGTCTCGGGTAGCACACACGCAACTTCTAGTCATAGCAAACATGGCCATTGGCAATACAAACCCAAGATCACTTACTACCGTGTCGAAGAAGATTCAAGATACAGATGGCAAGCTCAACCATTTCACTCACTTGCGCTTGTTGGGGTCATCCGAGGTGTTCTCCCTGAACTCAATTTGCGCGTCTGGTTTAACCACCTGTGAGAGCAGTGAGTCACATCATGTATGTCAGAGCAGCGCGGTCACGTCAGACTTGTAAGAGCAGCGAGTCACGTCATGTATGTCACAACAGCACGGTCACGTCAAATTCGTAAGAGCAGTGAGTCACGTCAAGCTGAGACCTGGGCATATGTCCCAGCACGGGGGCCTTCTTTGCCTTTTCACAACTTCCCCCCCCTAGTTTCATTTCAGTACTTGCGATTTGTGGACAAATTTCAAAAATCTTCTATGCACAGCCCTTATTCCTGACATGGGAGTCACTTCGTACAACAAATTAAAAAATTGGCAATTCTTTGGGAGCGCTTCAGCGCTACATGCCTTTTTGGCTCACGCAACATGTGTAGCGAAATAGATTTAAAATGCCATGCACTCCAAAACCTTGAAATAACAGGTGTGCGTGTGTGTATGTGTGTATTTGTGTGTGTGTGTGTTTGTGCGTACATGTGTGCGTGTGTGTGTATGCTATTTGCGGCTAACACGTCCTTTGTGGAGGCTGCAGCTTGTTTTCGTTCACCTGTAAGGCAATCACACATCCTCGCCCACAGACCCAAATTCAAGCCTGCACATTCACCCCCACACGCCCATATGCACCCACATACAGAAACACACCCACACAACCACACCCCCACCCTTCCACGCCCGCACATCCACCCCACGTACAAACACACACATCCACCCCCACATGCACCCACCCACACCTACACCTACACCAACCCCCCACCCCCACCCACACCCTCACCCCCACCCCCACCAACACCCACACACAGGCCTACAGGCCCTTTGAAAAAAAGGCGATGTCGAGCTTTCTCAATTGTCGCACCTCCTTGACCAGGCTCGCCAGCTCAAGCATCGTGAATTCTTTGGGGTTGCCCACGTTGAAGGGCCCTATCTGGTCACCTTCCATTACCGCCACCATCCCAGAAACCAGGTCAGAGATGTACTGCGTGCGTGTTGTGGGTTAAAGCGTAATAAGTTGTGCTGGTCTGCGTGCTTGTTGTGGGTGCTCGCGTATGAGGTTGTGCTGATGAGCTTGGTTTGGAATGAAAGAGCCACTCACAGGTGGTAATTTATTTTGAGCCACCTTGCTAAAATTGAATGCACCAGCAGAGCTGAGCGTGCACAGCACATGCCATGGTTGCCCTGTTCCTTTCTCAAGCAGCAGCGATGCTGCACAGCACTCTACAGCTGTTCGGTAAAGAGCTATTCACGTTCACACTGTACCCTGTGTCCACCCCCACAATGTTGCACAAGGCGCGCACCTGGAAGGAGCGTGTTTGCTGGCCATCGCCATAGACTGTGAGCGGATTGCCTTGCAAGGCCTGCAGGAGTTATTGTGCATGCATGCGTGTGTCTGTGTGTGTGCGTCTGTTTGCGTGTGCGGGTATGTATGTTAGTGTGTGTACGTGTGTGGCTTGCCTTGCAAGGCCTGCAGGAGTAGTTGTGAATGCCAGGGTTGTTCGGTTCGATGTTATGGGAGCAAAGGTTTAATAAAGTCATTGAAAGTTCGAGACCCTCAAACTGTTCGAGCAGTTTGATGTGCAAATTCAAAATGGAGATTTTGCTGGTTCCTGTGGCCAAAATATGCTTGAATTGTCTTAAATACATATAATATATTATAATTTATCAGTACACACAAAACAGAGCGTTTGACGGCCATCCAAGGCTTTTTCCTGCATTTTGACTACAAATTTGGACCCAAAATTTCGAAAAAGGGCATAAAATTCGACGAATTTTTTATAGCTCTCAAACGGCATTTATAGGGTTCGTTAAAATGCGTGAAAGTTCGCGAACCCAAACTTTGGACCGAACCCCTGGTGAATACATGTGTGTGTATGTGTGTGTATGTCTGTTTGCGTGTGCGGGTATGTATGTAAATGTGTGTACGTACGTGTTTGTGTGTGCCCATATGTGCGCAAATTCCAATAGGCTACCCTTCCAGAGGCCCAGAGAGCACAGACGTTTGTGTACTTGCACGTGCAATAAAACCACATGATTGATGGCCACACAGCCAGGTGTTATCATAATAGCAGGCACGATTTGTGCGTGCGAAACTCGTGTTTTCATGCCAAGATGATGTCTTAACTTCCGCAGCCTTATTCACTGCCTGTCCCTATGGTGACATACTATCTGCTGGCTCAACAGGCAGCTGGCTAAACAGCAGAAAGAGCTAACAAACACTATGAAATGTATAATCAGCCCTTCACACTGTCTGCTGGCTGATCAGGAGACAGGTCAACAAACGCTACGAAATGTGTAATGCAGGAGTGGCCCTTCGCACTGTCTGCTGGCTAAACAGCAGACAGTACGCTATCATGCTATCTGGTCCTTGCAGTTGTCAGAGGAAAGAATAAACACAAGAAAATGTGGCATGGCCATAACAACACACATATGGTGTTAGCATGGGATTTTCAGCAGAGAAATCTCCAAATGTACGGCCATATACGGTGTACATACACGGTTCTGGCCAGCCCCGAGCAAATTGCACGAACAAAGCCAGGAAGTGCACTCCTCATTTAGTCGGAAGTATGGTCGGAAGTGCGCGCCTCATATAGTCAGAAGCATTGTCATGCGCGTCTCATATAGGCAGTGCGCGCCTCATATAGTCGGAAGTGTAGTCGGAAGTGCGCGCCTCATACAGTCGGAAGAGCAGGGTACCAGCCATTAACCAAGCCCGAATTTCGGACACCAGACAACACCGAAGTGGTGGCGGTGGTGGCGGTGGTGGTAGGGGAAGCGGCGGCGAGAAAGGGCCGTAGGAATTGATGATGTGAAATGAATCGGCACTTGATAGCGAACATGCTTACTGCAGCAAATAGGAATCGCGTGGAAGCGTACGTGTTCCAACCATGCTGTCATCAAAGACCAGCAAAACGAGAGCTGTATGCGTAAAAAGATATAAAGATAAGTCACCAGTCGACCGTACGCTTAACGCTGTGATGAGATAGGACTCACTTGGGCGACAAAATTTGACACCACACGCCCATCATCTAGGGCCATGCGAGATAGGACTCACTTGGGCGACAAAATTGGACACCACACGCCCATCATCTAGGGCCATGCGAGGGCCGTAGGTGTTGAAGATGCGCACGATGCGCACGTCCATGCCATGCTCTCGATAGTAGTCCATGGTCAAAGTTTCGGCGATGCGTTTGCCTGCAGACGCAGTGTGCTTTGTTTTGTGCTGTGTGTATGTGTGTGTATGTGCGTGCTTGTTTCTATAACATTTCAGCTCAACTTCTGTGTTTGCATGAGGTGCACACAGACCGTCTGCTGTTTTATACGCAGAAAAAAGCAAGAGGGTCTATCACTCATACCTCATACCTCATACCATATAAAACACATGCGTGCATACCGTATACAAACAGACAAACAAGCACACGAATGTGAGCACACATTTCAGGGACCAGCTCACCCTCGTCATAGCATGAGCGCTCCCCAATGGGGTTAACGTTTCCCCAGTATTCCTCGGTTTGAGGGTGCTGGAGGGGGTCACCGTAGACCTCGCTGGTAGAGCTGATAAGGAAACGGCCCTGCATTTACGTAATTTGTGTGCACACATGTGTGTGTTTGTATGTTGTGTGTATATGTGTGTTAGTGTGTACACATGTACATACGTGTGCATTGTGCATGCATGCATCTGTGTATGTGTATGCGTGTGTACGTGTGTGTGAGTGTGTGTGTGTGTGTGTGTGTGTGTGTGTGTGTGTGTGTGTGTGTGCGTTTGCATGCTTGTGTGTGCGTGAATGTATGTGTGTGTGTGCATGCGTGCATGTGTGTGTGTGTGCACGCGCGCATGTAAATGTGTGTGCATGCGCATGCATGCGTGCGTGCGTTCGTGTGCTTGTGTTTGCTTATGTGTGTTTGTGTGTGCGCCCTGCGCAGATGCCGGTACGAGTGCACACGCACCTTGCATCGCTTCGCGAGACCCAGCATATTCATGGTGCCTACAAAGGATGTCTTGGCAGTCTTGATGGGGTTCCACCTGTATTTGGAGGACGAGGCAGAGGGCAGAGAATGTGCAAGTGCAGGCAAACTGTGTGTGCAAACCCTAAATCCTTTCAGTTCAGACTGCTGCATCTTGACTAGCAGCTTGACCTAGTAAAACACACACACACAAACAAAACACACTTGTAGTGCACGGGTGAGGCAGGGCACGCCAAGTGATAGACGTGGTCCACCTCCAGGCGAATGGGCTCGGTCACATCGTGGCGGATGAGCTCGAAGTTGGGACGGCCAATGAGGTGCTCGATATTCTCCTTGCTGCCGGTGAAGAAGTTGTCCATGCACAGGACCTGGGCGATTTTGGGGTGGGAATTTTCGAGTTTGCACTGGACGAGGCACGAGGGGCCACCCAAACGCTAGGCAGCCTAGAGGAACATACCAGGGGGCCACACTCACATAGTCTCCCCGGGCCACAAGGAAGTCACAAAGGTGGGAGCCCTGTGGTTAGGAATGGGGAAAGCGCGAGGAGGTAGGGACTTGTGAATGCACCAGCCTTCAAATCCATTTACAAACACTGCTCCCCTTCCGTCACATCTTTGACTCCTGGTAGCTCACCACAAAACCCGCCCCTCCTGTGACCAGGATCCTCTTGCAGTCAGTCCTGGGCTTGATTTTTTGCAGTGTGGCGTTCATTGGTGGTGCAAGCGTCATTGTATTGGAAATTTTATTATAATTGATTGAAGTAGCCCTAGAAAAAAGATTGAAGTAGCCCTGGAAAAAAGATTCGTCAGTTTACTGGCAAATAGCAGGTTATTAGTACTATATAAATTTACCTATTGGAATTAGGGGATGAAGGCTAATCAATGAGGAGACCCAATTAGAGAACGGAACAGCTGTAATGTCACTGTACTGGGAGCAGTTCGCGGATTTGTCTGGGGAGCCTCCCTGCCCACGATCAGGCCACTCATTCACAGCAGTCGGGGACGCTGGATTCCTGTTATTCGGAGGATGCGGCAAGAGGGACGGTACGTGGCTCTAACACATCGAACACACAATGGGTGTGCAGTGTCTTCAAAGAGAGGCATGTGGGAAGCCTTCGAAGTCTTGGTCAAATGGCCCGGGTCCAACAGGGAACCCTGCTCCGCGCCCTCCGCGGAGTGCGGACTCACGCATTTGATGATTGACATTTGCAGGCAAGGCGCGTGCTTTCAATGATTTGTACGTGCTAGACAACAGCGAGCCGGACCACTATGCTTGGAGGGCGATGGGTGCCACCAATGCCCCTCCCTCCCGTGCGCGCCACTGTGCCATTGCGGTGTGTGTGTATGAGTGTGTGTTGATGTGCAAGACAAGAATCCACTGTATCATGGCAGGAAATCTTACCACTTGCCTTTGAGGAGTTTAAAGCATGTTTGTCCAGAAGTGTTTGCTGTGTGCGTGCCCCGCATTGCAAGTGTGCAACTGTGTGATTGTGTTTGCTTGTGAGTGTGTGTGTATGTGTGTGTGTGTGTATGTGTGTGCATTTGTGCGCGTGCGTGTGTTTGTATGTGTGTGTGTGTGTGTGTGTGTGTGTGTGTGTGTGTGTGTGTGTGTGTGTGTGTGTGTGTGTGTGTGTGTTTGTGTGAGTATATGAGTGTGTGTGTCTGTGTGTGTGTGTGTGTGTGTGTGTGTGTGTGTGTGCGCGCGCACGTGCGTTTGAGTTTGTGTATGTGTGTTTGTGTACGTGTGTGTGCGCACGTGTGTGCGAGCGCGTTTTTGTGTGTCTATGTCTGCTTGTGTGCGTGTGTGTGGATGTGTATGTGCAAATGTGTGTGTGTTCATGTTAACCTGTGATGTTTATGCACGTACACGTACATGTTTGAGTGCGTAAACGTGGGGGGGCAACTTGATTCCTTGCAACCTTGCACCCCTCTGCACTTTCAGATTGACAAGAACCAAATGATTGTGTTTGGAGGCCTGAACAAGAATGAGCGTTACAACGACTTGTGGGCGCTAGACGTGGAGAAGAAGGAATGGCAAGAGATCAAGATTGAGGGACCCAAGCCTGAGCCGCGGGCACATTTCACAGCCACCCTGGTCCAGTTTAAGGAGTGCATCTTCATCTTTGGAGGTTATGGAGGCAGCGGCCAGGTCAGTATCCTCACGCGCGAGTATAAGCACATGCATATGTACACGTCCAAGTGCAGCATAACCATGTTTCCACTCACATCCGCCCTTACTTTTGTACTTGCACACTTGTGCTCAAGTGCACGCACGCACGCACGCGCACACATACACTCACAAACTCTCTCTCACACACGCACACACACATACACATACACATACACATGCACGCGCCATACAGGTGTACAACGACATGTGGCTGTTGCACTACGGCGGAGGTTCATACCGCTGGGAGCAGGTCACTGAGCAGGGCCACGGACCCTCACCTCGTTTTGACCACTCTGCCTTCGTTTACCCGGTGTGTAGTGTGTGGGTGTGGGTGTGGTGACCTCTCTGCCTTCATTTACCCGGTGTGTGGGTGTGTAGTGTGTGGGTGTGGGTGTGGAGACCGCTCTGCCTTCATTTACCCTGTGTGTGGGGATTTGTGGTATGCCTCTGGCCTCATCACCTTGCTGTGTCGATGTGTGTGTGGAGCCCTTACACTGCATGACCTTAACAGCACAGCACGTGGACAGCCAATGTTGGGTGAGGGAAGTTTGGAGCTGCATGCCTGCTTGTGTTGCATGGGCTGCAGACTGTCGTCCCATTAGTCCACGGTTTCGATTGAGCCAAGGGAGCTCATCAGAGACTTGCCTTAAGGCTGTGAGCACTCGGAACAACAAACAATGTGTTATGGGGGTGCATTAGGAAATTGACAGCTAGTCGTGTGGCTTTGGGTCTTCCACGCACTCACGCTCTTGTGCATTTTGCAATGCATTGTGTGCATGCACAAACACGGGTGGTGCACACATACACACACGCACACACAAATATACACAAACACGGGTGGTGCACACATACACACACGCACACACACACACAAACACGGGCGGTGCACACATACACACATACTTGCAAACAAACACAAACACGGGTGGTACACACATACACACACACGCACACACAAACAAACACAAACGCGGGTGGTGCTTGGCAGACACCTGTAAACGCGCACTCACTCTCACGTTCGCTCGACACAATCTCTAACTGTGCTAAAATGACAGGTGCCCAATACCCGAAATTGTGCGCGCACACATGCACGCACGCAATTTCAACCTGATCTTGTACACCGCTGTTACGTGCGATATGTGTACCCAGTAATACAGAGAATTGACATCAAATCTATAACCCTTTCACCAAATCGATAACCCTTTCACCAAATCCATACCCTTTCACCAAATTGATAACCCTTTCACGTTACAACGCGATCATGTCTACAAAACACAGGTGGTGCCTAACAGTCACACCTATGACAACCTGCTCGTCATGGGCGGCCGTGATCTGTCCACCATGTTCAACGACAGCTTCATCTTCAACCTTAACACCATGAGCTGGACCGAGGGGACAGCTCCCCGCCTGCCCTACGAGATCTGCAACAACGTGTGCGACGGCATCGAGAGCGTGCCGTTCCATAAAGTGTTCAGCTTTGGCGGCAAGAAGGGAATGATGCAGTACATGAACACTGTGGAGGTGGGTGCGTGCGACGGCTGCAACGTGTGTCGGTTTTGACCACGTGGCGTACGATTGTTGGTGTGAAGTTTTGTACTGTAAACTACTGCACATGCACACATACATGCATACACACACGTACACACACACACACATACACACACACGTGCACACAGGTCATGGACTGTGGCAGTCAGATCTGGAGCACTCCTCCTGTGGATCATGGCCAAGTCCCTTGTGGGCGTGAGGACTGTGCTTGGGTGTTTGATGGTGAGCAGGCACTCACACACACACACGTGCACACATACACTTGCACACGCACACGCACGCACATACGCACGCGCACACGCACACACACGTGCACTTACGACCAGCTTGTTCATGCTATCCTTTGTCTGTGGGCCGCACCCAGTTTGGTAGCGCACAGCGTGGCGTTCATTTGTCGTGACATGCTCACGACTCTTGAGAGAGTCAGAGACTGTTTTGGTCAGTAGCTGGCGTTTTGTGACCACAGTGCAGAATAAGTGTCCTTTCCTGTCTGTACCTCACTCGCTCACACACACTAGTGCATGCACTACTTATGCACCCTCAACACACAAAGCAACACACACTTAAACACACATACATACACAGACAGATGAACACACAAGTACACATTCTCACACATACACACACCCAACACACTCGTGCAGCCAATACCTGTAGCCTTCTTCTATTCGGCGGCTGGTCCAACCGCTGGCTGGGAGACACCCTCAAGTTGAACGTGTCCCCCATTATTGGTCCTCCTTACGCATGCACGGGCATTCAGCCCGAAAGCGGTCCCGTGTTTGGATCCACCGACCTGGTGGTGAAGGGCCTGCGCTTCAAGTCAGGGGAAATTAAGGTCAAATTTGGCACCGGGTGAGTGTGTGTGTTTGTGTGTGTGAAGGGGGAGGGGTGAGGGAGGGCAGTGTGTATGTGTGTGGGTGGGTTTGGGTGTGCGTGCGTGCATGCTTGTGTGTGTATGTGTGTGTGTGTGTGCGTGCATGTCAGTATTAAAAACCGATGTCATGCACTTGCAGTGAGAAGAATGAGGTGGTGGTGAACGGAGAGCTGGTAGATGACCAGACCATCTGCGCAAAGACCCCCAACTACGAAATGTATGGTGAGTGTATGCATCTTCATGCCAGTCGCACAGATGCATTATTTTGTCTTTCAATTAAAACCCATGCACATTAAGGCCACGCGTTTCGACGTCCTGACAACTTGCGCAAGGGCAGGCCATTTTTTCTTTGCGCTCTAGAGTGCGCTGGTGTGCGCTGCATCTTATCTTGTCTCACCATCACCTGTGTGCACACGATAGTGTGATCTGACGCATTGTTTTTTCACACTGTCACCTGTGTGTGCACGATAGTATGATCTGACGCATTGTTTTTGTCACACTGTCACCTGTGTGTGCACAATAGAATGATCTGGTACATTGTTATTGTCACACTGTCACCTGTGTGTGCACGATAGTATGATCTGGCGCATTGTTTTTGTCACACTTTCACCTGTGTGTGCACGATAGTGTGATCTGACGCATTGTTTTTGTCACACTGTCACCTGTGTGTGCACGATGGCGTGATCTGGTTCTCAAAGCAGCAGCGCAAATCGCTCTGGCTGAGCTGCTGCCTTACACACGTGCATGCGTGGACTCCCTTGCTAAGGAGCACCACCTGTGTGCGCATGCGAGTGCCTGCTCCCATGATTGCTGCGCACGCGCCTAATTTTTACCAGAGTAAACAAACACACATGCTTGCATCCCCTCCCACAGGAGCGCTGGCTGTGGACATACGCGTGTCCATCAACGGAGAGGGCTGGACCGTGAACAAGATCAAGTTCAACTACTTTGCCAACACCGCTGCGCGCAACTGTATCGCATACGGGCCTGGCCTGCTGGCACAGAGCGTGTATGGAGTGGAGATGCCCTTCATCATCCAGGTGTGTGTATGTTCGTGTGTGTGTGCTTGTGTGTGTGCTTGTGTTTGTTTGTGTGTGTCGCTGTGTGTGTGCTTGCGTGTGTGTGCGTGTGTGTGTGCGTGGCCAAGAAGCTGACGTGAGAGGCTGAAGTGCATCACAGGCCTGGCCTGCAGCAGGGCATATTATTAGGGTTGGCCAAAACCATACATACATACATACGTATGTACGGTGCATATACGGTGTACATATACGGTTCTGGCCAACCCTATATGTTATGCCTTTTCATTTGTTTGTCTAGGTCACCTCAGCACTTGTAGCACTGACACATTCTCCTGGTGTTCCTGAGCAGTTCATTCTGCAGCCCTGTCTCAAGGTCAACGACGCACAAATCAAGAAGCGCACGCGCCAAGCTCGTTTTCCCCAAGGCCGTCCCCATCGAGTTGTGTGCAGACGTATCACACATCAAAGCGATTACACACATGTGTCAAGCAAAGACGTATCATTCCACCCCCCCCTCTCACTGAATATGTGTTATGCCAATGACGCACAAAACAACAGGCACACGCTCCACCATGTTTGACAAGGTCATCCATCTGCCACACCAAGCAGCGACACACACACATTCTTGAAGCCTCACTCCCCTTGCTTTTCCTTTTCCAAACAAACAGGCCAAACACACAAAACGAGAGGCGCATCACCCTACATTGCCAAGCAGAGACGTATCTTTGACCCCGTGTTTGACCCCTCCCTTTGCTTATCTGCCTCCAAACACACAACCAAAGACACGCAAAACGAGAGGCGCACCACCCTACCTTGCCTAGTAGATATGTATCCTTGTCTACATCCAAACACACAGGCCAAAGACACACAAAACGAGAGGCGCACCACTGGAGGGGACACGTTCTCTGTCAAGATCATTTCAGGGGACGGCCAGTGCGAGGGCATTGCTCGCGTAGTGGACCTCAACAACGGCACGTACCAGGTGCGTGTTATTTGTGTGTGCGTGCGTGCGTGTGTGTGTGTGTGTGAGAGAGTTTGTGTGTGTGTATGTGTGTAAATGAGCATTTGTGTGTGTGTGTGTACAAGTCCTCGTGTTTGCCCCTATATTTGGCCGCTACCCGGTGCTAATCGATCACAAAAAAATTATCGATCACACTCCTACCTACATTATTCACACGACATCCTGCTCAAAATGTGTGTATGTGTGACTGCAGGTATTCTATGCTGCCCCTACACCTGGCCCCTACCAGCTGCTGGTCAGTTACAACGAGCTGGGCACAACAGACTTTGTGCCCATCCGTGGCAGCCCCTTCAATGTGGTGTGCACGGACCCGTGGGTCAAGCACCGTGTCATGGGAAGGTGGGTCTCCTTTTGAGACGTGAGAAAATGAGAGCACCGTGTCATGGGAAGGTGGGCCTCCTTTTGAGACGTGCGAGGAAATGAAGTAGCCATGTTGCGCAATGCGAGGTGTTCTGTGAGATGTGTGAAGATGTGAGGTAGCCTTATGTGCATCCTACCACTCCAACCTCTCTCACAGTGCGCCCACACACCGCAAGGGCCTGACCGGGATGTGCATTCCCTGATTACTCTACATCGACTAGTCATGTTCCCTAATACCTCACCATCACTAGGGTTGGCCAGAACCATATATATACGGTGTATATACAATATTTTTGGCAGGGAAATCACCAATAATACGGTCATATACGGTATATATGTACGATTCTAGCCAACCCTGATCATCACAGGTACATGTTTTCTTACCCTTTACTATCCCCCTCTCACAGTGTGCCCGTACGCCGCAAGGGCCTGACCAGGATGTGCATTCCCTGATTCCTCTGCATCGACTAGTCATGTTCCCTAATACCTCATCATCACACACACGTACAAATTTTCTTACCCTTTGCTATCCCTCTTTCACAGTGTGCCCGCACGCCGCAAGGGCCTGACCATGTCCCCCATTGGCATCGAGCTCGTGGTTTACGGTGGAGACAAGTCTGGGGTGAACGTATGCAACACAGACAACGTGGACTGGAGGTGCGCGCGTATGCTGTGCCGTGTGTGTGCATGTGTGTGTGTGTTTAAATTGTACATGTGTTTCAGAATTGCATTATATCGTCATTAGGTACGCACGCACTCTGGAACACGCACGCACACGCATGCGCCTTATCCACCACCTCACACATACACTCGCACGAACACAAACACAACACACACACACATACACACACGTGCTCACTTGTACACACACAAGCACACACACACTCGCACAAACACAAGCACAACACACACACATATACACACATACACACAGGTGGCTCATGGTGACGCCCACCGGGGAGGCCCCCCCCGACCGCCACATGCACACGGCCACAGTGAATGGCGACTCTGTCATTATTTTTGGTGGAACCGCTCTGGCCAGCAATGCTGACCTCAACGACCTGTTCTACTTGCGCAAGGATGGTGACAGCTGGAGCTGGAGCCACCCCACTGGTGTGTGTGTGTGTGTGTGTGTGTGTGTGTGTGTGCGCGCCTGCGTGCGTGCGTGCGTGCGTGTGTGTGTGTGCCTGCGTGCGTGCGTGCGTGCGTGCGTGTGTGTGTGTGTGCATATGTGTGTGTGCTTGCACAACTATAAGTGACATTTGCCTGCACTTGGTAAATATCCTTTTGATCAAGCGTGTGTGCCTGTATAGGAGCGTGAAATTTGAAGCTGATCCAGTGTGTGCCTGTGTAAGGGTATGAGATGAGTTACAGTTAGGGTAAAGGGAGATTACTTTGCTCCCTAATTTACAAAAGCAAACCGCGATTGCTTTCATGCTTTCATGTACTGAGACTCACGCTCACTAAATAGGGTTCCCTGCTGTATACCCTCACGGGTCTACCTACATCAAGTGCAACACCCAGTGCTCTACACCCTCACGGTTCTTCATACATCAAACACATCACTCACTCCTCTACACCCTCACGGCTCTTCATACATCAAACACATCACTCACTCCTCTACACCCTCACGGCTCTTCATACATCAAACACATCACTCACTCTTCTACACCCTCACGGCTCTTCATACATCAAACACAACACTCACTGCTCTACACCCTCACGGCTCCTCATACATCAAACACAACACTCACTGCTCTACACCCTCACGGTTTTACATAAATCAAACACAACACTCACTGCTCTACACCCTCACCGCTCTGCATACATCAAACACAACACTCCCTGCTCTACACCCTCTCGTTTGATTACTCACTTACAGAGAGCAAACACAACACTCCCCGCTCTACACCCTCACCGCTCTGCATACATCAAACACAACACTCACTGCTCTACACCCTCACGGCTCTGCATACATCAAACACATGCTCTACACCCTCACGGCTCTGCATACATCAAACACAACACTCACTGCTCTACACCCTCATACTTGATCACCCACTTACAGAGAGCAAGCCATACATGCGCCACCCCCCGCCTGGCTCGATTGTTGAGGGCGCCCTTTACACACCACGTGAGGGGGCCACAGAAGAGGGAGGAGCAGAAGGTGCCGCAGGTGTGTGTGTGTGTGTGTGATGGTGTGATGGTGGCTCCTTACGGCAGTCTTTCTTGCAGGCAGTGTGTAGCCGCTGCCGGTGACCAGCTCTGCGTGCACAGCAACACAGGACTTGTAGGGCATTGCATATACAGCAGAATGGATGATTTTCATCGTGACTTTTTGCTTTGCGTGCCTTGGAAAGTTGCAACTTAAACGGGCCCTCTTGCAACATGCACATGCACACACACATGCTACAAAAACGCACACAACACAAGCACATACGCACACACACTCACACACACACACACACACACACACACCAACGACGAACGTGCGTGACCCATTCAGAGAACGGAGGGGAGGAAGCCCCAAAGCAACCTGCTGCTGAGGAGGGAGGGGAAGAGGGAGAGGGGCAAACCATCGAGCAGAGGCCACCCCATGAGCAGGTGTGTTCCTGTCAGTGTGTTTGTATGTGCGTGGGTTGGGTTTGTGTGTGTTTTGATTGTGTATATAAGATTGGAGCACGTGTTTACGCTGTGTGCGTGAATGTAAGCGTGAATCAGGTGACAGAAGTGACATTCACACAATAATGATTGAAGTTCATAACAGGCAGATATTGCGATCCACACCAAAACCCAGAACAGTTTTCATGCATATGGAGGCACACATACACACACGTGCACACACACACACTCTCACACGTGCACACACACACACACACACATATATATCATATATCGTTGAACGCGCACAGGAGCCCATGCCTACCAAGGATCGCTATGCACACGAACACACACACATACACACACTCACGCGCGCACACACACAGACGCGCATACACACACACATATCATTAACACGCACAGGAGCCCATGCCTATCAAGGATCGCTATGCACACACCGCCGTGGCCATTGACACCGACTTGTATATCTTGGGTGGAGAGAGCGGGGGCGACTTGCTGCGCGACTATGCGATGTGTGACATCAACGAGCCGCTGGTGAGTCTTCCTTCATGGGTGTGTGTATTGCTGTATGTGTGTGTGTGTGTGTGCTTACAAGCATGTGTACGTGCGTGCGTGTGTGCAAATTGTGTAGGCCATATTTGTATACATGCACCGTGTATTTAATGGTTACCCTGCCAAAAATACTGAGTACTGTAGGGTACCGTAACCAATCCAAGGTTTGAATAAACCAATTAATAAGCCCCAATGCGAGCAATGCAAGGGGGGCAACACATGATTAACAAACACAATGCGAGCCTTCTGGCCCTATGAGCTGCACCAACATGCGTATGCACGCACGTGTGCGCATGTGTACGTGCATGCGCGTACGTCCGTGTGTGTGTGTGTGTGTTTGTGTGTGTGCGTGTGTGTGTGTGAGCGTGCGTGCGTACGCGTACGTGTGAGCGTGCGTTGTGTACGTGCGTGTGTGTACGGTTGTGTGCATACATGCGTGCATGCAATGTGTACTTGTGCGTGCGTGCGTGTGTGTGTGTGTGCGTGTGTGTGCGCATACGTGTGTACGTAATTGTGTGTGTATACATATGTGTACGTCCCATACATGTGTCTGTGTGTGTTTGTGTGTGTGTGTGCATGCGGGTACGTGTGTGTGCACGAACGTACGTGTGCGTGCGTGCGCTTACAAGCGTGTTTGTTTGTGTGCGTGCACATATGTGTCTGTGTGTGTGCGTACGTGTGTGCATGCGCGTATGTGTGTGCATGCACGTAGGTGCGTGTGTATGTGTGTGTGCGTGCGTGCATGTGAAGGGAATGAAGGTGCCCTTCCTGTTGGTCCTTCCTCCCCAATAGAGGGCCAGCCTCCCACTGTTTGTCCACCTTGGGGGCCTTGAGGGGCGATTTGGGAGGCTTTCCTGGCTTGTCCCCACCGCTTAATAAAAATAAATTAATTACAATGCGAACTTCGCGAGGCCCTTGTAACATAGATATTTAAATTGCTGCCGACATACCGCGAGGGGGTCAAAAAAGTTCGCGTAGCGCGGTGATATAAGTACCTGCGGTGATATAAGGTATACACTCTTTATGTATAAATGGTTCTTGCCAACCCTAAACGTGTGTGTATGTATCTGTGTGTGTGTAATCGTGCATCGTCCATCCTCTGGCAGCCGTTGACGCAACTGCAAGGTCCTGCATCAGCCAGGGATTGATTGCAAACGCTGGCGGGTTAGCGCATTGGATCAGGGTTGCTGGCTTTATACCGACACAGGCTTGTTGTTTAGTGGACATTGTGCATCTTGGCCAACCTTTGTGACTTTCTAGGACGCCCGTAAATTGTACAAATGCGTGCATTTATATCTGCGTTCCGCACCACTCCGACAAATGTACAGTGTACATTGTACACAACTTGTGTGTGCATCAATACCCACCCACACCCACACCCTGACCCTGACCCTACGACTCCCTTACCTTTACCCTTATCCCCCCCCTCCCCATTCCCACACACACCAACACACACACAAAATACACGTTCACACACACAAACACACACACCAGGCAGACACACAAACACACGCAGACACACACACACACGCACACACACAAAACGTACACATATATACAGGTCGCCAACTGGACAGAGCCCATCCTGAAGGACACACGCAGACACACGCACATACACGCACATACACAGACACAAAACACACACACATATATACACACAGGTTGCCAACTGGGCAGAGCCCATCCTGAAGGGTGAGATCCCTTGCCCTCGCAAGGGTGCGGCTGCAGCTGCCACTGGCAACACCATCTACATGTTTGGTGGCCAGGTGTTAGACGAAGATGGCCAAGGAGTGGCCATCAACGAGTTGGTCGTGTTCCAGTGCCAGGTGCGTGCTTTATGCATGCATGCATGCATGTGTGTGTGCACGTGTGTGTGTACGTGTGTGTGTGCACGTGTGTGTGTGTGCACGTGTGTGTGTGTGTACGTGTGTGTGTGCTTTAGGGAAGGCAGGGATGAGCAATAGAATAGGGGGATCACAAGCGAGAGCACGAAAGAAAACAAGCAAGCAAAAGGACAACCTCGCATCCCACACGCAAGAGACTGGAGCTCCACTGAAACACTTAAGGAGGCGTCTGGCCTAACACCTACATGAGTGTTACTACATTCTCAACCTGTATCCTCCATCTTGCCTCGAAATGCTGCATGTGTAGGGCTGGCCAGAGCCATGTACATGCGGTGTACGCACGGTATTTTTGGCGGGTAAATCACCAAACATACGGTCTTGTACGGTGTATATGTATAATTCTGGCCAACCCTATGCATGTGCGAATGCAAGGCAATCTATGTTTTTAGGGTTGGCCAGAACTGTATATACACACCGTATGTGACCATATGTATGGTGAATTCGCTGTAAAAATACCGTATGTACGCTGTATATACCTATAAATGTATGGTTCTGGCCAACTCTATATATTTCCCCCCCTCAACCTGTCGCCTGTCTTCCCACGTCTGCTTCTCCTGTTGCTTACATAATTCCCCTGTCGTTCACGTGTGTGTGTGTGTGTGTGTGTGTGCGCGCAGGTGAACAACCTGGACGCTTCCATCAACCCAGACATTGCTCAAGCCCGTGGGGCAGCCTTCCAGCGACCAGAGGCGCGCGCATTTGCGACCATGCAGGTGCGTATGTTATGTGCTAATGCTTCACTTGTGCGTGTGTGTGTGTGCTAGTGTTATTTATATGCGAGTGCTTAACGTGTGCGTGTGTGTGTTTTACATTGCTACCATGCTTCATGCTCAATCAAGGTGCAGCAGCCACCCTCATCTGAGTCAATTGTTTGCAACCATGTAGGTGCGTGCATGTGTGTATGTGTCTGTTCAATGCTCTACGCATACGTTGTGTGTCTTTTTTGCTATAGTGCACCGTGCTCGCTTCACCCACACACAATCAGCAAATGTGTGCGACAATATATGGACTCAGGTTGGCACGCATGTATGCACACACACAGACAGACACACACACATGCACACAACACACACATGCACACACACATGCACACACACACATGCACGCGCACCTGCGCACCCACGCACGTCCACACATACACAGGCACACACACATGCACACATACACACAGACATACACAAACATACACACATACACACGCACACACAGACATACACAAACATACATGCACATGCACACACACACCCTAACCACAGGAGTACTCTGAGAGTAAGCTGTTCCTGTATGGCGGCATCAGTGCCACAGGGGCAGCCCTGAACGACGCGTGGCTGTATGACGTGCAACACAAGACGTGGGAGTGTGTGTTCTATGGCCACACCAGCCTGGTGCTGCCCACCGGCAGTATTGGAGGCCTGCTGCAGGTGTGGGTGTGTATGTGTGTGTGTGCGCGTGTGTGCGTGTGTGCGTGTGGTCGTTTGTACGTGCGTGTGTGTGGTTATGTTGTGTGTATCTGTCAACCGTAACAACCTGATGCTCTACCCACCTGTAGTGTTAACAGCCTGCTGCAGTAAATCTCGCTTTCTTCTTGCTGCCCTTTAAGCTGTGTCCCTACCCTTTAAGCTGTGTCCCTTACTGCCCTTTAAGCTGTGTCCCTTGCTGTGTCCCTTGCTGCCCTTTAAGCTGTGTCCCTGCCACTGCTTCCATCATGTGTTGATATAGAGAGGTGGATGGCCAGGAAATGAACGTTTCCATCTTGCCCCCCTCCCTTGCATGCTCACACCAGCACCTACATGCACTCACAGGGCAAGCTGGTTGTGCTGAACAGTGCCCAGGGCTCCCCCAAATTAGACTCAGCCGCCACCCTGGACTTTGTGGGTGTGCGAGAGAGCATGGAATTCCTGGTGGGTTGCGTGTGCTTGTGTGTGTGTATGTGTGTGTGTGTGCAGGTGCGCATGAATTAACACAGAGGCCTGCTGTAATAGGAAACCTGAATTTCTGGTGTCAAGATAGGGCATATGTGTCACATAACTGCGCTGATTCCTGTGTGCATTTGTGAAGGCACGGGTTGCGTGTGCGTGTGCGTGTGCTTGTGTGTGTTTGTTGATGTGTATGTGTGTGCGTGCGTGTGTGTGTGTGTGTGTGTGTGAATAGGTGCGCATGAAGCAACGGGGTCCTGTTATGCTGGCAGAATCGGAGGCCTGGTGTGAGATGAAGACATGTGTCACAGAACTCTGCTGATCCCTGCATGCACTTGTGCATGCGCATGTGAACAGGTGCGCATGAAGCAAGACGGGCCCGCCATGCTGGCAGATTTGGAGGCCTGGTGTGAGAAGCAAGCCCATGGCATGGAGTTGGCACGCAACCTGGACACACTGACCAAATCGTTCGACAACCTCCTGAAGGTCATGGACGCACTATACCAGGTGAGGGTGCTGAGAGGCAAGTGGCGCGTAGTGTGCAGAGGGTGTGGCAATTTTTAAAGGGGTTAGGACATTCCAAACAACCTCCTGAAGGTCATGGATGCGCTATACCAGGTGAGGGTGCTGAGAGGCAAGTGGCGCGTAATGTGCAGAGGGTGTGGCATTTTTCAAAGGGGTTAGGACACCCCAAAAAATCGTATGACACGCTGCTCATGGTAATGGACGCGCTGTACCAGTTGAGTGTGGCAGAGAGAACCTGCATGCTCCAGTGTAAGGTGTGGCGAGTCCTGCTTGCCCAGTGCAGTTCGTTGGATGACATTCAGGTTCAGGTCTGGGACGTGCTGCATCCAAACAAAGATGAGGCAATGAGTGCCCCTAACACTCATAAAGTGGCATTGTGTATGTGTGTGTGTGTGTGTGACATTCAAGTTCAGGTCTGGGACGTGCTGCATCCAAACAAAGATGAGGCAATGAGTGCCCCTAACACCCATAAAGTGGCATTGTGTGTGCGTGTGTGCGTGTGTGCGTGTGTGTGCGTGTGTGTGTGTATGTGTGCGTGTGCAAGTGTGTGTGTGTATGTGTGTGTGTGCGCGTGTGTACGCGTGTGTGTGTTTGCGTATGTTCCTGCAAGTTGAGGCACCCCTGACGTCGTTGTTCTTGCATCCATCCTTTTTATGCATGCTTGGAACTTGGCGTTGCTCAGGCCATCTGTTTAGTAATCGGGTTGGCCAGAATCATATATATACCATACTGCGCTTAATTTTTTTGCGAGTAATTAAATAATTATTGAGACCCCTCGCAATAAGTCAATCCGAAAATAAATAAAGTTTTTTCAGACCTCGCAATACTTAGACTTTTTAATGCGGTAGTTTCTGGGTCCCCCCAATGGAACCCCATCGCCCTAAGGGGCAAGCATCACTATTTGACCTAGGTTGCACCAAACGTAAGCGCACAGAGGACGATGGTCCCGCTCGGGAGCTCATATCAGGCTTGATGTGCAGCAGGCAGTAGCAGCCAGGGACGCAGCCATTGCAGCCAGCATTGCATCCCGCCCTGCCCCAATTAAGAGGCCTGTGGGGAGGCCCAAGGTGCTTGCACCATTGGGGGTGCAAGCCCCTCCAGGAGAGAGGCATGTGTGGGCAGAGCTGCAACTCAGGTGGAGTGGGGGGGAGCATCAGGTGCGCTTGCATCTGCACTTCACAGCAAAAGCAGCAGCAGCAGCAGAAGCCCAGAAGCTGAAGAAGCAGGCAGTGTGGGTTAGGATTAGGATGCACCTGCAGGGTCGCAGGGGGACCCTGCAGGACTTTGATGTAAACCAGCACTGAATAGATACAGAGAGAAGAGCACAAAAAATCCCCAAATTCGCAAAGTTTGCAAATTTCCTTAACTTTTCAGGGGCCTCGCAAAAGCTTATTGCTCGCAAATTAATTATTCTAATTATTTTGGCACCTCGCAAAAAGTAGGCCTCGCGATACTAAAAGCGCAGTACGGTATATTATATATATGGTTTACATACAAAATTATCGCCCGCGAAATTATATGCAGGTTATCTCATCAAATATACAGCCATATACGGCGTGTATGTGTGGTTCTGGCCAACCCTAGTTTAATACGACTATTGCAGGTTGAAGTGGTACTTCATTCGATATTTGAAAGTAGAACTGCATAAGCCGGTCTTTGGTTAGCCAGAGCCATATATATTCGGTACTTTTGGCAGGGAAACCGAAAAATGTACGGTCATATACAGTGTACACAAACGGTTCTGGCCAACCCTAGCCATGTTCAATCTTTAGCGCGTCTTGCGTAGCCTTGAATAATAGGTCCGTTGCGCTTCCCATGATGTAAACTAACAGGCTCTGACCAAAGGGTTCGTGCGAAAACTGTCGTGTTTGCAGATCAAGGTCAAAAAGGTGGAAACCGATCTGCTCATCGACCAGCTGGCCAGCGTGTTCGGCGTGCTGTCTGCATCCAAAGTACCCACCACAAAGCTTGAGAAGCGGCTGGAGGAGGTGTCGCACAGGTGTGTGTGTGTGTGTGTGTTTGTGTGTGTTTGTTTGTGTGTGTTTGTGTGTTGTGTATGCGTTTGTGTGTGTTTGTAGTTGTGTTTTTGAGTGTGTGGGTGTGGGTGTGGGTGTGGGTGTAGGTGTGGGTGTTTGCTTGTGTGTGTGTGTGCACTCCCGGCCTTTACATAATGCAAGTGACCAGTCAAACGACCTTCAAGAACACAATACATGCGTACACCAACCGAATTTTGCCTCTGCGCATGCTGCAAGTGGTGAGATGATGATAAACAGAAAAACCCTAAACCACATCCAGCTCCCTACAGAGGCATCAGGGGCAATAAGATAACGACTTTCACGACTTCAAATCATCAGACAAACATCACCCAATAGCACACAGTTTCACGCACAGACACTACGTTTCACGTGCGTGTGTGCTCCAGGTGGGATGACATCAAAAAGGCACAGCCACAAGTCAAGACCGATGTGGAGCCCATCCAAGCCAGCGAAGCTGAGCGCATCAAGAATGACCTCGTGGCATTTGGCAAAAAGGTGATTGGAGTGGTTTTGTTTTGACAACAGCAAAGCTGAGCGCATTAAGAATGACTTCGTGGCATTTGGCAAAAAGGTGATTGGAGTGGCCTTGTTTTGAGAACAGCAAGATTGACTTCATGGCATTTGGCAAAAAGGTAATTGGAGTGGCCTTGTTTTGTGAACAGCAAAGCTGAGCGCATCAAGAATGACCTCTTGGCATTTGGCAAAAAGGTGATTGGAGTGGCCTTGTTTTAAGAATCGGGTTTTAGAGCCAGACAGCACGGTGAAGCAGAGCGCTTTCAGAACAGCTTGGGAATCAGGCAAAAAAGTGATTGCACTTGCCTTGTTGTGAGATAAAAAATTCATGTGTCGCTTCTATGGATCAGTGCGGCACGTCAATAATGCCCTGATGTTGTTTGTAGGGTTGGCCATAAACATATATATACAGTGTATACACGTTATAATTTTGGCAGGAAAATCGACAAATGTTCGGTCACGTACGGTGTGTATATGCGGTCCTGGCAAACCCTTAGTGATTTGCTGTAGCAAGGTGCTATGCTGTGGCGGTTTGCAGCAAGCAAAAGGCGGGAGATGTTTGCACACTACGGAAGCTGGAATTTTGACAAACACCTTACACACACGCTTAACAAGCTTAATATAAACACACACTTACTATAAGCACTTAACAAACTTATTATAAACACACACATAACAAACTCATTATATGAAAGCAGTCCCGCAATGTTCTCTGCAAGCGGCACCACACAGCATACAACGCATACAGCCCCCATTGCTGACACACAACAGAAGCTTGAGAAAGTTGACAGAAAACACAATATTTTTAGTATATGAAAGTGGGGTCCCGCTTTATACTCTGAAGGTGGCACCGCTCAGCACATTGCCCCCAATGCTCACTCAGCAGCTTGTAGCTTGTAGCCCCCAATTCTCTCACACAGTGTGGCGCTAAGGTGCAAGTACGCACAAACTCACACAATGGACAAACATTTTTCCATTCACACTCTCCAAAATGCACAGGTCGACGACGTGTACAAGAGTGACTCCCAAAAGTGCACCAACATTTTGTACGTGCAATCCACAAACCCCTCTGCACACACACAAACACACACACACACACTCCGAATCGCGCAGCTCAATGCGTACAAGAGTGGCTTCCAAACGTGCACCAACATTTTGTACGTGCAATCCACAAAACCCTCTGCACACACACAAACACACACACACTCCGAATCACGCAGCTCAATGCGTACAAGAGTGGCTTCCAAACGTACACCAACATTTTGTACATGCAATCCACAAAACCCTCTGCACACACACATACACACATACACACACTCCGAATCGTGCAGGTCAATGCGTACCAAGGTGACTTCCGAAAGAAGCCTTTTTACCGACACAACTGTGGCTTTGAGACCGCATACAATGAGCTGGACGGCATGGCCCGGGGCCTGGTCGCTTTGGAGGTATGATACGTGTCTTATACAAGTCAAGTGTGTGTGTGTGCTCCATTGTGCCATTGTACGTTAATCTAAGTGGCTCATCTAAGTGGCACTGGCTTGCCTGCCTGCAATCCTTCTCATTCTTATATCACACACATGAGCTCACACATTTGCACATTCGCATCACACACACACACACCCTTACTCTTAATTACACACACACGTATAGGTGGAGTGCAAGCGCTACCAGGAACTGTTAATTAAATGCACCCACCTGCCTTAACTCTCTTGTTGCACACACATTCGTATAGGTGGAGTGCAAGCGCTACCAGGAACTGTTAATTAAATGCACCCACCTGCCTTAACTTTCTTGTTGCACACACATTCGTATAGGTGGAGTGCAAGCGCTACCAGGAACTGGCGTATGTGTTTGAGTTCCCCCAACTGGTCGACCCCATTTCCCAGGTACTCATGTGTGTGTGTGCGCATGTGTATGCGTGTGTGTGTGTGTCAAAAGCTTGATTGTTGTCATTTTCTGAGGCTTGGACAATGTCAAACACAGGCATTCTACACATTGCCGTAGCGATCCTGTGAGTGTATGTCCCTAACTCATCGATGATGGTTTTGTTCTCCTTGCTTCAAACCCACCTGATTGCTTCATGTGTGCATTTGTGTGTCCTTGCTTCAAACCCACCTGATTGCTTCATGTGTGTATTTGTGTGTGTGTGCAGAGCATCAAGGACGCCCTGGCGGACCTGACCATGGTCAAAGATGTGTGGGACACCTCCATGCTGTGTGAGCTCCAGTTTGCCGACTGGAAGGACACTCTGTGGAGTGACATCCGTACAGAGGTCATGGAGGACGGTGCAAAGACGTTTGTCAAGGAGGTCAAGAGCCTGCACAAAAAGGTGTGTGTGTGTGTGTGCGCGTGCGTGTGTACATGTGTGTGCGTGTGTGCGTGTGTGTCATGATCCTTTGCATGCATGTTGACCGCTTCAGAATCACGTTAAGCAGGTCAAGAGCCTGCACAAAAAGGGGTGTGCACGTGCATGTATGTGTGTGCATGTGTCTCATGATCTTTTGCATGCATGACAAGCGCTTCAGACTTGTGTGTCAAGCAGGCCAAGAGTCAGCACAAAAAGGTGTGTGTGTGTGCGTGTGTGTGTGCGTGTGTGTCATGACCCTTTGCATGCATGTTGAGCGCTTCAGACTTGTGTGTCAAGCAGATCAAGAGCCTGCACAAAAAGGGGTGTGCGCGTGCATGTATGTGTGTGCATGTGTCTCATTATCTTATGCATGCATGTCGAGCGCTTCAGACTTGTGTGTCAAGCTGGTCAAGAGTCAGGACAAAAAGGTGTGTGTGTGTGCGTGTGTGTCATGACCCTTTGCATGCATGTCAAGCGCTTCAGACTTGTGCGTCAAGCAGGTCAAGAGTCCGCACAAAAGGGTGTGGAGGCTTAATTGGTCACGAGATCAGTTGAATCATGGAGGATGGTGTCAAGGTGTCTGTCAGGGAGGTCAATAGCCAGCACGGAAGGGTGTGGTGTAGGAAGTGTATGTAAGTTGTGAGAGGAAGACACGGTCAATTGAAACACGCCGAGAAACAAAAAACCTCTTACTTTGTGTTGCCCACAAAATGTGGCACGAGCATTTTGCGTCGGTGGACACAGAGGCCATGTGTGTGTTCGTGTGTGTGTGTGCGTGTGCGTGTGCGTGTGCGTGTGCGTGTGTGTGTGTGCGTGTGCGTGTGTGTGTGTTCAAGGCTTATGGATGGCAGCGTGATTGCTGTTGCACAGTCACGTGGCACGACAGAATGCAACGCACCTTTAACACACTGCAATGCACCTTTTAACACAGAATGCAATGCACATTTTAACACAATGCAATGCACCTTTCAACACAAAATGCAATGCACCTTTAGCACACTACCATTTCATTTTTTCAAGCTCCGGTGCACGCAATGAAAACGTGCCAGGAGGTGGTGATGAACAAACGCAAGACATACACACCCTGACCTCTATGCCTCTGGTGGAGGAGTGAACAAACGTGTGACACACACCCTGACCTCTATGCCCCTGGTGGAGGACATTCTGCTATGGATCTTTGGTCATCACTTAAGAGAGATCATTTAGAAAGAGAGACAACTTAGAAAGAGAGATCACTTAGAAAGAGAGACACTGAGGGTGAGAGTAGCTTAAAAAGATATCACCCTCACCCTCACCTTCACTGCTCTTTGTTCATTGCTCTTTGCTCATCGCGAATTACACCGCGCCCCCTCTGCTCAGGTTTGCGACGAGAACATTTTAGTATGGACCATTCATCATCACCCTCTCACTGCTCATAGTTCATTGCTCATCGCTCTTCGCGCATCGCGCATTACACTGTGCCCCCTCTGCTCAGGTTCGCGACGAGGACGTGTTCAAGGGCGTGGATGGCAGCGTGAAGAATTTCCTGACCTCTGTGCCCCTGGTGGCAGACCTGCGCTCACCAGCGATGCGGGACAGGCACTGGGAGCAGCTGATGACCACGACAAAGGTGTCCTTCAATGTCAGGTGTGTGTGTGATTGTGTGTGTGTGTTGGTTGGGGGGAGGTGGGGGGGCTCGGGTGTGTGGAAGCAGCTGATGACCACGACAAAGGTGTCCTTCAATGTCAGGTGTGTGTGTTTGTGTGTGTGTGTGTGTGTGTGTGTGTGTATGTGTGTGTGTGTGTGTGTGTTGGGGGGTTTATGTGTGTGGGTGACACGTCATTTGTGCTGCCTTTTTTTGTGTGTGAGTGACACGTCTTGCACTTCTCATTACGCGGACTTTGCCGTGCTCTTTTGCAGTGACCCATCTTTCAAGCTGGATGACCTGCTCAAGCTGGAGCTGCACAAATTCGAGGAGGAGGTGTGTGTGTGTGTGTGCATGTACATGTGCGGCTGTGAGCGTTGGTTTGCTCGCAAATGTGTGGAATTCAGAAAGCCTAAGGAGGAGGTGCGTGTATACATGCTTGCTTGGGAATGCTGATTTGCTTGCATGTGCAGTTGGGTGTGGGTGTGGGTGTGGGTGTGGGGTGTGGGTGTGGGTTAGCACAAAGCTTAAGGAGGAGGAGGTGAGTGTAGTGAAAGCACCAGAGTCTGTGTATAATGCATTGCCTCCATAACGTAGGTAAAGGTCTTCTATGTTTAAGTTTACTAGTTAGGACCTTGGTTGGGTCGACCTTGTCCTGTCAGAGAAGATGACAAATATACACATACACATGCAAGTTTGTGTTCGTACCCATGTAGGTTGGAGAAATTGTCGACCGTGCCCAGAAGGAGGAGAAGATGGAGCAGGCGCTCACCAAACTTGGAGAGACCTGGTCACGCGTGGAGTTCCAGTTTGTTCAGTTCAAAGACGCGCCTGTGTACACAGTGCGAATGGCGGACGAGGATTTTGAGGCCCTGGAAGATAACCAGGTGCGCCTGTGTGTATGTGTGTGTGTGCACTTGTGTGTGTGCGCTTGTGTATATGTGTGTGTGCACTTGTGTTGTATGTGTGTGTATGTGTGTGTGTGTGCACTTGTGTGTGTGTGTGCGCTTGTGTATGTGTGTGTGTGTGCACTTGTGTGTGTGCGTTTGTGTGTGTGTGTGTGTGTGGTTGTGTGTGTGCGCTTGTGTGCGGGTGCTAGTGAGCATGCTTGAGTTGCGTAGATGTGACTTGTGTACACAGTGCAAATGGTGGATGAGGATTATGAGGCCCTGGAGGAGGATCAGGTGTAGATATGTGTGCTTATATGTTGGTGCCAACATATAATAAATGTATCCTCTGGTTATAGTATGTGTATAGTACGTAGGGTTGGCCAAAACCATATATATACAGTGTATAACGGTATTTTTGGCTGGGAAATCACCAAATATACGGTCATGTATGGTGTATATGTACAGTTCTGGCCAACCCTAGTAGTCTGTGTACCCTGGGTGAAAAGCTGACAACGACTAGGAAGTTTGCCAGTTTAAAGCCGTCTCTGTGTGTGCTTCTTTACTAAGGCTGACAACAACTAGGAAGTTTGCCAGTTGAAAGCCGTCTGTGTGTGCTTCTTCACTTGTGCTGTGCAAGGCGTGATGACCATCTCTCACACTGGACCGCTTTGTGTGTGTGTGTGTGTGTGTGTGTGTGTGTGTGTGTGGGTGGGTGTGGGTGTGGGTGGGTGTGGGTGTGTGTGTGTGTGTGGGTGGGTGTGGGTGTGGGTGTGTGAGTGTGTGTGTGTGGGTGAGTGCGTGTGTGTGTCCAACGTCGTCCCTGTGTCTGCTGCTTTTGCAGGTGCTGGTGCAAGGCATGATGGCCAACCGCTCCATAACAAATCTGATGCGGTTACACCCTGGGCTGGAACAAGGAATTTTACCAGCGTCTGATCCTTACAACACACACGCCTGTGTCCTGCTGCTTTTGCAGGTGCTGGTGCAAGGCATGATGGCCAACCGCTCCATAACAAATCTGATGCGGTTACACCCTGGGCTGGAACAAGGATTTTTACCAGCGTCTGATCCGTGCAACACACATGCCTGTGCCCTGCTGCTTTTGCAGGTGCTGGTGCAAGGCATGATGGCCAACCGCTCCATAAAAAAACTGATGCGGTTACACCCTGGGCTGGAACAAGGAATTTCACCAGCGTCTGATCTGTGCAACACACACGCCTGTGTCCTGCTGCTTTTGCAGGTGCTGGTGCAAGGCATGATGGCCAACCGCTCCATAAAAAAACTGATGCGGTTACACCCTGGGCTGGAACAAGGAATTTCACCAGCGTCTGATCCGTGCAACACACACGCCTGTGTCCTGCTGCTTTTGCAGGTGCTGGTGCAAGGCATGATGGCCAACCGCTCCATAAAAAAACTGATGCGGTTACACCCTGGGCTGGAACAAGGAATTTCACCAGCGTCT